>Ga0181593_10003162_pt1 | contig 15153 bp, 21 predicted proteins | sample 071ome_19_FD_133756 | JGI IMG/M metagenome (GOLD analysis project Ga0181593, IMG submission 133756) | Coastal salt marsh microbial communities from the Groves Creek Marsh, Skidaway Island, Georgia - 071413AT metaG (megahit assembly) | ecosystem: Environmental > Aquatic > Marine > Intertidal...
ATAATCACCTGCTTCTTTAAGTGCCCGTCGTTTTTCAGCAAACTTATCGACAGTGATTTTACGTTTTTCGTTTCGTGCTATCCAGGATTTCTTAGCCATATTAATTCTTATTAGATATTCTTAAAAGGCATTCCGAAGTGCTTAAGCAAAGCATAAGCTTCTTCATCAGTTTCTGCGGTTGTTACAAAAGTGACATCCATGCCATGTAGTTTGGTCACTTTATCAGTATCAATTTCTGGGAAAATAGTATGCTCTTTAATTCCCATTGTGTAGTTACCACGTCCATCAAAGCTCTTATCAGGAACACCCTGAAAGTCACGAGTTCGAGGTAGTGCTAAGGTGATGAGGCGATCCAAAAATTCGAACATGATTCGTCCACGAAGGGTCACTTTACAACCAATCGGCATACCTTCACGTAGTTTGAAGTTAGAGATCGACTTTTTGGCTTTGGTAGTCACAGGCTGTTGACCGGTGATTAAAGCCATATTTGCGACGATAGTGTCCAATACTTTCTTGTCTTGTATTGCCTCTCCTACACCCACATTGAGTACAATCTTTTCGAGTTTAGGCACAGCCATTACGTTGGTGTACTGGAACTCTTCGGTGAGCTTAGAGACGATTTCGTCTTTATAAATTGTATATAGTCTTGAATCTGCCATTATTAATAACTCAGCTTATTTGTCGATTAATTCGCCGCTTTTTTTCGAGTAGCGAACCCAACGAGTTTTTCCGTTCTCTTCCACTTGTTTACGTCCAATGCGAGTTGGCTCTTCTGTAGTTGGATCTACAACCATCACATTAGAAACATGAATAGACGCTTCTTTGCTCACGCGTCCACCCTGTTGATTTTCTTGAGAAGGCTTTTCGTGATGAGTACGCACATTAACACCTTCAACCAGTACTCTTTCTTGTTCTGGGAATACCATTAATACACGAGACTGATAGCCTTTTTCACGTGAAGGTTGACCTTTAGCGCTAGTAATCGCTTTGGTCAAGGCTACCATGTCGCCTTTCTTAACGTGTAATTTCTTTTGATTGTTCTTTTTACGTGGCATTGTTCTAATCCTTTAAAGTACTTCAGGTGCAAGAGACACGATTTTCATATAGCTTTTCTCACGTAATTCACGTGCTACTGGGCCAAAAATACGTGTACCTACTGGTTCTTGATCTTTGTTGATCACTACCGCAGCATTTTCGTCAAAGCGGATATATGATCCATCTCTTCTACGGTACTCTTTTTTGGTTCGTACGATAACCGCTTTTACAACATCTCCCTTTTTCACGTTTCCACCTGGGATCGCTGTCTTAACTGAAGCAGAGATAATATCACCAACGCGTGCATATCGACGTTTTGAGTCGCCAAGTACCTTAATACACATGATTTTCTTGGCACCGCTGTTATCAGCTGTTTGTAGTATTGTTTGTGTTTGGACCATCTTTCTGTATAAAGTTGTTCGTTACTTCGCTTTTTCAACGATTTCAACCAATCTCCAAGACTTGTTCTTAGATAATGGTCGTGTAGACATAATTCGTACCGTATCACCAATGTTTGCTTCATTGTTCTCATCATGAGCCATGAGCTTACTGGTTTTGGTAATAAACTTGCCATAGATCGGGTGCTTAACCTGTCGATCAACAGCAACAGTTATACTTTTTTGCATTTTATTACTAACCACTCGGCCGATTCTTTCTCGGCGTTGTGCTCTTTCTACAGTCGTTTGCGCTTGTTCTGCCATAGTTTCTTCCTACTAGTTATTCAGCACTTTTTTCAGTGATTACAGTATGCAATCGTGCAATTTCTCTGCGTATTTGTTTTAGACGAGCAGGGTTTTCTACTTGTCCAGTAACAGATTTTGAAAAAGCCAATTTTTGAAGAGTGGTTTTTTCGTCGTTGAGGCGTGCCTTCAACTCTGTTATGCTTAAATCTCTTAGTTCGTGTGCTTTCATGGTATTAGATAATTAAAAGCTTTTTAGGCCTTAGCCGTTTAAGTCTCTTCGTGCAATGAATTTAGTTTTAATCGGCAATTTGTGAGAGGCTCTTCTAAGAGCTTCACGAGCTCGTTCTTCACTTACACCTGCAATTTCAAACAGAATTCTACCTGGTTTTACTACTGCTACCCAGTGATCTAAAGCACCTTTACCTTTACCCATTCGAGTTTCGGCTGGTTTACTTGTCATCGGGCGATCTGGGAAAATTCTAATGAAGGTCTGCCCATCACGTTGCAATGAACGGGAGATGGCAATACGACATGCTTCAATTTGTCTAGAGGTAATGAACTTAGGCTCGAGTGCCTTCAATCCGAAATCACCGAAACTAATGAGGTGACCTCTGTTGGAGTTCCCTTTGAGTTTGTCACGATGGACGCGACGTCGTTTGACTCGTTTTGGTTCTAACATAATTTCTTATCCTAGTTGTTATTCGCTCGGTTACGATTTCTGCTTTTTCGTCGATTGCGTCGATCGTTGTTATCGTTACGGCGTCCTCGGGATGAATCTGCTTCCTGCTTGGCCTGAGCACTAGGAGAAAGATCTACATCACCAATTACCTCACCTTTAAAAATCCAAACACTCACACCAATTGCACCATAGATAGTATTGGCTGTTGAGGTTGCATAATCAATGTCTGCACGGATAGTATGAAGAGGTATTTGACCCTCCTTATAGTGTTCGGTCCGAGCCATTTCAGCCCCACCTAAACGTCCAGAACATTTCACTTTAATTCCTTTCGCTCCCATTCTCATTGCAGAAGCAATGGCTGTTTTCATCGCGCGTCGGAAAGACACACGAGATTGCAACTGCTGCGCAATATTTTGAGCTACTAAACTAGCATCAACTTCTGGGCGCTTAATTTCACTAACATTGATTTGAACTTCTTTGTTGGTGATTTTCTTTAGCTCTTCACGAAGAAGCTCGATTTGCTCACCGCCTTTACCGATGATTACACCTGGACGAGAAGTTCTTAGCGTAAGAAGAATACGCTTTGGCGTGCGCTCGATTACGATATTAGATAGTCCACCATTTCTAAGACGTGCGTGTAAGTACTCACGTAATTTATTGTCTTCTAATAGAAGTGATGGTTGATTGTCTTCGGAATACCAATTGGATTCCCAACCTCTAATAATGCCTAATCTAAAACCTACTGGATTTGTCTTTTGTCCCAAAGTATTCCTCTTTATTCCGTTACAAGTTCTGATTCTTTCTTGGCTACCACTACGGTAATGTGACAAGAACGCTTATTAATTCGGTGTGCACGACCTTGAGGTGCGGGCTGAATTCGTTTTAAGGTTACGCCTTCATCTACAAAGATGGTTTTTACGTATAGGTCCTCATTTTCGAAACGCTCTTCTTGAAATTTATCTCGAAGATTAGCCGCGGCCGATTTTACTACTTTAGCAACATCAATAGCGGCTCCTTTTTTAAGGAACTCTAGTTGCTTGATCGCTTTTTCTACGTTTTTACCACGTACGAGATCAGCAACCAAACGCACCTTGCGTGGAGCTTTGCGTAAATGACGCTGTACTGCTTTTGCTTCAAATACTGAATTTTCCATGGTTCAGTCCTTATTTAGCTTTCTTGATAGGATGCCCACGGAAGGTACGAGTAGGTGCAAATTCACCTAGTTTGTGACCTACCATGTTCTCAGTGACGAACACTGGGATGAATTGTTTTCCATTGTGGACAGCAAGTGTTAAACCGATGAAATCTGGAGTAATAAGAGATCCTCTAGACCAGGTTTTAATAACTTTTTTACTTCCACTTTCGTTGGCCGCATCGATTTTACGTTGCAATTTGTAATGAACAAAGGGCCCTTTCTTTAATGAGCGTGGCATACCTTACTTATTATTTCTTAGTTTTTCTTCTACGGATGATGTACTTAGACGAAACCTTCTTAGGATTTCTCGTCTTCTTACCTTTGGCCATTTGACCCCAAGGAGATCTTGGATGTCCACCAGAGGATTTACCTTCTCCACCACCCATGGGGTGATCTACCGGGTTCATCGCAACCCCACGTGTTTGTGGGCGACGACCTAACCAACGACTACGTCCGGCTTTACCAATCGTTGTGTTCATATGATCTGGATTACTAGTCGTACCAACAGTGGCCATACACGTACCAAGAACCATGCGAACTTCACCAGATGGAAGCTTTAGACTAACGTATTTGTCTTGCTTACCAAGAATTTGAGCTACTGTACCTGCGCTACGGCAAATAGTTGCACCAGCACCGGGTCTTAATTCTACGGCATGAACAAAAGTACCAGGAGGCATGTTTCTCATTTGTAGAGCATTACCCATATCTGGTGCTACTCGTTCACCAGAGATAACAGTATCGCCTACTTTTAAACCATTGGGCGCAATAATGTATCTCTTTTCACCATCGGCGTATGCTAAAAGTGCAATACGTGCGGTACGATTTGGATCGTATTCGATCGTTTGAACTTTAGCAGGTATATCAAATTTATTTCTTTTGAAATCAATGATACGGTAACGACGCTTATGTCCTCCTCCACGATGGCGAGAAGTTTTACGTCCATGATGGTTACGTCCACCAGACTTACCGATACCTAAGGTTAACGAAGGTTCTGGAGTACGCGTCGTAACATCGTCGAACACGGGCGCTATACGGTGCCGCGTTCCAGGGGTCATTGGTTTTAATTTCTTAGTAGCCATGGATTGCTTCTATTAAATTTCTTCGAAGAAGTCGATGGTTCCCTCTTTAACAGAGATAATCGCTTTCTTCCATGTTTTGGTTCTACCAGCCTGAAAACCACTACGAGTGTATCGACCTTTTGGCTTGGATGGCATGATAAGTGTATTCACTTTAGCAACTTTAACTCCAGGATAGTGAGTTTCAATTGCCTTTTTGATTTCAGGCTTGGTTGCACTGCTTTGTACTTCAAAGGCATACTTGCCTTCGGTATCTTGAATACGGCTTAATTTTTCAGTAATCAGGGGGCGAATGAGAATGCTCATGCTGCTACCTCCTCATTATTCTGTGACTGAATGCTACCCTCAAGAGTGCTAATTGCACTTTCTTGAATAAGAATCACATCACTGTTAAGGATTTCGTAGGTATTCACAGATGATGCCACGATAACTTGTACACCAGGAATGTTTCTAGCTGATTTCCAAACGTTGGCATTTTCGCTAGGGATAAGTATGGTTACTTTTTTGCCAGCAATTTGGAACGCATCAAGCATAGCATCTACTGCTTTAGTACTAGGAGTCTCGAAGCTATAGTCTGTGGTTACCATCAAGTTTTCAGAAGCCACTTTCATACTAAGAGCAGATTTGCGAGCTAACTGAACAACTTTCTTATTTAGTTTGAATGAGTAGTCACGTGGTTTTGGTCCAAAAACAGTACCACCTTTTCGTAATAAAGGAGATTTGATGTTACCTCGTCGGGCATTACCAGTTCCTTTCTGACGATATAATTTCTTAGTGCTACCAGCTACTTCTGAACGACCTTTGGTACTGTGAGTACCCTGACGTCTACCCGCCATAATTCTGCGGACATCTTCGTAGATAACTACTTCATTTGGCTCAATCGCAAAGATATCGTCGTTCAATTCAACGCTATTCTTGCTTTTGGATCCATCGGTATTAAATACAGTTACTTTCATGATTCAAATAGCTCCACTGTTTTGTTGAGTATTTCAACATAACTACCTTTAGGTCCTGGAATACTTCCGGTGAGTAACACCACATCAGACTCGGGTAAGATTTTTGCAATACTAAGATTTTTAACCTTTACGCGGGTATTTCCGTACTGACCAGCCATTCTCATACCTTTGAATACTTTAGAAGGATCCGAGGCATTACCAATAGAACCAGGAGCTCTTAATCGGTTGTGCTGACCATGAGTTTCATCACCAACACCACCGAAATTATGTCGCTTTATAACACCAGAAAATCCACGACCTTTGGTGATACCAGCTACATCAACGATGTCTCCTACTGAAAATACGTCTTCAATTTTGAGTTCATCGCCTTCTACAAAACCTTCAGGAATGAAATCTCTGAACTCTTTTACTACTGCCTTTGACTGATCTAGATCCACTTTAGCAAAGTGACCACGAACAGACTTAGACACGTTTTTATCTTTTCTATCAAAATTCGCGAGCTGAACGGCATTATAACCATCTTTCTCTACGGTTTTGATTTGGGTAATAACAGAGGCTGGCACTTCGACTACAGTAACCGGAATACTTCTTCCGATTTCATCGAAGACGCTTGTCATCCCAACTTTTTTACCTATTAAACCACGCATTGGTTTGTACTCTTAGTTTATACTTTAATTTCAACGTCCACGCCTGAAGGAAGCTCTAATTTCATTAGGGCATCCACCGTTTGAGATCCTGTAGAAAGGATATCAATAAGGCGTTTGTGTGAACGGTATTCGAATTGCTCTCGAGACTTTTTGTCAACGAAAACAGATTTATTAACCGTAATAATGTTCTTGCGAGTAGGCAATGGAATGGGACCAGACACTACAGCGCCAGTTGACTTAACGGTTTGAATAATCTTCTCTGCAGACTTATCAATCAAATTATGATCGTAAGACTTCAGTTTGATTCTGATTTTTTGTTGTGTTGCCACGGATCAGAACTCCTTAATCTAAAATTTTAGTTACAACGCCGGCACCAACTGTACGGCCACCTTCACGAATTGCGAAACGCAATCCTTCTTCCATAGCCACTGGTTGAATTAGCTCTACGCTCAACTTCACGTTGTCGCCTGGCATTACCATCTCCACTCCTGAAGGAAGCTCACATGCTCCCGTCACATCCGTAGTACGGAAGTAGAACTGTGGACGGTATCCCTTGAAGAATGGCGTGTGACGTCCACCCTCATCTTTACTCAATACGTACACCTCACACTCAAACTTCTTGTGCGGCTTAATTGAGCCTGGCTTACAAAGCACCATCCCTCTCTGGATCTGCTCTTTGTCAATACCACGAAGTAGGATACCCGCATTATCACCCGCCTGACCTTGGTCTAACAATCGACGGAACATCTCAATACCGGTTACCACACTCTTCATTGGATCTTCTACAATCCCTACAATCTCAATCTCATCGTTGAGCTTCAACACTCCACGCTCGATACGACCCGTAGCTACCGTTCCACGACCCGTAATAGAGAACACGTCCTCTACAGGCATCAAGAATGGCTTGTCTACATCACGCTCTGGAGTAGGAATGGTGGTGTCTACGGCTTGAATAAGCTCAACTACTTTCTCTTCCCACTGAGCTTCACCGTTAAGAGCACCTAGGGCAGAACCCTGAATCACAGGAATATCGTCACCATCAAACTCATAGCTAGACAACAACTCACGTACTTCAAGCTCTACAAGCTCCAATAACTCCTCATCGTCTACCAAGTCCACTTTGTTCATGAACACTACGATTTGAGGAACCCCTACCTGACGAGCCAATAGAATGTGCTCGCGGGTCTGTGGCATAGGACCGTCTGTCGCAGCTACTACTAAAATAGCACCGTCCATCTGAGCCGCTCCGGTTACCATGTTCTTTACGTAATCCGCGTGACCTGGACAGTCTACGTGAGCGTAGTGACGCTCGCCTGATTCATATTCCACGTGAGCCGTCGCAATGGTAATCCCACGCTCGCGCTCTTCGGGTGCATTGTCGATCTGATCAAAAGCCTGCGCAACTCCACCGTAGGTCTTCGCCATTACCGTGGTAATTGCAGCCGTTAACGTAGTCTTACCGTGATCTACGTGTCCGATCGTTCCCACATTAACGTGGGGTTTGGTTCGCTGAAAGGTCTCTTTTGCCATTTTATTTATCTTTTTTTGTAAGTATTAAAAAATCTGTTAGGACTGACTCTCGATAATTTCCTGAGCCAATTTATCGGGCACTTGCGTGTATTCTGCAAATTCCATTGAGTACACGGCACGCCCTTGAGTTAGAGATCGAAGATCAGTTGAATAACCAAACATCTCTGAAAGAGGTACGTTTGCTTTTACAACTGAGCCATTAGGATCTGAATTCATGCTTTGGATGATTCCACGGCGAGAGTTAAGGTCACCAATCACATCACCCATATATTCTTCTGGAGTGGTCACTTCCACTTTCATTACCGGCTCTAATAAGGCTGGTTTTGCTTTCTTAGCAGACTCTCGGAATCCAGTCTTAGCTGCTAACTCGAAGCTTAGTTGATCCGAATCCACATCATGATAAGATCCATCAAATAATCGTACAGCTACGTTTTGTACCGAGTAATTTGCTTGGATACCGTTTTCTAAAGCTGCTTTAAATCCTTTCTCTACAGATGGGATGAATTCTCTTGGGATGTTACCACCAACAACTTCGTTAATGAACATAAACCCTTCAGAGCGGCTAATACGATCTTCACGACCTTCGTAATTGTCAAAGAAGTCGATAGGAGCGATTTCAAACTGAATGTCTGCGAATTTACCACGACCACCGGTTTGTTTCTTGTAAACTTCACGGTGTGTAACGTTTTTAGAGATGGTTTCACGGTAAGATACCTGCGGAGCACCCACATTGGCCTCAACCTTAAATTCTCTCTTTAAACGGTCGACAATAATTTCGAGGTGAAGCTCACCCATACCTGCGATAGTAGTCTGCCCTGTTTCTTCGTCTGTACTAACCTTAAAAGTAGGATCTTCTTCGGCAAGTTTTTGTAGACCTGTGGATAGCTTGTCACTATCTGCTTTTGTTTTGGGTTCTACCGCCAACTTAATTACCGGCTCAGGGAAAGTAATTTGCTCTAAAATTACTGGATTATCCAAATCACAGAAGGTATCACCAGTAAATACTTCCTTAACCCCTACAACCGCTACAATATCACCTGCCTGAGCAAAATCAAGATCTTTCTTTTCGTTGGCGTGCATTTCTAGAAGTCTACCTACACGCTCTTTGTTACCAGTCGTCGAATTCAAGATGTATGAACCTTTATCCAATCGGCCTGAGTAAACACGAGCAAAGGTAAGTTTACCAACATAAGGGTCGGTCATGATTTTAAACGCTAAGGCACTAAAAGGTGCATTAGGATCTGCTACACGAGTCGTAGGCTCATCAGTCTTAGGATCAATACCATTTACAGCAGCTACGTCTAATGGACTAGGCATGAAATCAATTACGCGGTCCAACATAGCCTGAACGCCTTTATTTTTTAGCGCCGTACCACACATTACAGGTGTTATGTCTTTAGCAATAGTAGCCTTACGAATGGCATTAATGATTTCCTCTGCGGAAATCTCTTCTTCCATCAAATACTTTTCCATGAGTGTTTCATCATGATCAGCAATGGCTTCAAGCATCTGAACACGGTAATCATTTACCGAGTCTACCATATCCTCAGGTATGTCAATTACATCGTACTTCGCACCAAGAGACGCCTCATCCCAAACAATACCCTGCATGTTGATAAGATCAACCACACCTTTGAAATTCTCTTCACGTCCAATAGGAATCTGAATAGGTATAGGGTTGGCGTTCAATTTATCATTTAACTGTCCAACTACATTGTAAAAATCAGCACCCGTACGGTCCATCTTGTTTACAAATGCCATACAAGGAACTTTATATTTGGTTGCTTGACGCCATACCGTCTCAGATTGAGGCTGAACAGCACCCACTGAACACAACACGAATACCGCACCATCAAGTACACGAAGAGAACGCTCTACTTCTACAGTAAAGTCAACGTGACCTGGGGTATCGATAATATTAATACGGTGATCTTTCCAAATACAATGAGTAGCCGCAGAGGTGATGGTAATTCCACGCTCCTGCTCCTGCTCCATCCAGTCCATGGTAGCCGCACCATCGTGCACCTCTCCAATACGGTGACTTCTACCGGTGTAAAAAAGGATACGCTCGGTTACCGTAGTTTTACCTGCATCAATATGAGCCATAATCCCGATGTTACGGGTACGACTCATTTGGTCAAGTACTTTTGGATCCATTGTTTTAGTGTCAGACATGATGTGATGAATAATGTTTTAGTCGAAATTAGAATCTGAAATGCGCAAAAGCTTTGTTTGCTTCTGCCATACGGTGCGTTTCGTCCTTTTTACGAACCGCACCACCTTCGTTTTTAGAGGCATCGATAAGCTCTCTTGAAAGACGAAGAGACATGGACTTGTCGTTACGAGAGCGCGCAGCTTTTATCAACCATCTCATACCTAAGGCTGTACCTCGCTCTTGACGAACCTCGACGGGTACTTGATAGGTTGCACCCCCTACTCGTCGAGATTTAACTTCTACTACAGGAGTTGAATTTTGTAGAGCCGAACGGAAAACTTCAACACCGGTTTCTCCAGTGCGCTCTTCAATGAGTTCAAATGCCTGATATACAATTTTACGTGCAACACTTTTCTTACCGTCACGCATTAAATTGTTTACAAAGCGAGTAATTAGCTTGTCGTCAAATATCGGATCGGGTTGAACATCCCGTTTTTCTGCTTTTCTTCTACGCATAATGTTTCAAACTAAACTTAAGATTTCGCTTTAGGTCTCTTGGTTCCGTACAAGCTTCGACTTTGAGTACGACCTTCTACACCGGCCGTATCAAGAGTACCGCGGATGATGTGGTAACGCACACCCGGAAGATCCTTTACACGACCCCCACGGATAAGCACTATACTATGCTCTTGTAAGTTGTGGCCTTCACCTGGGATGTAGGCGGTAACTTCAATACCATTGGTTAATCTTACCCTCGCTACTTTTCGAAGAGCGGAGTTAGGTTTCTTTGGAGTAGTCGTGTACACACGAGTACATACTCCACGCTTTTGAGGACAGCTTTGCATAGCAGGAGCTGTGGTCTTGCGTTTGTTGGTTTTTCTACCTTTTCTAATAAGTTGTTGTATCGTTGGCACTGTTCAAATAATTTTGGTTAAGGCCAGTGATGGAATAGTCCATCAATTCGAGAGCTTGACAATATACGACAAGAAAATTCAGAAGTCCAACAAAGAAAGCTATGTATTGTAGTAAGTTTTTAAAAAAAGCCGATATTCTTGGGATTAATGCCGAAAAATACCGCAACTGACCTTTAATTTATATTATACCGATATATAACTCTATATCACGTGCATTTAACAACTCTAAACGGACTTAGCCCCAAAAAAGCGGAAGCTCTTGCTAAAGAGGGTATTTCTACTACTCAGGATTTACTTTTTTTCTTTCCTCGACGCTATTTAGATCGCTCAAATGTCGTTCCTATTTCTCAGCTTAGGGGAATAGGAGAGGAAGTAACGGTGGCAGGTACGGTTCAATCCGTGGAAGAACAGGGCTTTAAAGCAAAGAAACGCCTCGAAGTGGTGGTTAAAGACGAAACCGCAGGAATGAAAGCCGTCTGGTTTAAAGGCGCTTACTACCTCAAAAAACGATTGAAAGTCGGGCAAAAATTGGCCTTATTCGGAACGGCCAAGCAATACGGCCGACATATATCCATGGCCCATCCCGAAACCGACATTCTAAGTTCGGAAAGTGATCTCTCTGAATTTTCTAAAATTGTAGCCATTTATCCTAGTGGTAAACATTTTCATGAAGCCCGCATTCACAATGCCCATATTCAATCGTGGATTCAACAAATTCTAGATCAATCCCAACTAACCGAATGTTTACCCCAATCCATACTGGAACGCTTCGAGCTTCCATCTCGTGATCAGGCGATACGAGACATTCATACACCATCCAGTCATCTGGCGCATCAAAGAGCCTTGCGTCGTTTTAAGTTCGAGGAATTGTTTTTCTTTCAACTGAGCATGGAGCACATCCATCAACAGCGTTCGGATAGTAACCGAGGGCCGAAACTGGTTGAAACCAAACCCAGAACGAATACCTATTTCAACCAGAATCTGCCTTTTGAACTTACCGATGGGCAAAAGCAAGCCCTCAGTGATATCAAAAATGACGTGCAATCGGGCAAGCAAATGAACCGGCTCATCCAAGGAGATGTGGGGGCTGGCAAAACAGTGGTTGCTATGGGAGCCTTGCTTATGGCCGTTGATAATGGATATCAAGGCGCCTTGGTGGCTCCAACAGAAATCTTGGCTGAACAACATTTTCAAAGTCTTCAAGAATCTTTTAAAGGACTCGATGTAAACATACGGCTCTTGGTTGGTGGCCAAAAAACTGCTCTTAGAAGGGATGTGCTAACCGCCCTGGAAGGTGGACAATGCGATATCGTGGTAGGGACACATGCGGTAATCCAAAATAATGTTCATTTTCACCTACTGGGTATGGTGGTGATTGATGAGCAGCATCGTTTCGGTGTTCAACAACGCGCCGAATTACTGAACAAGGCCGACCATCCGCATATGCTCGTGATGAGCGCCACCCCTATACCAAGGTCTCTCGCCATGTCCCTTTATGCCGACCTGGATATTTCTATTATAAAAGGACTTCCAAAAGGTCGAAAACCCATTCGAACCGCCATTCGATCCGATAAGCGCCGCGAAAATGTGTACTCCTTCGTCGAGGGTGAACTCTCTGATGGAGGGCAAGTATATATCATCTATCCATTAATTGAAGAATCCGAAGTCATGGACTTGAAGGACGCAACCGCCGGGTTTGAGAAAATGAGTCAAAGATTTCCATCTTTTCGGGTTGAACTAATACACAGCCGTATCCCGGCTGAAGAAAAGGATCGCATTATGAAGGATTTTGCGGCAGGGCTGGTTCACATACTCGTGAGTACAACCGTTATAGAAGTTGGAGTGAATGTTCCCAACGCTTCCATCATGATTATTGAACATGCCGAACGTTTTGGGCTATCCCAACTCCACCAGCTTAGGGGACGTATTGGTAGAGGAAGCCGTCAAAGTTATTGTATCTTGATGCCCGATCATGCCGTAAGCGAATCCGGAGCGGTACGACTCAAAACTATGGAGAAAACCAACGATGGGTTTGAGATTGCGGAAGTCGATTTAAAGTTGAGAGGCCCTGGAGATTTTTTAGGAACCAAACAAAGTGGTTTACCCGAATTCAAATATGCCGATATTCTACAAGATCAAGACATCTTGAAAGAGGCTAAACGAGAAGCCCGTGCCATACTGGCCGAAGACCCTCAGCTTAGGCGTAATGAGCATTCCAATCTCAAGCGTTTTTTTGAGCCTTATCATGAACGGAAAAAAAAGTTCTACGGGTTGGCTTAAAAGACGAAGCTTGCACAAATCAAGCGTAGTAATGTCTCAAAATTTCATCGTTTAACATACTGAAATCTCTACTTATGCGAGGGAATAGCCCTACAATTAGGCTTTGATTTCGTGCTTGAAATATACTATTTGCAATTTTTTGAGCTTTAGCCATTAACTCTTTCCGAAGATTTCCCGATAAATGGTGTTAGGGCTTAATTTTACTGTAAAACTCCTTCCATTGGACATTATTTTATTGAATAGGGTAACAAAAGCAATTACTGAGTTAACATTTATCAGCCGAATAACCCACTTTTTATACGTTCAACCAGCATTCTTTTTCTTTGAAGTAGTCCTTGGGAAAAATTTGACCCTTAGGTGTTAAAGTAGCCACACATTCACATGTTTTATATAGTCGCATTTCTTGATTGTGATCGGTCTATACAGGATTTAACCAAACAATTACCATTTGTTTCCTTTCACTTAAAACAGGTGAAAACATCCCAGGAACTTATGGTTGCATTAGAGCAGGAAGATATCCACATGATTCTCTTAGATGGATCTAAATCAGTAGAACAGTTGAACAAGACTATAGAAAGAATTGAAGCTATTAAACTGCATCCTATTCCTTTTCTGATCATTAATACCCCTATCGATAAAAATATTGAAGCCTATTATACAATGGGAGCCATTCATGTACTAACTGAAACGGTAGGTTCCAAATTGATAAGTTCGATTATTAACAATCTTTCTGAACATCTCGACATCGAATTCAGAATTACAATATCTAAAGCACTTTCTTCGGATTCAGTACTCAATCGCAACGATCATTTATTCGGTCGCCGCCTATTTGAGGTAATTCACAATCACCTATTTAGTAAACAGCTTACTATAGGTTCAATCGCCCGTGAACTTGGTATATCGAGAAGGCAACTGCTACGAAGATGCTATAAGATCTACAACAAAAGTGCCTTTGAGCTACTCGATGAAACTCGTCTACGCCTCGTACATCAGATGGTTGAACAGGAAGGCGTAAGTGTTCGTAGTTTAGCAGAGGATTTAGGTTTTAGTTCACCCTACTATCTAGAAAAAAAAATATGAAGAGTTTTTAACGAACCTAAAAACCAGCCGAGATCCAGAGCACTAGCTTTCAACACTACAATAGGAGTGGTAGCTTTTATTGATTCTGCTGCTTTTTTTCTTCTCTTTTTCGTTCGTTGTGATCCAAAAATCGCTTGCGAATACGCAGGCTTTCTGGGGTTACTTCCAACCATTCATCAGAGGCCAGAAACTCAATACACTCTTCCAAGCTCATTTTCTTGGACTGAGAAATTTTTACAACATCAGCGGTTTGAGTGGCTCGGTGATTGGTGAGATTTTTCTTCTTTACCACATTCACAACCATATCATCGGCTCGGTTATTCACCCCAACGACCATTCCCATATACACGGGGTTACCGGCTTCTACGAAAAATTGCCCTCTGTCCTGTATTCCTTCCAAGGCATAGTTGGTTGTTTCACCTTTTTCTAGAGCGATAAGCGCACCTCTACTTCTTCCTGGGATTTCGCCGGCAAAAGGCTCGTAGGTATCAAATTGCTGGTGCATAATACCCGTACCTCTGGTTTCGGTGAGCAGTTCACCCCGAAAACCAATAAGACCGCGAGAAGGTACTCTAAATTCGATGCGGTTATTTTCCCCTTCCTGACTCATGCTCTGCATGATACCTTTTCGCTTCTGTAGATTATCGATTACTCGGTTCGAGTAATCGGTGTGAACATCCACTACCACTTCTTCCACAGGCTCATGCAGTATGCCTTCAATATCCTGCATGAGTACTTCTGGGCGAGAAACCGCAAATTCATAACCCTCGCGACGCATCGTCTCAATGAGTATGGCCATTTGAAGTTCTCCTCGGCCCGATACTTTAAATACATCTGGGCTATCCGTAAACTCAACTTTCATAGCCACATTGGTGCGCACTTCTTTTTCGAGGCGATCTTTCAACTGGTTTGAAGTAACATAA
>Ga0181593_10003163_pt1 | contig 15148 bp, 9 predicted proteins | sample 071ome_19_FD_133756 | JGI IMG/M metagenome (GOLD analysis project Ga0181593, IMG submission 133756) | Coastal salt marsh microbial communities from the Groves Creek Marsh, Skidaway Island, Georgia - 071413AT metaG (megahit assembly) | ecosystem: Environmental > Aquatic > Marine > Intertidal zone...
AAGCGAGGTTGAGCGGATGGGTAAGACCATACCCCTCATAAAGAGCTTCTTCCACATTTCTTCCCCAGACATCTTTGTTTGATGCCAGAGCATCCGCACCAGCAAGAAGAGCTTGTTTAGCAGATCCATCGGTTTTTTCCGCAGCTTTACGAAAGGCAGAGGCGGTGGTTTCCACCCAGGGAAGATCTTCCAGTTCGGCAAAGGCAAAGAAGGAACCAAATGGTTGAGACGCTTCCACCTCATCCATCATTGCAGGAACATTTTTCAAGCCGCATACCCCTTTAACCATCCAGTCAAAGGAAACCGGGTTCGCTGCCTGCACCAACATATCGTCCGCATGAGGCTCCGAGGTGTTGGTCATGTACCAGGGTACATTTTTTCCGCAAATTTGATGACGGGTAACATAGTGAGCATTCCTTGAACGGATAGGTACATTTGCCTGACCATCAATAAAATTGACTGCAGCCGAACGGGCAAGCTGGGTTTCAATTGCACGGTAAGCGGCTACTGCATCCTCTCCAGATCCCGCAATAAATACATCGGTAAATCCGCCCTCTTGGAGCAGGCAAGTGTTGTACCCTTCCCGGGCTTTCCCATCGATTGAGAGCAATACACTTGTTCCTTCAGGGAGCTGATTTAAATAAGCTTCTTCTCTGGCCGAACCAGGCTCAAACCCGAGTAACGCAACTTTAGGCTGCTTGGCCAAACCACGATGACGGTTCAGGTCGTTGGGAGAAAGGTTATGATGCATCTCTTCAATCTGTGCCTTTGCTTCCTCTGCAAAGTCATTAAACTCAGGAGCTTTACCAATTGGCATAGTAAACGAAAGCTCGGGATCGACTGCTCCGGCATAGCTGTTGAGGTTTCCACCATCCGCGATTATTGCACTGGCTTGTTCATAGGTATCCGCAGATGCATAATTAGTCCAAACCACCTCGGATTTTCCAAATTCCGTGAGCTTCGAAATGATGTCTGGATCTTTTCGGTCAATCAAAACCACCCGGGTACCACGGGCCCGCAAATCCTTAATGAGTGCATATTCTTCCATCTCATCCAATTTGGCCTGAGATCCAGTAATATAAACTACCGGAGGTAAGTCCTCATCGGGCACACTGGCCACGATGGTCAGGTTGATCATCGCCATACGGGCAGTACCGGAAAGATAAGCAACGATTGCTTTGGGCGGAACACCGTAACGAAATTCTCCGTCCTTGCCAAAAGTAAAGATGTGTTTATTGGTGCCATAGTTGCAGGCAAAAGGCTCGGCGTGGGCAAGGGTTACGAGACTGGTGGTATCCGCCGGATCCACCGTATTGAAAAAGTTCCCGAATCCCTGGGCTTTGACATAGGCTGGGGCTCCAGCTGGTACAAAATTAAACTGACGCAATCCCCCTAAGTATCGGTATGAATAACCTAATGCGGATAGTACCCCACTTTCGCTGGGCTCAAAAGTCAGGGGATCAATGGGCTCCGTGGCATGACCCGGTGTAACCACCACCACATCCCCAGGCTTTACATTGGCCCCATCGGGTGCTTCCAAAACGAGTTGCAAGGTCTCGTGCCCCAGGGCAATCCGGTCCGTACCGGAAGGCACACGGGCATGGGTGTCAAACTGGCGTATGGCTTTGGCATCGGAAGCACACCGGCAGTTCCCAAAACTGGCGAGCAGGAAGTTTTGCCCCTTAAGAGATTCAACCGGTAGTTCGTCCTCCAATACCTGTACCTGATTTGGTCCAGTCAAATAGACTCCATAATGAGATTTACGGGCACGCTCTGCGAGCTCCCTGGCATGTTCAATCTTAGTAATAGACATATATGTTTACTGGCTTGGTTAAGAAGCTGGGGGACCTTCCGGATAATACATTTCCTCCAGGCTGTCCCACTCACCAGGAGCCCCAGGCAGGGGCAAACCCCGGGTCTTCATAATATTTCCCATATCCCGCAAGTCTTCATATCCAATTTGCTTGATATTCCCTCCAAGGCTGCGGGCGTGAATAATATGCAAAGCGGTCATTTCCAACAGATCGGTACACATCTGTGCCCACTTGATATCCCATGGAGTCAAAAATACATATCCGTGATTTTCCATTAGAAAACCATTATACTTTTGCAGGTAAGGAAGAAAGTTGTCGGCAAGCTTTTGAGTCAGGGGTTCACCGTATGGAACCACCGGCACGGGACCAACTTCTGTAATCGTTTCCGGAAACAAAGGGCGCATGTGGTAGTTTGTGGAATCCGAAATAGCGAATGCATTGAGGTGAGGAGGGTGGCAATGAAGAACCGCCTGCACATCCGGGCGCTCGCGGAAAAAATTCACATACATAGGCGTCTCACCGGTGGGCTTAACAATTCCCTCTATGGTCTCCCCAGCGAGGTTGATGAAAACCACATTTTCTCGATTTACATCTCCCTTATTGTGCTTGGTCGGAGTGATCAGAATAACATTGTCCTCCAATTTCCAGGCGAGGTTCCCCCCATGCCCGGTTACATACTGATGGGCTGCCAAATGATGGCATACCCCGATGAAGGTATCAACTTTGTCGGAATGTTTTTCCAGGTAACTCACGCCACCAAAACTCAATCTACTTACACACCTTCGCGGTAACGTTTAATCATTTCCGCGGTGGTGGGGTTAGTGGTCATTACATGACCTGGTAAAGGCATGATGTTTTGATGGATGGCATCGATCATCCAGGAAGGTTGCGGAAAGAAATCTTCTTCAACCTCAGCACAGGGAGTAATCCAATTACGGGAACCCACAACTACGGGGGGAGCATCCAGTTCATCAAAAGCAAGCTGACTGAGGTTGGATGCGATATCCTGCATCACCGAGCCGCGCTCACAGGCATCCGAGGAAAGTAAGACCTTACCGGTTTTACGAACGGACTCAACCAATGGTTCATAATCCAGAGGGGTGATCGAACGGCAGTCAAAAACATCGGCGGTCACCCCATACTTCTGTTCCAAAATATCGGCGGCCTCCAATGCACGATACATGGTTGCACCGACCGTAATGATGGTCACATCATTACCCACACGACGCTGAGCTGGAGGACCAAAGGGAACTTCGTAGTACCCTTCCGGTACTTCCTTTTCAAAAAGTTCTCCGATATCATACAGACGCTGACTTTCAAAGAATACAACCGGGTCACTCCCCGCCAGTGCGGTATTAAGCATACCTTTGGCATCATAGGGAGTGGATGGGAAAACAACCTGAAGGCCGGGGATATGGTTGCATATAGCACACCAGTCCTGGGAGTGCTGGGCACCATATTTGGATCCCACAGACACGCGGAGAACCACCGGCATTTCCAGGACACAGGCAGACATGCTTTGCCACTTGGCCAACTGGTTGAAAATTTCGTCCCCTGCCCGACCCATAAAGTCACAATACATCAACTCAACCAAGGCACGGCCACCCTGCAAGGCGTAGCCCACAGCTGAACCCACAATCGCGGCCTCAGAAATGGGGGAATTGAAGAGACGGTGGTATGGTAAGGATTCCGTCAACCCGCGATAGCAGGCAAAGGCTCCTCCCCAGTCACGATTTTCTTCACCGTACGCCACCAAAGTGGAATCGTTTTGGAAACGATGAAAAGCGGCTTCAAAGATCGCATCCCGGTATTGGTACACCTTGTTTTTGGAAACAGGCTTACCATCAATGATGCCGGCACGGGACTTTTTAGCCAGGGCGAGAACACGGGGGTTTTCCGCAGCAGGCAGGGTAAGTTCCGGAGTACGGGAAGGATCATAGTTTTCCACTTTTCTATTGGAAAACATCAATCCGGCTATTTTTTCTGATGGTAAACGGGGGGAGGTTTCAAGGCAGGAAGCCAGACGACATGCCTGGGTCATGGCCTTGGTGGTTGCTGCCTTGCGCTGATCAATGTCGGCCTCGTTGATGATTCCGGCATCCATAATTTCACGGGCATAGGAATCAAGCGGGTCAATCGCCTGCCATGCCTCAATCTCTTCCTTAATCCGGTAAGAGGAGGCATCGGATGGAGAGTGACCCGAATAACGATAGGTAATGGTTTCAAGCAGTACCGGACCTTGTCCATTTTCAAGTAATTCCTTTTTACGGCGAATCGCGTCAGCTACGGCCAAGGGGTTGTACCCATCCACCCGTTCAGCGTGCATGGAGTCGGGGTTTACCCCTGCTCCCACCCGGGCAAGGAAATCAAACGCCATGGTTTCCCCAGCTGTCTGACCACCCATTCCGTAAAAGTTATTCATGAAATTAAAGATGATGGGCAATCCACCCTTCATGGAGTCTTCCCATAATTCATGGAACTGGCGCATCGAAGCAAAATTCATGGCTTCCCAGGTTGGGCCACATCCCATGGAGGCATCACCCACATTGGAAATAACGATACCCGGCTTGCGGTTACACTTTTTGAAAAGGGACGCACCCATAGCAATATCTGCAGACCCACCGACAATCGCATTGTTGGGCAATATGCCAAAAGGGGTAAAGAAGGCATGCATCGAGCCGCCAAGGCCACGATTGAAACCATTGGCTCGCCCGAAAACTTCGGCCAGGGCACCGTAAAGAAGGAAATCACGGGCAAGGGCTTTTACATTTTCAGCTCCCTCTTTTTCAACCACCCGGAAACAATCTCCGCCGAGAAAGTTTTTCATAATTTCCATCAGGGTGTCATCATCCAGCTTACGGATGGAAGACATACCCTTGGCTAAAATCTCACCGTGGGAACGGTGAGAACCAAGAATGTGATCGTCAGCCCCGAGAAGAAAAGCCTGTCCGACCGCAGATGCTTCCTGTCCAATCGAAAGGTGAGCGGGTCCTTTGTGGTCATACTCAATTCCCTCATAGGATCCCTGGGTCTTGATACTTTGAAGCATGCTTTCAAACTCGCGGATCAGGAGCATATCTTCGTAAATCCCGATCAGAGCTTCGGCTCCATAGGTCTTTACCTCATTTTTGAGATCATTCTTGTATTGATTAAGCGGTACTTCCTTGAAGGGAATGGTACCCGCTTGGCGTTCAATGGCGGGTTCTACAATTTGTGACTTCGGCATGGCGAATGTGGGTTAAATTTTGTTGGGTAAATAATAAGTTAAAATCAGCGGACGCCCATGAAGACATCCTTCATGATCTCCGAGGTGGTCGGGTGCGGAAATACAATCTCTTCAATCTCTTCCTCACGCAGTTCAGTTTCAAGCATGGCCGTGGCACCAAAAATCATTTCAGAACAGGCACCACCCACCATATGGACCCCGAGCAAACGGTTGGTGTCTTTTTCAAGGACCACCTTACAAAGTCCGCCTTCATCCGGGTTTTCCGCAATGTAGCGGGCATTGATCGCCATGGGCATGCGGCCGGATCGGGTCTTGATACCACGCTCCTCCGCCTCCTCTTTGGTCAAGCCGACCACTGCCACTTCCGGACTGGTGTAGACCACCGCCGGCATGGCATCATAACGCATACGATCCGTGCGACCGGTTATGTTGTTAACCACCACCTCAGCCATACGACTGGCAGCATGGGCAAGCCAGGCACGGCCGGTCACGTCACCCGCAGCCCAGACACCGGGCAGGTTAGTGGCCCCACGGTCGTCTGCTTTGATACCATGGGGGGAAAACTCCAGGCCAATCTCCTCAAAGCCGAGACCCGATACATTAGGGCGGCGACCGGTTGCCACAAGCACAAGGTCTCCCTCTATTTGTTTGCTGCCTTCTCCATCATTGTAGGTCACTGTGGTTTTGCCAATTTCTTCCACCTTGGACCCAAGTTGAAATTCCACTCCCTTCTTTTCCAACTCCGCACGGAGAGTGGCTGAAATTTCTGCGTCCAGGTTTGGGCAGATTTCCGGCATTGCTTCGAGCACGGTAACCGGCACATCCACGGATGCATACATGCAGGCAAACTCACAACCAATCACCCCTCCACCGACAACGATCAATCGCTTGGGTAAGGATTCGGTGTTTAATATGCCTGTGGAGTCAACCACATGGTCCTGCTCGATTCCTGGAATCGGAGGCACTGCAGGAGAAGAACCGGTACAAATCAAAATATTGTCAGCCTCATGCTCTTCTCCATTGATAAGGATCTTGCGATTGGGTTGAAGCACAGCTTCACCCTCGATCACATCGACCTTGTACTTTTTCATCAAGCCGGCAATCCCGTCACGCATCTTATTCATCACCCCATTCTTGTGAGCATGGGCTTTGGGAAAGTCGAAACTAAGGCCGTCGACGGTCACACCAAAGACGGAACCATGCTTGGCGTGATGATAGGTCTTGGCTGCCTGTAGTAAGGTTTTGGAAGGAACACATCCTTCGTTGAGGCATACACCCCCGAGCTTTTTCTTTTCCACAAGCAAGGTCTTAAGACCGGCACCGGCGGCTTTTTTAGCGGCAACATACCCAGCGGGTCCTGCTCCAATAACTGCAAAATCGTATTTCATTTCTATGTAGGGAATATTTTCTGTGTTGGTTTAAAATTTGTGAGTTTCAGGTCAAGATCCAGGGTTATTTTCAAGGCGTTCGACCAGAGACTGCAAGAAACGGGCAGCGGGTGCTCCATCCACTGCCTGATGATCAATGGTTAAGCTGAGGGGAAGTGTATCCACATATTCAACCTCACCACTTTCCGTACGCTTGGGTTTAAGTACGATACCCCCTACCCCGAGGATCGCGACTTCCGGAGCATTAAGCACAGGCGTAAATGTTTCCACCCCGAGCATACCCAGGTTGGTCAGGGTAAATGATCCTCCGGTCAGGTTATCGGGAGATATGGTTCCTTCCCGGCAACCACCTGCGAGTTTTTTGACTTCCGAGGAAATTTGTTCAATCGACAGATCAGATGCATCTTTGATCACAGGGACCAGTAATCCACGATCCGTATCCACGGCTACCCCAAGGTGAACCTTTTCAAAGGTGGCAATGCGGTCCCCAAGAAAGTGGGCATTCAACTCCGCATGTTCCCCAAGGGACTTAACGATGGCATAAGCGATGACATCGTTGAGGGATACTTTGGACTGCCCGGCATCAAGCCTTTCCTTTCGGTAAGCCTGGGCTTTGGTGAGCTCGAAGGATGCATGCAAGGTAAGTTGTGCGGTGGTCTGAAGAGACTGGATCATACGCTCCGCAATCACCTTGCGGATCCCCTTAACGGATGACATCTCTGCCCCTTCCACCGAGCCTGGAACTTTAAGGTCCTGGGAACGAACCATTCCAGCAAGACCGGTTCCACGGCCAGGAGATTCAAGATCTTCTGATAAAGAACGGGCCCGAGCAGTGGCGGACAGGCGGGGACGGCCGCTTATCACAGCCTCGACATCTCTCTCAATCACCCGGCCTTCGGGTCCGCTTCCCGGAAGTGATTCCGCATCTATCCCATGCTTATGAGCAAGGCGCCGGGCCCGGGGGCTCACGCCTGCACTTGCCTTGATTGAGCCACTTGCCTGTACGGAAGCGGCTGGGGTCGCTGCCGGGGCCGCGGTTGCCTGAGGGGACGCCGGAGTCGCTGGTTCAGGAGTCGCTGCTACTGGGGCAGAACTTTGGCCCTCAGGACGAAATTCATCCACGTTTTCACCCTCGTCTCCGATCACAGCCACATTGGCAAGGACAGGAATATCATCATCGGCTTCCCAGAACAGGGCGAGTACTTTACCCGCAGCAGTGGACTCAAGGTCAAAGCTTGCTTTGTCCGTTTCGATGATAGCGAGCACATCGCCCTCTGCGACATCGTCTCCAACATTTACTTTCCATTCAGTTAGGATACAGCTCTCAACCGATTGTCCTTGGCGAGGCATAATGATAGGTGTGGCCATAAGTATTGATTCTCCTCTTTAGATATTCATTCAGGTTAGCTGGACTTTTACCCCCCTTTTTCGCAAATCTTTTGCAAATCCAGAAGGAAGTTTTTTGTCCGATATTAAAAGATCCATTTCATTCCAATCGGCAAAACGGGCAAAACATACCTTTTCCGCTTTATTGGAATCCGCAAGTAAAATAACTTTTCTCGCTTGCCGGGCAACCACATCGTTGGAGTACGCCTCATTCGGGTCGGTGGTGGTGAGGCCATGGGTTAAGCACATCCCCATTGTGCCCATAAAAGCCTTATCCACCCGTACCTGATCTAAAACAGCGGAGGTAAGCGGGCCCACCAGGGTCTGGCTGATCCTGCGTAATTCACCCCCGGTTAAAATAACCCGGGGCCCGGAATCTGCCAGTTCAATGGCAGCTTGTAAAGAATTGGTAACCAGGGTCAGGTCTGTACGCTCCCGAAGGAGTCGGGCTAAAAACAAAGTGGTGCTCCCTCCGTTTAGGTAGATGGCTTCATCCGGCTCGATCATCTTGTAGGCCGCTTCCGCAATTCGTTTTTTTTCAGAAGCGGAAAGATGGGTTTTATTTTCAAATACGGTTTCCTCCAGGCGGCTTTCCATGGAAACCGCGCCACCATGCACCCGGCGCACTTTGCCCTCTTCTTCCAAAATTTCAAGATCACGCCGAATCGTCGCCACGGAAACCTTGAGGCTTTTACGCAAATCCTCCACACGGGCAACCCCACCGTCGCGGATCATAGCGCGGATTTTTTCTCTCCTTTGAGGAGCAAGGGCTGGTTGTACTTCACGAATCATTTTGATCGTTTGAGATAGATTTTGATCGTTTTTGAAGGAAATGCAACCCTTGTTTGCAAATGATGTCAGTAAATCAATACCGGTTAGAGAATTAAATCACTCAGCTTTCTTTGCTCCAAAAAAGACACACCCGACCAAATTTCCTGCAGAGCCCAAGCAGGATCGTCCCAATGATTTTCATGACAGGCTTTCTTCAGGGCAAGCCTGGCAGCTTCCAGCAGCACCACCGGTTTCACACCTGCCTTTTGTGCCATACGGATGGCACCAATAAGCCGATCTTCCCAGCCAAGTTTACGAACTGGATCGCGGGTAACCCGGGCAACGGGGTCGGCAAGCAAAGGGTTTACCATTCTTTTCACGGCCAAGGTCGCATTTTCAGCAAACCCATGTTCGGTAAATAAAAGCTCTCCCCTACCACCGTATTCATGGCATAAGCCTTTACCCACCTCCTCGATATAGGCCTGCAGTCCCCGCTCGATCAATTGAGGGTGCTCCCTTAAATCGCTCATAAATTCAAGCCCTGCTTCTTCCGCCAGGTAGCCCAGGGTGGCATGGGTCGCATTTTGCCCGAGAAATTTTGCCATGGCAAAGGGGAGTAAGTCGGGCTTGGGGTGAAATTGATCCAATCCACGCAGAAAGCCGGGAGGGGTTGATTGGTCGATAAATACATCATTGAACGCCTCCACGAGGATGGCTCGTGGACATTCATCGTTAATAGGGTTCAAGTTCTCCTTTTGGATACGATCTTGATCGGTTACGATTGAGCACATCTTCCCAATAACCGTTTCGGAAAACACCACCCTGTTGGCAAAGCCATCGGGGGCATAGCCCAAGCAGGCGGCTTCCAATCTTTTCGCCGCCCGGGCATCATTTTCAGCGGCATACACCACCGCTGGCGGTCGGGAGAAACCCCGCCTTTTTTGTTTCAATCCCTCCGCCAGTAACTGGGCAACGGGAGCTGGCTCTTGGTCATACAGGTGAAAACTGGGCAATGCGGTGCACAGTTCACCGGCCTGCCCAATTGCCTCGATTAAAGATATGCGGTCCTCCTCCACCAACGGGTTGTAAATCTCAATTCCCTTAACTTGAATCTTCCGCACCTGGTCACTTTCGGCAATATTGCATAAATATTGACCTTCAGATGCCCGAACCGCGTTGACTAAGCTGGTATCAATTTCCGAAACAACAACCCGGTCAAAGTTTTCTGAATTTTGAACTTCAGGCAGAAACAAGCCTGCCTGGATCGCACCGAAGCCAAACCCGACAAAAGTGCGACTCACTGCATTCTAGGCAGACATGGCTTCCCGGGCCAAGGTGAGGACTTCATCCGGGCCCTTTTCCGAACTCAGAGAATCCTGGAGGATTGCATCCCCGCGAGGAGAAAAGATTTCTCCAAACTTGTCATAAAAGTCATTCTTTTCCTTCCCATGACTGAAGTGGGAGTTAGCCCAATCACTCAGGTATCCCATATTTCCATATTTCTGAAGCGTGGAATGGGCATGTAAAATGTGGGCACCCCGGAGAAAGACCGGGTGGACCGGAGACAACTCCTCAGTTTCAAAACTGTCCACCAATTTCTGGCCCGGGCTGTTCATCTCCGTCCCCCCAATGAGAGGCATTTCCAGCTCCTGGGTGAGTTGGATCACATCCCGTAAATTCTTCAGTTTTTGATCGGGTGACCCGGGCGTATAATTCCGGTCAGGTATGATATTAAATGCCACCACTCCACTGGCTTGTCCCACTTCCACCAGCTCGCGAATTGCTTGCTCTCCATCGGAACAACCATCAAGCCAGGTTAAGGTGGGCAACGCTCCACATTTCAGGACAAACTCATTCATTTCGGTCATATTGGGAAAGGAACCGGAATCAGGTTGCACATAGCCGACCCCTCCCTTCTTCATGGTCTTGGCCCGGATTAAATCTGTCATGCCACGGCCATCCGGTACATCCTTGAGATCTTCCGGTGCCACTCCCAACTTATCGGACCAAAAGGCCCGCAAAGCGGATTCTTTGGGAAACTGGGCTGCAGCCTTTCGGGCATAAGCGAGGCAGAGGTGACGTTCCGTGGCATTTCCCTTGGGGGTCAGTGGTAAAACATCTTTTTCATAATCCAGGGTAAGCGGAGATAAGAATGCATTGACCCGGTCAAGTAAAGACTGGTTACGCTCCCCGGATGTGCGTTTCATGCCATCGAGAAAGTCCTGAGCATCCTCGGGAATATCTGTTGTCGTAAAGCCCGTGCCCATGTGATAGCAGATTCCCGGTTCACCCGGGGAGTTGATCACACGGTCAGAAAACTCAGGAACAAACACCCGGGACTCCAGCCCAATACAAGCTTTGAGGTCAAGCCTGCGGGAGGCATTCCAAAATTCATCCAACCCATCCAGTACGTCAAAGTCGACAATCCCCGCAGCCCCCAGTCCAGCCTTCTTGGCTTCCACCGCAAACATACTCGGAGAGTAATCCTTGTAGTTGAAAGAATAAAAGGTGTGAGCGTGCAGATTTAATAAATCCGTGGGTTCGGGGAAGCCACCGGCGTCCACTGCATTCAGGAGTGCTTGCTCGCGTGTTTGCGAGCTAAAATCATTGAGTGATGAATCAGACATAAAAAAGTATTTGAGAATTCAATTTTGGAAAAATAGGGGAAGCTTAGCTTTCGTCCTCCCCGATTCCAAATTTTTCAGCCAGGGCGAGGCAGTCATCCAGGGAACGCAAGCCATCGGTGCATGTGGGGTCAGACATACAGGCGGTGGCGGCACAGGTACCGGTGAGTAGAGATTTTTCCAGGGACCAGTTTTCATGTACACCATAAAGAACACCTGAACAAAAGGCATCTCCCGCCCCGGCAGCACCCTGAATATATCCCTTGGGTAAGGATAAGGAACCATGCCATACCTTTTCCCCCTCCCTGGACTGGGCATAGGAACCTTCAGGGAAATGAATGGCTACCAGTTCACCCACTCCGAGTTCAAAAAGTTTACTGGCGGTTTCTTCAATACCTTCCTTTAAAAGCTTTCCATCCTCACGGACTTTTACTCCCGTGACCTTACTGCCCTCCACTTCATTTAAAATACAGTAATCCACCTGTTTCAACGCCGGGCCAATAATCCGGCCAAAACGATCACTGTCTTCACTGACCACATCAATACTGGTCTTGAATCCGGCAGCCCTTGCCTTGGCTAACAAGGCTGCCCCCTTGGTCCCATGCTCGGCATCCTCCTGATCAAGGGCATCCAATAAGAGCAAATAACCCAGGTGGAAAATCTTGGCGTTGCTTTTGGAAAAATCGATATCGGCACCATCCCAGGTGGAGTTGGCCCCACTGTTATGAAAAAAGGTGCGCCTGCCCCCTTCTTTTTCTGTCATTACATCGGTGTAAGAAGTACTGGTGCCGGGAGAGACCGACAAAAACTGAGTATCGATCTTATTCTTCCGGCAATCCTCCAGAATAAATTCTCCCAGGGCATCCTGACCGACAAGACCGGCACCTTCCAGGGGAAAAGGCGCTCCCATCTTGGCAATATCAAGAAGGACATTGTAGGGAGACCCACCCGTCCCCTGCGACTGGCCAAGAATATTGGCAAGCTGCTCATGTTTTGGGTAGACATCAATAATTTTGACTTGGTCTATAATCCAGTTTCCTCCGGATAAAATTCCGGATCGATCTCCAGGCTGGGATAATTCGCTCATAAAAAGTATTTAATTAAAAGGAAAAAAGATAGGAAGGGCTTTTTTCTTTTGATGGCAAGGAAAACCAATCAGATTGGGTCGTTTACTTTGCTTCCCATCCAGAACCAGCACCCACCTTACTGGCGAAAAAGCCTTTACCTTTTAACACCTTTGGGATTCCCAGGGCCCACTGCATTTGTTGAGGTTGCAACAAGTAAGGAGCCTGGATTGATCGGTTACCAAGGGCACGGGGGTACCAGTCTTGTATGAGAAAGAAAAGATTACGCGAGGCCCCAGGGGGCCTCTCTTGCCCCTATTTACTTGGATGTGCCAGGTGTGTGGGAATGGGCGTTTTGAGGGAAGTCAAAAGTCAAAACGAGAGGCTCGGTGCCAGTATTCTCAATTTCCACTCCGCCGTTTGAAAGAGCAGCCTGGGTGACAAAACCGATCTCTGCGTAGACCTCACCAAGAACCATGTTATGATTGTAGGATACCTGAAGCTTTCCAACCTGTCCGCTTCCTCCATTGGTGTGGAAGAGGGTGGGAGTCTCCGGGCAGAAATTGGTCTTGGCACCAGGCGCCAAAGTTAGCCTAAGAATGGACACTTTCTGGTCACCAAGAAAATCCCCGTAGACAATCCATTTGGCATCCACACCATCTCCGGCAAATTCATTGGCCGTGATCGCGGGGCGGGAATTCCGCAGGACAAATTCCGGGTCCTGATTCGCCTCAAAGTCAAACTTCTCCACCAGGTATTCCCAGTCTTCGTGACGGTCCTTGGGGTAGTCCTCTTCCCGGCATGCATAAAACGCATCCGCGGCTCCGATACGGCCGTCCAGGGTAAGGTCTTCCGCAAGGAAATGCTCGTCCATGGTTACATGCACTTCATGGGTGCAAAGATCCGTAGGCGAGTGAAGCACACCATTGGGCATAACAAAGCCATTATCCAGTTGCATCATTACATGCGGGGACAAGTGCCGGACACCATTATATTCACCCTGTCCAAAAAGCTTCATGCAGGCAAGAAACTCATCCTTGGAAACAAAAGGATAGAGCCCCATGGCTGTGGTATGGTAGTGCGAAGGGCATACCCCGGGGTTATCAAAAGAGTTGATGTCATAGACCTCCCACTTCGACCAGTGAAGGTGGTGGGGTATGGGGTTTAAGTTATCAAATTTCTTGGACACAATCGGCCAGGTCGGATCCCCGTACAGGCCCTTGGAAAAGGTGGTGACTTTTTCACCCATGACGGTTTCAGGCTTGGCGAGGATCAAATCCTGCAGGGAAATGACTTGGCCGCTGGGGGTAAGCACATGAGATTCTCCTTCCCGGAACGGAGCTTTGCCTGTGCGGGTATCGATCACTCCGGTGACAATGGGAACAGTGCACCCCATCCAGATTTCATCGAGCCCGGTACCACCCATATAATCCGGGTAATAGGATCCTTCATCCAGACGGAGGCGTTTGCCCGGGGAACAAAAAGTCCGGCCGGCATATCGGTGCATAAGTTGCAACACCCCATCATTCTGATTGAGGCAGTCATCCAATACGGAAGCGGATGCTCCACCAGACCCGTCAATCACCTCTTGCTGGGGGTATTCGTGAAGTTTTTCAGGTAAAATGGATGTCGAAGCAGTCATAGGTAGTATTCGTGGGTTAAGTTTAAAAGAGTGGGATTAAGAAAATGAGCTGGAGACAAACAGGGCGGTTTAAATTTAACAGTCTTACAGGAGGGTAGTTCGACATTACAAATTCAGAAACCAAAAAAAAGGGGTGGCTGAAGTTATGTCAAGATAGATGCTCGTAAACTGTAGCCGCTCAGGTGAAAGCAATGTCTTGAGGAAAGGGAAAAGCAAAACGAACAAGACAATTCATCATATTGAAAAGGAGTCTTACTTTGTTTTGTCAGCAATCTTTTGCTCAATCGCCTCGATGACCGCATCCAGGGCCTTGATCCGGGCGTAGCGTTTACAGTTGCCTTCGATAATCGTCCAGGGTGCCTGGGGGGCATGGGTGCGGATAAACATTTCATTCACCGCTTCCTCGTAGGGCTTCCATTTCTCCCGGTTCCGCCAGTCTTCCTGGTTAAGTTTCCATTGCTTTCTGGGGTTATGCTCCCGGGCCTGAAAACGCCTGAGTTGTTCTTCCTGACTAATGTGGACCCAAAATTTGACCAGGGCGGTACCAAAGTGGCGAAAATTTTCCTCCATCTCATTGATTTCATGGTATGCCTGCTTCCACTCGGTTTCTGTACAAAAACCTTCCACTCGTTCCACCAGAACCCGCCCGTACCAGGAACGGTCAAAGATGGTCACATGGCCGGCCTTGGGGAATTCGGTCCAAAAGCGCCAGAGGTAGTGGTGGGCTTTCTCCACATCATTGGGAGCGGATACCGGGATTACTTCATAGCCGCGGGGGTCCATCCGTTCGGTAAGCCGTCGGATATTCCCTCCCTTTCCTGCCGCATCCCATCCTTCATAGACAATGACCACCGGTATGCGCAACCGGTAGACCTCATGGTGTAAGTCCTGGATCTTTTGCTGACGGGAGCCCAGCATCTCCCGGTACTCCTCTTTACTTAACTGCTTGGACAAATCCGTGGTGGCCAGGGACGGGCCATCCCGAAATAAGGGGCGGTGCGGTCGGTTGGTGGCGGTTAAGGCAGGGGTGCCTTCCTTTACTTCATCCACCCGCTTCTGGATGGTATCGACCATATGATCAAGTACCTTAAGGGTTGCCTGCTTGGTGCTTTTCGATGATACCCGCAACCAGGGAGGGCCACCCTCCCCGCCGGTTTCCTTAAACATCTGTTCCACTGCCTTCAGGTAGTCATTGTACTGAGCATGACGCTCCATGACCGCATCCGATACCCG
>Ga0181593_10003166_pt1 | contig 15137 bp, 13 predicted proteins | sample 071ome_19_FD_133756 | JGI IMG/M metagenome (GOLD analysis project Ga0181593, IMG submission 133756) | Coastal salt marsh microbial communities from the Groves Creek Marsh, Skidaway Island, Georgia - 071413AT metaG (megahit assembly) | ecosystem: Environmental > Aquatic > Marine > Intertidal...
AAGTGCCTATTCCGATCGACCAACTCAGTGTCGGGGACGTCTTTGTCGTCCGCCCGGGCGAGAAGGTCGCAACCGATGGTGTCGTGGTCGACGGACGCTCGTCGGTCGATATGGGTCTGCTCAGCGGGGAGCCTGTTCCGGTGGAAGTCGGGCCAGGGGGTGAGGTCGTCGGTGCCGGCATCAACACAAACGGACGTCTTGTCGTGGAAGCCACCCGGGTCGGTGCTGACACGCACCTCTCTCGGATAGCAGCTCTCGTCGAGCAAGCTCAAGCGGAGAAGGCGCCGGTTCAGCGGTTGGCCGACCGAGTCTCCGCGGTATTCGTGCCTATCGTCATCGTCCTAGCGATCCTGACGGCGGTCGGCTGGATCGTCGCCGGCAGTGGAGGGTCCTTCGCGTTCACTGCTGCGGTCGCAGTTTTGATCATCGCGTGTCCATGCGCCCTCGGCTTGGCGACTCCCACTGCCCTGCTTGTAGGAACAGGTCGTGGAGCACAGTTGGGCATTGTCATCCGAGGACCCCAGATCCTCGAAGCTACGCGCCAGGTCAACGCGATTGCACTCGACAAAACCGGAACACTGACCGAGGGACGCATGACGGTCGTGGACGTGCTGGCCTCAACCGATCGGCCTACCGACGATGTCGTGACTCTGGTGGCGTCCGTTGAGTCGGGTTCCGAACACCCCATCGGTCTAGCCATCACTCATGCCATCGATAGCCCGCGTCCGGTGGAGTCATTCCATAGCGTGCAGGGTTTGGGAGTTCAGGGTGTGGTGGACGGCGTAGCCGTTTCGGTCGGACGCTCGACGTGGCTTAAAAGTGAGTGGTCGATCACCATTCCTCCGTCGGCGGTTGACTGGTCAAGCCATCAACAAGGTCTTGGGCGCACTGTCGTCTTCGCAGCAGCCGACGGGGAATTCATCGGAGCGGTCGCGGTAGCGGATGCCATCAAGGCGTCGAGTCCATCCGCGATTCGTGATCTGAAAGAACTCGGGCTCGAGCCCATTCTCGTCACCGGAGACAACGCGGCAGCCGCGAATGCTGTCGCCACGAGCCTGGGTATCGAGACGGTCCGTGCGGAGGTACTTCCCGAAGACAAGATCAAACTCGTCCGCGAGCTCCAAGGCAGTGGCAAGCGTGTCGCGATGGTGGGTGATGGTGTCAACGACGCTGCCGCTCTGGCGCAATCCGATCTTGGGATGGCGATGGGATCGGGAACGGACGTGGCTATCGAAGCCAGCGATATCACCTTGGTTCGATCGGATCCGCGCAGCATCGTCGACGCGATACGCCTGTCTCGGCGCACCCTCGCGACAATCAAGGGCAACCTTTTTTGGGCGTTCGCCTACAACGTTGCTGCCATTCCACTCGCTATGGCGGGCCTACTCAATCCGATGATCGCCGGAGCGGCCATGGCGTTCAGTTCGGTCTTCGTCGTGACTAACAGTCTTCGCCTTCGAAGGTTTACTAGTTCCGATTCCCGGGGAGCACAGACTTCAGCCAACTGATGAAGTCCGGCGTGCTGCGCGTCTGCATCCAGACGCGTCCGGGGCCGGTGAAATCAGTAACCAGGCCCTCGCCACCGAGAATGCTGGTCTTCCAACTTCCCGCCTTGCGCACCGAATACTGAACGGTCTCATCGAAGGCCACCACGTGGCCGGTGTCGAGTGTCATCGTTTCGCCAGCAGCTAGGTCGGCATCGACGATCGCTCCATAGGCGGAGATGAGGAGCTGTCCCTCGCCCGAGCAGCGCAGGAGCACAAGTCCTTCACCGCTGAAGAACGTCTTGCTACCACCCCACTTGGAGTCGACCGCCACGTTCGGGTCTGATGCGATCCATGAACCGGACTGCACCATGAGCGGCTTACTTGAGACCACATCAATCAGGGCCATATCTCCCGGGAGTGCTGCTGCGACGCCGACGACGCCCCCACTGGAGCCTGCGGTGAAGTCGTTTACGAAGAAGCTTTCACCGCCGGCCATACGCTTCAAACCCTTCATGAAGCCACCTTGGGTAGAGGTCGCGATGGTGATGTCTCCACGCTGCATGGCCATCGCCCCGGCCTCGACCCGAACAGAGCCGTTCGCGGGCAACGCGATCTCGCCGTAGGCGAAGGCTGGTCCGGCTTTGATCTCAACCTGCATGGTGTCCTCCAGGTGTGAAGTGGTTGAAGGCAAGCCTGCCCTAGACCACGTCGGAAGACCAGGGTGTTGGCTGGCTGGCCACGCGGAGTTCATGAGGATGCACCGGTAGCATTGCGGGGCTCGCCTGGCGAGCAGGCCGCCTTAGCTCAGGGGTAGAGCAACGCACTCGTAATGCGTAGGTCCGGGGTTCAAATCCCCGAGGCGGCTCTACGGGTGGGTCTCCATGCTGTCGAAGTCCCACGGATTGCGTCACGAGCCCTTTGATCTTGTCGTATCGTGATGGGGTGGTAAAGACGAGGCGATCCATCGCTAAGCGAACATCAGTGACCGGACTGCTTGCTTCGTGCATAGGGGCGCTGGTGCTTAGCGGCCTAGTTGCCCCGCCTGCATCGGCGGCTCCGATCGATACATTGCGGTCCGCGTGGTCGGCGATGCTTACCGAAGCCAGTCAAGAAGGTTTGGATGTTATTTCCCGTGCTCGTTCTTCGCGCTCCCACACCCTCGCCGGAACCAAGATCTCAATCCGCGCTGGCGAGAGAATCCGTCACCATGTGGAGATCGACGGAGATGGTCTTTCGTATTACAGCGTTCGACGTAACTCCTCCAAGGAGCTACTCGGCATGGAAGGGGCTGCCTACGAGTCCGTGAATGGATCTCTCGAGACGGTTCCCTTCTCGTCCCTGTCGATGACAGCGATTGGCATGGCCCCTGACTGGCCGGAACGCTTTGCGGAAAGTCGAAGTTTGACCTTGAGCACAGTGGTCAGAGATGTCTCCACACGCATGGGGTACTACCCGGGCGACATTTCTTCTGATGTGTTGAGGCGAGGCAAGAATTTGATCCTGCCCTCGATCTCAGGTCTGGACTGGGACAAGTACGTGAAGGTACAGGAACGGCGTGCGTCGCGTGGGCGAACGATCATCACGGCGCGAGCCTCAGGTGGTGGGGACAGCGACTGCACTTATCCGTCCATCAGGGTTGTCATCAAGGGTGGACTTATCGTGAAGACCAAGTGGACGTCTGTATGCCCCGACTCGGGAAGAACTAAGTACGTAACGAAAGTCTCCTACGATCAAGATGTCGCAGCCGTTCCCGACACTGCGATTTCACAAGATCAGGCCTTTGCGACCCCGGTCGCGGGGCAAGACCCGATGTGGTCGGCGCTGGTGCGTGCAGCCAACACAACCGCCGCTCTCGAGTTCGCAACAATCACGGACACCAATTCCGCCGGAGTCGTGTTTGATCCCCCAACAACTGAGCGCGGCCTTCGTTATCTCGACAATGTCATGATGGCTGGGAATCCGGGTCGCATCACGACAACCCCTGCAGTCACGGCAGATGATCCTGCTCGCCAGACCTACGTCGTAACTCCACTCGGGGGCTCTGACTATCTGTCTAGGTACTCCACAGGGCTCAATATCGTGAAGATCACGGTAACCGTCGGGGGAGATGGTGTTATCGAGCAGATCGTTAGCAACTTCACGAGGAGCCCAACGGAATCGACGATCACGTTTGTTCGCTGACGCTTCGGACTGACGCTCATCGCTGCTGAATGAGCGACACGTAGTTTCTTAGACAACGGAATCTGATGTGCTGCCTCGCCACACCAACAAGGTATGTACAAGATCTCTGTGGCGTGAATGCACTCGTAATGCGTAGGTCCGGGGTTCAAATCCCCGAGGCGGCTCCACTGCGATCCCCCCGTCAAATCGGGGTTCCACAATTGTTGGTGTGTTTTTAAACGTCGACAGAGACGGCCAGAGGAACTGTCCGCGTGGGGCTTCGTCAGAATTCGTCGTAGAACGCAGCAAAGGTTCCCAGGCCGATGAGCAGCGTCACCGCGGAGACGACAAGGGTGATGAGGCTAATCCGAAAGGACACGACATCGCGCGGGTCCCGGCGCGCGTTGACGAGCGCGATAGTCGACAGGACGATGCCGGAAATCAGAAAGAGAACAGCGAGAACGGCAAGCAGCGCGACGAGTATCCACGCGATGATCCACATCAGATAGCCAACCAAACCCACAGCATCGCGAGCACCGGTAGCACCGCCAGGACGACACCTAGCGCGCCCGTGATGGCGCCCGCCAATGCCATGACAGATGGCGACGAAGCGGAGGGCTCAACTACGGGAGGCTCGGCCGCAGGCGAGTCGCTCGCATCGTCAGGGTTGTCGTGATCAGTCATAGTGCCCTCCGAATATGACATTAGCGAATGAGTGCTTTGCGAAGGGTCATCGCTACGGGTAACGTCCGCAAGGGCTCGCAACTGAGTTCTCGTGATTCGAGCCTCGTCTTCCCATTTCTCATTTTGCTAAAGATAGAAGTCGCAGTGCCCCGACCTCGGCGTGGATCCGGTGAATGTCGTTGTAGCCGAAGCGTCAGGCCGCTGATCTCTACGCGAGGCAGGAACGTGGACTGTAGATCAGGTCGATCACCTTCCTGTCCAGGTCGGTCAGCCGCTGGCGCTCACGGTAGGTGTCGTACATGAGGGAGTCCCGATCGTCGGAGTGTCCGATACCGAGCACGTGATACATCTCGTGTTCGATCGTCGACCTTCGCTTCACCCCGGCGGCTGAATCCCGCATGCCACGGTTTGTCGTGGAAAGCTTTACGAAGCCCCGGTAGATGTCTCCGGTGCGCTCCCATCCACCGATCGCGATGACGGACTTGTCCTTGATCCGTCGCCACGAGAAGTCGATCTGAGCCTCGGCTGGATCTGTTGTCGCCACGAAATTCAGACCGGTGGCCTTCGAGATGCGTGCCAGGCCCTTTGTAACATCGTTCTTGGTACGGCGCGCCGATCGCGGCTGCTGGTCGGCGTCGTAGTACCAGGAGACGGCGCTGCACTCGGTGAATGTGCCTGAGCCACCGCCATCCACGCGTAGACCTCGAATCGCTGCCCCGTTGTGCGTGATTGCCCCGTAGGGCCCGGTAATTGAAATAGTCGTCGGGGTGAAGTTGCGGACTGACTTGGCCGTCACGACAGTCTCGATCTCTCCGCGCGACATCGGTGCGAGCTCCACCGTCGCCCGGACCTTGCCACCCACCGACAGCGTCGCCGTCGCTGGCTGGTCACTCTCGTTCCACAGGCGACCGAACAGCAGAGAGCCGCTGCCTCGCTCAACGGTGACTATTCGATCGGCGGCGATTGAGTAGGGCGGTTCCTCAACAGCACCCGCGGGCGAAATCGTCAGCAGACAGGCCGCAACGCTGGCTGCCAGTACTGCCCGCAGGTGTCTGATGAACGTAGAGCCACCTCGGCCGAGCCTGATCTTTTGAGGGTGCGCGGAATGGGGTCTACTTGCGGTCAAGTCGCACCTTCACTCGTCGTCCCTAGGACGGTCCTTTGGTGCCTTCGGATCACGGGAATTGCGTGGCGGGGCGGTTTGCCCGTCGTACGTGATGTACTCGTAGGAGTAATGACCCTCGCTCTCGTTCGTGGCCTTGGGCCCAAAAGGCTGCGCCTTCGCGAGAGCAGGGTTTGCCGGAAAGAGGGCTGGCGATCCCACAAGGCCCGCCATCAAGAAGTACTGAAACCGCACAAAGGCACGGTAACAAGGACCCTGCACACCATTCGGAGAAATCCTCAAGCTCTAGCACGGCAACGATCTGCGCGGGTCACAGTCCACTGTTCGAGCGATTTAGATGATGGATTTCGAGGCACCGTGACCTAGGGTCTAACGGTGATTTCGAGCATCCAGGAAACGCTCTATCCCTTTTCCACCTGCTTTGGGTGCGGCCCGGCCAATCCACAGGGTTTGCATCTCCGCAGTTTCAAAGACGGAGACGACGTTGTCGCCGAGTTCTCTCCTGCGGAGTTCCACAGCAACGGGATGGGGACGTTGAATGGTGGCGTCATTGCGACGCTTCTTGATTGTCACTCGGGAGCTGCCGTCTTCGTCGCGTCGGCCCAATCCTGGAGTTCTCCGGCGGAATTCGAACCTTGGGTCACTTCCGGTTTGGAGATTCGTTACCGACTACCCACAATGATGGATCAGTCGTGCGCGCTACGAGCGCGCATCGTTGAATCGGATGATTCGGTGATGAAGGTAAAGGCGACGCTTTCGATGGCTGGCAAGACTCGTGTTCAGGCCGAGTCCCGATGGGTGCATATCGCTAGGTAGTTCTCCGCTACCTGGGAGTGTTCACCCGGACTTGACGTATGTGTTGAATCGATAGCTGAACGTCGTCACCGGCTGTGCAAGTCAGGACGTGCCCTCCAGCAGACCGGTCACTTGTCATTCCGTGCAAGTGCAGCCCGGGTTGGCCGAGCCCGAGAGCGTCGTCGCCCTGTCGGAATCCCACGAGCGCAGCGCGCTTTTTTCCCAGCGGAAAGACGGTTTGCTCGGCAACCGTTGTAGCGAGTGGTTGATACGGCGGGGGATCAGCGGTGACGCTGCGAGTTGTGAGGTCGGTGAAAGTCCCGCGAACTCGAACAGCGACGATTCCGTCGTTTGATCGTGCCGCTGAGTTGATCAGCGGGATGAGGTTTGCGCATTCGGTTCCTGGTGGGATCGGAATACTCACATCGGGACGAAATTTGACTGCTTGCAGGAAAGGAGTCGTGGCGTCGGCTGCTGCGGGACGCGGCACGCCATCGGGTTTCACCTGAAAAACGGTGCCGCCGATCATCACCAGTTCACCGTCGAGGTTGGTGAATGTCCCCAGGCCGATCGACTCGTTCGTCAGAACTTCCCGGATAACGGCGAGTCCCTCAAAGTCCGGCTGCGTGAGGTAGTCGTAGGTGCCGACCTGAGTGAGGTGCCCGTCTTCGTCGGCGTGTGCGTTGACGCTCTGACCTGCCGCCACGAGAGACAGGCTGGCTAGGGACAGGGCTATTCGCGCCACGACTCGGCTGCTGGAGTACATCGGGACATCCTCGCCTATCGAGGCTTACTATCTGCCATCCGCATCTGCAGGGAGGCCGTCCATGGGCACGATTGATCGCGACCGATTAGTCGATGCGCTCGAGAACGAACGAGCTATGTATCGGCAACGAACGCCTGAGTCGAATCGGCTGTTCGGCCAAGCGCAGCACCTCCTTGGTGGTGTGCCGATGACATGGATGAACAAGTGGGCTGGTGGTCATCCCATCCACTTTGCAACGGCCAAGGGGAATCGCATTGTCGATGTCGACGGCAACGAATACATCGACTTCGCTCTCGGAGACACCGGCGCGATGGCTGGCCACTCGCCCGATGCGACGGTTCGCGCCATTCGTGAACGGATTGAGGGCGCGGGCGGCATAACCACGATGCTTCCGACCGACGATGCTGAATGGGTTGCCGCGGACCTGTCGCGGCGTTTCGGCATGCCCCAGTGGTCAATGTCACTTACGGCGACCGACGCGAACCGGTGGGCCCTTCGCATCGCCCGGCTCGTTACGGGTCGCGACAAGATCTGCGCGTTCTCCTACTGCTATCACGGGGCTGTTGACGAGACCCTGGTGCGAACGGGGCCGGGCGGGGCAACCATCGAACGCGAAGGCAATGTCGGACCGGCGGTGCCGGTCGCGCAGACCACCCGCGTTGCCGAGTTCAACGACCTGGAGTCCGTGGAACGCGTCTTGGCACATGGCGACGTTGCCGTTCTCATCGCGGAGCCGGCGTTGACAAACATCGGGATCGTGCTGCCCGAGCCGGGTTTTTGGGAAGCAGTCAGGGAACTGTGCGACAAGTACGGAACGTTGCTCTTGATCGACGAGACCCACACGATCTCGGCTGGACCGGGTGGGTGCACTAAGGCCTGGAACCTTCGACCTGACATCGTTGTTATCGGTAAGAGCATCGGAGGCGGGGTTCCGTCCGGCGCCTACGGCCTCACGTCCGAGGTCGCGGCTCGCATCGTCAACCACCCGGAAGCGGACCTCGTAGACGTCGGTGGAGTGGGGGGCACGCTCGCCGGCAATGCTCTGAGTGTCGCGGCGATGCGCGCCACGTTGAGCGAAGTTCTAACTGACTTTGCCTTCGAGCACATGATCGAGCTCGCGATCCGCTTCCGCGAAGGGGTTGAGAAGGTTCTGGCGAAGACCCAGATTCCTTGGTCGATAGCTCAACTCGGAGCCCGTGCGGAATACCGATTCGTCTCGCCTGCGCCGAGAACAGGTACAGAGTCGGCAGCCGCCCACGACGATGACATCGAGGAATACCTGCACTTGTTTATGGCCAATCGCGGCGTGCTTCTCACTCCTTTTCACAATATGGCGCTGATGTGTCCGACAACGTCGGTTGGCGACGTCGACCGGCACACCGAATTGTTTGAGCAAGCCGTCGAAGATATTGCTCCCGAATAGCCCCACCCTCGTCTTGATGCGTCTAGGGTTCAAGAATGTTAAGGGGAGGTCTCGATGGTCGAGTTGTGTGGACTCGACCGAGTTACAGCGGACTCCTCGGTGCGGCGGCTGGGTTCATTGCGGCTCTAACGCCATCACTTCTTCCGCGGGCTGTCCCCTTCATGATCGTCGTGGCAGCGGTAGGCATCACTGCTGGGTACGCCGTCGGTTCGGCGATTGAATGGTTTGCCCGATCAGTAGCCCGAATAGAAGCGTGGTATCCGGATAGGAAAGTAACGACCGTGACTTTGTTGGTCACCTGGGGGCCGGCACTGGGTTTCACACCCATTGCTGTGGCACTGCAGGAGATCCAACAATCAGAACTCAACATGCCCCGGGCAGTGCCGGGCTCACTGGTATTGATCACCGCCTCCGTAGGGCTTGGGGCGCTCTTCATTCTCTTTGGACGTTGTATCCGCAAGCTCGTTCGACTCATTGCTTCGGCGGTAGATCGAATCCCCCCGCTTGCCCGTTGGGTGAAACACAGCCGTGAGCGCGTCAGATGGACTCGAGTGGGTGTTTCTCTGGTTTTCACGATGGTCACGTTCGGTGGACTTAATGCTGCCTTTGACTGGCTTACCGATGTCTACGACCGAACCAACAGCGATGCGACTGACCAAGTGGCTGCTGGCCTTGGTGTGAACAGCGGATCCACCGCAAGCCCCTTGTCCTGGGACACGCTTGGACGCGAAGGGCGCTACTTCGTCTCGAACACGATGTCGAGGGAAGCAATTTCTGAAATTACATCGAGGCCTGCTGAGCAGCCAATCCGGTTATACGTTGGAATGCAACAAGCAGAATCTTTTGAAGATCGGGCGGCTCTGGCGGTCCAAGAGCTGGATCGGGTTGATGCCTGGTCGCGTGAATATCTGGTTATCTTCGGCGTGACGGGAACAGGGTGGGTGGATCCTGATGCGATCAACGCACTTGAAGTCGTGACGGGCGGAAACGTAACCACAGTCGCTACTCAGTATTCGGCCGTTCCGTCGTGGATTGGTTTCGTGATCGACTCTCAGACGACGATAAATCAGAATGCTGCGACCATTGATGCTGTCGTGCGGAGGTGGAATCAACTACCAAAGAACGAACGTCCAGAGCTCGTCTTGTTCGGTGAATCACTTGGATCCATGGGAACCCAAGGGGCGTGGGCTGCCGGGGCCACACCCGAGGAAGTAACCGAAGACGTCAAGCGAATCATTTGGGTCGGGCCACCGGCTGAATCAACGTTGTGGAAGTCATGGCAGGCGGAGCGAACCGCGGGACCCGCGTGGGATCCTGTCATCGGTGATGGGCGTATCACTCGAGTGCTTGTTCAGACCGACGATCCGGATCGATACGACGAACATGAAGCTCCCACCATCGTCTTCGCTGCTCACGCCAATGATCCAGTCGTGTATTGGCGTCCAGATTTGTTCTACCGCGAAGCGGACTGGACCTTGCCTCCGCATGGGCCCGGTGTAATGCCGAGCCTGCGATGGTTCCCATTCATCACCGGCTTTCAAGTAGGTATGGACCTAATCAGCGGCGGCGCCCCACCGGAAGTCGGGCACAACTACAGCGCGGACATGGCCGCCGCCGTTGCTCTCGGTGTTGGAAATCCAGAATGGACCACTCGAGACACCGTGATGTTGCAAGAGGTTCTTCCACAATTTCGATACGAAACTGGCTGACGATTCGTCAGTCACGCACACTCTCTGGCACTCCCAAGACCTCGGACAGTCGATTGACCTCACGCTGGATGAGCGCAAAGTTGGAGTCCCTAACGGTGGGCAGATTGAAGCGCGCTTGGCGAACCTGGGCGTAATCCAATTCGGCGATGATCAACTCCTGTTGGTCACCGGCTTGCTCGATGATCCTGCCGTGGGCGTCGATGATTGCTGACCCGCCCCAAAACTCAGCCGCTCCTTCGACACCCACTCGGTTGGTCATAATCACCGGCATCCCGTAAGTCATTGCGTAGAAACGAATGGCGAGATCCCATCCGTGCGGATTCGAGAACTCCCCGTCCACTGCGTCAATGGATGAGCTGATCGGAATGGACAGCAGGGTCGCACCGTTCATTGCGGCGAGATGGATCAAGGCTGGATTCCACGCGTCGGCGCAGATCAGGATTGCGTAACGCCACACGTCGTCGAGCATTGCGGTCTCCATGAACCGGCCCGTGGCGAAGTGTTTGTTCTCATCCAGTTTCCCGTAGGACGGCAGGTTGACTTTTCGATGCAGATGCTCGATCTTGCCGTCTCGAACCGCGAGCGTTGCGTTGTAGAACTGGGCGCCTGGGCCCTCTTCGATAAAGCCGAACTGGGTGGTCATGCCCTGTGACGCTTCGGCGATCTGACGCACGACCTTGTCGTGGCGTGAGCGGGCCAGACGATAACTGTCGTCGGAGAGCGTGTATCCGGTCAGGGAGAGCTCGGGGAATACCAAGAGATCCACTGCCTGTGCTCGGGCTCGAGCGATCATTTCCAGGTGGGTTTCGAGATTCGTCTCGATCTCCTCAGGCGGCGTGGCGATCTGAGCGGCCCCAACGGTGATCTTTTCCGGCATCGCAGAATTGTGTCGGTAGTCGAGCGCCTACGCGAGGTGGGAGACTTCGACCCCCCTAGGAATCGCGCAGCTGAACGAATGTCACGAAGGCGATCACAACCGAAATGGCCCCTGCCCCAATCAGCACCCAGGTGAGCGTGTCGAAGCCCAGAGCGAAGCCGCGGACTAGCCCCGCGCCCATGAACATGACGATGGCGAAGAGTTGCAAGAACAGCGAGAACCGGAGTCGACCTCGATCATCCATAGGGGAACGGTAGCGGCTCTCTAGGAAGTGATGTCCTTGCGATCGAATCGAAGGACGGCGATGGTCACCAAGACTGCAAACGCAATGATGTTGTACGCCGCGCCAACAGCCATCTCATTCCAGACGATCTCAGGGTTCAGCGCATCGACCCAGGCGGCTCCGTACTCGGTGGGCAGGAATCTGCGCAGATTCCCGAGCGCGTCGATGGCATCCAGGATGTTGAAGATGATGACGACGATGACGGCCGTGCCAACGGCACCGAGGGGAACGTCGGTCAAAACGCTCATCAAGAAAGCGAATCCCGCGGGGAACAGGAGCGTTATGGCGATGTAAGTGGTGACGATTGATAGACGTTGGAGAGACTCGCCCTGACTCAGAGCACCGCCGAAGGGGCTGGCCAGAGCCTCGGTACCGAAGGCGAGAGCCCCGATCGCCCACGATGCGACGACGAGGGTAAGCAAAACGATCAGGGTCAGGATCAAACCGACGATCGCCTTGGTCCGCAGAAGTTTTCGACGAGGTACGGGTGCGACGAGCAGGTAACGCAAGGTCGACCAGTTGGCTTCACTTGCCACTGTGTCGCCAAGAAACATGGCGGCGATGATGATGAGCAAGAAGCCGGACGAGAAGAGCAGCATTGTTAAAGTGAAGTTCCATGCACCGCTAGTGGCGAGACCGACAAGATCGAAGTCCCCGTCACCGAAACCACCACCGCCGTCGCCTCCACCGTTGTCCGAGGAAGGACCGAACTTCACGGCCGTCACCACGATCAGGGGCAGAGCTACCACCAGGAGAAACGCGACTAGTGTTCTGCGTCGCTTGATTTGACGCACGAGTTCTACTCGAAGTCCGAGGGTGTCCTTTCGCGAATAGTCGAGTACAGGTGCACTCATGACGTGATCACCTCGTGTCCCTCACCGACGATCTCCATGAACACGTCCTCGAGTCGAGCCCCGGATCTCCCAGCGAGGAGCTCGGCGACGGTGCCCTGAGCGATCAGGTTGCCGTGGGTCATGACGACTACGTGCGAACACGTCTGTTCAACTTCGCTGAGCAAGTGCGAGGACACGACGACCGTTCGACCGGTAGCCGCATAGTCCTGCATCACCTGACGCATCTCGCGGATCTGTGGTGGGTCAAGGCCGTTGGTTGGCTCGTCGAGCACGAGGACGTCCGGCATCCCGAGCATCGCTTGCGCGATGCCGAGCCGTTGACGCATCCCTTGGCTGTATGTGCGGACCTTGCGGTCGATGGCACTTCCTAGGCCTGCAATATCTAAGACGTAGTCGAGTTGAGCGTCGTTCTCGTCTCGGCCACTGGCCTTCCAATAGAGATCCAAGTTCTCGCGCCCGGATAGGTGCGGCAGGAAGCCCGGTCCTTCGATGAAGGAGCCTATGTGCGCGAGAGTCGCCGCTCCGGGAAAGACGGGCTGGCCGAACACGTAGGCGTTGCCACCGCTGGGATAGATGAGTCCCATAACCATTCGCATGGTTGTGGTCTTGCCAGCTCCGTTGGGGCCTAGGAGTCCCAGCACAACTCCGCGTGGCACCTGGAAGGTGACGTCGCTTACGGCGTGCACGCCGCCTTTGAACTGTTTGGACAGGTTCTCCACGGCGATGGGAATTTCGAGTAGGTCGTCGCGGACGTGCGAGGTTGATCGACGGGGGCGAAGGATGCGAACCGCCAGCAACAGGAGTAGAACAACTGCGCCGGCGACGAGCGGCCACAGCCATAGTGGAGTGCCAGTGTTCTCCGTTGTCATCGGATTCATAGGAAGTTCGACTTCGGTGCCGGCGAGAGCGATGGAGTACACAGCCGGACCGGGCGGCATCCTGAACGCCTGATCGGTGGTGCCCACAACCACGCTGAGACGTTCGCCGGCAGCAACATCGGCGACGATCGCCGGGAGTTCTACGTCGATCCTTTTTGGTTCAGGACCCACTGAATCGAGGCGAATAGGTGCGACGAGCCCGTTGGGTAACACCGGCCTGTCGGTGCCCCCGATTATTCGCAGGCTGGCGAAGAGCGTGACGTCATCGGCAGGAGCGTCGCTGGAGATGTCGAGCGCGACGGTCGGTGAACCGACGATCCGGGTCGGTTCCGACAGCGGCTCTGAGTTGAAAGCGGCTGTCTGGTTCGGAAGCGGCAGTGCCAGCAGGCTCCCGGCCAGACCCGCGAGACCACCGGCGCCGGGGAGCGAGGAGACGGCCGCTGGTACGCCACCAGCGGGGGCGAGCACCTGTTGCGTGGGACCCGCCACCTCGATGCTCTGTGTGGATGAGCCGAAAATGCCGGGGTATGTCGTGCTCGACAGCACATTGACCGCGATGTCGCCCTGGTTACCGAACGCCGAACCCTCAACGAGTGACGCCTCGAAATCGTTCGAGATCTGTTCACCATCGGCGAGGTGGGCGTCGAACCAACGCGCGTTCAAGTCTCGCAGGCGGTCGGATTCGTTCACGCCGCCGTCGTGACCCCCGGCGTGCCAGACGACCTTCACGTTCGGGTTGTTCGCCGATATCTGCTCGGCGTTCGCATTCACTTGGGCGAGGGGGAATAGCGAATCGGACTGTCCGCCACCGAGCAGCGTCGGGATCGAGATGCGACCTGTGATGCTCGCAGGTGAGGATGCTGCCATGATCGCGCGCGCTTGCTCGGTGAGAATTCCGTCGGCTGCAGCATCGGAGTAAGCGGCGCACCAATCGGGAGCAAAGCGTCCGCAGTCGGTGACCTGACCGTCGTTGGTGATCAGACCGGCACTGAAGAAAAGACCGCTCCACAGTTGCTTGAAGACACCGACGTCCTCTGACCCGATGGCCGACTGTCCGAAGAGTGAGGTTTGGAGATCGTTCCAGGTTATGTCGGCAGAGATCGCGTCGACGCGTTCGTCGTATCCAGCAACCATCAGGGACAGTGCGCCGCCGTACGAGCCTCCTGCGACGCCCACTCGAGGATCTCCCGGCGCGTCCTGGACGACGGAGTCTTGGTCTGCGAGGTGGTCGATGACGGATGAAGCATCTGCCACTTCGAATTCCGGCGCGTTCATCGAGATGGATCCGGTTGATTGACCGAACCCTCGTGCCGTGTACGCAAGGACGACGAATCCTTTGTCTACCAAGTACTCCGCCTCGCCGACGACGGATTGCTTACTGCCGCCGAAGCCGTGCGCCAGAACGATGGCTGGCGCAGGGGTGGTCTCGGGGAGGTAGAGGTCGGCGTCGAGAGTTACCGGGGTCGAATCGACTCCGCTCGTCGGGCCACCTTGGATCGTCAGTGCTTCGACCTGTTCGGCTGAAGCAGGCGCTGCCAATCCAACCGCGAGCATCGCTACTGAGGTAGCGGCAGCGAATCGGTTGAAAGCGGACATCCATCGAGCATATGTCCGGTTGGCGCCGGGTGCTCAGTCGAGCGTGTCCCCTTCGAGCAGCTCCTGCTCGACCTGATGCCATCTGTAGGAACTGCCATCGGCACGAAGCACCCAGATGAGATCGAAGCGATCCTCTGGCCACGATGCGGGCACCTCGTCGGGATTGCCGACCGGGAGCGCCGAGATGAAGGCAGGGATGCTGCCGTGGTGCCAGACGATGAGGGTTGGGGTCGTCGATCCCGTGATGCTGTCTGTGAGTGTGGAGTAATCGTCCGGGATCCTCAAGGACTCGATGCCTAAGCCGAGTCGGTTGGCGGTGGGGAGCGCGGTGTCGTGTTCCCGCTTGCTCTTGTAGGCGTGGTCCGGCTCGGTTGCGATGATGCGGTGAGGTTCCTCAAGTAGGGCGCGGGAATCCGCATTGGCGAAGAGTGCAGCGAGCGCGCCAGCCCTTGTCCACCCGCGAACCGATAGTGAGTGTTCGTCGTGTTCGCCGCTGCGCGTG
>Ga0181593_10003167_pt1 | contig 15127 bp, 16 predicted proteins | sample 071ome_19_FD_133756 | JGI IMG/M metagenome (GOLD analysis project Ga0181593, IMG submission 133756) | Coastal salt marsh microbial communities from the Groves Creek Marsh, Skidaway Island, Georgia - 071413AT metaG (megahit assembly) | ecosystem: Environmental > Aquatic > Marine > Intertidal...
ATATGAGAATACCAATCCAGTAGTGTTACTTTTGATTTTCAAATACTTAATTGTTGCATAAGAGATAACTGTGAATGTGAACACGTAAACCAGAAGATATGTGTGTCTGGTAGGATACTGCACATAATAACTTTTGGCTTTTTAATATTTCAGTAGCCCATACAATTTTCAAATATTATTTTAGCTGAATATTCATTCTTTGCAGATGCAGATTCTTTTGCACATTTTCCTTCTTTCTTTTTATATTCAATTCTAGCAAGTCTTTTTTCTAACTCAGCTACAAATTCAACTCGAGCTTCATCCAGTACGTCTCTTGCATCGAGATGCTTTTTTAAATCTTCACCTTTTTGTATTGCTAAATCGTATCTAATGAGGACCTCATCTAGCTTATCAATACATGATTCTAGCTCTTGAATAGTTTTACTAGACATGCCACCTAAGGTTTCACATGAATACGCATCTATGGCAAGCAGGAATAAGCAGATTGTGATTAGTAACGATTTCATTAGATATTATTAATAGACGACCACTGATGGTTGTAATATAACACGAGCTTTCTAAACTGACGTTCAGACTGCTTCAGATGCGTTCTAAGCGACGATAATTAGGACACTAAAGACACGTGTTATTTAATTAATTTAACAACCACACAGTCCGCCTGATAGCCTTATAATATATAATAAAATCAATGACTTACGTGTCCTTTAATTACCACTTTATTTACAAATAATTTGGCTTTGTCATCAAGCTGTAACATAGATTTGTTATAATAATAGTATAGCTTAAGCCTATTTCTACCTTCCTTTTTTAAATTCAATTACAAACTGTCCATTTCTTAAATTTGCTTCAGAAGTATCTGGGCAGGAACTATTAAATTTACTTACACGTAACTACACCCCCCGTGGGGCTATGATGCTTCGCTACCTTGTGGTTTTAGGTTAGATACCCACAGTACCCACAATACCCACAGTACGACTGTAAGTTGTTGATATTTATATATTTAGTTACAAGCATAATAGTTTTAATTAACCCAATCCACTACGCCATATACCCACACTACAAAGGAGAAGACCATGCATATATTTAAAGGCGTCTACGCAGATGTATCTGAAGACACCACAAGTGAATTGCCATCTGACCTAACCACACTTGAAAGGCTGGCAAGAAAACAGAAAGAAACAAACCAAGAAAGCATGATTACAGACACCACTAAGGACAAGCATGAAGCAGAAAAGTGAAAGGTTTCTTAAATTGAAGATACCCATTACGCAAGCACTCAAGGCGCAACAAGCATACCCAGATTTAAGTATGACCCAAGCAGTAATTCAACAATTGACTATCAACAATCAAGCCCATGAACGAGGAAAGAACAATGAGCCAACAACAGGAAGTTAAGCTACAAGTAACGGTAATAAATGATGATGTCAAAAGAGACAAACTTAATAGAGACGAAATACTCAAACAGGTACAGTCTGATTGGGTCAGGACAGGACATTCTGGTTCACAACTACAGTTAAGAAACATCAAAGTAGACAAGGGGGGATTGCAGTTAATGCACTTAATGTCAGCATTAATAGACAACGGGTATATAGATACAAATGCCAGCTCCACACAAATGATAGATATAGCAAAACAGGTTGCTTCTGGTTTAAAGGTTGTTACCAAAGGCAAAGCCTACAGACCTGATGAACAAAACATTGTAAAGCTAAGCGATGGCATATATGTAGAGAACAGCTGGAAGGATAACAACGTAAAGGAAATAGCATACGATGACGACGACCCAAACAGCATAAACAATGTGTACGTTAAACACCTTGAACATACGATAGGCAAGGAAGAAGCAAGTTATCTGCTTGACCTGTCCGCCTACCAAGTACAACAGCACTTCAAGCACAAACAACTAACAGAAGCTAAACCACAAATTGCCTGCGCATTTATCTCTGAAGAGCATGGTGTTGGCAAAGGTACACACATTACTTTTATGCAGGAAGCACTGGGTGAATCTGCTGTTAAAGTAGTTGCTGGCTATAAAGCACTGGTCTTTGATAAGTCCAGCCCACAATACTGGGACACTACTTTTGTTGTCTGTGACGAAGCAGAAACAACATTTAAGGAAGGTGCAAAGCTATACCAAGAACTGAAGGCTAAGACAGGACTTACAACATATGAAGCAGAGATTAAATACGAAAACAGCAGTACGTTCTTTGCAACTGCAGTACCTATGATTCTGACTAACGGTCTAGTTACATCAGCTTTGCACTGGTTACCCAGAAAAGATAGACACATGTTTGTCACTGAATGGAAACGCATCAAGGAAGATGACCATGAGCAAGCGGATTATATGGAAGGTATCAGGAACTGGTTTTATAACTACGATGGGGCAGGTCAACTAAAGCACCTACTGTTGAATCGTGACTGGGAAGCTAATGGTTTCAAACCCAGTAATCGTGCACTTAAAACAGAAGCGTTTCATAAGGCGACACAATCTAATTCTGATGACATCGTGGACGACATAAAAAGTGTCCTGCTGGAATGGAAAAGTGAAGACAAGTTTATCTATAGCCCAGCGGCATTTGATGAACTGTTTAGTAACTACAATATCCATCACAGTAAAATAAAGAAAACCAAACTTATTGAAGCAGGTTTAACGCAGACAGGTGAGATAGCGATTAATGGTGCAAGCAGAAAGCGTGCTAAGTACTGGGTGCATGAAGGAACATCTATTGAAAAGGATAAGCACAATAGAAACTGCATCAAAGTGCCGGACAGCGCCACATGCAAAGCTAACGCTAAGGAACACCTGCTGTGGAATTGTTTAGTAGATTACTACAGACACAATAACTATTAAGCTACTTTTTAGGTTACTTTTGATACATAATTAGCTACAAAGGCAGGCTGCAATAGGCTTTTCAAGGTAAGTTTATATGTAGTTGGTGCCGAGGGCGAGAATCGAACTCGCACTTCCGAAGAAACCGACACGGCGCGTCTACCAGTTCCGCCACTAAATAGCTTATATAGACGCAATAGTTACTCATATCGTTTTATCTGTAAAGAAGTAAATGTCGCCCAATTTGTCTACCCAAAAACAACACATAGGGCGGGGGTGGCAGAAAAAGTTATTTAATTGTTATAGTACCTGCTCATACACATAAAAGCTGAATTTAAAAAAGGTTAAGTATTGGGACAGCAAGTGGCATAATCAAAAACAACATTAACAACAGAACAATTAATGCCTGATAAACCAATCAAGCCACTTTATCCAAACTACCCACTTTCTTTGAAAGAAGGCGAAGAAAAACTCACTGATGCACTTCGTCAATTTCATGGCTCAATCGTACAGGCACGAGAACCTTCTAAACGCCCTAACCCCATAACATTGCTATCAAAGCAGCAGCAGGCTTAGGAAAGACGACAGAGGCTATTGCTGAGCTTTGTGTAGGTCAGATTAAGTCAAAGCAAGCAATACATATTGAATACTATGTGCCTACACATAATCTATCTGCACAGTTAGTCAACGACATAGAGTCAGCATATAAAACTGCCAGTGAACGAATAAATAAAACGAAAAATAAGCCTGATATCAATGTCTCCATACTCAAAGGCGAGCTTTGGAAAGGTAATGAAAATGCTGGCTTAGTGCATCGTTCTCCAGAAGTTTCATCAGGCCAAGCACGATTGCTATTAACTATTGATTTTAATGACTAGACTGTTCGTGTTATCAATCTAGCGTCTCTGAAACACAAGTATTCATTGCGTCAATAAAAGAGTCAGACGCAATGAATAGAATCTGACTCTTAATGGTTAAGGTTAAAAGTACGAATATAGCTTAATTGTACTTGTTAACTGCGAGTAAAGTTAAAATGCGACTTGAGCACCTAGCATGTAGATGTTGGAATCAGCATCATCTACACTCCAAGAGGCATTATCTGAACCACCAGGATCTCCACCACTTAAGAAATTCAACGGCACATATCCATCGGTATGAATATACTCGGCAAATAGTTTAGCGGATGGTGTCACGTAGTTAGCGAAACCTAATACCCATTGATCTTGTTTTTCCCATGGAGCACCATCATCACCCGCTCTAAAGCGACTAAATTCGAATGATAAATCGGTAGGTTTGCTAAATAGAGAGGTTCTGTAACGCGTGCCTAAATCCCAGCTTCTGACTTTAGTTGCGGAGAATTGAGGAATGCTTGGGTTAAATGAACCAGGTAAATCATCTTCGGTTTGAGCAAATTCCGCCTTGAATAGCCAATTATCGTACGCTAGACGGGTGTATACTGCATAGGCGCCATTTTCTTCTTCACAGGAATCAAAATGGGTGACTGGGTAATCCTGACAGTATGGACTGCCTTTTATGTAAGATGCACCAAATAACCAATTGGATTGATCAGACAAAGGGACGGCGTAATTGATATCTGCAGCCCAGTTATTGAGTTTGCTTGGAACATTGGTGCCATCAACGGGTACGTTAGCTGATCTAAATTGTGCACCACCTTGAACGGCCATGAGATTGGCATTTAAGCCACTATTTGTGTATCCAAGATTTAAACCATAAGCAAGCCCACCAAATGAGTGCCAAACAGTAGAGTTTGTAAATGGATTAACAGTATCTGTTAGACCAAATGGAATGGCCATTTTACCAAGAGAGGCATAAAAGGGAGTTTTGTCTAAGTTACCAAGCAACACATAACCACGTCTTAATTGTATTTGGTTGCGATTAAGATCTGTTAATGTGCCAGAACCAAAACTCTGCTCTGGATTATAAAGAAGTTCAGCATATGCACTGATCCAATCTCCCGCAGTCCCCGTGACACCCAGTTGTGCAGAATGAATGACGGCTTCAGAAACTGTTTTAGTTCTTTGATTGTTTGAGGTTGGATGACGCATTAAATATCCAAATTTTCCCTCAGTATCACTTCTTTGATAATTGGCAATAGGCGTTACTGCTCCACCGAGATAGACTGAGTTAGAAGCAATTTCACCGGCTTGCTTTTTCTCCAAGATGAGTCGTTGTTTAGTGTTAATACGAGTTGTAGGATCCAGCATTTCATAAGAATATCTGCTGTTCGCTCGGATGACCTTATTAGAGCGAGTGCTAATAGTTTTTTTCTGTTCCTGTTTGATTTCTGAAACTTGAGTTTCAGTAGATTGTTCCAGTTGAATCAAACGTTTTTTTAGCTCAGCATTTTCAATTGCTAGTTGTTCTAGTTTTTTCGAAAGATCTTCTAGGGTGAGCGAGGAAGCATGACCATTAGCCATAAAAAACATTATCATCAACATAGTGATAGTGGTTTTAGACATATATTTCTCTCCTAGTTAAATTTAAAGAAATGAGAGATGTGATAATCGTTAAAAATATCAAAGCTCTATGTAAAAGTATTACATACTTTATGTGTAGTTTTATGCACCTCTATCTATATATATTTTTTACTGCATGTAGCCAAGGAGGTGTGAGCATGGCCAGCTCAGGTAGTCATCATTTATTTTTAATGAAAGTGATATAAATCCATAGACTTGTCGGTCTATGTAAAAAATAGTGCTAGGTAATAATTTGCGTAGACATAAATCGGTTGGGACATCTATGTTTGATTAAGGAGTCCAGATGAGAGATGAATTATAAATCACACACTTATTACCACTGCCAGCAAATATTAAGATTGTCTACCATACCTCGTAGCATTAAGTTAAAAACTCAAGCTAATCAGTAAGATAGGATAGGTTGAACACTTATATGTGGTGCCGAGGGCGAGAATCGAACTCGCACTTCCGAAGAAACCGGATTTTGAATCCGGCGCGTCTACCAATTCCGCCACCCCGGCATGTGTTAAGGTTCGCGCAGTGTAACTTAAACTTCTTCAACATCAAATACGGCATATCAGCATTAAGCCCGAAGGCAGAAATCGTGTTTTCTTTAAATTCTACGTTTCTAAATAAATGACAAACTCACCTGAAAAATTTTCTACTCAAGATTTCGATTACCAGCTTCCACAAGAATTGATTGCAATGGAGCCTATGGCTCGGCGTGATGCAAGTCGTTTGTTGATAGTCTCTCAGTCTAACGGTGAGTTTATAGATCATTTATTCTCTGATGTGACAGGTTTTATAAATCCAGGTGATTTATTAGTGCTCAATGATACAAAGGTGTTTCCAGCAAGGTTGTTTGCCGTTAAAGAAACGGGAGGTAAAGTTGAAATACTAGCAGAACGAATACAGTCAGATAATTTAGTAAAAGCACAATTAAAATCCAGTCGATCACCCAAAATCGATAGCAAAATTGAAGTAAATGAACATGCTTATGCAGAAATAGTTGGGAGAGAAGATGAATTTTTCATTCTAAAATTTTTCTCTGATTTAACTGCGCTTGAGATATTTGAGCGGTTTGGTCATATTCCTTTACCACCTTACATTGAACGCGAAGATAACCTGCAGGATAAGTCACGATATCAAACAGTTTATGCTCAGAAGCCGGGTGCTGTTGCAGCACCAACTGCAGGCTTGCATTTTTCTCAAGGTTTATTAAATGAATTAAAAACTAAAGGCGTCAATATTGATTACATTACGCTACATGTGGGAGCAGGGACTTTTAAACCAGTTAAAGTAGATGATCCAACTCAGCATAAAATGCATTCTGAGTTTGCACACGTTTCATCTGCGATTTGTAACAAGATTGCACAGACAAAACAACGTGGAAATCATGTGGTCGCTGTAGGTACTACTTGTATTAGGGCGCTAGAATCTGCGGCATATAAAAGAAAATTATCTGAATATATTGGTGAAACAGAAATTTTTATTTATCCAGGTTTTGAATTTAATGTGGTCGATTCCTTAATTACAAATTTTCACTTGCCTAAATCTACTTTATTAATGCTTATAAGTGCACTTGCTGGAACTGAAAAAATCAAGTCTGCATATCAATATGCAATTCAGCAGCGCTACCGTTTTTATAGCTATGGCGATGCCATGATGATCATTAAATAAAAAGATCTGTATACATTATGGGTATAGCAAAGCTTAAAATCGAAGCAAATTGTGGTCAAGCGCGTGCGGGAACATTGTTAACTCGTCGTGGTGAATTACAAACACCTATGTTCATGCCTGTGGGTACATACGGCGCAGTGAAAGGAGTTACGCGAGGAGAGTTAGAAGCTTGTGGTAGCCAAATTATTTTGGGCAACACTTTTCATTTGATGCTGCGTCCTGGTACTGAGGTGATCAAACGTTTTGGTGGTCTGCATGAATTTATTAATTGGCAACGACCAATCTTGACTGATTCTGGTGGATTTCAAGTGTTTAGTTTGGCTGCACGAAGGAAAATCACCGAACAAGGCGTGCAATTTAAATCGCCAATTGATGGCGCAATTGTGAATTTGGATCCTGAAATCTCTATGCAGGTACAACGTGATTTAGCGTCGGATATAGTTATGATTTTTGATGAATGCACACCTTATCCAGCTAGTTATCAGCAAGCAGAGGAATCCATGCATCTATCTGTACGTTGGGCAAAGCGCAGTAAAGTAGCGCATGCAGATAGTGATGCAGCGCTATTTGGCATTATTCAAGGTGGAATGTATGAAGATCTTAGGCAAGCGTCACTAGATGCACTTGTAGACATAGGGTTTGACGGATATGCCATTGGTGGGCTGTCTGTTGGAGAAAGCTCTGAAGAACGGTTAAGGATTCTAGATTACTTGAAATCTAGACTACCCCTGGATCGAGCGCGTTATCTAATGGGAGTGGGTAAACCAGAGGATTTAGTCGAATCCGTAAATAGAGGTATCGATATGTTCGACTGTGTGATTCCGACACGAAACGCCCGTAATGGCTATTTATACACCAGCAATGGGGTATTACGAATTAGAAATCAACAATATCAAGATGATCCAAGACCGATTGATGAAACTTGTCAGTGTTATACCTGCCAAAATTATTCGCGTGCCTATTTAAAGCATTTAGACAAGACAGGGGAGATGCTCGGAGCTCGATTAAATACGATACACAATTTATATTATTACCATAACCTTATGAAAGACATGCGTGAGGCCATATTGGCCGGAGAATTTGAGCGATTTTACGATGAATTTTATATGGCAAGGCAGACAAATGAGTCTTCTATGGCATAATACGCGGCTTTATAAGGAATCCAGGAATTAATCGAATGTTATTTATAAGTGATGCTCATGCAGAAGCCGCGCCTCAAGCAGCCGGCGGCGGTACTGAAATGCTAATTATGATTGGTATCTTCTTTGCCATTATGTATTTCATGATTATTCGTCCACAGCAAAAACGTACTAAAGAGCATAATGCCTTAATGAACTCTCTTAGTAAGGGTGATGAGGTCGTTACTAATGGAGGTATGATGGGAAAAATCAAAAGTGTTAGTGACGATGTGGTACGTATTGAGCTGGCTGAGAACGTTGTAATCAAAGTGCAAAAGCAAGCAATCGCAAGTGTTTTACCCAAAGGCACTATTAGTCAGGATTAATTAGTTATCGGTCAAGTCACGCAACTTTAAATAATTAAATTATAAGACTGCCTTCTCAATCCATAACGCAAGTACTGAGAAATTCACATGTTAAATCACTATCCATTTTGGAAAAATGCCATGCTGCTGATCATATTAATGGTTGCGGTTATTTATGCATTGCCAAATTTATTTCCAGAAGATCCTTCCATACAAATTTCTCATGACAGTGGTGAATTGCCCGCAGGCTTGCAAGCTCAAATTGAGTCAGTGTTGAGTGCAAAAGGACTAGAGAATAAATCGATTGAAATTGATGATTCTGGTCAAATGCTGGTTCGCTTTGCTGACACTGATACACAACTCATAGCAGTAGATGAGTTTAAAGGCGCGCTAGATTCGCAACATATTGTTGCACTCAATTTAGCACCTGCAGTCCCTAGTTGGTTGAAAGCTTTGAATGCAAGTCCAATGAGTTTAGGGTTGGATTTACGTGGTGGTGTTCACTTCCTGTTACAAGTCGATATGAATGCTGCAGTACAGAAATCGTTAGATAGGTATGAGGGCGAGTTTAGAACGCTATTAAGAGACAAAAAAATTCGTTACCTCTCTGTAGATAATAACGGTGAAATAATAACAGTTAAATTCAGAGATCAAGAAAACTATCAGAAAGGTTTGGATGAACTAAAAAATGAATTCCGCACAGACCTGGACTTCGCTGAAGCTAGTATAGCTAAAGGATTCGCACTAAATGTCTCTTTTAAAGATGCGGCTAAGCAAGAATTGCAAACATTTGCCGTTCAGCAAAATACTACGACTTTGCGTAAACGTGTAAATGAACTAGGAGTAGCAGAACCAGTTATCCAGCGCCAAGGTTTGGATAGAATTGTGGTGCAGTTGCCTGGTGTGCAAGATACCACGCAAGCAAAAAATATCTTGGGTGCAACTGCAACCTTAGAATTTCGAATTGTTGATGAACAGGCTGATGCATACAGCGCACAACAAACAGGACAAGTACCCGTTGGTGATAAATTATATTTTGAGCGTAATGGCACACCAAGATTATTGAAGAGAAAACCTAAGTTAGAAGGTGAATACATCACGGATGCTTCATCAGGCATAGATCAAGACTCTGCCGGTCCTGCAGTATTTATAAGTCTTGATGGTGAAGGTGCAAGAAAATTTAGAAAAATAACAGGCGAGAATATTAAGCGCTTGATGGCAGTAGTGTTTATAGAAAATAAAACAGAACACTACAGAGATGAAAATGGTGAATTAAAATCTCGTACGCGTAAAGTTGAAGAAATCATCAACGTTGCAACCATCCAAGACGAACTTAGTCATCGATTTCAAATTACTGGTTTAGATTCAACGCGTGAAGCCCGAAATTTAGCGCTGTTATTACGGGCAGGTGCGCTAGCGGCGCCCATGAGTATTATAGAAGAAAGGACAGTGGGTCCAAGTCTAGGACAACAAAATATCGACCAAGGTAAGCGTTCAGTTATCCTAGGTATGATTTTAGTCATGATATTTATGGTGATTTACTATCGAGTATTTGGCATTGTGGCAAACGTGGCACTGATAGTTAACCTGCTAATGATAGTTGCCATTCTATCGATGATTCCTGGTGCTACGCTTACACTGCCTGGTATTGCAGGAATAGTACTAACGGTGGGTATGGCGGTAGATGCTAACGTACTTATATTCGAGCGAATCAGAGAAGAATTGCGCAATGGTAATTCTCCGCAAGCGAGTATTCATTCGGGTTATGAAAAAGCGCTGTCAACCATTGCGGATGCAAACGTCACGACCTTAATTGCTGCAGTAGTTCTATTCACTTTTGGCACAGGTCCAATTAAAGGATTCGCAGTAACCTTATCAATTGGCATTGCTTGCTCAATGTTAACAGCCATTATGGGTACGCGCGCAATTATTAATTTAATTTACGGAAACAAAAAGGCGCCAGTGTTGGCGATTTAATACTATGCAATTACTTAAAACGTCATTAAATATAGACTTTCTCGGCAAGAGAAAAATTGCATGGATTATTTCTGCAATATTAATAGTTGTGTCAGTAGCCTCTCTTGCGACGCGAGGTCTTAATCTCGGGATCGATTTTACTGGTGGTACCTTGGTTGAAGTGGGCTATCCAGATGCTGTAGAACTTGATCCAATTCGATCGGCACTTGAAGCTGAGTCTTTTAACGATGCAATTGTGCAGCATTTTGGAACAGCAAAAGATGTCTTGATCCGTTTGCCTTCTTCAGAGAATGCTAATGCTGCTGAATTAAGTGATCAAGTATTAGCAGCGCTGAGTTCAACCGGTGATCCAAGTATGCGTCGGGTGGAGTTTGTAGGGCCGCAAGTGGGTGAAGAGTTGCGTGATGATGGTGGGCTTGCAGTGTTATATGCATTATTTGGAATATTGATTTATGTCGCTTTGCGTTTTGAATATCGTTTTTCGTTTGGTGCGGTTGCTGCATTGATTCACGATGTTGTACTTACCGTTGGGTTTTTCTCGATTACACAAGCAGCCTTCGACTTAACTGTACTTGCTGCTGTACTTGCTGTCATTGGATATAGCTTGAATGACACCATAGTTGTATTTGATCGTATTCGTGAGAATTTTAGAAAGATGCGTAAAGCAACATCTTTAGAAGTGATTAATGACTCGATCAATCAAACAATTTCTCGAACATTAGTGACCTCAATGACGACTCTATTAGTATTGCTTGCTTTGTTTTTTATTGGAGGAGAAGTGATTCATTCATTTGCATTGGCATTGATCGTCGGTGTGATAGTGGGAACTTATTCATCAATCTATATCGCAAGTTCAATGCTTGTTGTTCTAAATGTTACTTCTGAAGATATGATTCCTGAAGAGAAAGATACTTCGGAACTAGACGAGATGCCGTAAAGATTGTTGAGCTTTGTTATGTGGCTGATTTCATCGCAGTATTGATAGTGGTAATAAAGCTCTTATAAAGATAAGTATTGGCGGCAACTATATCGCCCGACTCCAGGTATTTATGGCCACCTTCTATGTCGCTAACTAACCCACCAGCTTCTTGAATAAGTATCACACCCGCAGAGATATCCCAGATATTTAGTCCGAATTCCCAAAAAGCATCGAAACGTCCAGCAGCAACATATGCAAGATCTAGTGCTGCTGATCCTGCACGACGAATGCCAGATGTTTTGTCTAGCATGGCTTTTAAGGTTGCTAAATAGGCATCTAATTCTTGATCCGTACGATAGGGTAAACCCGTTCCAATTAAGCTACCTGTTAAATCTCGTTGTTTGCTAACACGAATACGGCGATTATTTAGTGTCGCTCCTTCACCGCGTATCGCACAAAATAGCTCTTCCTTGAGAGGGTCATAAACAACACCAAGTTGTAGCTTATTGTTTTCACGCATTGCAATAGATACGCAAAATTGAGGAATGCCGTGTAAATAATTCGTTGTTCCATCTAAAGGGTCTATAATCCACTGGCATTCATCACCAGGGTGATCGCCTGATTCTTCAGCTAAAATCGCATGGCTTGGGTATGCTTTCTGAATTACTGAAATGATGGCTTGTTCTGCTTGCTGGTCAACTTCACTTACAAAGTCATTTGTGCTTTTTGTATGAATCTTGATATCAGGCAAGCGATTTATATTTCGTAAAATTACTTGACCAGCTGCTCTTGCAGCACTAATAGCAATGTTTAAAGCGGGTTTCATAATAAAAAATTAATGACATTTAAAGTGGCGGCAAAGAGTAGCAGACGACAGTGTATTTGTAAGCTTAATAATCCAATCTATGAAAAATAATATTAATAATTTGTTTCCGCCCTCATTCACACCGAGGGTTATCATGGTTGAGACATCGCATCCTGGCAATATAGGCGCGGCTGCTCGAGCAATGAAAACCATGAATATGGATCAGCTCTCTTTGGTGCAGCCAAAAGTTTTTCCAGATCCAGTGGCATTTGCGCGATCTTCAGGTGCTACAGATCTATTGGATAAAGCCCAAGTACACGATTCATTATCTGAAGCGATACAAGACTGCCAAATTGTGGTGGGAATCACTGCGCGCTCTAGAAAGTTATCTGCCCCAGTTGTTACCCCTAAGCAGCTAATATCGCTTATGAATAGTGACTATAAGGCGATGCAAGTCGGCTGGGTGTTTGGGCGTGAACGTAATGGTTTAAATAATGACGAAATTGATCTATGCAATGTTGTTTGCACAATTCCATCAAATCCTGAATATGGGTCACTGAATATTGCTGCGGCAATTCAAGTGTTTTGCTATGAATGGTATGCCTCTCAAACAGTAGCTAATGTAGCTCCTGCGGACACGACATCTAACTCTGGTTCGCTGGCACTTGTAGGTGAGAAGGAAGGTTTTTATCAACATTTATGGCAAGCTTTAAACAAGATAGAATTTCTAGATAAAGATAATCCTGTCCCTGTACAGAGGAAATTAAGACGTTTATTTGACCGTGCTCAACTAAGTAGATCAGAAATTAATATTCTACGTGGTATCCTAAAAAATGTTTTAAAACAATAGGTTATTAAATTATCTAGGATAATCTAGCCCTTTTACACTGTTCACGTCTAACCCGTTAGCAATACTTGATAAAAATAGTCAGGTATTGGTATTCTTTACTCATCAAGTAACGGGCAATTAAAAATGAAACTCAGCACTAAAGGTAGATATGCAGTGACGGCGATGTTTGATGTGGCAATTCATCAAGCAGGCGGGCCTGTATCACTAAGCGATATCTCAGAACGACAAGGTATCTCACTCTCATATTTAGAGCAGCTTTTTGGGCGCATGCGTCGCAAGCAATTAGTTGCCAGTACACGAGGCCCAGGTGGCGGATACAATTTGGCACGTGATGCTAGTCAAATTGCTATCGCAGATATTATTACCGCGGTAGATGAAAGTGTAGATGCAACACGCTGTGGTGGTAATGCAGATTGTCAAAACCAACAGCGCTGTCTCACACATGAGCTGTGGGAGGAACTGAGTTCGCAAATCCATGTGTTTTTATCTGGAATCACTTTAGAAGATGCAATTAACAAACAAAGAGTCGTCGAAGTGGCTGAACGTCAAGATCGTCAGTTGGGAACAGAACAACATATCGATTTTCAAGCAGCAAATACAAACGAAGAATTAATGGTTAAATGATTAAAGGAAATGATCTGTGAGTGAGTTAAAACTACCTATCTATATGGATTACAGTGCAACCACACCAGTTGATCCACGTGTGGCCTCAGCAATGATGGAATGTTTAACCAATGAAGGAAACTTTGGTAATCCAGCGTCACGCAGCCACGAATTTGGTTGGAAAGCAGAAGAAGCGGTAGAAACTGCAAGAGCGAATGTTGCTGCTTTAATTAATGCTGACCCTAAAGAAATTATTTGGACCAGCGGTGCCACAGAGTCAGATAATTTGGCTATTAAAGGGGCTGCACATTTTTATAGTAAGAATGGTAAACATATCATTACACTGAAAACTGAACATAAAGCAGTATTAGATACATGTCGTCAATTAGAGCGTGAAGGTTTTGAAGTGACTTACCTTGAACCTGAATCAAATGGCTTAGTTGATATGGAAGAACTCAAACAAGCCATTCGTGAAGACACAGTATTAATATCAATTATGCATGTGAATAACGAAATAGGCGTGGTTCAAGACATCAAATCAATTGGTGCACTTGCGCGTGAAAAGAAAATTATTTTCCATGTAGATGCTGCTCAAAGTGCGGGCAAAGTGGAAATTGATGTAAAAGATATGAATGTTGACCTGATGAGCTTCTCAGCTCATAAAATCTACGGTCCGAAAGGAATCGGTGCATTATATGTCTGCCGTAAACCTCGTGTAAGGATAGAAGCACAAATGCACGGTGGTGGTCATGAGCGAGGTATGCGTTCAGGTACATTGCCTACACATCAAATTGTTGGTATGGGTGAAGCATTTAAAATTGCTAAGCAAGAAATGGTCAGTGAGAATGAGCGTATTCGCATGTTGCGTGATCGTTTGCTCGAGGGGCTAAATGATATTGAAGAAGTTTATATCAATGGTGACCTTGAGAGGCGAGTGCCCCATAACTTAAATATGAGTTTTAACTTTGTCGAAGGTGAAAGCTTGATTATGGCGCTAAAAGATATTGCGATTTCTTCTGGATCTGCATGTACTAGTGCATCTTTAGAGCCTAGTTATGTTTTAAGAGCACTGGGTAGAGATGATGAACTGGCTCATAGTTCATTACGTTTTAGTATAGGTCGATTTACAACTGAGAGTGATGTTGATCATGCGATTGAAGTTATTCGTAAGGCGGTGACTAAGTTGCGTGATTTATCACCACTGTGGGATATGTATAAAGAAGGTGTGGACTTGAAGTCTATTGAATGGGCCGCACATTAAGTATGTAAGTAAGAGATTTAAAATTAGGAGTCAAAGACAATGGCATATGGAGATAAAGTATTAGACCACTACGAGAATCCTCGTAACGTAGGTACATTAGATAAAGAAGCAAGTAATGTAGGCACAGGTATGGTGGGTGCGCCTGCTTGTGGTGACGTGATGAAATTGCAAATTCAAGTGAATGATAGTGGCGTTATTGAAGAGGCAAAGTTTAAAACTTATGGTTGTGGTTCAGCTATTGCATC
>Ga0181593_10003175_pt1 | contig 15114 bp, 11 predicted proteins | sample 071ome_19_FD_133756 | JGI IMG/M metagenome (GOLD analysis project Ga0181593, IMG submission 133756) | Coastal salt marsh microbial communities from the Groves Creek Marsh, Skidaway Island, Georgia - 071413AT metaG (megahit assembly) | ecosystem: Environmental > Aquatic > Marine > Intertidal...
CGCTGACGAACGGCCAGGGACATGCGACCTCATACTCGCAAGTCCTTGAGGAAATGCTCGGACTTCCGTTCGACAAGATTAACGTCGTCCAGGGCGATACCGACCGAGTGGAAACCGGTGGCGGTACCGGCGGATCCAAGTCGATGATGCTCGGCGGCGCGGCGCTCAAGCACGCCTCGGAAGCGATCATCGAAAAAGGCAAAAAGGTCGCAGCCCACATGTTGGAGGCCGCGGAGTCGGACATTGAGTTCGCCGACGGGACGTTCTCCATCGTGGGTACGGACCGGCGGCTGACAATCGGCGAGGTGGCCGCGGCCGCAAAGGATCAGGCCAACCTACCGACAGGCATGGATGCGGGGCTGGACACGCGCGCGGGCTCGGATGTCGACTCCGGCACCTACCCCAACGGATGTCATGTCTGCGAGCTCGAAATCGATCGCGATACCGGCAACGTCACGCTGATCAACTATGTCGTCGTGGACGACTTCGGCAAGGTCATCAACCCGTTGTTGGTCGCGGGCCAGGTGCATGGCGGCATTGTTCAAGGTGTTGGCCAGGTGCTTATGGAAAACTGCGTCTACGACAACGACTCCGGCCAGCTTGTTACGGGATCTTACATGGACTACGCCATGCCCCGGGCCGACAACTTCCCGACCTTCACCCTCGATTTCAACGAAGTGCTTTGCAAGACCAACCCGATGGGCATCAAGGGCGCAGGCGAAGCCGGGACCGTCGGCGCTCTGGGCTGCGTGACCAATGCTTTGGTCAACGCAATGCAGGAAATGGGCGTTAAACACGTTGAAATGCCCGCCACTGCGGAGCGGCTTTGGCGGATGATGGACGAGGCGAAAGCAGCCTAGCCCGAGAAGATATTGCGACCATGCGCAGGTGGCCGCCCTTCGGCGGCCATTTGCCGTTAGACACAACGAGAGGCACACAATGGGTGAGTTTGGAATCGGCCAAGCGGTCAAACGAAAAGAAGACGACACGCTGATCGTCGGCAAGGGCCGATACATCGACGACATGAATGAGCCGAACCAAGCCCATGGGTTCGTGCTGCGCTCGCCCCATGCCAACGCCAAAATACTTTCGGTCGACATCGCGGATGCGAGCGCCATGGACAGCGTTCTCGCCATCTATACGGGCAAGGATGTTGAGAGCATTGCCCCCCTGCCCTGCGCTGTTGACGGCATGTTCGAATTCAAACGGCGAAACGGCGAAAAGCGCTTTTTCCCGACCCACCATGTGTTGGCGCGCAGCCATGTGCGCCACGTCGGCGATCCGGTCGCGTTCGTGGTTGCCGAGAGCCGATCCAAAGCGAAGGATGCCGCGGAAGCGGTGTTCGTCGACTACGAAATCCTACCCAGCGTCACCGATACTGCGGCAACACTGGCGCCAAATGCACCGGTGATCTACGCCGACGAAACCGACGGCAACGACGCCTTCCTCTTCACGATGGGCGATGCCAAGGCCGCCGAGGCCGCATTTGCGAGCGCCCACAAGACGGTACGATTCAAGCACGTCAACCAACGCATCGTGGCGGCCTCGATGGAGCCACGCGGGTGTATCGGTGTCTATGACGCCGGCGCCGACCGCTACACGCTGCACACCAACACCCAGAGTGTTTATCGCAACAGGGCGATCTGCGCGGAAATGCTGGGTATCGACGAGAACAAAGTACACGTCACCTGCCCCGACGTTGGCGGCTCCTTCGGGATGAAGGGCATGCCCTACCCAGAGCAACCGCTCGTGATGTTCGCCGCTAAGCAATTGGGGCGTCCGGTGAAATGGTATTCCGATCGCAGCGAAGCGTTCCTGAGCGACACCCAGGGGCGCGACTTGGTGATCGATGCCGAATTGGCGCTAGATGCCGAAGGTCGGTTTCTGGCCGTGCGCGCGACATCGGTCGGTTCGATGGGCGCCTATGCCTCGAACTTCGGTCCGATGATTCTGTCGGTCGGCAGCACGCGTCTGTTGCCCGGCGTCTATCGCGTTCCCCAAGTCTATGCCGAGGTCGAGGTAAGCATCACGAACAAGGTCTTCACCGATGCCTATCGCGGCGCCGGCCGCCCGGAAGCCAGTTACGTGATCGAACGCCTAGTGGACCTCGCGGCCCGAGAGATGAACCTCAGCCCGGTTGAGATTCGGCGGCGCAATTTGATCGCGGCCGAACAAATGCCGTTCAGCGGACCGACCGGCTTGGTTTACGACTCTGGCGATTTCGCCAAGAACCTCGATGATTGCCTGAAAGCGGCCGACTGGGATGGATTTGACTCTCGCCGCAAAGAAGCCGCAACGCGCGGTCGCCTGCGCGGCATCGGCATGTCGGTTTACATCGAGGCCACAGCGGGCGGTGTGCCCGAAACGGCGCGCATCGAGGTGGGCACCGACGGCTCGGTGACGGCCTATTCGGGCTCACTCACGCAGGGCCAAGCGCATGCCACGACCTTTGCCCAAATCGTCGCAGACAAACTCGGCACGGACTACGACCGCATCACCGTTCACCAAGGCGACTCCGACGTCCTGCCGCAGGGCGGTGGCGCGGGCGGTTCACGGTCGGGATATAGCGCCGGTGGCGCCGTATTGGCCGGTGTCGAGAAGGTTATCGACAAGGCGCGTAAAATCGCCTCGCACATGCTGGAAGCGGCCGAAGCGGACATCGAGTTCGAGGGCGGCACCTTCACGATCGCCGGCACAGACCGCTCCGTGAGTCTTACCGACGTCGCCAAGGCGGCGGACGATCCATCGAACTTGCCGGACGGCATGGAACCGGGCTTGAGCGAGGATGCAACCTACAAGTCGGAGGCGTCGAGCTTTCCCAACGGATGTCACATCGTGGAAGTCGAGATCGATCCAGACACCGGGCATACCGCTATCGAGGACTACACCGTGGTGGACGAATTCGGCGTGGTGCTGAACCCGATGATCGTTCACGGTCAAATCCACGGCGGAATCGTCCAAGGTGTGGGACAGGCGCTTTTCGAAGATACGATTTACGACGAGGACTCTGGCCAGCTTCTGACCGGATCGTTCATGGACTATTGCATGCCCCGGGCCCTCAACATGCCCTCGATCAAGATCGACATGAACGCGGTACCCTGCACCACCAACTCGCTTGGAGTGAAGGGCGCGGGTGAGGCCGGCACCACCGGTGCGACCGGTGCGGTCATCAATGCCGTGCTCGATGCGTTGGCCCCGACGGGAGTCAAACACATCGAAATGCCAGCAACACCGCAGCGCGTCTGGCGCGCCATCCAGGACGCCAAGGCCGCCTAGTAACAGGCCCACCAATGAGCGACGGCAATCCGTCGCCCATGTATCCTCTCCCTGAGAATGCGCCGATAGGTGGCGCACGACAGAGGGAGACGCGGAATGTCCGATTTCGGGTTTGGGAAAAGCGTTCGTCGAGTGGAAGACGATCGGTTGCTTGTCGGCAACGGTCGCTTTCAGGACGATTTGAACATCGAGGGGCAGGCCCATGCGGCGTTGGTGCGCTCGCCGCACGCCCACGCCAACGTGGGTACGATCGACATTTCTGCGGCGAAGGCCGCTCCCGGCGTAATCGCCGTCTTAACCGGCGCCGATGCGGCAGCCGACGGTGTGGGACACATGCCAAGCCCCACGGTCGAAATCCTTCAACTTACACGTCGGGACGGCTCAGCGGCTTACGTCCCGCCACGACCGATACTGGCCACCGAGACCGTGAAGCACGTTGGGGATCCTGTCGTAATGGTCGTCGCCGAGACGCTGCAGCAGGCGTACGATGCGGCCGAATTGGTCGACATCGACTACGACATACTGCCCTCGTTAACGGATACGGCGGCAGCCCTTAAAGACGGCGTGCTCCAGGTGTGGGACGACGCGCCGAAAAACATCTGCTTCGACTGGTCGATGGGCGACGCCGAAGCAACCGACGCGGCCTTCGCCAAAGCGGACCATGTCGCCAAGGTCAATCTGGTCAACAATCGCGTGGTATGCGCCTCGATGGAACCCCGCGGTGCCACGGGCCTCTTCGCCAACAATACCTACACGTTACACACGAACTGCCAAAACGTGTTTCAGCTCGGCGAGGTCGCCGCCGGCATCCTCGGTGCCGAACCGGGCCAAGTCACCGTTCTGACCGACGATGTCGGGGGCGGCTTCGGCATGAAAGGTTACATCTACGCCGAACAAACCCTGGTGTTGTGGGCGGCGCGCAAGTTGGAGCGCCCGGTGAAATGGTACGGCGGGCGCAGTGAATCATTCGTTAGTGACGCCATGGGACGCGACCACGTCACCCATGCCGAATTGGCGACAACTAGAGACGGTGATTTTCTTGGACTTCGCGTTCTTACGGTGGCAAGCCTTGGCGCCTACGCCAATCAAGTTGGGCCGCTGGTTCCGACCCTGCTGTACAGCCGCATGCTGCCGGGGCTGTACAAGATCCCGGCCGCACATGCCCAAGTCACCGGCGTATTCACCAATACGACCGTGACCGACGCTTATCGCGGCGCCGGCCGGCCGGAAGCGGCCTACGTCATTGAGCGGCTTGTCGAACAGGCGGCGCGCGATCTCGATATCGACGCTCGGATCCTGCGCGAACGCAACTACCCGCAAAGCGGTGACATGCCATATCGGACGGCGATGGGCTTGAGTTACGATTCGGGTGACTTCGCGCGCAACTTGCGCGATGCGTTGAAAGCTGCCGAAGCCGACGATGTGACGGCGCGACGGACTGAGGCCCAGAATCGCGGCAAACGCCTTGGCCTCGGGATTGCGACCTACATCGAGGCGACCGGTGCCGACCCCAAGGAGACGGCAAAGATCACGTTCAAAGACGACGGCCGGGTGCTACTCGATATGGGAACACTGGGCACCGGACAAGGCCATCCGACGACGTTCGCCCAGTTCGTTCATGAAGCGCTCGGCATTCCGTTCGACAAGATCGACTTCCGTCAAGGCGACAACCGTTTGCTTCCCCAGGGCGGCGGCACAGCCGGCTCGCGATCGCTCGTGATCGGCGGGAACGCCGTGCTGACGACGGCCGAAAAAGTGCGCGAAAAGGCGAAAAAAATCGCCGCACACATGATGGAGGCAGCGGAGGCCGACATCGAGTTTGACAATGGCGTTTTCACTATCGCTGGAACGGACCGGGCGGTATCAATCATGGACGTGGCGAAGGCCGCAAAGGACAAGGCCAACCTTGCCGACGGCGTGGAACCGGGCTTGGACGAAACAGGCGACTTCACCTACCCAGTCCCAACGTTTCCGAACGGCGCACACGTCTGCGAAGTCGAAATAGACGAGGACACAGGTCAGGTGGCGATCACGCGCTACACGGTGGTGGACGACTTCGGCAAGGTCATCAATCCGCTCCTCGTCGCCGGGCAGGTTCATGGCGGTATAGCCCAGGGTGCCGGCCAAGCCCTGTTCGAACACGCCGTTTACGACGACGAGAGCGGGCAACTTATTTCGGGGTCATTCATGGATTACTGCATGCCGCGCGCCGACGACTTGCCGTTCATCGACTTCCGCTACAACGAAATCCTCTGCCGGACCAACCCGTTGGGCGCTAAAGGTGCTGGAGAAGCCGGCACATTGGGCGCCCTGCCCGCCGTGGTGAATGCCATTTTGGACGCGCTAGCACCGCTCGGCGTCACCCATATCGACATGCCGGCGACGCCGGAGCGGGTGTGGCGGACGATTCAGCAAGCACAGGCCGCCTAGAGCGACGGAAACCGCATCGCCCGCGCGTACGTATGCCATAGGAGACCCACTAGCGGCGGCTGCCGCGGAGGCTTTGATGGCGACGGAAGCGGCCTTTATAGCGGCGACGCGCTTCGGCTATGGACCGAAACCAGGCGACCTGTAGCGTATAGGCCGCGACCCCCGCGGCTGGCTCGACACACAGATCGGAAATACGGACATCCCGCCACCGCTGCGGGACCTACCACCCTCGGCAAGGCTGATCGCTAAGATGATCGAGGAACAGACCAAGCAGATTGGCTTTGCCGACTACGTTCGGACCGAAGCGCGACCGGCCTTCGATCGCGAGGTGGGCCGCCGCACGACCGCCGCGGCGCAAACCGACACACCGTTTCGCGAGCGGCTGGTGCACTTCTGGAGCAATCACTTCACCGTGTCGGTCAAGCGCGTGCAGATCATGTCGTCTGCTGGCGCCTTCGAACGCGAAGCAATCCGCCCGCACATCTTCGGCAAGTTCGAGGACATGTTGATCGCTGTCGTGCAGCACCCTGCGATGCTGATCTACCTAGACAACCAGTATTCTTTCGGTCCGAACAGCCCTGCCGGCCGCCAGCGCGACTTCGGTCTCAATGAAAACCTAGCGCGTGAGATCCTCGAACTGCACACACTCGGTGTCGACGGCGGTTACCATCAGGACGACGTCATCGCGCTCGCAAAACTGATCACCGGCTGGGGCGTGGCGCGGCCGCAGGACCGTCGCAACGGCACACCGGGCGGCTTTCTTTTCCGCGAACCGGGCCATGAGCCCGGCGGCAAGTCGTTGCTCGGCAAGACCTATCGCCGCGGCGGCGTGACCGAGGGCGAGGACGCATTGCGCGATCTGGCCCGCCACCCCGCGACCGCGCGGTTCCTCGCCGAGAAACTGGCGCGCCATTTCATCGCCGACGACCCTCAACCGGATACTGTGGCCCGGTTGGCCCGGGAGTTCATGGATACCGGGGGCGACCTGGCCGCGCTTTCGCGCGCGCTGATCGACGCACCCGAGCCCTGGGAAGCGCCCCTCGGCAAGGTTAAGACGCCGAACGACCTGGTGATCTCGACGTTGCGTGCACTCGATGGACCGGACTTGCGTGACAAGGATCTGGTCGGCCCGTTGGCGCTGATGAACCAATTGCCTTTCACCGCGCCCTCGCCGGCCGGGTGGTCCGATAACTCAACGGACTGGCTCGGACCCGAGGCTCTCCTCACGCGGATCGAGTGGCTGCGCGCCGTCGCCAACCACACGCCGATTCCCAATACCCTGCAATGGGCGGATGGCCTTCTCGGCCCGGTGCTTTCCGACGACACACGCATCACGGTGTCGCAAGCCCAAAGCCGAAGCGAATCGGTCGCGCTGGTTTTCGCCAGCCCCGAGTTTGAGAGGAAGTGATCATGGCGACCAGACGACACGTTCTGAAAGGGCTTGCCGCAACGACAGCGCTCACGGCCTCGCCGGTAGCCATGCAACGCGCCTTCGGCGCGGTTCCCGGCGATGCCCGGTTCGTCGTCGTCATCCTGCGCGGCGGGATGGACGGCCTCGCTGCGGTCGCGCCCTACGGCGACCGGGCCTATCGGCGCCAGCGCGGCGATCTGGCGATGCCGGGGCCAAGCGAGGAGAACGGGCTGCGCGATCTCGACGGATTTTTCGGGCTACACCCTTCGCTGGCGCCGCTGCACCCGCTGTTTGCTAATGGCGAACTCGCGATCGCACACGCGGTCGGCACACAGTACCGCGAGCGCTCCCACTTCGACGCCCAGAACGTGCTGGAGAACGGCACCGACACTCCACATAGCCGGCCAGACGGCTGGCTCAATCGAGCGATCGCCGCCCTGGACGGCAGCGAGTCACCGGTCGGCCTTTCGGTTGGCGCCAACGTGCCGCTCATCATCCGTGGCCCCGCGCGTTATTCGACCTATGCGCCGCAAGCTTTGCCGGCGTTGACCACCGACTTCGTCACGCGGCTTGAGGCCATGTACCGCCAAGACCCGGTGCTAGCGACCACATTGGACAAGGCGATGCGCTCCCAAGCGATGCAGACGGAGGTTCTCGGCAAGTCGGCGGCGGGCATGGCCCGCAACCGGCGCGGTGGGGGCGCAGCGTTCTACCGCGAGGCTCTTAGCGCCGCGGGAAAACTGTTGGGCGATGCGCATGGTCCTCGGATCGCCGTCTTGGACACCGACGGCTGGGACACCCACGCGTTTCAGGGCACGACACAGGGCGCTCTGGCGACCCAGCTCGGATACCTTAGTGAGGGACTGACTCGCCTGCAGGATGGTCTCGGCGCCGCATGGCGGCGAACAGCGGTTATCGTGATTACGGAGTTCGGTCGCACCGCGGCGATCAATGGGACCAAGGGCACCGATCACGGCACTGGCGGCGTTGCCCTGTTGCTGGGCGGGGCCGTCGCCGGGGGGCGCGTGGTGACGCCCTGGCCCGGCCTGGACACCCGTCACCTTTACGATGGCCGCGACTTGGCCCCCGCCACCGATTTGCGCAGCGTCCTCAAAGGTATGCTGCGCGACCATCTCGGCATCGCGGACGCGCATCTAGAAGAGCGCGTGTTCCCCGACAGCCGGAGCGCCCAACCGCTGAGCGGACTGATCCGCACCTGACGCTGGACGGGCCCGAGCCTGCGCCCGATACTCGACGCCTTCATTCAGGAGGCATCATGAAACTCTACGGATCCCTTGCATCCCCCTTTGTAGCTCGTTGCTGGCTCGCAGCTGCCGCAAAAGGCAGTAACGTCGATCTCGAACTCTACGAAGACGGCATCAAGAGCGACAGCTACCTTGCAATGAACCCGATGGGCAAGATGCCGCTTCTGGTCGACGGCGACGTCGCGTTACCGGAGTCGACCGTCATATGCGAATACCTCGACGAGACCTTGCCGGGACCGGCACTGATGCCGAGCGATCCAGGGGGAAAAGCCAAAGTGCGGCTGCTGACCCATATAGCGGACCTTTATCTTTCGGGGCCCAGCAGTCAGTTGTCGCGGGCGGCGCCGGACGACGACGCCGAACAGATCGCCGCCGCCGTGGCCGCCGCCGATGCCGGATTCACCTACCTGGAGCACTTCATCGGTGGCAACGGGCGGGCCTACGGCGACAGCCTGACACTCGCCGACTGCACGTTGCAGCCCTCGGTCAACTTTGCGGTTCTGGTCTTGGCCAAGCACGGCGCAAAAGACAAACTCGACGGCCACCCGAAGCTTTCCCGCTGGTGGAAAGGGTGTGTCGAAAATCCTTCGTTGAAGGATGCGATCGGACAGATCGACGAGGCGGTCCTCGCGTTTCGCAAACGGCGCGCGGAAGAAGCCGCCAAGAAGGCAGCCACCGAAGCCAAATGAGCATCTGGTCCCATGCGAGGGCGCGCCGATGGTTCCCATGAAGCTTTTCGGTTCGTTGTATTCGCCCTTCGTCGGCCGGTGCTGGCTTGCGGCGACAGCCAAGGGCGGCGGTGTCGACCTCGAGATGTTTCCCGGCGGGATCAAGAGCGACGCCTATCGCGCACTCAACCCAATGGGGCGAATGCCTCTCCTCGTTGATGGAGAAGTGGTGCTGCCGGAGTCGGCAGTGATCTGCGAATATCTTGACGCTGTCCTGCCGGGACCGCCATTGATGCCTTCTGATGCCGGCAGCCGGGCACGGGTGCGGCTGTTGTGCCGTATCGCCGACCTCTATCTGTTTCCAGCCTCGATCGCGTTACTCGTCGCCCCCAAGGCCGCGCCAGCCGAGGTTATCGCCGCGCCATTACGAGAAACCCAAGACGCCCTCAATCACCTGGAGCATTTCTTGGGCGAAGGCCCCTTTGCGTTCGGTGAGAACATCACGTTGGCGGATTGTACGCTCTACGGCGGCCTAGCGCTGGCGCTTATGGTATTGGGACGCCACGGGGTGACCGGGCGTCTCGACGGACGCCCCAAGCTGGGCAGGTGGTGGGGCAGCATTCGCGAGGACGCGACGCTTGGACCGGCCATCGCGCAAATTCGCGAAGCGGCGATTTCCTACGAAAAACAGCGCAATCTCTAGGCGCTGACCGCAGGCCGCCGATTTGGCTCAAGCCGGTGCTTTACGGTCGAAGCCGTGCACTCGATACTGCCAGTGCCCTTGTGGAGGCCCTATGCCCAAGCTGCTGCGCCTCACGCGCGCGCCCCTCAGACTTGCCGTCGCCACGGGCCTATTTCTCGCAACCACACATGGCGCCGCACGGGCACAGGCGACCTTTGAGGCGCAGATCGAAGCACGCTCGTTCTCACCCGTTCGCAGCGGCGACGTTCGGGTCGACTATCGTGAAAATACGGAACTCAACAGCCGGCTCGCAGCAGAGATCGAGCGGGCACTGATCGCGAAAGGCTTTGTTCTTCGCAACCGACCGTCAATGCTGCTTGATTTCCGCACCACTGTTCGCCGAGCAGATACCGGCGGACTTCGCCTGCGCTTCTACGGCGAGGGCGGCAATCGCGTCGGACTCGACGATTTCCGGGTGGGCGTCGATCTGCCCGACCCTGATCGGGCGACTCGAACCGTGCATTACGAAGTTGCCATGGACCTGATCGACCGAACCGCGCGGCAGATCGTCTGGACCGGGAAAGCCACGGTTGCGCTGCAGGGCGCGGAGCGATTTCAGGTCACCTCGGGATTAGCGCGACGCCTGACCGCTTTGATCGGGCAAACCGCCAGCACCCCCTAGTAGGGCTCAAGCCCGCGGTACGGTTCGCGCCCGTAGGACTCCAGCTCCGGCGGCAGGTCTGGCTTATGCGGCGGATCGAAAGTGAACTTGTACTTCTCCTCGGTCCAGTAGTTGACTAAGGGTCCACCCTTGGAGCGACCCATCATCAGCAAACCCGAACGAGTACCAAACGGCCCATGATGAATCATGGGCGGCCGCCAGAAGTAGGCGCCAGGCAGCAGCTTGCCGCGCTCCATGAATAGATCGCCGGACAGGATGAACATCTCCTCGACCACGGGATGGTATTCGCGCGACCCCATGTAGCCTTCTTTGACGCCACCCGGGGGTATGACGTTAAGCCAAGTCCGGTCACCGGTGTCCGGATCGGTGCGCTGGGTTTTGGAGCCCATGCCCGGTGGCACCTTAGGATCGTGGTTCGCAAGTTCCCAAGCCTGCAGATTGGTGTCGATGTGCTCTATCAGCCCACCATCTGCCCGAAAACGGTCGCCGCCGGTCGCCAGACGCGGTTCGGCCTCGAAAAAGGTCAGAACGACCGCACCGTTCTTGCTCGCCGCGGTTCGTCGCTCATGTCCCGCCGGCAAATAGGCGTAGCCGTACGTCCGGTAGTCCACGCCGTTAATGGCCAGGTCGCCGTCGAGCAGGAACATTTCCTCGTCGGCGGCAAGCGACTCGGGCTTGGTCCGCGACCAACCAGGCGGATAGCGTAAGATGACTGTGGAAGCACCGGTTTCGTCGTCGACACTGAGCACCTTGCTCTCAATATCGTCGCGCGCACCGCCGTAGAGGCCGCGTTGCCAGGGCAGCGCCTGGACTTGGATGAACTCGATATGCGGACGTGCCATGAACTCCCTCGTTCGCGACGGGTCACGGCCGGTCCAGCTAGGGCGACGAAGTGTGTCGGTTAGACGCTCTCGGACGGACGTCGAGCCGCTTCAACACCCGGCGGCAAAGGTACGTCTTTGAGCGCCCAAAGATCACGCGGCGCGTCGAGTTGCCCGGCGAACCAGCACGATACCTTTCGGCCCGGCGCGATTTCCTTGAGCGGCGGCTTCTCGACCTTGCACCGATCTTGCGCGATCGGGCAGCGCGGATGGAACCGACACCCGTTGGGGCGGAAAATCGGCGAGGGCGGATCGCCGGTCAAAACGATCCGTTTGCGGTCGCCACCGGGTTCCGGCACCGGCGTCGCCGACAACAACGCCACGGTATAGGGGTGTTGCGGACGGCCCACGACTTCGTCGGACGGCCCCTCTTCCACAGGCTCTCCCAAATACATCACGATGATGCGGTCCGAAATCTGGTGAACCAATGCAAGATCGTGCGCGATGATCAACAGGGCGATGTGCAGACGATCCTGCAAGTCGCGAAGCAAATTGATGATCTGCGCCTGGATCGAGACGTCGAGGGACGAGACCGGTTCGTCGGCGATCAACGCGCTTGGCTGCAGCGCGAGCGATCGCGCGACCGCGATACGCTGGCGTTGCCCACCGGAGAACTGCGAAGGCACGCGATTTGCCGCATCCGGCGGCAAGCCGACTTGCTCCAGCAATTCGGCCACGCGGTCATTGATCTGTTGCCGCGTTCCGAACTTGTGGGCCTTGAGCGGTTCCGAGATCACACGACGAATGCTCCAGCGCGGATCGAGACTGGAATAAGGGTCCTGAAAGACCATTTGCAGGCGGCGACGGACCGGCATCAGCTCTTTGTAATTGAGGTGCGTGATGTCCTGACCATCGAAGATGATCCGACCGCCCTCTGGCTCGTGTGCCCGCATGAGCGTGAGCGCGACGGTGGATTTCCCCGACCCCGATTCGCCCACGAGGCCCACGGTTTCGCGGGGCCGTACACCGAGGCTGATTTCGTCGACCGCGTGAAGCTTACGCCCACCCGGCGCGCGGAAAGTCACCTTGAGGCTTTCCGCCTCCAGGAGAAATTCGTCGTTGCCGACGCGTTCGGTTGCACCGGTTGTTTCGGTCATTTGGAGCGCTCCGAGGGAGAACGAGGATGCCAGCAGGCGACCAATCGGTCTTCGGCGTATTCCAGCGGAGGACGTTGATCACAGTCGGGCTCCGCGAAACGGCAACGTGGCGCAAACGGGCAACCCCGAACGATATCTTCGGCGGTCGGCGGGATCCCTGGGATGGGGACCAACTTGGGTCGCCGGATATCGAACTTCGGCACAGCCGACAGCAGGCCCACCGTATAGGGATGACGTGGGCTGGTCAGAACTTCTTCGATGGTCCCGGTTTCGACGATCCGGCCCGCATACATCACCATAATCCGGTCGCAGATTTCCGCCGCGACGCCCATGTCATGGGTAATGAGGATCATAGTCGCGGAAGACAGACGTTCCCGCAGCAGATCGAGAATCTGCGCCTGAATCGTCGCGTCCAGCGCCGTGGTCGCCTCGTCGGCGATAATCACCTCGGGGTGGTTGATGAGGGCCAGCGCAATCATGACCCGCTGACGCAGGCCACCGGACAGTTCATGCGGAAAAGCTTCGAGCCGTTCGCGTGCCGAGGGGATACCGACATCATCAAGGGCATGAAACGCCAGTTCGGTCGCCTCTTGCTTGGTGACGTTCTGGTGGCGCAACACCGATTCCGTGAGCTGGGAACCAATAGAGCGAACGGGATTCAAACCGGTCATCGGATCCTGGAAGACCATACCGATATCGTTGCCACGGACCTTGCGCAATTCGTTGATCGGCAGGTTGTCGATGCGACGTTCGCGGAGGTTGATCGATCCCTCGATGATCTTGCCCGGCGCGGGGACGATACCCAGCAGGCTGAGGGCGGTCATGCTTTTGCCCGACCCGGACTCGCCGACGAGGCCGAGCGTTTCGCCTTGTCTCAAGTCGAACGAAACACCGTTGACGGCGCGGAAATCGGTCGGTTGGCCTGGTCGCGGAAACTCGACCACCAAGTCGTTGACCGACAGGATCGTTTCGCCAGACGCGGCGGTACGCGCCGCATCCGCGACGCCTTCTGTTGCCACACTCATACTTCGACCGCCCGTGCGCGTTTACGCGATAGCTCGGCGAACCCGTCACCGATGAGGTTGAGGGATATCACCGCCAACACGATCGCCCCTGCCGGTGCGAACATCATCCACGGTGCAATTGTGAGGTACTGGCGGCTATCGGAAAGCATGTTGCCCCACGACGGCGCATTGAGAGGCGCGCCAAGACCGAGGAACGACAGAGCGCTTTCGATGATCAACAAGACCGCGAAGAAGAACGCCGCCATCACGAGGATCGTTGGCCGCAACCCGGGCAGCACGTGGAAGATCAAGATCGACCATTTCGAGACCCCGAACAGGCGGGCCGCCAACACATATTCGCGCGTGAGCAGCCCACGGGATTCGGCATAAATCACGCGCGACACCGCGGTCCATGCGATGAAGCCCATGGTTAGGGATAGCGGCCAGAATCCACGCCCGACCACCGCCACGACGACCAGCGCCAAGACCAAGAAAGGCATGGCGATCATCGCGGCGATCCCCAGCAGCACGATCGTGCGAACGATGCCGGTGTACCAAGCGCCCACAAGACCAATGAAGGTCCCGATGACGGCAACGCAAATCACCGCAACACCGGAGATCCCGAGCGACCAGGGAAGGCCGCCGAGCACCCTGAACAGCAAATCGCGACCCAATTGATCGGTGCCGAATAGATGTCGTACGCCGTCGGGACCTACAAAGCCCATTGGCTTGAGCCGAGTCCTTAGGTTGCCGTCCAGAGCCGATTCGTCGAGCACGATCCACTGCGCAAGGAGCGCGATGATGATGATCGCGAACAGCAAGAGACCCAGATCAAGCTGAAGCGATCCAGTCCCGAGCTTATTGAACCGAAACGCCGGAGCCGGTTTGTCGGTTGCGGTCGCCGTCGTCATGCGCGTTGCCTCCGGAGCCGAGGATCAATGAAGAGGAAGACAATGTCCGTCAGAGTGATCGCGAAATAGACGAAAATTGCGATCATGAACACGGCCGCTTGCACCACCGGGAAGTCGAGCGTTTGAACCGAGGTTACGAGCAGGCGCCCCAGACCCGGCCAAGCGAAGATCACTTCGGTGATAATCGAGCCACCGACCAAGAACGAAACCTGCGCGCCAATCAACGCCGTTGCACCAAGCATGGCGTTCTTCAGCGCATGGCGCCAAAGCAAGGTATTGAACCCTGCCCCGTTGGCTCGTGCCGTACGTATGTAGTCCTCGCGCATCGCCTCGGCGACGTTGGCTGAAATGACCCGCACGACTTGAGGTGCCTGAAATGCCGCCAACGTCGTCGCCGGCATGATCCAACTTAATATGCCCTGGTTGCCGATGGACGGGAGCCATCCCAACTCCACCGAGAACAACTGGATTAACAAAAGCCCGGTGATATAGCCGGGTATGCCCTGCGCAACGAAGACCGCGGTTGCCGCCAGTTTTCGCCCCGTTCGATCTGGGCGGCTCCCGAGCCACGCCCCCAGCGGAATGGAAACGATCAAATTGGCGGTAAAGGCGATGATGACCAAAGTGAAGCTGGTCGGAAGCCGTTCGAACACGAGCCCCAACGCATCTTGGGCGTTCGCCAACGAACTTCCGAAGTCGAGTTGGACGAGCTTGTAGAGAAACACGCCGTACTGAACGATCAACGGCTTATCGAGGCCGTATTGTTTGCGGATCAGTTCGAGCTGTTCTTGGTCGCCGGTCTCGCCC
>Ga0181593_10003176_pt1 | contig 15114 bp, 14 predicted proteins | sample 071ome_19_FD_133756 | JGI IMG/M metagenome (GOLD analysis project Ga0181593, IMG submission 133756) | Coastal salt marsh microbial communities from the Groves Creek Marsh, Skidaway Island, Georgia - 071413AT metaG (megahit assembly) | ecosystem: Environmental > Aquatic > Marine > Intertidal...
ACTCGGTCTCGGGTATTTTGGCCGCACTGCATCAGCGCCAAAGCACGGGCCGCGGCCAGCATGTGGATATGGCGCTACTGGATTGCGCCGTTTCTGCCATGGCCAACCAAGCGCTGAACTATCTGGCCACCGGCACGCCCCCGGGGCGCACGGGCAATTATCACCCCAATCTGACGCCCTATCAGGTGTTCGATTGCGCCGATGGCCATATCATCATTGCCACCGGAAATGACGGCCAATACCAGCGCCTGTGCGAATTGCTGGGGCTGGGGTGGATGGCCGAAGACCCGAAGTTTTTGAAAAACGCCGATCGGGTGCAAAACCGCCCAGAGATGATCGATTTGTTGATGCAAGTCACCCGCACATGGACCAAGGCGCAATTGCTGGATGGCTGCGAGGCCAAAGGCATTCCCGCAGGCCCCATCAACACGATGGCCGAGGTGTTTGAAGACCCGCAGGTCAAAGCGCGCGGTATGCAGGTAACGCTGGATGGCGTGCCGGGCGTGCGCGCGCCGTTTGTGTTTTCACACGCCGAATTGGCGCTGTCGCGCCCCTCGCCGAAATTGGGCGAAGATAACGGCTAAGGCCGTTATCCGCGGGGCAGCTGCGCCTCGATGGCTTGGGTGATTTTGGCAGACATGGGTTTGGCGTTTGAATGCCATGTCTGCACCACCTGCCCATTGGCCCCAATCAGCACCTTGTTAAAATTCCAGCGCGGGGCAAAATTGGCGGTGTCAAAGACCCATTTATAAAACGGGTGCGCATCGGGGCCGCGCACATGGGTAATGGTGGTCATCGGCAGGGTCAGGCCAAAATTGACCTCGCAAAATTCGGCCACTTTTTCATCGCTGCCCAATTCTTGGCGAAAATCATTGGATGGCACAGCCAACACCAGCAGCCCCTTTGGGCCATAGGCCTCGTGCAGCTGCTGCAGCCCCTCGTATTGCGGGGTATAGCCGCAGCGCGAGGCGGTGTTGACCACCAAAACCGGCTTGCCGCGCCAATCTGCTAAATCGATGGTGCCACCGTCGATCGAGGCAAAGGTAAATGGCCCGGCGGCCCGGCCCATTGTGGCAAAGACAATCACCGCCACAACCACCAAAAGAAGCAGGTTCAGACGGGCAAATTTTTGCTGCAATAGATCCAGCATCCCACGCTCCAACAAACAAATCTATGAAACACCTAGGTCAGGGGATGGCGATTTCCAGTCCGCTCTTGTGATCGTGCCAAAGATCGGCAAACCTTTGCCCAAAGGGGCGCCACGCGCGCAAGGGAGGACATGACTATGATCGAGCAATTGGCCGCAATTGTGGGCGCCGCACATGTGATGACGGGCGATGACCGGGCGCGTTGGGCAAGGGACTGGACGGGGTATTTCCCCTCTGATCCTATCGCTGTGGTCCGCCCCGCCAATACCGCCGAGGTGGCTGCCGTGTTGAAATTTGCCAATGAAACCGGCGCCAAGGTGGTGCCGGTCAGCGGCAATACGGGGCTGGCAGGGGGCGCGCAGGCCAATGGCGCCATCGCCTTGTCTTTGGACCGGATGAACAAAATTCGCCAAATTCGCCCCGATGCCCGCATCGCCATTGTCGAGGCGGGTGTGATCTTGGCCGATCTGCACGCCGCGGTGGCAGCCCAAGGCATGAGCTTTCCTTTAACCTTTGGGGCCAAAGGTTCGGCCATGATTGGGGGGGCTTTGTCCACCAACGCCGGGGGCTCGAATGTGCTGCGCTATGGCAATACGCGCGATCTGTGCTTGGGCGTCGAGGTGGTTTTGCCCACCGGCGAGGTGATGGATTTGATGAGCGAATTGCACAAAGACAATTCCGGCTACAACCTGCGCCATCTGGTGATTGGTGCCGAGGGCACGTTGGGCGTGATCACGGGGGCGGTGCTAAAGCTGCACCCATTGCCCGCCGCCTATGCCACGGCGATGGTGGCCGTGCCCAGCCTTGATCAGGCCTTGGTTTTGCTCAACCGTCTGCAGGCGGCCACCGGTGGGGCGGTCGAGGCGTTTGAATTCATGCCGCGCACCTATATCGAGGCGCATCTGAAAACCATTGCTGGCGCGCGCGCGCCTTTTGCCCAAAGCCACGAGGTGAATATCATGGTCGAGGTGGCGGCCACCGCCCTGCGCGATACCACCCCCGCCGCCGATGGCACCGTGCCCCTGTCTGCACATCTAGAAGAGACTTTGGCGCAGATGTTTGAAGAGGGGCTGCTGCTGGATGCGGTCGTGGCCCAAAACGAGGCGCAGCGCAAAGAAATGTGGGAACGCCGCGAGGCCGCCGCCGAGGTGATTTTGGGCGTGGGCCGCCCGCTGTCAAACAACGATATCGCCGTTCCCGTTGACAAGGTGGGCGAATTCATGGGGCGGATGGAGGCGCGTTTGGCCCAGATCGATCCGCAGGCGGTGCCGGTTGTGGTGGCCCATCTGGGGGATGGCAATATCCACTATGCGGTGTGGCTGGGGGCCGAAGACGCAGCGCTGAAAGACCGGGTCACAGAGGCGGTCGAAGACGAGGTTTTGCGCCTGCGCGGCTCGTTCTCGGCTGAGCATGGGATTGGGCAGTGGAAACTGCCCTCGATGGCGCGTCGCAAGGATAAGGTTGCGCTGGCGGCAATGCGGGCCATCCGCCAAGCGCTAGATCCAAACGGGGTGCTGAACCCCGGCAAATTGCTGCCCTAAAGGGGGCCGCAAATCGTGCGCCCCGGGCTTAGGGTTTGCGCCGGGGCGTGGCGCTGCCGCCTTTGGGCGGGACAAAGCGTTTCGAAGTGTCGCTGGCATTGGCGCGCTTTGGCCCTGCCGCGGGTTTCGCACCCGGGCGCGGCGCTGGTTTGCCGCCGGGTTTGCCAAATGGCTTTGCCCCACCTGCGGGCTTGTCGCCAAAGCTGCGCCCGGCGGGTTTGCCTGCAGGTTTTCCCCCGGGCTTAGCGGCGCGCGGCTTGCGGCCTTCGGGGGCATCGCTGCTGGGTTTTGTGCGGTCGAACGCGGGCTTGGCGCCATAGGGCTTGGGTGCGCGGTCTTTTGCGGGGCCGGCACGGTCGGGGCGCTTGTCGCCGTAAGGTTTATCGCCACGGGGCTTGTTGCCATAGGGCTTGTCGCCGTAAGGCTTATCGCCGCGGGGCTTGTCAGAATAGGGTTTGCCGCTACGGGGTTTGTCGCCATAAGGCTTGTCGCCATAAGATTTTTTCGGTGCGGCTGGGCGTGGGCCATCAGCTGAATAGGGTTTGTGGGCGGCTCTGTCGCCGCCGCCATCGCGCGGGGCGGGGCGGCCTTGGGGTTTGGGGCCGCGCGCTGGGGCCGAGCCCAGATCTGGCGTGCCCTCAACCAAGGTGGCTGCGACATCATTTTCCAAAATACCGTTCGCTTGCAACCCGGCCAACATGGTGCGCCCGGCGTCTTCGGCCAGTTCCACCAGCGTGTCGTTGTCGCGCACGCGGATGCGCCCAATGGCGGCTTTGTCCAAATTGCCAGCGCGGCAGATCAGCGGCAACAGCCAGCGCGGTTCGGCGCCTTTGTCACGCCCAACCGACAGGGCCACCCAGATCGAGGGGCCAAATTCTTGTTTAGGTGCGCGGGCGCCTTTCACATTCAGCTCTTCCGGGGCCGATAGATTGGCGCGAAACAGGCGCAAACAGGCGGCGGCCAGCTCTTCCGGGGTGCGCTCGGCCACCAGTTTTGCGGCAAAGGCGGCTTCGTCCTCGGACAGGTCTGCCTGCCATGCCGGATCGGCCAGCAGCCGTGCCTCGTCTTTGGCGCGGATATCTTCGGGGGTGGGGGCATGCGTCCATTCGGCGGTCAGCTTGGCCCATTTCAGCAGCCTTTCGGCCTTGTTGGTGATTTTGTCGGGCACGATCAGCGCCGAAATGCCCTTGCGCCCAGCCCGCCCCGTGCGGCCCGAGCGGTGCAACAGGGCCTCGGTGTTGGTGGGCAGATCCGCATGCACCACCAGTTCAAGATTGGGCAAATCGATGCCGCGTGCGGCCACATCGGTGGCCACGCATACCTTGGCCCGGCCATCGCGCATGGCTTGCAGGGCGTGGCTGCGCTCGTCTTGGCTAAGCTCGCCCGATAGGCTGACCACCGCAAAGCCGCGATTGGCAAAGCGTGCCGTCAGCCGTGCCACGGTGGCGCGGGTGTTGGCAAAGACAATCGCGGTGGGGGCGTCGTGAAAACGCAGCAGGTTGATGATGGCATGTTCCACATCAGCAGGCGACACTTGCACCACCTGATAGCTGATATCGGCGTGCTGGCTGCCCTTAACCAAGGTGGTCACGCGCACCGCGTCGCGCTGATAGCGCTTGGCCAATTCTGCAATCATCGGCGGTACGGTGGCCGAAAACAGCAATGTGCGGCGGGTTGCAGGCGCTTCGCCCAGCATGAATTCTAGATCTTCGCGAAAGCCCAGATCCAGCATTTCGTCGGCTTCATCCAGAACCACAGCGCGAATATCGCTCAGTTCCAGCGCGCCGCGTTCAATATGGTCGCGCAGGCGGCCCGGCGTGCCCACAACGATATGGGCGCCGCGCTCCAGCGCGCGGCGTTCCTCGCGGGCGTCCATGCCCCCGATGCACGATGTCACGCGCGCCCCGGTGCGGGCATACAGCCATTCGATTTCGCGGCGCACCTGCAGCGCCAATTCGCGCGTGGGTGCCACGATCAGCGCCAAGGGGGCGGCGGGTGCGCCCAAACGCGGTTCGCCCTGCAGCAGCGTTTCTGCGATGGCCAAGCCAAACCCCACGGTTTTCCCCGACCCGGTTTGCGCCGATACCAGAAGGTCGGCACCGGCCAATTCGGGCGCGGTGACCGCTTGCTGAACCTCGGTCAAGGTGTCGTACCCGCGTTCTGCGAGGGCTTCGGAAAGGGGCGTGATCATGTGGGGAAGTGTCCGTTCTAGGGGCGGCGATCGTGCCACCGAAGGCTGCGCAATAGCCCAGCACGGCCCACCTGTCCAATGATTTATGCGCCTTGCGGCCATGCGGTGCGTGCATAACCGCGTTGCGCGCCTAAAACCATTGCCCCGGTTCGATCAGCCCCAAATCCAGCAATTGCCCGGAATGCCAGGTAAAGGGTGTCGAATTGTGCCAACAAAACGACCCGATATCAAAGGTCGAGCCGGGGTTGCGCTTGAGCGCCTTTGCGGTGCGAAACGAACAAATGGCCGCGCTTAGGTTGTTGTGCCACGGGCAACAATAGGTGTTATATTCTTCGTCATTTGTGCGGTGATCGGCCAGCAGGCTTAGCCCAGGCTTGGCGCGCAGCAGCGCCACCCGGTCGATTTTGCGATTATGCTGGGGGATATGTTCTTCGAAGCGCCAGCGCAGGCCGCCAAAGAAATCAAGCTGGCGCTCGTGGGGGTGGCCGGTTGCAGGGTTGGTGCGCGCCAATGCAAAATAGCCCGCCTTATCCAGATAGGCATCATCCAAGGATACGGCCACGGGATGGGCCTTTAGGTCTTTGGCATAAAGATCGACCACATAGCACAGCATCGCATCGCGCCGCTCTTCGCTATGAAACTGCAGCATTTCGCCAATGCTGCGGGTTTCGCAAAAGGGAAAGAACAAATATTCGCTGTTGAAACAATAATACAGCCATTGCCCTGCGGCCCGCGGGATCAGCATGTTCACGGCGCGCATCGCGGCATCGGGTTGGCTGGTGTTATAGGTGATACACACAACCTGCGGCGCCACATCCGGCGCCAGCCCGATATGGCTGGGCAAAAACACCAGCACCTTGCGAAAGCCACAGGCCAGATGGTGGCGAATGGTGCTATCCACCTCGATTTCGTCTTCCACAAAAATCGCAGCAATCGGCCCTTTGGCCAGATGCTGCGCCGAATTTTGCAAAAAACTGTCAAGGCTGTCGAAATTCATCACCACGCACCCGCTAAACCACCCCGCCAAATTCTGCTAAAACGGCGCGCATTGCAAGGTGTGGCCACAATGGTATAGACCGCGCCCAGTGATGCAGGACAGGACCGCGATGATGGGCGACGAAAAGAAACTCTACATCAAAACCTATGGCTGTCAGATGAATGTCTATGACAGCGAGCGTATGGCCGAGGCCATGGGCGCGCAGGGCTATGTCAGCACAGACACGCCAGAAGACGCCGACATGATCTTGCTGAACACCTGCCACATCCGCGAAAAGGCAGCCGAAAAAGTATATTCCGAACTGGGCCGCTTCAAAGGGTTAAAGGCCGCCCGGCCAGACCTGAAAATTGGTGTTGCGGGCTGCGTGGCCCAAGCCGAGGGCGAAGAAATCATGCGCCGCCAGCCGCTGGTGGATTTGGTTGTTGGGCCGCAAAGCTACCACCGCTTGCCCGCGCTCGAGGCGCGCGCGCGCCAAGGTGAACGCGCAATCGACACCGATTTCCCCGAAGAAGACAAATTCGAGGTTCTCAAAACCCGGCCCAAAGCGGCGCGTGGCCCCACCGCTTTTTTGACGGTGCAGGAAGGCTGCGACAAATTTTGTGCGTTCTGCGTGGTGCCCTATACCCGCGGCGCCGAGGTCAGCCGCCCCGTGGCGCGCATTTTGGCCGAGGCCCGCGATCTGGTGGAACGGGGGGTGCGCGAAATTACCCTTTTGGGCCAGAACGTAAATGCCTATCACGGCGCTGGCCCCGATGGCGATTGGGGCTTGGCCCGGCTGATTTGGGCGTTGAACGATGTCGATGGTCTGGAACGTATTCGCTTTACCACCAGCCACCCAAACGACATGGACGATGCCCTGATTGCCGCCCATGGTGAATGCGAAAAGCTGATGCCATACCTGCATTTGCCGGTGCAATCGGGCAGTGACCGCATTTTGAAACGGATGAACCGCAGCCATACGGCCGAGCAATATTTGCGCCTGATCGAGCGTATCCGCCAAGCCCGCCCCGATATTTTGATGTCGGGCGATTTTATCGTGGGCTTCCCCGAAGAAACGGATCAAGATTTCGAAGACACCATGGAATTGGTGCGCGCGGTCAATTACGGGCAGGCGTTTTCGTTCAAATATTCCACCCGCCCCGGCACCCCTGCCGCCGAACGTGCCTTGGTCGATCCGGCCGTGGCCGATGCGCGGCTGCAACGCCTGCAGGCCCTCATCACCCAGCAGCAACGCGCCATCCAAGACAGTATGGTGGGCCGCGATGTTCAGGTGCTCTTTGAAAAACCGGGCCGCTTTGCGGGCCAAATGGTGGGCAAATCGCAATACTTGCACGCAGTGCATGTCACGGGGGGCACCCCGCGGGTGGGCGAAATTCATCGCGTGCGAATCGTGGAAAGCGGTCCAAACTCGTTGGCAGGCCAGCTTTTGGCCTAACTGGCCACGAAAAAGCCACGTTTTGCGCATATTCCGTTTCTGTGCGCGAAACAAAGCGTGGCTTTTTTCACTTCACTTGCCCCCAGATTTACGTCCTTCTCTTAAGGATAGGTAGTGGCCGTTTGTGTGTGTGCCCAGGGTGTTGGGGGAATATATGGTGCGTATTGGTTTTTTTGTAACGCGCGGGGCGATGCTGTGCCTTGCGGCTGGCTTGGCTTTGGCGCCGCTTTCGGTGCAGGCGCAAACGGCAGAGCCTTATAAACCCACAATCTGGATCGACCCTGACGGGTGCGAACACTGGGTCATGGACGATGGCCTAGAAGGCTATATGGATAACCACCTCACCCGCGAAGGCCGGCCCGTGTGCCGCAAAACCGAGGTCTGCGGCGTGATGAACACCGATCAGTTCTTCGCCACCGACAGCGCCCGCCTGTCGCGTCCGGCGCAAGAAAAACTGGCTGAATTCTTCGTCAACTCGCCCGCGCGCGCGTTCATTATTGCAGGCCATACCGATAATCGCGCGTCTGATGAATGTAACATGCGCCTCAGCGCGAAACGCGCCAATGCTGTGGCGACGGTAGGTCAAAGGGCAGGGGCCAATATCATCGATATCCGCGGCTACGGCGAACGGATGCCCGCTGCAGATAACACTAGCGCCGAAGGCCGGGCGAAAAACCGGCGCGTCGAAATTTTGTGCTTTAAATAAGGGGTTTGCAGATGAATTCTTTCAGACTTGCAGCGCTTTTGGCTGCGGCTGCAACGCTGGCGGCCTGCGGTAACGGCGGCGACATGAGCCGCGACACTGGCATTGGCGGCAAACATCTCAGCCAGCTCACCGCCGGCATCTGGATCGATCCTAACGGCTGCGATCACTGGATCATCGACGATGGCGCCGAGGGCTATCTCTCCAGCCGCCTTGATAAATACGGCAAGCCCGTTTGCTCGGGCGCCGGGGCGCCCAGCACGGCCGTTGGCCCCTATAAATCCGGCTCGCGCCTGCCCGACCTGCTGTAGGCCTGCGCAGATTGCGGCTTATTTATGCGCCATTGCCCTCGGGCAATGGCGTTTTTCGTAACAGCTGTGCAACAGCGCCCAACCATATCTTGCGTTGGGCCGCACAACTTGGCACCATCAAGCCACACCGCTGACAAGGAGAGCTGTTTGGCTACCACCGTGCTGCCGCCCGCAACCGATCCCGCCACGCAATCCGAGCGCATGCTGGATTTCCCCGATAACCGTCTGTTGATTGACCTGTGCGGAGAATACGATCGCAACCTCGCCGAGATCGAACAAAAGCTTGGCGTGCAAATCCTGCGGCGTGGAAATCTCTTGGCGGTCTTGGGCGAGGAAGACACCACCGCCGAAGCCGCGCGCATCCTGTCCGCGCTCTACACCCGGCTCGAAGCGGGGCGCGAGGTAACCCGCGCCGATATCGACCGCGAATTGCGCATGGGTCAGCCCGACACCGCCACCGGCCCGCAGGCAGGCGATCAGCTGGAAATGTTCCGCGGCGGCGCAATCGAAATCAAAACCCGCCGCAAACTGGTCGAACCGCGCACCGATGCGCAAAAATCCTATGTCCAAAATCTCTTCAAACACGAGCTGTGTTTTGGCATCGGTCCGGCGGGCACCGGCAAAACCTATTTGGCGGTGGCGGCGGGGGTGAATATGTTCATCAACGGTCAGGTCGACCGCATCATCCTCAGCCGCCCCGCGGTCGAGGCGGGCGAGAAGCTGGGCTATCTGCCCGGTGACATGAAAGACAAGGTCGACCCCTATATGCAGCCGCTTTACGATGCGCTGAACGATTTTTTGCCCGGCAAGCAAACCGCCAAATTGATCGAAGAAAAGCGCATCGAAATCGCCCCCTTGGCCTTTATGCGCGGGCGCACCCTGGCCAATGCCTTCGTGGTTCTGGACGAGGCGCAAAACGCCACCTCCATGCAGATGAAAATGTTTCTCACCCGCTTGGGCGAAGGCTCGCGCATGGTCATCACCGGCGATCGCAGCCAAATCGATCTGCCCCGCGGTGTCAGCTCGGGCCTGCACGATGCCGAACGCCTGCTCACCACGATCCCACAAATCAGCTTTAACTACTTTACCTCCAAAGACGTGGTGCGCCATCCGCTCGTCGCCGCCATTATCGAGGCATACGAGGCCGATGGCAGCGTGTAACCGGGCCGCGCGCTTCATCTTGCCAGAAATACTCCGGGGGGTCACAGGGGGGCAGCGCCCCCCTGCCCAATGCGGCGTTTTTGCGCTTTCCTTGTCGCGGTCCTCGGGCTAAGGCGCGCGCATGCTAGTTGATACGCTCATCGAAGATCCGCGTTGGGAAGCGGCAGGTCTTGAACCTTTGGCCGAGGCCGCCGCGCGTGCCACATTGGCCCATCTTTGCCTCGATCCCGATGGGTTCGAAATCGCGCTTCTCGCCTGTGACGATACCCGTATCGCCGCGTTGAACGCGGATTTTCGGGGCAAACCCAGCGCCACCAATGTGCTCAGCTGGCCCTCGGCCGAACGGGGGGCCGCGCAGCCGGGCGCCATGCCGCAGCTGCCCCAGCCCGATGGGCCCGATGCCGAACTGGGCGACATTGCCATCGCCTTTGATACCTGCCAGGCCGAGGCGCAGGCCGCAGATAAGCCATTTCACCATCACGTCACCCATTTGGTGGTGCATGGGGTGCTACATTTGCTGGGTTTCGACCATATCCGTGACCCAGACGCCACTCTGATGGAAACAACTGAAACTGTGATACTTGGCAAACTGGGTATCCCTAACCCATATATGGGGGCGTAGGGCCACATTTGGCTCGCCGCTTGGAAAGGACAGATGGGCGACAGTATAGACGGGTCTTCTAGCGCGGCGCAGGGCGCGCCGGGCGAACAGGCCAAATCGCAGCCGCAAACGCGCGGTATTTTCCACAAGCTTCTTGGGGTATTTGGGGCCGGGCGGCCCCGGCCACAGGCGGTTTCAATGACACAAAACTCAGCCCCCCGGCCGGGCTTGCTGAACCTGCGCCGTATGCGGGTGGAAGATGTGATGGTGCCCAAGGCCGATATCGTATCGATCAACCAATCCGCCACCAAAGACGAGCTGGTTGAAATCTTCCGTGGCTCTGGCATGACGCGCCTGCCGGTTTACGATGGAACCTTGGATACGCCTTTGGGCTTGATCCACCTGAAAGATTTCGCGCTGAGCCATGGCTTCAACGGCAAGGGCGGGCGGTTTTCGATCAAATCCATGTTGCGCCCGCTGTTATACGTGCCGCCCTCGATGTCGATCGGGGTGTTGCTGCAAAAGATGCAGACCGAGCGCAAGCATATGGCGCTGGTGATCGATGAATACGGCGGGGTCGACGGGCTGGTCACCATCGAAGATCTGATCGAACAGGTCGTGGGCGAGATCGAAGACGAGCACGACACCGACGACGACAAATATTGGATCACCGAAAAACCGGGCCAATATCTGGCGCTGGCGAAAACCCCGCTGCAAGATTTCGAAACGGAAACAGGGTTCAGCCTGACCGCGCATGACGATGTGGACGAGGAAGAAATCGACACATTGGGGGGGCTGGTTTTCATGTTGGCCGGGCGGGTGCCGGCGCGGGGCGAAATGGTGCGCCACCCCGCTGGCCCTGAATTCGAGGTGGTCGAGGCAGATCCGCGCCGGATCAAGCGGCTGCGCGTGCGCATGCCTCAGGCGCAAGAGGGCTAAAATGGCCTCAGCGCGGCCCGCGACATGGCGCAAGCGCGCAGGCGGGCTGGCAGCGCTGGCGGGGGCGGGCGCGGCTTTGGGTCACGCGCCATTGGGGCTTTGGCCGGTATCGCTGGTGGCTTTGGCGGCCCTTTTCGCGCTGTTTCGCGGCGCCAGCACGTGGCGCGCGGCCATGGCGCTGGGCTGGGCGGCGGGCGTGGGCTATTTCGCCTTGGCGCTGGCGTGGATTGTCGAACCGTTTTTCGTGGATATCGCCCGCCATGGCTGGATGGCGCCTTTTGCGCTGCTTGGCATGGCGGGGGGGCTGGCGCTGTTTTGGGGGGCTGCGCATGGGCTGGCATGGCGGCTTGGCGGTGGCGCCGTGCCTTGGGCTGTGGCCTTGGCCCTTGCGGAACTGGCGCGCAGCTATGTTTTGACCGGCTTTCCATGGGCCTTGATCGGCCATGTTCTGATCGAGGCGCCGTTTTTGCCAGTGGCGGGGTTTGTGGGCGCGCAGGGCTTGACGCTGTTGGCCTTGGCTTTGGCGGTGGGGGTTTATGCGCTGCTGCGGCGCCAAAGCGTGGTGGCGGTACTGATCTTTGGCTGCGCCGTGGGGCTGGGGGCCTATGCCCATATCACGCAATCGGCCCAGATCGCGGCCCGCCCGGCAGATACGGCGCGCCCTGTGCTGCGCCTGATCCAGCCAAATGCGGCCCAGCATCTTAAATGGGATCCGGCCATGACGGGGCTATTTTTCCGCCGCCAATTGCGCCTGACCGCCGCCCCCGATCCCGCAGGGCGCCCCGATTTGGTGATCTGGCCGGAAACCGCCATTCCCGTTTCGCTCAATTATGCGCAGCCGGTGATCGCGCAGGTGGCTCAGGCCGCCCAAGGCGCGCCGGTGGTCATGGGCATGCTGCGCGAAGAGGGGGTGCGCCTCTATAACTCGGCGGTGCTGATCGATGGGCAGGGGGTGGTCAGCGCCATATATGACAAGCATCATCTGGTGCCCTTTGGCGAATATATGCCGCTGTCCGGTGTGATGGCGCGGCTGGGTATCGCGGGCTTTGTCACCAGGGGCGGGCAGGGGTTTTCCGCAGGGCCCGGCGCGCGGCTGATGTCTGTCGCGGGCGTCGGCCAAGCGCTGCCCCTGATCTGCTACGAGGCGGTCTTTCCCCAAGATGTGGCAGCGGCGCCCGCGCGGCCGGAATTTTTGCTGCAAATCACCAATGACGCGTGGTTTGGCAAAATCTCGGGCCCTTATCAGCATTTGGCACAGGCGCGGCTGCGTGCGGTCGAACAAGGCCTGCCCATGGTGCGCGCCGCCAATACCGGCATTTCCGCCATGATCGATATCGATGGCACCGTCACCGCCAGTTTGGGGCTGGGGCAGGCTGGTTTTGTGCAAGCGGCCTTGCCGGCTGCGCGCCCGCCCACGGTTTATGCGCGTTTGGGGGATTGGCCGATTGCGCTGCTTTATCTGGTGGTTTTGGTCTTGTGTCATAGTGTGATTGACAAGACACGCACGCGCGTTCGCGGGCTTTAGCAATTGACCGGGCGGCGCCAAGCGCGTAACCCGGCGTTTATCTCTGCCACAACGGCTTCCTGGCGTGGCAGATTGGACCCAATGGAGCACTTTTCATGTCTAGACAGAATTACACCTTCACCTCTGAGTCTGTATCAGAGGGGCACCCCGATAAGGTTTGCGACCGTATTTCCGACGCGGTTTTGGATGCCTTCTTGGCCGAAGAACCCGAGGCCCGCGTGGCCTGTGAAACCTTTGCCACCACCAACCGCGTGGTGATCGGCGGTGAGGTGGGTCTTAGCGACCAAGCCAAGCTGACCGAATATATGGGGCGCATCGATCAGATCGCGCGCGATTGCATCAAAGATATCGGCTACGAGCAGGACAAGTTTCACCACGCAACCGTCGAGGTGACGAACCTTTTGCACGAGCAATCGGCCCATATCGCCCAAGGCGTGAACGCCTCGGAAAACAAAGACGAGGGCGCCGGCGACCAAGGCATCATGTTTGGCTATGCCACCAATGAAACCGAAGCGCTGATGCCCGCGCCCATTCAATACGCCCACGCCATTTTGCGCCGCTTGGCCGAAGTGCGCAAATCGGGCGCCGAACCCACGCTGGGCCCCGATGCCAAATCGCAGCTGTCGGTGCGCTATGTCGATGGCCGCCCCGTAGGGGTGACATCGGTGGTGCTGTCGACCCAGCATCTGGACGAGGCGATGACCAGCGACGATGTGCGCGCCGTGGTGGAACCCTATATCCGCGAAGTGCTGCCCGAGGGCTGGCTGAATGCCGATACCGCCTGGCACGTGAACCCCACGGGCAAGTTTGTCATCGGCGGCCCCGATGGCGACGCGGGCCTGACGGGGCGCAAGATTATCGTTGATACCTATGGTGGCGCAGCACCGCATGGGGGCGGGGCGTTTTCGGGCAAAGACCCAACCAAGGTAGACCGCTCGGCCGCCTATGCCGCGCGCTATCTGGCCAAAAACATCGTGGCCGCAGGGCTGGCTGACCGGGCCACCATTCAGCTGTCTTACGCCATTGGCGTGGCACGGCCCTTGTCGATCTATGTCGATACCCACGGCACCGGCCAAGCCGATGAAGCCGCGATCGAGGCCGCCATCGCCCAAGTGATGGACCTGACACCGCGCGGCATTCGCACCCATCTGGGCCTGAACCGCCCCATTTACCAGCGCACCGCCGCCTATGGCCATTTTGGCCGCGCACCCGAAGCTGACGGCGGCTTTAGCTGGGAACGCACCGATCTGGCAGAGGCGTTGAAGCGCGCGCTGTGATCGGATATAAGACCTGCGATCGGGGCGGTCCAGCACGGGCCGCCCCGACGTGTTTTTCCCCACCACATTGGAGATGGGACCATGGACTATAGCAAAATGGGTGGGGCCCGCGGCTCCAAAGGCGCACCCCGCCACGATGAACATAACCGCAAGGGCACGGCCAAAAACCCCTATGGCGCCCGGCCCAGCAAGGCCGAATTGCTGGCCCGTATGAAGGCCACGGCACAGGGCACATCACAGGCCACCAAGAAAGACGCCTAGCGCCTGTATTGCGCGGCGCACCGTGTTCTTGCTATGGGCAGCCCATGACCGGATCAAACAAACACCCCGATGCGCCGTGGCGCAACTTTTATGGCCGCATTCATGGCAAAACCCTGAATCAGGCCCAAAAAGATTACCTGCAAGAAGATCTTGACGCGCTATCGCCGGGGGCGGTGGGCTGGGATGTGAACCCAGATCGCCAGCCCTTGGACATGGCCGCGCGCTTTCAGGGCAAGCCGGTTTGGCTGGAAATTGGCTTTGGTGGCGGCGAGCATATGGTGCATATGGCCGGGGCCAACCCTGATGTTGAAATGATTGGCTGCGAGCCGTTCATGAATGGCGTGGCTATGCTGTTGGGCAAAATCCGCCGTTTGGGCACGCAGAACGTTTCGGTCTATCCCGGCGATGCGCGCGATTTGTTTGATGTGCTGCCCGATGCCTCGGTGGCGCGGGCGTTTTTGCTCTATCCCGACCCTTGGCCGAAAAAGCGCCACCATCGCCGCCGCTTTGTCACGCCCGAGCACCTGCAGCCGCTGGCGCGGGTGTTGCAGCCCGGCGCCATTTTCCGCGTGGCCACAGATATTCCAGATTACGTGCGCCAAACCTTAACCGAGGTGCCGCGCCACGGGTTTGAATGGCTGGCCGAACGCGCCGAGGATTGGCGCCAGCCCTGGGGGGACTGGATCAGCACGCGCTACGAACAAAAAGCCCTGCGCGAGGGGCGCTGCCCGCATTACCTGACCTTCCGCCGCTTGGGCTAAGCGGCTGCGCTTGCTTTAGCGAAAGGCAGGCCCATGCGCCCAGATGGTCAGCGAGTGCCGCTCGCCCTGCGTTACCGGGGTGACGCGGTGCAAAAGATAGCTGGGAAACAGCGTGGCGCAGCCCTTTGGCCGCGCGGCATCAATGACAGCAGACGAAGGCCAAACCTGCAAATCGCCCCCGCTATAGCTGTCTGGATCTGACAGTTGCACAACCATTGTCAGCTTGCGCTTGGCGGCCAACTGTCCCTCGCCAATGTCGGAAT
>Ga0181593_10003180_pt1 | contig 15106 bp, 7 predicted proteins | sample 071ome_19_FD_133756 | JGI IMG/M metagenome (GOLD analysis project Ga0181593, IMG submission 133756) | Coastal salt marsh microbial communities from the Groves Creek Marsh, Skidaway Island, Georgia - 071413AT metaG (megahit assembly) | ecosystem: Environmental > Aquatic > Marine > Intertidal zone...
GCTGCGCAGCGTGAACCTCGATGGTGAGGATGGCCGAGACCATCTCAAAGGCTCCAGCGTGACCCAGTTCCGCGTATCACCCGATGGCCGCTGGGTTGCGTTCACCGAGAACTACAGAACCTATGTCGCGCCGTTTATGCATACGGGTAAGACCATTTCAATAGGCGGCAAGACCAAGGACTTCAAAGTGGCGCAACTGGCGGACCGGACGGGCGAGTTCCTGACCTGGTCGGCGAACAGTACCGCCGTGGAATGGTCGCATGGCCGCCACGTTTACCGCCGGGCGCTAAAGGAGGCTTTCGCGTTTCTGGACGGCGCCCCCGAATCGCTGCCGGAGCCCGTGACCGAAGGCCTGGACCTGGCATTCGAGCAAGCGGCCGACATGCCCTCTGGGTCTATCGCCATCATCGGCGGCCGAGTGGTCACCATGCGAGACGCCGGCGCGCAGCAGGAGGTCATCGAAGACGGTGTCGTGCTGATCGAGGGCCATCGGATCGCCGCGGTCGGCGCGCGCGAGGATGTGGATATCCCGCGTGGAGCCCATATTCTGGACGCCGCGGGCAAGACGGTTCTGCCCGGCCTGGTGGACGCGCACGCACATGGCGGTATGGGCAGCGAGGAGATCACGCCCGGGCAAAACTGGATGCAGCTGTCAAACCTTTCGTTCGGGGTGACAACCATCCACGACCCTTCCAATGACACCAGCGAATTCTTTGCGGCCGCGGAGCTGCAGAGAGCCGGACAGCTGGTCGCTCCGCGCATCTATGGCACCGGCACCATTCTTTATGGCGCCTATGCGCCCGCTTATCGGGCCGAGATCAACAGCATCGAGGACGCCCGCTTTCACGTCCAGCGACTGAAGGATATCGGCGGAATTTCGGTCAAAAGCTATAACCAGCCGCGGCGTGACCAGCGTCAGCAGGTGATTCAGGCGGCATCTGAGACCGGGATGATGGTCATGCCGGAGGGCGGCATGCGTTTCCAGTACAACATGAGCATGCTCATCGACGGCCACACAACGCTGGAACACTCGATCCCCATACAGAATGTGTATGACGACGTGCGCCAGCTCTGGTCCCAGGTGGAGACGGCTTACACGCCGACATTCGGCGTGGCTTTTGGCGGATTGATGGGAGAGGAATACTGGTATGACCGCACCCGGGTGTGGGAGAACCCCAGGCTGATGCGCTTTGTGCCCAGGAGCCGTGTGTATCCACGGGCCATACGCCGCTCCACCGCACCCGACGCGGAGTACAACCACATCTCCGTTGCCGCCACGTCCAAGTCGCTGCGCGATGTTGGCGTTCGCGTCAACATCGGAGCGCATGGCCAGCGCGAAGGCCTGGCCGCGCACTGGGAGATCTGGTCCATGGCGCAGGGAGGGTTCACACCCTGGGAAGCCCTGCGCGGCGCCACGATCGATCCGGCGATATCACTTGGCATGGAACGGCATATCGGGTCCATAGAACCCGGGAAACTGGCCGATCTGGCGATCATCGAGGGCAACCCCCTGGAAGACATCCGACAATCCGAATTCGTCAGCCATACCGTGATCAACGGTCGCCTGTACGAGACATCCACCATGAACCAGCTTGCGCCGGATAAAATACGTCGAGAACCGCTGTATTTCGAACGGGAAGGCGGCGATGCCTGGAGCGAGGCGGCCGCTGAGGCCTACCAGCACAAGGCGCGCGCACTGCACTGGCAACACTGATAGCGGGGGCGACCTGAGACCGCCTGGCTCGTTTTACCGGCCTTGCCTGGCGCGAGGCCGGCAGGCGTCACCTACTGATCCGTTGGCAGGGCATCCTCAGCCAAAGGCAGCAAAATCTCATTGCGGCGCATGAATGGCAGAGAGAACGGGGCGTTGTAGCGCGCCCAGAGCGGGTCTCCGACCGCCTCCAGCCCGTTGGACGACATCCATTCGCGCAAGGCTTCGAGTTGCTTGACATAGTTCTTTTCAGTCCAGCGCCCGGAGTAGCGGATCACCGCCATTCGCTGCGGGGGGATTTCGCGAAGACTGACCCTGGGGTCGGTCGGCATGGGTATCGTTTCCATGGAATAGTTCGCGGGCATCATAAAGCTGACCACCCAGCTCTCGCCCTCCGCGCGCTGGCCTACCGGGGCCGTCATGGCGATCTTCTCGCTCTCGCGCTGAGCCACCGGAGCGGTCATGGCGATGCTGGCCTGGGTTTCATTTTCACCGCCGATATAGCCGAACAGGGGACCAAAGGCCGTATTGCCTGCCCCTTTCATGTCACCTTCGACCCGGGTTTCGGCCACGATTTGCGCCGCGTAGTCCCGAATCTCGATGGCATCGTCTTGCAGCACCACAGCATACTCCGCCTCCTCAACGGCCTGGACGGCGCCGGGGCTGATAAAAACGATGGTCATGAATGCCGTCAAAACCTTCCTCACTCTGCGTTGTGCGCTATTCATCTTAACTGGCTGTCCTTGCTGCCTCTGCGGTTATAGCCGTTGAAAACGGCCTGTTTCTCGTCCTGGCCGGCCTGGCATGTGATACACAGGCGAACGCCCGGTACCGCCGATCGCCGGGCCTCTGGAATGGGTTCGTCGCAATCCTCACAGTGGCGGAGACTTTGCCCCGTAGGCATGCGACTGCGCGCCAGCGCCACGGCATCTTCGACACTGGCTTCGATTTGTTCCTGTACGGCGTCATCGCGCGCCCAACCACCTGCCATGTACGAACTCCCATTGTGAATGGCCTGACCTGACATGATGCCATTCACCGGCCACTGGATTCCAGTTTAGGGAACCATGCCATTTGCCCCCGGCATGTCCGATAATAGGCCGAGCCACGCATCATGGAGCCCTGACCTGTCGATCGGTGTCCGCCAATTCAAGCACTTTCTACTGCGAAAACGGTCCGGTTTCCTGCTCGCTCTCGGCACGGCATGCCTGCTGTGCGCCGCGCCAGCGCGCGCCAGTGAATTGCCGATTCGCGTCGAAGGCGTCGAGGGCCCGATCGCCGAGAATGTCGTCAACCACGTCCGGACAGCGTGGGCGTTAGGGCACTCGCTCTCGACTGAGCGCCGCCGAGCGTCCTTTCTGGAACAAGCGCGGCATCGGGCTCAGGCCGCCATGCGGCCCTGGGGTTACTACCAGGCCGACATCCAGGCCAACCTGCAGGCTGACGAGGGCGACAGCGCCTGGCGGCTTGAGATCACCATCGATCCGGGCCCTCCTGTTCTCGTAGAGCACGCCGATATTCAGGTCATGGGTGAAGGCGCCGATCAGCCCGGCCTGCGTCAATGGCTGGAGCGATGGCCGCTGGAACCTGGCACCCGCCTTGATCAGACCATCTGGTCGTCGCAAAAAGACCAGGCGCTGGATCTGGCGCGCGCCGGCGGTTTTCTCAATGCGGACTTCACCGCGCGCCGTATCGCGCTTGACCTGAATGCCAACCGGGCGCAACTGGAACTGATTCTGCAGACCGGCCAGCGCGCCGTCATGGGGAGGATCGAGTATGAACAGGACACGGTGCTGCCGCATGTGCTGAGGCCGATCGCGCGTTTTGGCCCGGGAGACCCATATCGCGCCACATTGGTTGAAGAACTGCGCCTGGACCTTTGGCGCACCGGATTTTTTGGCGATATCGAAGTGCTGGAGCAAAAACACCTCGAAAGGGAACCGCCTGTCGTCGACTTCCGTGTTCGCTTATCACCCAGAAACCGGGTAACGCACCAGTTCAGCGTAGGTTACGGCACCGATACCCGTTTCAGGACACAGTACCACTGGACCCGGCATCTTCTCTCCGAGCGTGGGGACTCGATGCGTCTGGGCGCCGGCTGGCGGCAGCGGGACTCAGAGCTTCAGGCCACGGGCGAATATCGCCTGCCACGCCGAACGAATAGCCTGCAATTCTGGCTGGCCAACGGTATTTTGCGGCGAGAAACCCAGGAGTTTGTCCTGAAGGATGATAACGACCAGGAGGTGCTCCGAATCGCCAAGGGCGAAATTTTCGATACGCAGCTGAGGCTTGGCCGCCTCAGGCTTCACAACAACCCCTGGAGCAACCGGCGTATCCAGTCCACCGTGTTTGTCGACCTGCTGAGGGAGCGGGACAATTTTAACCAGGCATTGAACGAAGCCGCGCCTCAGCCAGCCGGCGACTTCCTGGATGATCTGTTCGGCAACACGGATCACACCGTCGCGGTGGGTGTGGATCTGGACTGGCCCGTGATTCGCGGCTCCGGGTTCATGACCACCGGTCACCACGAACGAGCGTGGGCGCTGACGGCGAACGAAGCCTGGGGTTCAGAGAAAAACTTCAGCCAGGTCTACCTGTCATCGCGCTGGAATCGCCTGCTCGGACATCGGTGGAAAATCCTGCTCAGGGGCGAAGTCGGATGGTCGGATGCCGATTTAAAGCCATTCTACGTATCCGGCGAAGACGGAGCGTCCACATTACTCGTGACCGAACTGCCTTACCGTTACAGTTTCAAGGCCGGCGGCAGCCAAAGTGTTCGTGGATACGCCTACAACGACCTGAACAGCAATGGAATCGGCTCAAATCACCTGCTTACGGGCAGCGCTGAGCTGGAATTCCTCGCGCTTGAACATTGGTCAGTCGCCGCTTTCTTCGACATTGGAAACGCATTCAACCATTGGAGTGACCCGCGTTTGAAACGGGGCGCCGGCATAGGCATTCGCTGGTATTCCACGCTGGGCGCCGTCCGGCTGGACGCGGCCCAAGGTCTGGATATCCCTGGAAAACCGTGGGAGATCTACCTCACCATAGGTACGCCCCTGTTATGAGACGGGCACGCTTCGTAAAAGGCGCGCTCGCGATACTCATCACGCTGTCGCTGTCTCTGCTCCTGGCCTGGGGCACGCTCTTTTACAGTGAGCCCGGCGCGCGATGGGCCTGGGCCCGCATCAGCGGTGTCACCGAGGGGCTGCGGGCCGATTCGGTATCGGGAACCATCGCCTCCGGCCTGACCCTCAGGAATGTGTCGTATTCGTCACCGGGAATGGATCTGCATGCAGATACACTGAAGCTGGAGGCCGGCATCGGCCTTTGGCCGTTGGACGTTGAACTCGCCCTGCTGGATGTCAACCAGCTCGTCGTGAACCTGAAGCGGCCTGCGTCAGCCGGTGGTGAGCCCGCTGCATCAGTCAGCCGGCTGGAAGCGCCCGTGCCAGTATCTGTTGAGCATCTCGTCGTTCACCGGCTGCGGGTCGAGGGCGAGGAATGGCCCGCAGCCACCGGCCCGCTTTACGTCCGGTTTAGCGGCCGGTGGGGCCGTATTCTCGAAGCAGATGAGTTACGCATCGAGGGCGACGGCTTTGGCCTATCGCTGGGCGGTTTCGCAGGCCTTGACGCCCCCTATCCGCACGAACTGAGTGGGCGATTGGCTCTGCCCGAGCCCCTGTCCAACCGCATCGGCTGGCTCAGCCCGGGGCTGGAACTGGAGGCGACCGGTGACTCAGCGTTATCGACACTCAATGTTCATCAAGACGACGGTCAGCTTCAGCTGAGCGCCCAGTTGAGCCACTGGTTGAGCCAACCGGGCTGGTCTGCGCGCGGTGCCATAACCGACCTCAGCCTGGACATCGACCAGCAGCAAGCCGACCCCCTGCTCATCCGAACCCTACAGCTGGAGGCATGGGGATCAGACCGGACTTTCAATCTCGATATCTCCGCCCAGGCGCGGCAGGCATTCGTCGGAGATATTTCCTGGCACGCGAGCGCCGAGGGAGACCTGTCAGGGGTTCGTCTGCGGGACAGCCGGGTCGAAGCCGACTGCGCGTCGGGCAAAGTGGATGTCGACGCGCTATGGACAGCCGGTTTTTCCGCACGCCTTTTCGCGCTGCTGGACCGGTTGGACCCTGGCTGCTGGGTTGCGCCCTGGCCGGAGGGTCAGGAAATGGCGGGCGCGTTGGAACTGAGCTGGGACAAAGACGCCCTGAGCATTCCGGCACTGAATATGCGGCTCAAGGGCAGCCAGGCCCGTTTCAGTGGCGGTGGCCGCTGGCGTCCCGGCGTGTCGTTTGACGATGTCCATCTGGGGTGGACCGACGTCCACTGGCCTGTCACCGGAGAACCGCTGGTCCTGAGCCCAGAGGGCCTTGTGCGGCTGGAAGGACGTCTCGAAGACTGGCAGCTGGATGGCGAAATCACGATACAGGCCCCACCCTACCCTGAAGCGAAGCTGATGCTGCAAGGCCGTGGCAATGAATCATCAGCCGGGATCGATCTCGACCGGTCAGACCTCATGGGCGGCACGTTGCAGGGGATCGTCCATGCCGACTGGTCGGGCCCGCCGGACTGGAACGCGGAGCTGAACGCCTCGCGTATTGACCTGGGCGCGATTTGGCCAGACTGGCCCGCCCTGGTGAATGTCCGCGCTTCGGCCTTCCGCGAGCCATCGAGCCCCGACACCGTGATCCACCTGCGCGACCTGTCCGGAACGCTGCGTGGTGAAGCACTGTCCGGCGCCGGGACCGTACGCCTCAGGCCGGGCCGGCTGGCCTTCGAGTCGGTCGAGCTGCTGGCCCCGAATTCACGCCTGCGCCTGGACGGTGACCCTGAGCAGGGTATTGGTTTCACCGTTCACGCAGCTCGCCCCGGCTTGTTCGCCAGGCTCGCCAGGGCCGAAATACAGGGGCAAGGCACATGGCGGACGGCAGGAGGCCTTCCTGAGATTGAGCTGGACCTGGCCCTGAAAGACCTTCGAGGGCAAGACCTGAGCATCGATGAGGCGCGCGTAGCGGGAAGCGCGGGCCCTGCCGCTGAAGACGCCCTCATGGAAGCCACGCTGCGGGGTGTTTCCATTAATCAGGTCCAGATCCAGCATGCGCGCGCGGTGCTCAGCCATATCGGTCAACAGCAGCAACTCCGGCTGGAGGCAGAGGACGGAGCGCAACAGCTCGCCGCAAGCTTGCGGGGCAAGCTGACGGGTTGGCACAGCCCCTCGGAGCTGGCGTTCAGCGGCGAGCTGAGCCATCTCCGATACGCCCATGCCCAGCAGGCCATGACGCTGAAAAAACCCGCCCGACTCTCCATCAACGGCGACCACCTGGAGCTGGAAGAGGCCTGCCTGGAGACCGCGCCCGCCGATGCCCTTTGCCTTCAGGCCGGCTGGCAGCAGGGAGCGTGGATGGAACTGCAGGGGCGCGTGCAGGCTTTGCCCCTGCAGTGGTTGGGGAATGCCTTCTCGGCAGACCTGGAATTCAGCCAACATCTGGATGGCCATCTGACCTGGGGGCAAAAGATCGGCACACGGCCTTCGGGAGCAGTCAGTCTCACATTGACGCCCGGTCTCATTCGGCATGGGGCCAATGAATGGGAAGATCTGAAAACAGGACCAGGCGAATTCGCCTTCCGCATCGAGGACGGCCAGTTGTTGGGGGGACGCTTGCGTCTGCCGTTACCCGGCCTGGGCGGGGTGGTGGCCGACTATGCCATCTCTGACCTGTCACAAGCGGGCATGGGAGATATCGACGGGCAGCTGAGGGTCGAGGTCGACAACCTCTATCCCCTGGAGGTGTTTCTTCCCTACCTCTCAGGGCTTTCAGGCCAGCTGGCGGTTGATGCCAGGATCCTGGGCCAGGTTGCCGCACCGCATCTGGAAGGGCAGGTCATGTTGCAGGAGGCCCGGTTCGATGTTCCGGCCCTGGGCCTGAAGCGCGTCAGGCTGAACCTGGATGGGCAGGTCTCCCGGCAGGATCAGTTGACGGCCCGCGGACAACTCACCATGGGTGAGGGCGAGGCGGACGTCGATCTGTTGCTGGATCTGGCGCAGTGGGGCGCGCCGCGGGTGGAATGGAAGATTGAGGGCGATGATTTGCAGGTCATCAATCTGTCGAACTTCAACGCGACAGCAGATACACGGCTCGAAATGGGTTGGCAATCGGGCGACTGGTCCATTGGCGGTGAATTATCCATACCCAAGGCAAGGATCGTACCCAATACCGCCATAGCCGAGCGAATATCGGAAAGCGCGGACGTTGTCATCGTGGTCGGAGAACGCCCCGAGGTGGAAAACACCTCCTCATCCGAGGCCCAAGTCACGGGCCATGTGATGGTGACCCTCGGCGATGAGGTCAGCGTCGAGACGCCTGCGCTCGCCCTCAACGCGGCCGGAGAGGTCGCGCTCGACTGGTCTGGTGACCCGATACCGAGCGCCACGGGCGTGGTCTATCTGAATGGGGAAATCCGCAGTTACGGGCCTCGGCTCCAGGTCAACAATGGCCGGATTCGGTTCCAGGGTGGCCCTGTCAACGAACCGAGGCTGGACCTGCGGGCGGAGCGCAGCATCTTTGGCAACACGCAGATCCAGTCTGCCGGGGTTCGTATCGCCGGCACGGCCAGCCGGCCGCGGATCGAGGCGTACACCCATCCCGAGACCACGGAGGAACGAGCCTGGACGCTCCTGGTCACCGGCAGCGATTTCCAATACGGGCAGGGTGTCGGCGCCTTTGACATCGGTACCTATATCGCACCGCGGCTTTACATCAGCTATGGCATCAGCCTGATCGATGAGGCGCGTTCGGTCAGCGTGCGTTACGACCTGCGAAAGGGGTTTGGCATCAAGGCGACCTCGAGTGAGGAAGACAACGGTGTCGATATCTCCTACACCATCGAGCGCTGACCCGCTGCCATGAGCGGACGCATGGCCCCGTCATGGACGACCGGCCGGATCTGACGATTCAGCGCGTCACGCGGTACCGTCGTTATAAAAAACGGCCCGCCCTCAGACCGGGGACGGGCCGCTCGTGTCAGATCGGCGCCCATTCGGAGAATGCGCGCGGTTAAAGTCGTTCAGGCTGCGGCGATCGACCGGCCCTTGGACTTGAGATCTTCGCAAGCCTCTTGCAAGCGGTCGACGATACCCTGCTCACCGAGCCTCAGGTATTTGCGCGGATCATAAAACTTCTTGTACGGCGTGCCGTCTTCAGGATCGATCTGGAATTTGAAGGCCTTGGGGTTTTCTTCGACGAATGCTCCGACACGTTCGGAGAAAGCAAACTGGGTATCGGTGTCGATATTCATCTTGAACACGCCGTAACCGACCGCCTCGTGGATCTTGGCCTTCTCCGAACCGGAACCACCGTGGAACACCAGGTGCAGGGGATTGGGCCCCGTGTTGTGCGTGCTCTGGACCAGATCCTGTGAATTCTTCAGAATCTCGGGGCGCAATTTCACATTGCCCGGCTTGTATACACCGTGCACGTTGCCAAAAGAGGCCGCCACGGAAAAGTGGCCGATGGGGTCGAGCAGTTCATAGGCCCGCAGCACGTCTTCGGGCTGAGTGTACAGCCGGGAATTGTCCGCAGACTCATCGAATTCGCCGCCGACACCGTCCTCCTCGCCGCCCGTGACGCCAAGCTCGATCTCCAGCGACATGTCTATTTTCGCCATGCGCTCCAGCACGCGCGCGCACTCGGAGAGGTTGAAGTCGATGTCGTCCTCTGACAGGTCGAGCATGTGGGAACTGTACAGCGGCTTGCCGGTTTCTTCATAGAATTTCTCACCCTCGTCCAGCATGGCCTCTACCCAGGGGATGAGCTTGCGATTGGCGTGGTCAGTATGCATGACCACGCAAATACCGTAATGCTCGGCCAGCAGGTGCGCGTGACGGGCCGCTGCCACGGCGCCCATGACCTTTGCCTTGAACCCGTCTTCCATGCCCGCGCCGGCGTAAAAAGCGGCGCCGCTATTGGAAAGCTGAATGATGATGTCAGAATTGGCCTTGGCGGCCGCTTCCATCACCGAGTTGATGGTGTTGGTGCCGACCACGTTGACCGCCGGCAGTGCGTAACCGCCACTTTTGGCTGCATCGACCAGGACGCGATAATCGGAGCCGGTTACGACACCGGGTTTTAGCGTAGCTTGGGGCATCGGAATTCCTCGTAATTCGCTGCTTGTTCAGGGTGTGCATAACGCGCACGTGAAGCCCACCATGTTCAACCAAGCGCGGAGTGAATTCAAGTGACATTTTTTTGCCGGACCACGGCTTTTTACGGCCGGTTGTCGGCACTGCGGTCATTGCAACATAATGTGGCGCAAATGAGTTCTGAAACCCGCAACCGAAAGCACTTCGCTGCCCTGCCACTGATGCTCGCAAGCCTCTTTGGCATAGCGGCCACGGCAAGCACTTCGCGCTTCCATGACCTGCAGGGAACGCCCCAGCTTCGCTCCGAATCCGCCTATGTCGTCGACACCAGCGGCACCGTGATCTTCGGCAAGGATGAACACAGCGTTCGCCCCGTGGCCTCGATCACAAAACTGATGACGGCCATGGTCATCCTCGATTCCGGGCTGGATCTGGAAGAAGCCATTTCCGTCACCAGCGACGATCGTGACCTTGTGCAGCTGACCGGATCGCGGCTGGAATTGGGCGCGACGCTCAGCCGCCGCGAGATGATCATGTTGGCGCTCATGTCCTCGGAAAATCGAGCGGCCAGCGCCCTGGGAAGGAATTACCCGGGCGGCACGGCAGCCTTCGTCAGCGCCATGAACGAAGCAGCCCGGCGCCTGGGTATGGTCAGTACCCGGTTTGCAGACCCGGCAGGGCTTCGCGTGGAAAACCAGTCCACCGCGCGCGATCTCGCGACGATGATCCAGGCCGCCCACGGGTATCCGCTGATCAAGGAATCCAGCACCACCCAGCGGTTGGAAGTCCGGCCTTACAAAGGCAGGGGCCCCCTGGTTTACGGCAACACCAACCGCCTGTTGAAGAACCCCAGCTGGGAAATAGGGCTGAGCAAGACCGGTTACCTGAACGAATCCGGGCGCTGCCTCGTCATGCAGGCCCGCATCGATGGCGAGGACGTATTTATCGTACTGCTGGACTCCTTCGGCAAGTTAACCCCATTTGGGGATTCCAACCGCCTCAGGAAATGGCTGCTGACACAAAGCTGAACCTGCCTGACAACCGGCCTGAGCGGCTGATTAACGCAACCAGGACTCCGGAATACTCACTCGAATCTCCGCAATCCGGCCATCCCTGGAAAACAAGGAACGGCTCCAGGCCGCGTCAAGCCGGTGATCTTCCATTTCGTGCAACCGGCCTTCGCTGTCGACAACGCCGAGCGCCTGCCGCTCGCCCTTGCGGTAGATCACGGGCACGCCGCAGATGGTGAAACCCATCGTGCCCGCCGGTAGCGTCATCGAGCGCGCCTGACCCTGGGTAATGTAGTGCCACTCTGATGGCTGTGTGAAAAACTCCTCGGCTTCCAGCAACCGGGGCGCGAACCGCGTTTCACCCTTTTCAACCACGACACCCAACTGCGTGAAACGGGCGATGACATCCTCCTTTACCTGCCCTGTCAACCCGGGCTGCTGAACACCCGCGAAGCCCGGTGTATGCGAGTAGGCATCGGTGGGGAAGGCCCCGTAGCGCGAGGGTGACTTGTGCAATCCCAGGCCCTCCCGGGCTTCCCGGTAGCAGGCGGCAAGACCCTCGAAAACATCGGCGCTCGTACCGTCGTGATCCGCTTCCATAGCGACTTCCGCCGCGGCCAGCACCAGCTTCGAAACCATGTGCCAGTAGATGCAACCCAAACCCTCGTACTTGTACATACCGCCAGACCGGCCGGTAAACCGCTGATGATCGAAAGTGTGCTCGTAGGCATCCAATAGCCATCGGGCGGAAGGTTCGTCCACGCCGCCATCCGCCTGCAGAGCTTCCGCCAGCATGGCCGCATTGCGAAACCGCGCGCGGAAGTGGGCAGCGCCATCGACGTCCCTTACGAGGTAAGCGGACTGTCCGCTGTCCAGTTCGGCTTTCGCAAAGTCATTGGCGTCGATCAGGGCCTCGGGAATTCTGTTTTTTTCCAGGAAAGTGGGCAGTTGCCGGTCCGGGTACAACACGTAGCTGTCCTGGTCCTCTCGATACAGGTCGCTGTGGCGCAACTGCCTGAGCAGTGACAGGCTTTCCTCGGGGTCAAGAAAGCCGGAGTACAAAACGGCCGCCTGCCCCTCCAGCATGACGTCAAGACGGTCAATCACCACACCATCAGGCCCGGGCTGCATGAGATTGTAGGCGTGGAACAACCCATCGTCTCGGCGGTTGCGGGCAATACTGTCATCCACCCATTCGATCGCCACCGCCAGAAACGCGCCGAAGTCTTCCTGCGACAACGGCCGCCGCTCCCCGGAAAAGCCGGCGTAGACACGCGCTCGCCAACGCGCCATGAGCAGGCCCGCCTCATCCATGAAATCACGCCGGCCCGCCGGGCTGTCATCGGTGCCCGGCTGTGCGCTGCTCTCCCGCAGCAGAGCCAGAAGCTCAGCAAAGACTTCAGCCACTTCTTCGGTAACACTGAAATCGCCCGCCGGCGATGCCGCCAGCAGGCCCTCCAGCAGCCGCAGGTAGCGGCGGAGATAACACAAGGTGACCACGGACAGGCCGTAACCGACCAGCGCGTTGTTGGCGTCATTCCACTCCGGACGTTGCGTGTTCAGCCAGATGCCGCCGCCCGGCACAAGGTTTCCAAGCTTGGAAAGCGCCGGGACCAGAAGCTTTTCCAGCAGGGTAACGTGAACGATCTTTCCATCTGGGCCGGAGACCAGTTTGCCATCGCTGCCGTAGTTCGTGACGCGTTCCGCGATGCGCTCGGCATGGGCATAATCGTACTCCACGGTATTGCGCGGATCCTTGAGCATCTGCTCGTAACTTTTGAGCCGGTACGGCACATCCGCGTAAACGAAGATCTCACGATGCAGCAGGCTTTCCAGCGCACCCGGATGATACCTGCGCGACAGATCGAGCAGGCGATACAGGTAGCCAACCTGGTGGTCTCCCCAGTATCCGATGTTGGACCAGGGGTCAGCCGGGTCGAGCACTTCCCAGTCAATGCCCTCACGCGTAAGGCGATAGGCATTGAAACCATCTGCGGTGGACGCGTTGACGAACTTGGTGACGAAACTCTCCACGAAGTCGGGATAAGACCAGGCCAGCGCCTCCCAGTTCTGAAAAATGTCGCGCCAATTACCCTGGTAGCTCAGGCAGTTGCTGCCATCGGCATTTCGGACTTTGATCGAGAAGTGGTTCCAGGGGCGACTGGGGTCGCCGTGCCTTCGGCTGAAGGTCAACGGCAGGTACTCGAGCACGAGCCGTTCGAGATCTGGGTCACCACAGAGGGAGACCTGTTGCGACAATTCATCCAGGGTCACGTGTTCTCCAAGGCCAGCCAGCTGCTTGCTGACCGGGTCTTTCAGAGGCATGTGCCAGTCCTCGACGAATTGTATAAAATCGTCCAGCGCGATGGAGTACGCGCGATCAAAAACGCCGCCGCGCATGATATTGAAGAGCGTGTTGGAAAAATGTCGCCCCGCCGTCAAGCTATCCGCGCTGGCTTGCAAACCGTCCGAGCCGCCGACCAGCTCACGCAAGCGCCGCGTGCCCCTGTTGATATCTTTCTCAATGTCCGCGATCGTCATTTCACCCGCCAGCCAGTCAAGGCGCGCGGGCACCTCCGCGGGACCCAATTCCACGTCGGCAACGATGTACCAGTCGCGCTCGACGCCATCATCCAGATCCAGCTCATCAAACACCAGGAAGGCCGCGCGCTTTCCACGACTGCTGAGTTCGGAGGTCGGTCGCGACCCCAAACAGAATGCCGGCAGTTGCTCATCCGTTAACAGGAACCCGGGCTCTTCCAGCCCGGTGGTCCACACCAGGTTGGCGCGCAAGGCTTCACTGGGTTCCGCCCGGTCCGTCACGATCGAGCTCATGCCGTACAGGGCAGCCGGCAGGCCCGGTGCGACTTCGACCTGCTTATAGGCATCCAGCAGCGTGCTGCGCTGGGCCTGCAGCATTTGGTCAACCCCGGCGGGCAGCAGATTGCGGAGGCCGTCGAGCAGGCGAATGTGACGCTGGCCGCCACTGTGATTGAGCAGATGGCCCTTGCGAATGAAACCCAGCCGTTCACCGCTGGTCCAGGTGTAGGAGAAGGTCAGTCCGAGTTCATGATTGATCTCCTCAAACACCAGCTGACTGCCTTCGAGGTTCTTGTAGAGATTGCGCGTCAACCGGTAGACGGGAGCGTGAAGGGTGAACGGCTGCCATAGACGGGTGCGCTCGCCGTCATCCACCAGCAGGCAGGTGACCGGCCCGGTGTGCGCGTGAGCGTGGTGAATCTTGTCGTCGGTGATATAAGGAAAAAGGGCCTTGTCCGGGCTGCCGCGGCCGCAGGTCAGACCACCCGTGCTGGAAACGAACATCCAATGATCATAGGCGCTGACCACGGACATAAAAAATGGCGGCATGACATGATAATTCTCGATGCGATAGAAGGCTTCACCGCCACGATCCACGACCGCTCCACTGCCACCCTCAGCCGTGGGTACAAGCGCCGAATCGCCTAAAAAAACCTGGGGCATCTCTATCATCCTCGCTGAACCCAGAAGGGAAAATTGGCATGGGCCGCGTGGCCCTGCTCATCGTGAACATAAACAAACAAGCGGTAAGGACCCGCGCGCTCGGGTGCTTTTATTACAGCGCATCCCGGCTCGCGCGCGACCACCGCGTCAGGCACCATTTCCGGCATCTCTTCCTGGTCTCCACCGGTCTGGGTGGCCGTGCTCTCATGCATGATTTCCCAGTGGTAACTCAGCGCTTGCCCATTGGGGTGCGTCGCTTCAATACGGGCCATTGCGGTGGAGCCGGCAGCCAGTTTTACGCTGTCGCCGGCTGTTTTTCCGTCCAAAAACAAGGTGCCGACCTGGGGCGAGCGGTGCACTGGCCAGCTTCCATTCCAAAGACGATGCAGGACATCGATCACCTCCGTTTTTGAGCCGTCGGCCAGAAACATCCCGTACCAGGTCGGTGTCCGCTCCTGTTTTTGCCCCCACAAAAACACGAATGACCCCATCAGCCTTGGGTCTGATGACAGCGCGACTTCCCAGGCCCGTCGGTAGCTTTCGGCCTTCTCGCTGCTGGTCTGTTCGAGTGGAGCACCCCAGGACGTGTTGCCGACCTCCCAGTGACCCACCGCGCCCCATTCCGTCACCCAGTAGGGCTTGTCCCATTGAGCCTGCTCCAGAACCCGCGGTAGGTTTTCTATTTCGCCGTATTTCTTAATACTGATGAAATCCAGATCCGGTGCACGCTCTCGCACCCGGTCCGCCAAC
>Ga0181593_10003181_pt1 | contig 15105 bp, 16 predicted proteins | sample 071ome_19_FD_133756 | JGI IMG/M metagenome (GOLD analysis project Ga0181593, IMG submission 133756) | Coastal salt marsh microbial communities from the Groves Creek Marsh, Skidaway Island, Georgia - 071413AT metaG (megahit assembly) | ecosystem: Environmental > Aquatic > Marine > Intertidal...
CCCCATAACCTATTTGCAGCCATTCAACAGCTGGGCGACCGCTTTGTGTGGATCGGCAACAAACGCCACAATCCCGGAGTCCTACACCTGCGCTTCCAAATGGGTATCGAAGGATTTACGGCCGGCATTGTTAATTTTGCACCTCAGTTCGAGCTAGAGCTGTTTCGCTTAGCCCAAGACGGTGCCTGGGACGCGATGGTCGATCTGCAAAAACGGCTCGCCCCCATCGAAGACTTGCGCACGCAGTTCGGCGATGTATCCCTGCTCAAGGCGGGGCTGGATCTGGTCGGCCTTGCCGGGGGGCCGGCGCGACCACCGCGGGTCGACATACCAGAAAACGCGCGGCAGGCCCTGTCAAAAGAGCTTACCGGACTCGGCGTAGAATTGACGGAGACTTGAGCACCTTATTGGTTCGACGTGCAGATAGAGCCATCGTCTTACGCACGCCAGCGCTCTAGCTGATCCTCGTCAAGCGTCACTCCGAGGCCCGGGCCCTCAGGCACGACCGCTTCCAGCGGCCCCAGCTGCAGCGGCTCAGTAATCATATCGGCCTCGTGATACAGGGGGCCGAGGAAATCGCCGGGATACGCTTCACTGTCGATCGTGGGTACAGCGGCTCCGAGGTGCAGCATTGCCGCAGTGGCAATCCCCAGCTCTAAGTTGCTGCCCATACTGCATACAAGACCCGCGGACTCTGCAACGCTGGCAATGGCCATGGCGGGAAGAATTCCGCCCGTCTTGCCCGGATAGATGCTGAGAATATCAACCGCATCTCGCCGCACGAGATCCCAGGCATCTGCCAGCGTAAAGACGCTCTCATCCGCCATGATGGGTATGGTGCTTGCACTCCGCAATTGGCCCAGCGCACTGGGGTCCTCAACCCCTACCGGCTGTTCGGCGAATGCAACGTTGAGCCCTTCCATTTCCCTAAGCATCCTGCGCGCCGTCGTCACGTTCCAGCCACAGTTGGCATCAATCCCGATACTCACCTCGGGCCCGGCAAGAGCCCGCACAGCCTGCACGCGCTCTCTGTCCTGTTCTGGATCTAACCCTACTTTGACCTTTAGGTGACGAACTCCCCAGTCGAGAAACTGCTCTGCTAGGGCCACGGCCTTGGGCACTCTAAACGCGCCCACGACCATTTTCATTGGCAATACATCCCGAACCTTACCCCCGAGCAGGCGATAGAGGGGCTGTCCGACAGCCTTGCCCGCCACGTCCCACAGGGCCATTTCCACCGCCGCTTTGGTAAATGGATTCAGCTTGAGAGCTCGGTTTATTAGCATGAGGCAGGCGCGCACGTTGCGCGGATCGGCACCCCGCAGAGCCGGATCGAGCAAGTCTCTTATGGCCGCAACGCAGCCCGGACTGGTCTCTCCGCTCCAGCGAGGGGCCAGCGTCGCCTCGCCCAAGCCAATAAGTCCCTCGTCCGTATGCACCCGAACAATCACATAGGGGGAATCTATGTGCTCACCGTGAGCCGTTTTGGTTGTTAATCCCACTTTGAGAGGCACCAAAATAGGGATCGCCTCTATTTGAACAATTTTCATCGGTCCATTCCTCCTAGCTCTTTGTCCCCAACAGTTGGATACGGCACGGTAACATGGGTTTTGCTAAAAGAGTTCCGGCCCATCCAGTGCCCTTCTATCTCCAATCAAAAAAGTATATTGCCCATTGGGCAACGACAATTATTGCGTTCATAAGACAGCTTAGTCTATTCTAGGCCTCTACCCCATTCCATGCGCTAAGGCGGTTTGCCCCCCTCATGCGCATGTCGTAATTTTTTGTCCTTAAGATAAGCCCAGCCATCTTTGCCTGTCGTTCTATATAACCGCCGCTCCTACGGGCCTCAGACAGCGGCCCACGACGTTATTCATCATTCTGACTGCGAGTTTTTCATGCCGGTTTATAAAAAAATCACTGAAAACATCTCTGCGACGCCTCCCGAGCGCGTTGCACTAGACGAACGCTTTATCACGCTCTTTTTGCCGGAGGATGCTCAGGAACGCCTCGAAGCCCAAGAGCTTCGCCAGATTGTTCATCGCGCGCTAAACGAGCTGAGCGATGATGAATTTCGCATTATCGAATCGCGCTACCAGCACAAGAAATCGCCCGGACAAGCCGCCTCTCGCATGGGCATTTCTCGCGACGAGCTCATCCGCCTCGAACAGAGCGCGCTCACAAAGCTCCGCGCTGCGCTGGCGACCTGGCACCAAAGCCCTTAATGGGATCGGACACGTTAGATCGATTTGGACCGCTCGCACTCGGCGCACTCTCGGGCCTTCTCTACGCGCTGAGCATACCCAAGGCGGGCCTGTTTTACCTGGCCTGGATCGCGTTTGTTCCCCTGCTTTGGGCCCTTAGTTTTTCGTGGAACAAAAAGCAGCTCCTTACAGCCGGTCTCATAGCCGGTCTCCTATCGGCCACGGCTCGGACTTATTGGATCAGCGAAACGCTGCAGCTGTACGGCAACCTTCCGCTCGCCGTTGCCGTGCCCACCAACGTGCTGCTGATCGCCTATATGGCCCTGTACAGCGCGGCTTTTATTGTATGCTCTAGCCGCATCTCCTTTCAGCGGCCGTACTTCAGTTGGTATGCCGCAGCGGTCTGGACCCTGCTTGAGTGGATGCAAAACTGGATGATCAGCGGATTTCCCTGGCAGCTTGTGGGCTATTCGCAGTATCCTAACCTCCCCTTTTTACAGTGGGCCTCCATCTTTGGCATCTACGGCCTAAGCTTTGTGATCGCCCTTTTTAACGCTGCGCTCGCACAGGCTCTGCACTATCGCAGCGTGCGGAGCTATCTATTGATCCCCAGCGCCTTGCTCCTACTCATCATTGCCTGGGGCAACAGTAGACTCGACCGATTGGACAGTGCGCAGGCGCCGAGTATACGGATCGGCGTGGTGCAGGGAAATATCTCACAAGACCGCAAGTGGAAAGTCAATCGACTAGAGTGGACTACAGAGCACTATGCCCAATTGACGCGCCTCTTAGTCCGTCACGATCCGGCGCTGATCATCTTCCCAGAAACGGCGCTTCCCTACTATTTCAATGACCCCTTCTATGCTCCGTACCGCCAGCGCATCGGGGAACTTGCGCGAGAAACCGGCATCCCCTTACTCGTCGGCAGCTTGGAGGGAGAAATAGGCAAAGGGAGCGCGCCCATTTACAACCGAGCGTTTATGATCGACGGGGAGGGAAAGGTTACGGGGACGGCCGACAAAGTGCACCTGGTCCCCTTCGGCGAGTATCTGCCGATGCCCTACCTCTTCCAGTATTTAGAGGGGCTTACCGCAGAGAGCGGACAGTTTGCACACGGGCAATCTCATCGTACGATCGCACTCCCCGGGCGAGACATTTCAGTCGGACCCTTCATATGCTACGAATCGATCTTTCCCGAGATAACGCGCGAACTAACTCTGTTGGGCGCAGACATATTGGTCAACACGACCAACGACGCCTGGTTTGGACAGACGGCAGCGCCGTATCAGCACTTCGCCATGTCTATCATACGCGCGGTTGAGACAGGTCGCGCGGTTGTCCGAGCGGCCAACACCGGCATATCGGGCGTAATACAACCCAGCGGTCGGATTCAATACATGACCGGCCTCGAGGAAACGACGACCTTTGTCGAAGAGGTGCCTCTTAACCGAGAAGACACACTCTACACGCGCTTTGGCAATAGCATACTAGCGCTCTGTGTCCTACTACTAGCACTCGGAGAATGGAAGAGACGCTCGGATGCTTAAACCGTCTCCTGAACCCTATCTCCTGCGGGCAGGGCCGGTTGGCGTGCTGCTTATTCACGGCTTTACAGCTTCTCCAACCGAGCTAAGACCGGTGGGAACTCGTTTGCATGAGCAGGGGTTCACAGTCTTAGGCGCTCGGCTAGCGGGCCATGGAACGGACCTAGGAGATCTGCGCACCACCCGGTGGGGCGACTGGATAGAGTCTGCCCACTCCGCGTTGGAGCAGCTAACGACACTGTGTGAGCGAGTATACGTAGTGGGCCTATCCATGGGGGGCGTCATCGCGGCGCGGCTTGCCGCAGACCACCCCTCTTCCGTGGCCGGCATCACCCTATTAGCACCAGCATTCCGCGTTCAAACGCGCTTTCTCTGGCTGGCCCCCCTGCTCCATCCACTGCTGCCCGACCTGCCCAAAGGGGCCCGCAGCATGCAGTATTTTTCCGAACACGGCCTCTTTACCTACGACGCCATGCCCGCCTGTGCGCTGGCCCAGCTTGAAAAACTTATTCGCTCTACGAGACCCCGCGTAAACGCCATCAAGCAGCCGGCCTGCATTTTTATGGGGATGAAGGAACATACGGTATGGCCCCACTCGGCGTTTGACCTTTGGCGGGCCCTGCCATCAGACCACAAACGCCTCTACTTTCTGCCCTCTTCAGGACATATACTCAGCGTGGAGCCAGATGCGCCCTATGTGATTCAAGCCCTCGGATCGTTTATTGAAGACTGCGAACATCGGGCAGTGCTCCATCAAGACAAAACTTGATGCGTTAGCCTCAGGCCCTATAAATGACGGGACAGCGATCTTCGTCTTGAATAAACTGCGTTAGCCCTTCGCAGCGCCCCCCCTCGGGTCTCGATTTATTTGTCCGCAAATGCACGGCAAAGCTTCGACGCGCCTCTCCTGAGGTATTGACGCCACTCGCGTGAAAGGTCAGCGCATCGTGAAAGCTTGCTCCTCCAGCCGACATGTGCGCTTCCACTTCTCTCCACTCCGCTCCCTCAGGCATCGAGATCCCCCTTTGCTGAGCTGCGAGGTCTTGGTCAAAAAAGTCTCCACCCGACAGCTGACCCCATTTATGCGAGCCCGGTACAAAGCACATAGGCCCAGAAGAGGGTCCAACATCAGAGAGCGCGACCCAGGCTGTAAAGAGTTCGCTCCCCTCCTCCCAAGCACCCCAATAGTGTCGATCCTGATGCCACCCGACGTGGACATTAGATGCATTTTCATCGCTTGAAGGCTTGTAAAGCAGCTGCACCCACCACACTTGTACCCACTCGGCCCCGGTTATCTTTGCGGCCCATTCACCCAGCGCTTCGTGTCCGACCAACTCGCGAATTGCGCGATTGGCCTGCTGAGGCATTTCAATTTTACAAAGCACGCCTTCATCATCACCCGGATTCCAGGGAGACGGCTGGGGCGGCTTCCCCGTATCGTATTCACCGCAGCGAACGGCGTCCATGCCGGCGCGCGCGCGCTGGACGAGGTCTGGAGGCAGCAGGGGTTCGGAGTGTATGTAGTATCCTTGGCCGTCGTAGGCCTTTGCCGCTTCGCTCATGCGCTTACCTCCGGGACGTCCACCCATCGCCGCTCCTCAGCGGCCTGTAAAATCGCATCGGCGACGGCCTGGGCGCGCATGCCGTGATAGAAGGAAGGTCTGCAGTCGCGCCCCTCGCGTATGGCGCTGACAAACTCCCAGGCCTGATCGTAGCGAAAAGTGCGAACGGGTTCACCCTCATTGGGATCGCGCGGTGAATGAGCCCGTTTGAGAAACTCTTCTGGAACGGGACGCACTTCGTAGGGCGCTCCTCTGCGGCCAAATAATATTTCGTGGGGGGCGTGCAGTCGGTAGACGACCGAACCCTCTGTTCCATTGAGTTCGGCCTGGTCGTGATCCCCTTCGGGACCGAATCCCTTAGAGAGCTTACCCATCTCAAAAACGCCCGTCGTGCCGCCGGCAAAATCGACAATCCAGGCAATCCAATCCTCGACGTCCTGAGGCCGACAGGAGTCATCGTCTGGCGTCAGGTCGCGCGGAACCAGCTGTTTGGACGATGCGCAAAGGGAAACGATCGGCCCGAGTAAATCCTCCGCAAAGTCAATCCGGTGAATGCCCATATCCCCGAGCTCACCCGACCCGGCTTGATCTTTGTATTGGCGCCATCCGATAGCCCTTTCGCCCCAGTCTTGCAGCCGCTGAAAACGCGCGTGGCGAATTTGACCAAGTTCACCGCTGTGAACGAGATGGCGAATGTAGTTGAGCGCTGGAACAAAGCGATAGGTAAATGCCGTCATGTGGCGCAGGCCCGAGCTTTTTGCCGCCTCGTAGATCAGGCGCGTCTCCGCATAGTCCATGCCCAGCGGCTTTTCGCACATCACGTGGCACCCCGCTTCGAGCGCCTGAAGGATCAGTTCGCGATGATATACGTTGGGCGTTGCGATGGCCACGGCGTCGGGTTTGACTTCGGCTAGCATTTCTCCCAGTTCAGCATAGCAGGCATCAATGCCCCATTCGGCCTTCCGCGCAGCGCGCAGCGCGTCGCTGGGTTCGCATATTCCCGCAATTTCAACGCCTGGTATGCGGCTAAAGCCCGGGTAGTGCACCGCATCACATACGCCGCCTACGCCCACTAAGCCTAAGCGCAAAACATCTTTGCTCATACATCCTCTCCCTATTGTGCAATAAGTGACTTTTCTACGACCATTACTCTATCAATCATCTCGTTTAGACGGGCCAGATCGGACTCGGCTACGTCCTCTGCAAAGGGCACTACCGGTCCGCCTGCCAGATTCGCTCGCATCATAGCAGCGTGGAGCGCCGAACCGCTGTAGCGCGCTGCCCGCTCACCGCGCAGATCTTCAAAGGGGACCATCACTTCGCGCAGCGCCTCGGCACCGCTGCGATCTCCCCCTGCAAAGCGATGCAGGATCGCCAAACTTGTGCGGGGGGCGAAATTAGCCATTCCCGAACTAAAACCCACCGCCCCAGCAGCTAAATATTCGATGGCCGGGTCTTCGGCCATACCGCAGATCATAGCGGCCTGCGTTCCACAGCCATCGTTAATCCGACTAAACGCATCTAGATCATCAACGGCATACTTTAATCCAACAACCTCCTCCATGGAGCACAGGCGAATCACTCCGTCGACGGGCATGATGTCCAAACGGCGCTGATACAAAATGATGGGCAGCTGCGCCGCCTGCGCGATCTGCCGCATGCCCTCTTCAACCCCATTGGCCGAGGCCGGCCCAACGACGGGCATCACCATCGCCCCCGCCACACCTAGTCCTCGAGCGATATGGGCCATTTCTAGGGAGCGACCAAATCCTGGCCCGATCCCAGGCACAATCAGCGCCTGGCCGCCTGCCGCATCGACAAAGGCGCCAACGGTAGTTTCGTATTCCTCAAGGGTCGCATCATAGACCAAGCCCGTTCCGCACATCGGCATAATAAAATCCGCCCCCGCATCTATTAGATAGCGAACGTTCCGGGCGGCGCCCTCAACGTCGACTGCCCCCCCTTCAAGACGAGGCGTTATGGCCACAATCAAAACACTAGCGCAGTCAGACTTCGTCAGTTCTCTCATATATGCTCATTTCTTTTTTCTAATTCAGCGCTCATTTCCAGACTGTGTCCTCCCCCGTCTTGGCATGGCGATTATACCGTTCGACATAATCCTCACGCGGAGGGGAGAAAATATCCAGCACTTTTGCGGGCCCCTCTTCGACCACGCCCCAGTGCACCACGTTGGGAGGAATAATAAAGGCCTCGCCGGGACCGGCAACCTTCTCCTCCTGCCCAATGCGAAAACGCAGTTTACCGGCAAGGACCAATCCCGCCTGTTCGTGGGGATGGCTGTGCTCTGCCACTTCTGCTCCTTGCTCCATCTCCAAAAAAGAAAGCATCAGATTATCTCCGCTAGCCAGTGCACTTACGATGCCCGGAAAAAGCTCCAGTTGGGGAAGGTCCCCCGGATTCACAAATGGCATATACACTCCTTTATCGAACAAAGGTTTTTAGCCATACGCTGCCGCGATAGCGAGGCCAAAGCGTTGCGAAACGGCCCACCATAAGCCCGTTATAGGCCAACCATGCTCCCTCCATTTCCCAGCCCAAATAATAGACAAAGAGAACGGCCAGAGGGAGAAAGAAAAGAAACGAAGCCGCAGCCATGGCCGCGAATAGATAGCCCATATCATTGGCGCCAATAAATATACCGTCTAGGACAAAAACAACGGCATTCAACGGTTGGACTAGCGCTACAACCCAGCGAAGCTGACCCACCGCCCTCACCACTTCAGCGTGCTCCGTAAACAACCCTGCAAGAGCCTCGAGGGCAAAGAGAAAGACCAGGCCAAAAGAGGCGCCAATAGCCATCCCCCAGCGGATAATCCGTCCCGCCATTTGCCTGGCTTCGGCATAGCGGCGTTCGCCTAGCAGGTTGCCGACCAGCGTTTCGGCCGCGTGCGCAAACCCATCGACGGCAAAGCTGCTCAACCCCCACATCTGCCAGAGCACAGCATTGGCAGCCAGCGGCACATCTCCAAGCCGTGAAACAATAGCCAGCATGGTAAACTGCGCAAACTGAAGACAGAGCGTGCGCCCAAAGAGATTGGCGTTGGTGCGCAAGATAAGGGTGAACTGACCGCGCTGCCACAGTCCTTCCAAAGAGCGTCGCCAAAAGTCGGTATACTGTATGAGAAAGACGACCAGTCCCACACAGAAAGCCGCCAAGTTGCCCAAGACGGAGGCCCAAGCAGCGCCCACTATGCCCATTTCCGGCGCACCCCAATGACCGTATATCAGGGCATAATCTCCGAGGACGTTAACAATATTGGCGGTAAACGTCACAAAGAGCGGAGCTATGGCGTTGGCCGTACCGAGAAAGAACCCGTTGAGCGTTAAGACAGCGAGGACGAGAGGCGCCTCGTAAAGGCGAATAGAGAAGTACTGCATGCCCCAGTGCTGTACGGAATCGCTCCCGCCAGCTAGGCGAAAGCCCAGGGGAGCCGCCACATCTCCCAGAGCGACCATACCGGCGGATAGGACCATCGCAATAATGAGCGATCTGTAAAGGATATGTACGCAGGCGCGCCTTTTATCCGCCCCGTAAAACTGCGAGACCATGGACGTCGTGCCCATACGTAGAAAACCCATGCTCCAATAGAGTATGCTAAAGAGCACGCCGGCCGTTGAGACCGCGCCCAAATACGCGACCTCGGATAGATGGCCGATCATCGCCGTATCTGCTATCCCTATAAGCGGAGCTGAAAGGGCCGACATGACGCTGGGAACGGCCAAACGAAAGATGCGTCGGTCGAGGCTGTTCACGCCTCGTTTCCTCCAGGCATCCAGCGGAAGTCCCGTAACTCAATGCGTCCGCCTCTAAAAGGCACCCCTTCTGCAACTAGCATGTCTCGCTGCATGCGATGGAATTCACTTGCCGTGCGCGGAGAGACTTGGCCCTGTGCGTTAATTACGCGATGCCAGGGAAGGTCCATCTCTTCGGGCATACCCGCCAAAGCGTATCCCACTTGCCGTGCTCTTCCCGGGTATCCCGCCAGTTCGGCTACCTGTCCATACGTTGCGACCTTGCCCCGTGGGATTTGCGCGATGATGGAATAGAACGCCCGCCTCATTTCGTTTTTAACAGTTGGGCGCACCGCTCTCGTCTCGCCCTTCGAGAAAATCTAACGCTTTGGTGTAGCTGCGGCGTTCGATGTAGTGACGCAGCATGGGAGGTGCCTGCTCTAGCACGGCCTGTCCGCGCTGGTCTACATTGCGCACCAAGTCTGCAATATTATCTCCCCCCCCTTCAATGGCCGAGAGCATCTCTTTTAATGCTTTGCGCAACTGTTCTGCAGATTCACTATACGTCGATTCCAACGGATTCTCCTTAGGCGCTCATGATGAGGTAGGACATCCACGTTTCCCCCTCGTTGACTACGTGATACGCATGCTCGGCCGGAACGTGCACCATATCTCCCTCGACAAAGGATTGTCGACCGTCGGCATCAACCAACACCGCTCCGTTTTCCAATCCGTAGAAAACCTGCTCATATGGTTGGCAGCGCTCTGCGGACCGACCACCCGGCTGCACGCTTTCCCGTTCGATACCCCGCATCGAACGGAGGAGCCCAATACCCCCTTCCCCAAGCTGGCCAAACTGACGCCATCGCACGGCGCCGCTACCGTCACTCTCCGGCCGAACGTCAGACCAGTGAGAGATCGCAAAATCTCCTCCGGGGCCTTCTACCTCTTGGCTAATAACGTGGTGCACCAGCCAATCATCGTTCATATCGTTAAACATCTGATGGTAAATACCCGCGGGTAGGTAGACCGCATCGCCCTCGCGCACGGGAAAGCGCTGCTCATCAAAGAGCACTTCTCCCGCTCCTGAGAGGATATAATACACCTGCTCTAAATTTTCGTGCTTGTGATGATCAGACGTCTTTCGACCCTGTAGAGCATGACGAGCAAAGCCCCCTAAGGCTACCAGGCGATTGCGTCCATCGGGATCGTCATCGCGCTGCTTGTCGCGCAGGCCGCCCCAGTGAACAGCGCTTAGATGAGCGATCTTCGGCTGCACGTCCCGCCAATTTATACTGTATGCCATTTCTAACTCCGTTCTTCTATAAGCGAACCAACTGCGCGCGCCGACTTAGCACTATTCGCTAATACTGTATTCTCTACACGCTGTAAATCACCGGCGAACCGTGGCCAGACTACGGGATCAAAAACTACGTCAGTCCTAGGCCTACGTCCAGAAAGGGCGGACTCCACTGCCCCGTCGTATGGAGATACAGCATAATCGGCAGGCCTCCGTTAAATGCTACGCCGATCAGAGCTCGCCAGACGACGACGCCAAAGTAATAAAGGCCTCGAAACACGGCGCGTGCACTGTGGAACATACCCACAGCAGCAAGAGCCAAGAGAAGGGGTGAAGGCCACATAAAAAAGAGAGCGCAGCCGGCCAACCCCAGCACTAGACCGTAATTAGCTCCATAGCCTCTGCCTTTTACTCTACGCGTCCCATCAGCTGCGCTCTCTCCAGTCGATGCCGTTTTCGCTGATCCCGTGGTTACCTCGTCGGGCAATGCCATAAGCCGCGCAACCCATACAAAAGTCCATACCAGCACGATAAAACCCACTGCTAACACAACGAAACTCAGCGCTGAATCCATCGCAATTCCCCGTTTTCTTCCAGCGGCAAATACGCTTCTTGCGTTTGTATATATCCCAACTCGACCCTATCTTGAGAGCGTCTATAGAACAAACCCTACAGAGGAGATCTACTATGGCAAAACGCACATCTTCCGCCAAGAAAAAGGACTTCAAAATAGGCGTTGTCGGCGTCGGTCGCATGGGCGCCAATATGGCCCGAAACCTCGCGGACAAACGCTTTACCATCAGTGCTGTATACGACACTTATCCACGCTCTGCCAAGGCCCTTGCAAAAGAGCTCAACTGCCAGGCAGCCAAGACCCTAGCCGAAGTTACGGCTCAATCAGACGTCGTGCTAACGGTTGTGACGGACGATGCGGCCATGCGGTCTATCTTCTCGACGCGCGGTGACTCTCTGCTGAGCGAGGCAAAGGGCACGGTCTTTATCAACTGCGCCACCATCTCCCCTGCCACGCACGTAGAGGTTGAGAAACGAGCCGAAAAAGTCGGAGCATCTTCGCTGGAAGGTTGTATGGCTTCGAGCATAACGCAGGCTCGCAAAGGCACCCTCTATTTGATGTGCGGTGGCAAGCGCAGCGTGTTCAACAAGGTGCGCCCGATTCTCGATGCACTCAGCGTAGACCTCCGCTATATTGGCACGGCCGGTCAGGCCGCTCAGGTCAAGGCCTTGGTAAACATGGTAATGAATATCAACACGGCTGGACTAGCCGAGGGCTTGGGCCTGGGCGAGGCGCTGGGTCTCGACCTCAAAGTGCTCATGAAGGTCTTCTCGCAAACGGGAGCCAATTCGCGGGTTCTCGAAACGGACGGCGACGATATGGTCGCACGCGATCACGAGTGCTATTTCTCCGCTGACCACGCGGCCAAGGACTCCGGCATTGCCCTCGGCTTGGCGAAGGATGCGGGCGTAAATGCCCCCTTGGCTACGGCCGCTAAGGGTCAGTTTGACCGCATGAAAAAAATTGGGCTGGGAGAATTAGACAAATCCGGTGTGGCAGAACTGACGTTTCCCGGCCGCAAAGGCGCCAAGAAAAAATCGTAGCGCGTTTCTTGCAGTGGATGGGTTGGGCGCGACCGTTCGCGTCCAACCCATGCTCCTAACCGTTACCTGCCCCACAAAGACCGTATTCGCCCTCCGTTAGATTGCCCCACTCGCCTATGCGGCGTGCTTGGCGCTTGCAATACCAACTCCCTCATAGCCCAGCGCGTCCCAAAGGCCACCCCCAAAAAAAGCAGGGCCGTCGCAAAGAACACGCTGCGGAATCCCGTAGTCGATCCAAGGTATCCGCCCATAGAAGGTCCCAGGGCCCAGCCGAGTGCCGATGCGCTGGTCATAATGCCAAACGCCTTGCCGCGATCTTCTTCTGGTACGACATAGGTCGTAATCGTATTGGCAACTGGACGCACCGCGCCCGTTGCCAATCCTCCCATAACTTGAAGAACCGCAAAAGTCAGTACGCTTTGAGCACTTCCCTGAAAGGCCAAAAAGACCGCGGTCGAAAGGAGCCCCCAAAAGAGCATGCGCTTGACGCCTATCCGCTCAGTCCACCCACCCATCAGAGCGGATGACAGCGCACCCGTAAGGCTCATAAGTGAAAATATAAAGCCTGCCTCTGTTATTATTTCGGCGTGTCCGGCTAGTTGCTGCAAGAAAAGGGGCACTACGGGCATGATAACGCCGTAGGCAAATTGAATAAGCACTAGGCTCAAAACGGTAATAAAAAAGGGCTTGAGCTGGAGCAAGCGTTTCGTATCAGCCATAAATCCATCCAGGCTGCCACCGGAGGCCGATGCGTCTTTCTCCTCCGGCTGGCTCTTGGTAAACTCCTCGCTCACCAAAAGTTGAACAGCGAAGCCGGCTGCTACGACCATTGCACCAGACACGAGAAAAATAGCCTGGTAACCATAAGCTTCAATAAAGGGCCCACCGGCGAGAGGTCCCAAGGCGGCTCCAAGCAGGAACGCCCCCTGCATCATTCCCATCGCATAGCCCAAGTGTTGCTTAGGGGTCGTTGTCGACACCATGGTAATGCATGCCGTTACCGTTCCTGCCAAGGCCCCCTGCAGCATCCGCGCAATGAGCAGTTCAGTCACGGTATCGGCGTAGGCCATAAAAAAAACCGTCAACCCGCCCCCCACCATGGAGCGCACGACCATGCTCTTTCGACCGAAGCGATCGGCCACAGCGCCCCAAATAGGGGCCGAAAGAGCCATGGCAAACCCAGCCACCGAACCCATATATCCAGACCACAGGAGGGCTTCTTCGAGGTTTTCTACGTCAAATTCTTGTATGTAATAGGCGAGAAAAGGCTGCACGGCGTGGAAGCCGATAATGGCAAAGAGTTCGGCACACCACAGCGTGTAAAAGTTTCTCTTCCAAGAGGTTTCCATGGGGTACAAAGAACGGTCCTAATGCGGACGGAGCCAAGCGCCCGCTGTGCAAGGCACAAAAAAGCCGGAGACGCGACGTGCGCCTCCGGCCTGTTGGTCCGCCCACGATAGGCGGTTCATATATCTCTATTCGGTTAGCCACGCGACCGCAGCCGCGCGGCGAGCAGCGGGAGTGTCAGCTGAAGGGGGAAGTTTGAGCAGTTCCCACGCAATTGGGTGCTCTAGGGTTTCCCCAACTTCCAGGTATACCCAGGGACTGAGTAGCTCGAGCTCCGTATAGTCTGGGCAAGTGTATACCTCTGCGCTCAGCCCGCCATCTGGGTAGCGCTGGGTCGCATCGCGGCGAAAAAACTCAGCCATGACGACGTCGCCCACAATGCCAGCTAGCCAGCGATCAGAGTCCGCCCCCGTTTTCTGATTTTCCTCCGCGTCTGGGACAAAGATCCCTATGTCCCCCTGGATCGTGAAGTTGCGCACTGCAGCACTCTGGGCAAAGCCAAAGGGGAAGTAGCGCATATCGAAATGACTGTGCGGATTGAGCGGATACAGCGTCTGCTCTGGCGGATTAATTTGCGTGACGTTCCAAATCGTGTAGCGCAGCGGTTCTAATTCCTCACGCTGTGCCAGCTGAATTTTCTCGATTTTCTGATGGATGTCAACGCGCGTGCCCTCTGCTGCAAGGCGAATACTGCGGATGCTACGCGCACCGTTGTAAAGACTGACGGGGCTGGTGATCACCACGCCGTCCTCGAGCAACTCTACCTCGTGCACCCCTCCGTCAAAAGCGTGATCTGGAGGCCAGGCGTGCCCATTGATATCCGCAAACTCACTCTGCTGGTTGGGCCACACTTTGTCCCCGCCAAAATTGGTCCACGTATAGGCCCCGTCCTCATTTACAAACGGGTTCCCATCGGGCAAGACGACGCCGTGCGTTTCAGGGTCCGACCAGAGGATATTTTCGTCTCCGACAAACCCGTAGTGCATAATCCGCCCGATTTGCGGAACGACGACGAGCTCGACCTCGCCGTTGCTCAGGTGTAGCGCGTCCGCCCACCCCTTGTATTCTACTCGCTCAGTTGAAACCGAGGCTAGAGCAGGCGCAGCGCAATAGCTGCAAACGAGGAGAAGTGCAATGATCTTTGTGCGTACATTCATGATCTTTTGCTCCTAGCGCAGCGCCGAAACGCCGCCACCTTTAATAGCACGTGCGACCTCTTTTTCGACATCTCCCTGTTTGACCATAGAGGTATCACCGATCGTCTCTTGGACGAGAATACCATGAGCAGCACCCCACTGCACGGCTTCGGCAGGATCTTTGCCTTTCAACAGCGCCGCCACAATGCCGGAGGCAAAAGAATCACCGCCGCCGGTGCGGTCGGCAATTTCGATATTCTCGCGCACCGCCGCCTGATGGATCACGTCTGTCTCGACGTCGTATAGAACGGCTCCCCAGTTGATCCGATCCGCGCTCAGAGCACCGCGCAGCTGCGTGCCGATGTATTTGAGGTTGGGGTAATCCTGCGCAACCTGACGCAGCATCTTTGTGTAAATATCCAACCAGACGTCAAACGAAGCATCCTTGGGCACTTTCTCCGTCTCGTAGCCCAGGGCATCGTCGAAATCGTCCTGATTCCCGACGAGGAATTCCACGTGGGGAACGATCGACTTATTGATCTCTCGCGCGCGATCCTTACTCGGTTCTACCTTGGATCGATAGTTCAAATCAAAGGAGCGACCCGCCCCGTACTCGCCGGCTTTCTTCATCGCTTCCAAAGC
>Ga0181593_10003185_pt1 | contig 15085 bp, 15 predicted proteins | sample 071ome_19_FD_133756 | JGI IMG/M metagenome (GOLD analysis project Ga0181593, IMG submission 133756) | Coastal salt marsh microbial communities from the Groves Creek Marsh, Skidaway Island, Georgia - 071413AT metaG (megahit assembly) | ecosystem: Environmental > Aquatic > Marine > Intertidal...
CAGTTCTCTGGGCTACAGACCGCCCGCACCGGTCACGATCTTGCCGCCTATGGCCAAATCGCCTTACCCTCAAACCGTCCGGGCTCTCTCATAGAAACTGGACCACTGATCTGGGGCAGGTCATGCGACGGATTCGATTCACCAGACATCCGCGCCTAGTCCACATATCGGGAACATCCAGGTCTTGCCGCTGGCCTGTGCGATTTCTGCGACCTTGTCGTGCTACGCATCAGACAGGAAAATTTGGCTCAATCGCGAATGCGCCAGAGTGTAGCGCATCAGCAACGAGGGCCGGGACCTGGCTGAATCGCCCGACGGATCGATCCATACTTCAGTCGAATCGTCGAGGTCAGATCATCCGCAAGTTCTTCTCGACAGGGTGCCGTCCCATCCCAGCTTTCGGGGCGAGTGGAAATCACTGTTCGGGGGACGGTGTCCAGGTGTCGTAGAGGAGTCGTTTCCAGCGCGCGGAGTCTTTACGAACGACGAGCAGCCTAGGTTTATCCGGTTCGCGTGGGGTTTGGCGGAACCCGCATCGCTCGGGATCGATCTCGATGGCCTCGAACACGAACAATTCGTCTTCGTCTATCGCCGGTGGTTTTTCGGTCACGTCGTGCCTTCTTAGCTGAACAGCTTCTTGAGTATATGAGGGTTTCCGAGGTCCCGGACGGTGCGTGGGCCGGAGAAGAGTCGGCGCGGGGATCGTTCGGTCGCGCGCTGGCCCGTATTGACCGGATCGCAATGGAGGGGCGGAGTAACCAATCCCTACCAACCCCACGTTCCGGTGCCGCCTTTGAACGGGCCGACGACGTTTTCGGTAATCCAACCGCCGTAGAAGTCGCCCTCTTGCGGGTTGACCTTTTCGTCGCCGACCCAACAGGCATCGACCCTGGAGGCATAGAACGCCAAATAATCAGCGATCGCGACGAACTCAGGCGTCGGGTCGGGATAGCTCCAGGCCGCACGGTCCGACACCGTGCCATCGAGCTCGAGCGACCAGTACTCAGCGCGACCCTTGAACTCGCAGTAGGACGTTCCCGGTGCCTTAAGGAAAAACGCCCTCATCGTATCGGCAGGCGGGATGTAGTAGACCGGTGGGTGACTGGTCTCTAGGACGCGATAACCGCGGTTGGTTATAGCGACGGTCCTGCCAGCGAATACGACTTTCAGCACTTCGGTCACGGGTTCGAGCCGCGGTGGCCGTGGATAGTCCCAGACTGATTCCTGGGTGGCACGCGGTTTGATCGGCGTTTTCAGAGGCATGATGGTTCTCCGGATCAGAGAGCGGCGAAATTCATAGTGCCGCAGCCGTCGCGGCCCCCGTCAAACAAGTGGCGGCAACAATCGTCAGTGGAATCCGTAGACGCGGATACCAGGGCGGGGCGTCACCGCGCCTGCTCAGCCAAACATCGACCGTCAAAACGACGGCGAAACAGCCGGCCAATAAGATGGCGCTCGCTGTTCGCGACGGTAACAACATCGCGGCCCAACCGGCGAGCGAAGGTAATACACTGAGCCACAGCAAACCGGTTCGGGGGGTGCCGTCACCGCCGTGGCGCAGCGCTAGACCCCATTGAATGCCGCCCAGGAAGGACAAGATCACCGCGCCGTAGGCAACCATCGGCGTGATCATCGACGCTCGCGATGGCGCATCGCTCGCCGCTGCGCCGAGCGCTAGCCCGACGAACGGGATTAAGCCCAGCGCGCCTAGGACCGCTGCGGCGCGCGGCACGCGCATCGGCATCACCATGGCAGCCGCCTCCCACAATAGTCGAAGAACTGTCCGCTGTCGGCTGGTGTCAAGCCATCCAAAACGGTCAATAGTTGCGACGCAGCATCTTTGGCCGACCGGACCTCGAGTCCGGATTTGGCAAATGGCGCCGAGAGTTTGCTTTCAACGGTGCCGGGGTGCAGTGCGACGCAGATCGCTAGGGGTTTTCTTCGTTTAAGTTCTACCGCTGCGGTTCGAACAAATTGGTTCAAGGCCGCTTTAGAGGCTCTGTAACCGTACCAACCGCCCAATTTGTTGTCTCCGATGCTCCCCACCCGCGCCGAAAGAGTGGCAAACACGGACCGCTGATCTCGCGGCATGAGCGGCAAGAGGTGCTTCATGAGGGTGGCAGGACCGATTGAGTTGATTCGAAAGGATTTCATCAAGCGTTCAGGGTCCAACTGCTGCCAGGATTTTTCTGGCATCGCGTCGGCGTCATGCAAGTAGCCCGTCGCATCGATTACGAGCGATAGTTCTCCAGGATAGTTGGCGATCTGCTGGGCAAGAGAGGCGACGGACTCTTCCCTCGTCACATCAAGTGACGGGCGGGACGTCGCGATTACCTCTGAAAAGGATCTCCTAGAGACCAAGGCAGCCCTCAGCGCCCCGCCGATCGATCCGGTAGCACCTAAAATTAGTGCTACCGGACCAGGGCTATCGATTGAACGGGTCAAAGTTTGGGTCATCCGCCAGTTGGGTTGTGCGTCGAAGGGGGCTGGGCGTCACGCAAGACCCGACTGCAGGAACCGCACAAGACCTCGGTTCCTTTTGCAAATCGACGACCGCGTGTCAGTTGACCGCAGAAGTCGCACTGGATGTGGGAATCGTAAAATCGTTTGTAACTCACAATCGACTCGTTCGCTCGGCTCGCCACAAGGTCCTTCACACTTAGAGAAAAGAACGCTCTAGCCGCCCCAAATGTCATCGTAGGCGGCGGTTCCGTCATGCCGGACGTAGCGGTCACGCGGTACCGACCTCTTCGCTGTCCCGAATGTCCAGCCGGTAATGAACATTCCGACCAATACCAGAAGATGGAAACCAACGAGTTCGCCGAACCAAGCCCATGTCCCGATACCGACGGAGAAAATGACCGACCACATGAACGCGAGCATCGCCATGATTTGGAAGCGCTGGGCTTTTGGGAGACCACGAAGCGGGTTGCGTTCGGGATCCATTATCGCCCGGTATGGGCTGTCAAACTTCGTCACGTATCAATCCTCCTATAGACGTCAAATACCCAGGGAGTACGCGCGAAATATCTGATTGGATCACTGCTAAGTGGATTGCCCGTAATTTGATCCAGGTTGGCACTTGGAACGTATTGCTTGTTGAGGCCGGAGGAATGACCGAAAAGTCAGAGGAAAAAGGGTGCGGGACAAAGTGCAGGAAAGTGGTGTTCAGGTCTTCTATGACGGCGACTGTCCGGTTTGCTCGAAAGAAATTTCCTTCTACAAATCATTGCGAGGCGCGGACAAAATAATTTGGACAGACCTCCGCAAACGGGTAGACGTTCCGAATTCTATTGACAGAGAAAGCGCGCTCAGGCGGATCCACGCGATTGATGCAAGAGGCGAGGTTGTTGTCGGAGCTCAGGTCTTCTCTCTGATTTGGACGACTCTTCCTCGACTAAGAATCTTAGGTGTCGTTTCGGGGCTGCCAGTAGTCGCTTGGATGATGGATAGGCTCTACTCGGTATTTCTCAAGTTTCGACCACCACCAAAAACAGCGCATCGCTCGCCGCCGAGCAAAGCGACGGGTTGATGGCGGGTCGCGGGGTCGACCTCGGCGGCCAACCGCCGCCACCCCGTGCCCAGTATCATTCTTCTTGGCTCACGAACGCCTCGCGACGAGTCGCACACAGGTGGTTGTGTTAACCGTCCCCATTGACTCGGGGGAGGCGATCCATGCAGAAGCGTTTCACTTTTTTTCAGCTACCAGGACCGGCGAATTTCCAGGACCGGGTCACTGACCTAGGGTCAGATGGTGAGCGGTTTTGGTTCGGGCGGTCCGGCGCCGATCACATCGGAATGCTGAATCCCCGCAACGGGAAGTTCCAGGAGTTTCGCTTCGCCACCGCGTCCGGATCGGATATCGGGCCTGGCAAGCTGTTTCTCCACAGGGTGCCGGGCGGATCAAGACGAGCCCGATTGATTGGCGGCGCCGAAAAGAGCAACGCGCTTCTGATCTGGACCGAGGGGAACCGCCGAGCTGAACTGCTACATCTTGGGCCTTACGAAAACCATCAGATCGAGTTCAAGCCCGAGGCGTTGGGGCGAAACAGGCTGGGCCATATCTGGACCGGTATGTGGATTCGCAATGCGAACGATCCCCTATCGGTCGGATGGGAGCCCGGGTTTTGCCGCCTTATCCCCGTCATCGGTGGAGGGTACGTTACCGAGAGCTGGCTCTTGCCGCCATGGGCAAAGGGAACCGTTCGTTCCATCTGGTTTGATGATAACGACCGTGCCTGGATGGCGATAGGTCAGGCCAATTCCATTGTTACCGGTGGCTAAAGCATTCTGGTCGCGGATCCGGCGGCGAATGAATTCACCTTCTGGGATGTGCCCCTGCCGGGTACGCGTGATCACCTTGACGTCACCGGGACGGCGGGTGCTGACGACCTATGGTTCAACTGGGGTCGGCGTGGGAGCGTGTTGAAGACGCGAGATATTTATGCGCCCCTGTCCGGGCCAGGCACGCCGAGCCGCGTGGAAGTGATTGAGGGGATTGGCGATGTTCGCGCGCTGGTCTCGGACAGCCATTTCAATGCGTGGTTAAGCAATCCATCTAAGGAGGAAATCGGTGGTTTGAAGCGCAACGCCGCTCCGGACTCCGTGCTTCTTGCCACTGCTATCGACGAAACCCTTCAATATTTCCAGCCGCCTGTCAGCATCGAAGAAGTGAAGGTCGACAGGGTTCACGACGGTGATTCCAAGGTGCATGAAGAGCGGATTGAAGGGGTGTGGGATCCAACGAATCGCTGGGTGACATGGCCACTGGAAAAGGCGCCCGCCGTGGTTATTCCGACTGACAAGGCAATCTGGTTCAACATCCCCCAACTCGCGCAAATCGGCGCGATGAAACACAAAGAGTAATGCCGAGCCGGAATGAGACTGTTCCGCCCAACGAGAAAGCGCTCGGCCCTTAAGACCTCTGGAACCCAGTGCCCAGTTTCGTCCGGCCGGGCCCACCATCCAGTCTGCCGATCCGCAGCGTGATGCCGTTGAGCCCGAGGGGGCGCTAGCGCTTGTCCGCGCTGAAGATGGTCGAGCCGACAATCTTACTGTTGGTGTCGGTCACCGGCTTGTAAGCGATTTCGCCGTTCTCCTCGGGAACCGGCCAGACCTCGCGGATGCTGGCCCGCCGGAATCCTGCGGCTGCCAACAAGTCGCGTGCATCGGTGTGATGCAACGTGCCCCAGAACGGTTCCGCGTTGTAGTGGGTATCCCAGTCCCAGTAGTAGGCGTCCAGATCGTCCAACCCGCGGGCGAATTGGGTATCGATGTGGATCGTCACACCGCCCTTTCGCAACACCCTGTAGCACTCGGCCAAAATGCGGGGCGTTGCCTTGGTCGAGGTCTCGTGGAACAGGCCGTGCGAGACGACGAGGTCGAACGACTCATCCTCGAACGAGAGCGACTCGGCGTCCTCCTGCCGAAAGTGAACCCGTTCTCCCAGGCCTTCGGCGCGGGCATGGGCATAGCGTAATTGCGGTGCCGCGACATCGATGCCGTAGACTTCCGCATCCGGGAACACTTCCGCGTAGGCCACCGTGGTGCCGCCGATCGCGCAGCCCAGGTCGATGATTCGTTTGGGTTTGAAGCCGGGATATGTCTCGCGCAAGAAACCGATCGTCGTGTAGCCCGGAGCAGCGCGGCCAATCCGTTCGCGCGTGTCGACGTAGTCGAGCGCGGCGGTGCCGCGTATTGCCAAGCCATAGTAGTGCGCGCCGCGATCGAACATCGCGCCGGCGAAAACATCGTCCTCGGTGATCTCCGTGTGATAGCCGCCCGGCATACAGTGGATATCGATCGCGGTGTTGTAGCGCGGCACCTTAACGTTGGGATCAAGGTGTAACGAGCCCTTGGGGTTGGAGACTTTGCTGCGCTCCAGAAGCTTGGGCAGTTCATGCCAAACGATTTCGCTCACCGCATCCCAACCCATCTCCTGAATGCTGCGCGCGATCGACCCCCAGGTTTGAACGAAAGGATCCGCCTCCATGGCATGACGCCATTCGACCCGGCCCTTTGGCGGGCGTCCATGTTCGGCTTTAAAGCGCGGGAGGACCCGACTTATGCCCACCTGCCGATCCGAAGGATAGACGTTGTCCTCCATATGCATCTTCAGCCCGGCGACAAAATTCTGTCGGGCGCGCTCGTCGCTGGTGGCGCGCGGCAACATATAGTGGGCGAAGGGCTCTTTCATGGCAGGCTCCTTGGTTTCGCTTCAGATCCAGATGAGCGCTGGGATTTTACGATCATTTTCCCCGCAACCACCAGCGATTGCCCGCGCGACATGCCGGGTCGGCGTCAACCTTTCCGTCATCCAAGGGATCAGCAAGTCTGGGCAGGCTGGCACATGGACCGCGCTGGCACAGGTCCCTGATGACGGTGCGCACCTAGCCGCAACCACGCCTACATCGGCGCGGGCATGCCCAGACTTTTGGCTTGGCGGCGTTCGAACTCTTTGCAGGTCTCGTCGTGCTGGTGGCCGCGGATGCCGCCGCGCACCGTGCCGGGTTCGGTTGTGCCGAAGAAGTCCGCCCACGACTGGGGTAGGCGCACCGAGTTGGGCGGCGCGATCCAAATGCGATAGAGGAGGCGCTGGCGGTCCGGGTCGTCGCCGTCCTCGAAACGCGTGCGGGAATGCAACATCGCGTGATTGTTGAGGAATTGGAGGTCGCCCGGCTCGAGCCACATGGTGAACATCACCTCGGGCCGGCGCAGAATTTCGTCGAGCACGTCGGTGCATTCTTTTTGCGCATCGGTAAGCTTGGGCACGCCGTCGAGATCTTGCGCGGTGCGTACCCGGTTTCGGTTCCATTTGCCGAACAACCGCCCCTCGGCAAAATCGAACAGCGGCTGAGTGTAGTAGGGGCCCTCGTCGGGGGCTTCTTCTTGGTTGCGCCCAAAGAAAAAAGGCTGCCGCGCCACCTCGACAAGGTCGGGGCGTTCGTCCGTTAGAATCTGCCACGCCGTCACGCTGCTCGAAACCCGGCTTTGCCCGCCGCTCTTAGCTTTGTTGTAACAAGCAAGGCCGACGAGATCGCACCCATCGGTGTGAAAGTCCAACTCGGCGTTCGAGTTGTATCCGCGGCCCGCGGCCGAGCGGTAGTTCATCCCGGCGGCGCGCACCTCGGACACATATTGCGAGGCGATGCCTTGGGGCCGCGGCACGCCCAGATGGAGGGCGATCGCCCACGCCAAAATCTTGTATTCCTCTGGGCTCAACAGGTCCCGCGGCAAGCCCTTCACCAGCGAAAAGCCGCCGCCGAAATAGGCCTCGTGTGCCGCCGCTTCGATCACGTCAAAGCCGGGCCCGAGGTCGAAGTCGTCTTTCGAATAGTCGAACAAAGGGCGGGCCGGATCGAAGGCCTGTTTGACGGCTGTGGCGAGTTGCGTCTGTGCCGACTGGTCGATCGGAAACACCCAGTGTCGATCTGCGATCAGGTCGGGCACCCGCCAGGCCGCGGATGTATCGAAATCGTCGGTCATCTCCTGAACCCACTTGTTGCCGACGGTGCGCCACCGCACCGTGCGCTCGAACGAATATAAGCCGAGAAAGCTAGACGGCAATTCGTCATCGTTACGGACACGTAGGAAACGCCATATTTCCGCAACTTATCGGGGGCCGGGACGGACGCGCCCAAAGTGCATTACGCTACGTCAAAAGAACGACAAGTGGACGATAGGGAGGCAGGTCCATGTACGATCCGGCGCAAGACTGGCGCGATACCTATGAAATTTCCGACCCCGACGGACGCCTCGTTGAGGAGTTCCGCAACCGGCCCGTCGGGTTTCACTCTGCCGAGCTGCAGCGGGTTCTTCTCAAGATGCAGATCGATCCGCGCTGCCCGAACTACGTTCTGTTTTGCCGCACCCCGCACAAGGAATGGCTGATCGGCCAGATGGCGCCGCAAGTCGCCGACCCGGTCCTGCTGGAAGAGGATCGCGTCTACGCCTCGGTCGAAGAGGCCGAGTGGGAGGTCTTCCGGCGGCGCTGGAAGATCGTCACCGGACAAGACATCACCTAAGTCACGGCGCAAGGACACAGCAAGATGGTCAAAATCGTCGGCTACCCAAACCGCTTCAGCTTCCGCGCCGAAGAGACCATTCGGTTCATGGTGTCCAGCACGTTGGACGCACCCTATCAGGTGGACTTCGTGCGCATCGTTCATGGCGATGTGAACCCGGCCGGGCCGGGCTACAAGGAATTGCCGGTCGACGCGCCTGCGGCGGGCGAATACCCCAGCCGTTTCCAGCCCATCCACCCCGGCTCGTGCGTTCTCGTTGCGGATGATCCCAAGCTTGCGGGCCTCGAAAGCTTCCAGGTCCAAGCCATGGTTTGGCCGACGTTGCCGAACAGGGGCGAACAAGGCTTGATCGCCAAATGGTCGCCCGATCGCGGCGGCTTCGCCCTCGTCATTGACGAGGCGGGCGCGCCGGCCCTACGCCTTGGCGACGGAGCCGAGGTCGTGACGGTCTCGACCGGCACGCCGCTGCTGGAACGCTTCTGGTACCGCCTCTCGGCTAGTTTCGATGCCGCGACCAAGACCGTGGTCGTTCACCAACATCCGCTGTTCGATCACCCCGGCGTCAAGGCGTCCGCGCATATCGAACAACGCGTCGAGGTCGCGCCGCGGCTCGACAACGGCCTACCGTTGACCATGGGCGCTTGGGTTGAACGCATGGATGGGCCGCGCGCGATCACGACCGGGCATTACGACGGCAAGATCGATGGCCCGCGCCTCCTGCGCCGCCCGCTTTCGTTGCCCGAGACCGAAGCGCTCGCGGCCGCCACACCCTCCCACCTCACGGCAACGCCGCTCGCCTCGCCGGTTGCAAGCTTCATGGCGGACATCGTCGCCGCGTGGGATTTCTCGCACGGCATCGAAACCACCCACGTGCTGGATGTGTCGGCGAACCGGCTGGACGGCGCCATCCACAACCTGCCGACCCGGGCGTCGAAGGGGCACAACTGGACCGGCGAGGAAATGAACTGGCAGCATCGGCCGGACCAGTACGGGGCCATCCACTTCCACCACGACGATCTCTACGACGCAGGCTGGGAAACCGATTTCGAACTCAAGGTGCCCGCGGATTGGCGTAGCGGCTCGTACGCCGCGCGAATCACCTGCGGCGACCATGAAGAGCACATTCCCTTCTTCGTCATTCCCGCACGCGGCCGCGCCGGCGCCAAGCTGGCGTTCTTGGTGCCCACCGCGAGCTACATGGCCTATGCCAACGAACACCTGCTGATGAGCGGGGATGCGTCCACCGGTTTGGGACGTCTGGCGGTGTTCACGGCGCGCGACATGTACGTCAACGAGCATCGCGAGATCGGCTATTCGCTTTACGACTATCACGCCGATGGATCAGGCGTGTGTTACTCGTCTCGGCTGCGCCCGATCATCAACATGCGGCCCAAATATCAATTCGGCGCCGGCATGACGGGCTCCAGCCTGCACCAATACAACGCCGATACGCACATCATCGATTGGTTGGAGGCCATGGGCCACGACTACGATGTCATCACCGACGAAGACCTGCACGACGAGGGCATGGCGCTGCTATCCGATTACCGCGTCGTCATGACGGGCACCCATCCCGAGTATTATTCGACCGCCATGCTCGACGCGCTGGCGTCCTTCAAGGACCAAGGTGGTCGCCTGATCTATATGGGTGGCAACGGGTTCTACTGGCGGATTGCGTTTCATCAAGAACTCCCCGGCGTCATCGAGGTTCGCCGTGCCGAGGGCGGTATTCGCACGTGGATGGCCGAGCCCGGCGAATACCATCACAGCTTCACCGGCGAATACGGCGGCATGTGGCTGCGTCAGGGGCGGCCGCCCCAGTCGTTGTGCGGCGTCGGGTTTACCGCGCAAGGCTTCGACTATTCGGCGCCCTACAAGCCGCTTCCCGACAGTAAAGACCCCCGCGCGCATTTCATTTTCGAAGGGGTCGCCGAGGGCAGTTTGATTGGCGATACCGGGCTTGTGGGCGGTGCAGCCGGTGGGTTCGAGCTTGATCGCGCCGACCCGCGTCACGGCACGCCGCCGCACGCACTGGTCCTGGCCACCACCATGGGCGGCCACACCGATACCTATCTTTTGGTCCCCGAGGAAATGCACATCACCGCGGCCAACATCACCGGCACGTCCACGCCGTTGGTTCGGGCAGACATGGTGTTCTTCGAAACGCCGGGCGGCGGGGCCGTATTTTCCACCGGCTCGATCGCTTTCGCCGGGTCGTTGTCGCCGAACGATTATCAAAACAACGCCAGCCGCGTCGTCGACAACGTCGTCAAACGTTTCCTCGACGACGCACCCTTTGACGTCCCCTAAGACTCCCATCGCAGAAACGAAACCAATTCGCATCAAATAATAGGAGAGGTAACGGCATGGCCGACGAATCCGTGATTTACATTAATGGCGAGTTCAAGCCGCTCAGCGAAGCCAGCGTCCCGGTGCTCGATCAGGGTTTCCTACTTGGGGATGCGGTGTTCGACGTGGTGTCGGCCTGGAAAGGCAATCTCTTTCGGCTCGATGCGCACCTCGAACGCTTCGAAGATTCGCTTCGGGCGACCCGACTCACGCCCTCGCTCGATCGGGCCGGTTGGCGCGATGCCATCATCGAAACCGCGCGACGCAACAACCTCAAAGACGCGAACATTCGTTTCATCGCCACGCGCGGCGTCTCGATGGAAGTGATCGCCGACCCACGGGTCAATCAACCGACCGAAATCGTCTGGGCCGCGCCCTACGTCTTCTTGGCCGACGACGCCGGGCGCAAGAACGGTATCCGCCTGATGATCAGCCACTTACGGGGCTTTTCGCCGGATACGCTCGATCCGAGATACAAATGCGTCGACCGTCTGCATTTCCAGTTGGCCAAGATCGAAGCGTTGGAAGCCGGCTACGACGACGTGATCTGGCTCGACCAAAACGGTCACGTGGCCGAAGGGCCGGCCTCCAACCTCTTCATGGTCAAGAACGGTGTCCTCCACACGCCCAGCGAAGGGGTGTTGCGCGGGATCACCCGTCAGGTCTTTCTTGATCTTGCGGCCCGCGCGGGCGTGCCGGTTAAGGAGTGCAACATCTCCGCGTTCGACCTGTTCACCGCCGACGAGATCTTCACGACCAGCACCGCCGGCGGCGCCTTGCCGATCCGCGAAGTATCGGGCCGCCCGCTTGCCGGCCCGGTCGCAGGCCCGGTCACCAAGAAACTCGACACGCTGTATTGGGAGATGCGCGATTCCGGCGAGGACGGGACCCCGATCTAAGTCGTCAGGATCTGATTCGCCATCGCGCCCGGCAGTACCGCCAAAATCAAAGGGGGCCACCGATCGGCGCTGATGAGCCCGTTTGTTCTTGATGCAACTACCTAGTGGTCATAGAAACGCATCATGGTGAAGCGAGAGATCTCTGCTTCCGGCTACCGCCGACCGTCAAAGTCGGTGCCCCGGCACGGGGCACCGGTGTGCCGGGCGGGCTTCTGATGGCGCCGCCGCCAAACGTCGTTTTCGCCCGTGGTGACCGCATCCCCGACTTTCGTCTGCCGGATGTCGCCGGTGCACCGACCGGGCCGCTGCTCCATTCTCGGGGCAATCCGATGGTCTTTGCGTTCGGCAATGCGGCCGACGACGCAACGCTGCAACCTTTCGCAAATAGCGTCGGCGATCTCGCGGGTGCCGATATTTTTCTTGTGACCGACCGGTCCGTGCAAGAGAATCTCGCACTGGCACAGCGTCTCCAACTTCCGTTCGGGGTTCTGTCGGACGTCGACGGCGCGGTGTGCCGTCACTTCGGCTTCACGGGGCGCGATAAACCGGTTGCGGCCCTAGCGGTGTATGCGCTTGACCGCAATCTTCGCGTGCTCGATGTCGCACGATCCCTCGACGGACAAATCGACCTTAGTCCCGTGGTCACCGCTATCAAGAAAGCGGTGCCGTTGCCGGAACCGGTGCCGGCACCGCGTCCCGCACCGATCTTGCTCATTCCGAACGTACTGGACGCGCAGACCTGCACCGATCTGATCGCCACCTGGCACGAAAAAGGCAACATCGCCAGCGGCACCCACGATTCGCAGGGCAACGCCGACCTCGGGGCCTATGCGCAAACCTCCAAGGCGCGCCGTGACCACGAGATCAAGGATCCAAAACTCAAGGCTCTGGTCAGCGAATTGATCGGCCGACGCATTGCGCCCGAGATTCAAAAAGCCTTCGACTACCAAGTTGCCGGCACGACGATGGTGAAGATCGCGCGGTACGGCGCCGACACCGGCGGCTACTTTCGCTCCCAGCGCGACAATGTTGCGCCCGGCGGTTTGCACCGCCGGTTTGCTCTGTCGCTCATGCTCAATGATCCCTCGGACTATACCGGGGGCGGCTTACGCTTCATCGAATATGGCCCAGAGGCGTACTACCCACCCGCCGGGGCGGCGATGGTCTTTAGCGGCTCGCTACTGCACGAAGTCATGCCGGTCACAGCCGGGGAACGGTTCGTCCTACTGACTTTTCTATTCAGCGCCCGCGAACGAGATGCCCTCAAGAAGGGCGTATCGTAGGGATCGATCACACCTAGGCCATACCAAGGGAATCATCAGTGAAAGCCTACGAGATTCAAAACTTCGCCGAGACCGGACGGCTCACCTTGGTCGATCGGCCAGTGCCGGAACCCAAGGCGGGCGAGGCCTTGATTAAAATACGCGCGACCGGCCTCAATGCGCGCGACTTGTCGATCATGCAGCGCGATCAGTTCGGTCGAAAGATACCGCCGACCCTCATTCCCTTGTCCGACAACGCAGGCGATGTTGTTGCCGTCGGGCCAGGCGTGACCGAGGTCGCGCCCGGCGATCGCGTCACCATGACCCACTATTGGCGCTGGCTCGACGGCGCGTGGCACGAATCGATGCGCGAAGAAGACTTCGCGATGACGCGCGACGGTTTCTTGGTCGAACAGGCGGTCGTTCCTGCCGCGGCGTTGATCAAACTCCCCGACAGCATTTCTTACGAAGAGGCCAGTACGTTGCAAAGCGCCGGCCTGACCGCGTGGCATGCCGTGATCGAAGCGGGCAAAGCCAAGCCTGGCGACACCGTGGTTACGATCGGCACCGGCGGCGTTTCGGTCTACGCGATGCAATGGGCCAAGATGGTCGGCGCGCGGGCGATCGTCACATCTTCCAGCGATGCCAAGCTCGCCCGCATGAAAGAACTCGGTGCCGATGATGGGATCAACTACGCGACCAACCCCGAATGGGCCGAAGAGGTCATGGCGCTGACGGACGGGAAGGGGGCCGATCTGGTCGTCAACAATGTCGGTCTCGCGGAACTCGACCAATGCATCTCGGCCTGCGGGTCCGGCGCCATCATCGCCCACATCGGCGCGAACCCGGTCTCGAAAAACCGGCAACCTGCACCACCCGAGCCGCCCAAGCGCCTGGGCTTGCTTATCATGCGCCACCTCACCATCCAGGGGATCATCGTCGGCAGCCGAGAAATGTTCGTCACGCTGTTGGCACAGATGGTCAAACACCGGATCAAGCCCGTCATCGATCGGGTCTACCCCTTCGACGAGGTCAACGAGGCGATTGCCTACATGGCCGGCGCCGACAAGATCGGCAAGGTCGTCATCCGCGTGGCCTAGGACTCAGACGGACGAGGCAAGACGCCTATCTTGTCCCGCGTTTGCCGTGGGCAAGCCAGCCGACGATCGCGCCGACGCAGAACAGTGAGAAAAGAAGAATCACGCGTGGCGCGGAGAACGTCCAAACCAGGAACCTGACGTCGACGGTCTCGACGTTCTGGACGGACACGATAACCACAAGGCCCAGCAACGTAAGGGCGGCGAAATGTCGTATCTGTTGCATAGGTCAACAGATACAGGAACGCCGCGCCCACAGCCAGCGAACACGCCAATGCAAAGGCCACAGCTATGGCAGATCGCCCCGTGGCCTCACCCCGCCGAATGGGAACTCGGCGCGGGCCGTGACGTCGGGCACGGCGAAAAGCCCAAAAAGCGCCTTGACGCAGTTTAGAAGAATTCTAAATAAGTGTTCGGAACCTGAGAACAAAACCGTAAGAGTGGAGAGAGTCCGATGCGTGTCCCTGACGTTACCTTCAAAACCCGCGTGCGCGACGAGACGGTGGAGGGGCCCAATCCCTACCGCTGGCAGGATCGCACTACAGACGAAATATTCTCCGGCCGTCGCGTGGTGGTTTTTGCCTTGCCCGGCGCCTTCACCCCGACCTGCAGTTCGACCCACCTGCCGGGTTACGAAGATAACTTCCAGGCCTTCAAGGACCTCGGCATCGACGAGGTGATTTGCCTATCGGTCAACGATGCCTTCGTGATGTTCCAGTGGGGTAAGGCGCAAGGCGTCGAGAAGATCACCATGCTGCCCGATGGCTCCGGCGAATTTACCCGGAAGATGGGCATGCTGGTCGACAAGGACAATTTGGGCTTTGGTTATCGGAGCTGGCGCTATTCCATGTTGGTCGAAGACGGCGAGATCACGAAGCTCTTTGCCGAACCCGGCTACGCCGACAATTGCCCGGACGACCCGTTCGAGGTCTCCGATGCGCAGACCATGCTCGACTACATCAAGAGCCGGTAACGATCGCGCAGCGTTCGAAAAGGCGGGGCCGACGGCATGTCGGTCCAGCTTTTTTTTGCGGTCGCTATTCGCGAGAAGCGAGACGGTCTTCAGGCCGTGTTCGCCACGTCGGAAACCGTGGCGCGATGGAAGTCGCGACCCCACCGCAAGTCGTCGTACGGCGTCGCCCGGTGCATCGTGCACCGATTGTCCCATAGGACCAGATCGTCCACCCGCCAGCGGTGCCGATAGGTAAACGCCGGCTGCGTCGCAAGGGCGATCAATTCGTCGACAAGCTGCATAGCGTCTTCCGTTGCCATGCCGTCGATGCTCTCGATATGCGAGGCGAGGTAAAGCGTCTCGCGGCCTGAGTCGGGTAGCGCGTGCACGAGGCGTTGCGGCACCGCTTGCATGGCCCTGACCTCTTCTGGCGTGAAATCGTAAAGGCCCATACGGCGGCGCGAGGCCATCAAGGTGTGGCGCGCGATCAGCGGCTTCAGGA
>Ga0181593_10003191_pt1 | contig 15075 bp, 13 predicted proteins | sample 071ome_19_FD_133756 | JGI IMG/M metagenome (GOLD analysis project Ga0181593, IMG submission 133756) | Coastal salt marsh microbial communities from the Groves Creek Marsh, Skidaway Island, Georgia - 071413AT metaG (megahit assembly) | ecosystem: Environmental > Aquatic > Marine > Intertidal...
CCGTATGCCTGAGCGAAAAGATCACAGAATTCCCAGATTTTCAAATCCTCATAGACGGGCGGGAAGTCGGGCATGTAACCTAAAAAACCCCTGACTTTTTCGGCTTGGTGAAGAGCGGATACACCCTGAACGAAAATTTCCCCAAAGGTTGGCTCGAGCAAGGTAGCAATTGCCTTGATGGCACTGGTTTTACCGGCTCCATTGGGCCCGATCAGGCCGAAGATCGAGCCCGGGCGGACGGAAAAGGAGAGATGGTCGACTGCGGCAAATTCGCCGTAGTGAATCTTTAAGTCACTTACCTCAATCATGAATCCTGTTTTGCACAGGTTCTATTCCGCAGAAAATTTGCTAATCGGTCAACTTTTCCTTGAACCGATCCCTATTCATGGGATGATCTAATCTTCTTGATATGAAAAACATAATCTCGTTTTTGCTCTCTTCTGTTTTACCGATCACGCTTTTTGCCGAAAAGGCCCTTTTCGATGGGAAGACCTTGGAGGGTTGGGATGGTAACCCACTTCACTGGAGCGTAGAGGATGGAGCTATTGTCGGTGTCAATACCGCGGAGAATCCAACGAAGGGAAATACTTTCCTTATTTGGAAAGGCGGAACGCTCAAGGACTTCGAACTTACCTTGGAGTGCAAAATAGATTCGGGAAACAGCGGAATTCAATACCGTAGCTTTATTAAGCCGGGCAATCATGATGGGTGGAGAATCGGAGGATACCAGGCAGATTTTGAATCCGGTGACAACTACTCGGGCATTTGTTACGGCGAGGCATTCCGGGGAATTCTTTGCATGCGGGGGGATCGTACCACCCTAAGCCGGGATGAATCGGGGAAGTTGGTAAAGTCTGTCGAAAAAATTGGAGAGACTGCAAAACTTGGAATGGCGATCAAAAAGAAAGAATGGAATACCTATCGAATTGTTGCGGATGGCTACCGTTTTGAGCATTACATCAATGACCAGAAAATGTGCGAATTAATTGATGAGGACGAACAGGAAAGACGGGCCGATGGTCTGCTTGCCTTTCAGGTCCATGCGGGACCACCCATGAAAGTGTATTTCCGCAAGATTGTGCTTAAGCAGTAGTTCGCTTTTTATGGCACCGTCCAAGAACGGTGTATTACCATGGATGTTTTCTTGCCCGCTTAAGGGCAGTCACTAGAATTCTATAAATGAGTACCTCGACTGACCGATATAAAGTGGTCCTGGCTGGGGGTAGTGGATACCTCGGTCGCTTGCTTGCCAATTCTTTCAGTAATGATAATAGGGAGGTAATCATTCTCTCACGATCTTCAAATTCACCACTGCCTACATCGGTGAATGTAGTTCATTGGGATGGAAAAACTATGGGTTCATGGAAGGAGACACTCGAAGGAGCAAGCGCCCTCATTAACCTTGCTGGCCGATCGGTTGATTGCCGGTATACCAAGAAAAATAGGGTAAGTATACTGCAATCCCGGATAGATTCCACCCGGGCATTATCCGAGGCGGTGGAAGCGAGCAGCGACAAGCCAAAGGTATGGCTGAACGCAAGCTCTATGGCAACTTATGGGCAGCATGGAGGGCCTGAACCCCCCTTGGATGAACATTCTCCCACTACCGGAAAAGGATTTTTGGAAGAGGTTACTCAGGCATGGGAGAATGAATTTTTTAAGAGCTCTTGGGCAGATGTTCGCAAGGTTGCCCTGAGGATCAGTTTTGTGCTCGGGCGGGAGAGTGGGGCGTTCCCACTGCTCGCTCAATTTGCCCGCCTTGGATTAGGCGGTGCCCAGGGCTCAGGTAAGCAATGGATGAGTTGGCTGCACGAGGATGATTTTGTGGGAATTGTTCGTTTTTTGATTGAGCACAACACCCTTGCTGGTTCCTACAACCTGGCTGCCCCTCATCCATTGACCAATGCCGAATTTATGAAATGTTTACGAACGAAACTGGCTCCTTTGGGGATTGGTCTGCCTGCACCTGCAATTGGCGTCAGGCTAGGATGTTTTCTAATTGGCTCAGCACCTGAACTTGCTTTGCAAAGCCGTAAGGTGGTATCTGCCAGACTTAAGGAGGCAGGGTATCAATTCAAGTATCCACTGCTTGATAATGCAGTGGATAATTTGATTGCTTAAGCGAGCTTAAAACCCCCAGCGACCGCCAAATTCGAAGGAATTCGCAATGTGGGTATCGAAGTTTCCAGTGCCAGTAACTAAGGCTAAACGATATCCAAATAGTAGTCCGCCGCTATCCCATAATGCCCACTGCAAGGTGGTGTGGAAATCCCACAGAAAGCAGAGTTTTTCTTCATGGAAGATAGGATTATCTAACATTGGATAATCAGTTGGATCAGCAAATTGATTTCTTGATTTCAGGTCATTAAGAAAATCATTAATATCATCAACCTGTGCAACTGACTCAAAGTGATTATGTCTGGAGGAAAATCCAAAACTTGTACCAACTCGAAAATCAATGTCATCAGATAATTCGAAAGTCATATTTGGCCTCAGAGCCAAATAATAATTCGAAATTTCACCAGAAACATTTTTAAACTCTTGGTTGGTAAAACCAGCCAAAATCCCTAGCTCTAGCATTTCAAAAGAAAATCCGAATTCTAGAGACATTCCATTACCGGCTTTGGTTTCTATCTCGCCAGAAATACCCCCGAGAGAACTGGTTGAAAAATCAATATTGCTTCCCATTAAAATACCATAATTAAAAATCACATAATAATCATCACTGGAAAACCGGTAGTCATTTGAGGTTCCGTCAATGGGATCAGTCTCCGAGTCAGAACTTTCAGTCTCGTCAAACTTTTCAATGACAAATTGAAAATCTTCATCCTCCCTGAAAATTTCCTCTTCCTGTTCCATCTCTTTTACATCATCGGCTTGGGCATCCCATTCAATGGTTTCGGTTCCGGGTGCAACAGATGTTTTCTCAGATCTTGGGAGCCAACTATCTTCCGGGTCATCAGGAAGGGGAACGGAGTCTGCATCCTCCCAGATCACCTCCTCATCGAGGGAGTCATCAAAAGTGGGGGAAGGGATGGATTCAGTGTCACTTGAGCGTATCCCTTGAAGTTTGGCTTCTAGGCCGTTAAGGGATGCGAGAATTCTTTCTGATCTTTGCTTAAGTTCTTCTAGTTTTTCTCCCTTGTCTATTCCCACGCAAGCAAGCGTAGAAACTAAAAAGGCCAAAAGTGACAAGATTCGGGAAAAATTTGGGGCAATATTCAAGAAATTTTTCATAATTAATGAGTTAAGAATTTCTGAACGAATACTCGAGTTTTTGCAAAGATTTCTTTTAAGCAGGTTTTCGGTTCAGAACATTCTTTCCTTTTAAAGTTTTTATAAAATAAATACGGCCGGGGCATATACCTTAAATGAGTTGACTCCGAATATGGTGAAATTAATGGTCAGGGTTTGGGATGATTTTTTTGATTCGGATAATATTACTATGCTCGTCTGTAAATGTATGGTTATTTGCCGAATCGATTAGCCGTGATATTGTAATTTATGGGGGCAACTCGGCGGCAATATCCGCGGCAGTACAAGCCAAAAGAATGGGCAAAACAGTGGTGGTGGTATCGCCTGATCAAAGACTTGGTGGATTAACGAGTAACGGGCTGGGTTGGACTGATTCTGGTAAAAAAGAGGTAGTGGGTGGAATTGCCCGTGAATTTTACCATCGGATATGGAGGCATTACCAGAGCCCGGAGGCTTGGCAGTGGCAAAAAATGAATGAATATGGCAACCGGGGGCAGGGATCCCCCGCGGTTGATGGGGTCCGCAGAACCATGTGGATTTTTGAGCCTCGGGTGGCGGAGCAGATCTTTGAAGCATGGGTAAAAGAGAATGGCCTCGAAGTTGTTAGGAATGAGTTGTTGGACCGCGAAAAAGGAGTGGAAAAAGAAAATGGTCGAATCGTTGCGATTACCTGCCTTTCAGGAAATCGTTACGAAGGTAAAGTCTTTTTGGATTGTACATATGAAGGTGATTTGATGGCAGCGGTCGGAGTTAGCTATTTTGTAGGCAGGGAGGGTAACGCCAAGTATGGAGAGACTTTAAACGGTGTACAAACTGCCCGGGCGATAAAAAATCAGTTCGTGAACCGGATTGATCCGTATGTGCTTTTTGGCAAACCAGAGAGTGGACTGCTTGCCAGGATTAGCCCAAGCCAGCAAGGCATTGAAGGCTCAAGAGATTCTAAAATGCAGGCTTACAATTTCCGCCTTTGCCTAACGCAGATTGAAGAGAATCGTATACCTTTTCCCCAGCCAGATAAGTACAACCCCAGAGATTATGATTTGTTAAAGCGTACTTTGGACGCTGGATCTCGTCACATTTTTGAACATTTTGATCCTATTCCAAATGCCAAAACAGACACCAATAATCATGGATCATTTAGCACAGACAATATTGGAATGAATTACGGCTACCCGGATGGCAGTTATGAGGAACGAAGAAAAATAATCGCAGAACACGAAAATTACCAAAAAGGCTACTTTTACTTTCTGTGCAATGATCCGGGGGTTCCTGAGGATATACGCTTAGCTATGAGCAAATGGGGCTTAGCCCGGGATGAATTTACAGATAATGAAAATTGGCCCTCTCTTATATATGTGAGGGAAGCAAGGAGAATGGTCAGTGATTTTGTAATGACTGAGCACGAGGTCACAGGTTTGAGAAAAAGTGGTAAGCCAATCGGCATGGGCAGTTACGCTATCGACTCGCACAATGTACAGCGATATGTGGCAAAGGATGAACAGGGAAGGGCTTATGTCCTAAACGAGGGTGACTTCCAGGTTCCTTTGCAGGACCCCTATCCGATCTCATACGATGCGATTGTTCCCCGTTTGAATGAATGCTCAAATCTCCTTGTTCCTGTCTGCTTGTCTGCCTCTCATGTTGCATTTGGGTCAATTAGGATGGAACCTGTGTTTATGATCCTTGGCCAATCTGCAGCAACCGCAGCAGCTCTAGCGGTGGAAGCGGAAATTCCAGTGCAGGGAGTTAACTACAACGACTTAAGAATGAGACTACTGGAGGATAAACAGGTGCTTGAAGTGTCCAAGGATAACCGGATAACTGAAGGGGTTGGTATACCTGTTTCTTCATTGGGAGGGGTGGTGGTGGATGGAGAGCAACTTATTCTTGAGGGAGAGTGGGTTAAAAGCAGTTCATTGCGACCATTTGTTGGTTCTTCCTATTTTCACGATGGAAATGGAGGAAAGGGTATGAGGCAGATCAAATTTCCATTTTCTGCACCTTCCAATGGACTTCATGAAATAAAGGTTTCTTATCCAGCATCCGGGAATCGGGCAGGTAATATACGTTATGAAGTCATGCATGAAGACGGACTGGCTAAGGTGCTGCTTGACCAGCGCAAGCCGCATCTCGGCAATGATACCTGGAGTTCTCTGGGTACTTTCACCTTTAAGAAAGGTAAGAGTTATGAGGTTATTCTTTCCAACGAAAATACCGAGGGCTATGTGGTTGCAGATGCTATTCAGGTGGTGGGACTGACTCCCTGAGTCCTTCATTCATTCCTGCAAAAAATGTCCTATTGCTTGAGGGATAGAACGAAGAGATTTACCTGATGAACCGCAGAAAATTTGTCCATACAGCAATAGCCTCTTCGGCTTTTGCAATAATTCCCAAAGTCCGTGGAGAGATAAGTAATGTATTAAGTATTGGTGCGATAGGAGTAGGTGGTAAAGGCCGAAGTGATTTGGATCAACTAGCCAAACATGGGAAGGTGGTCGCACTCTGTGATATCAATAGCCGGAAACTTGATTTTGCCCAAAGATCGTATTCGGGGGCAGCAGGGTATAACGACTATCGAAAGCTGATTGCACATTGGACGGGAAAGATTGATGCCATCACGATTAGTTCTCCAGATCATACTCATGCCCATGCCGCTCAATTGGCGTTAAAGGCAGGAATGCAAGTATTTGTACAGTCGCCGATGGCTCATACAGTTTGGGAGGCCAGGCAGTTAAGAATATTGGCCAATGAGTTGGGTGCATGTGTGCAGGTCGGTATGCAAGGATGTACGCACGACGGCTTCCGCCAAGGGGTTGAATATTTGCAGGCAGGAGGAATTGGTCAGGTATCAGAAATTCATGTATGGACGAATCAGCCGACCTGGCCGCAGGGACCAATTATTACCGCCCGCCCCAATGAACAACATGCTGTACCTAATGAGATAAACTGGGATGGGTTCATTGGGCCATCCCAGCCTAGGGACTATCATCCTTGCTACCAGCCATACAGATGGAGAGGTTGGAGGGACTTTGGTACGGGTGCGATTGGAGACAGCGGAATGCACCTTTTGAATCTTCCGGCAATGGGCTGCTCGTTAACTTCTCCAGAAAAAGTAACTTGTTTACTTCGTGCACCTTATCACCAAGAAACATTTCCAGGTTGGGGAACTGTCCGTTTTGACTTCCCCTCCACGAGGGGGGGTATTTCTTTATTTTGGTATGAGGGGAAAGTGGGGCATCTAAGTTCCGAGACCAAAGGAAGCCCCAATATTCCAAAGAGGGATTTATTCCTTGGCAAACAACCAACCCCTGAGGGTTGTATTATCGTAGGAAGTAAGGGAACCCTATTTTCATCCTCTCATTTTGGAACTTCCTGGGAGGTAAACTTGGGTAAAAAATGGTTGTTGCCGCATCAATTGTCGCTGCCGCCTCAATCCCTTAAGCGTAATGGTCGTGGAGATTCTGGCATGAAAGAGGAACTTGTTATGGCAATCAGAGAGAAAAACCCACAACTCCCAATCGCAAATTTTGATTATGCTGCCCGGCTAAACGAATGGATTTTGCTCGGTAATGTGGCGATGGCAAAGGGAGGCAAATTTACATGGGATGAGAAAAAGTTTTCAACTGACCGCATCGATACTAATGCAATGTTAACCAAACCCTACAGGAAAGGATGGACAGTTAAACCTGCCTGAAAAATTGTCGAAAGGGCTGAGCGGAGAAATTATAAATACATACTGTCGTAGGTATCGGCAATTTTACGGATAGCCAAAGCATAGGCAGCGGTACGGCGATCAGTGATTTTTTTGTTGGAGTCATCCATTTCCTTAATTTCCTGGTAGGATTCGCGCATGGTGTCTTCCAAGCCTGATCGTACCAAGGCAATTTCGCTCGGCCCCTGCAATAAGTCTTCCGCTAATTTTTTATCCAATGGCTTACCGATGCCAGTCTCAATAAGGCGTAAAATCTTTGCATTTTGAGCCTCAGCAAATCTTTTATCCATGCGTCCAAAGCGTACATGGGAAAGATTTTTTAACCATTCAAAGTAAGAAACGGTTACCCCTCCGGCATTGAGGTATGCATCCGGTATAATGAAGATTCCTTTTTGCTGTAAGACTTCATCGGCATCATAAGAGATTGGCCCATTGGCAGCTTCGGCGATTACCTTGGACTGAATTCTTGGTGCATTCTTGCTGGTGATCACACCTTCAAGGGCAGCCGGTATGAGAATGTCGCATGGGTACTCCAATGCTTTACTGCCATCAGTATGAAATTTTCCATGTGGAAACCCTTCGAGTTTTCCATGATTAAGCTTGTATTGATATACTTCTTCAACTGAAACGCCGGATTCACAGATTAATGCACCATCGCGTTCAATTACCCCAATTATTTTTGCACCGTCTTCTTCTTGGAGAAATTTGGCAGCATGGTAACCAACATTTCCCAGTCCCTGAACAATAATTGTTTTGCCTTCCAATCCGCCTTCCAATTGAGCTCGTGCGACATCATCAGGATGCCGGAAAAATTCCTGAATGCCGTATTGAACACCACGGCCAGTAGCTTCGATCCGGCCCTCAACTCCACCAAAATGGACAGGTTTGCCGGTTACGCATCCACGGGCATTGATTTCGCTTGGATGCAACTTCTGGTATTCATCCGCAATCCATGACATCATACGTTGACCCGTCCCCATGTCTGGAGCAGGCACATTAAGTCCAGGGCCAAGAAACCCTCTCTTATCCAATTCCTGTGCAAACCTACGGGTTATGTGCTCCAATTCATCCAGTGTATACTTTTTAGGGTCAATGCAAAGAGCACTTTTGGATCCGGCAAAGGGAACATTCACGATGGAGCATTTATATGTCATGAGTGCTGCAAGTGCTTCCACTTCCTGTTGATCAGAAAATGGGGCATAACGAATGCCACCCTTGGCTGGCAAAACATGCTCGCTGTGGGTTGCTCGCCACCCAGTGAAAATTTCGTAAGTACCACGAAGTTCTACCCCGAACTTCATTTCGCAAATTGCATTGCAAGTGCGGATTTGCCGAGCAAGGCCTTTCGGCAACTCAATAGCCTCAGCCGCACGATCAAACGAGCGATTTACACTGTCTAAAAAAGAGACGGGTTTGTGATTAGGCATAGTGCCTGACTGCCCGAAAACTGATCGGGAATCAAATCGATAATGGACTGAAGCCGGAAAAAGCCGGCATGGAATGATTTACCAGTCGGATTTACGGGGAGGTCGATCCTCCTTAGGGCGGGCTTCGTTTACTTTTAGCGGTCTGCCTTGCATCTCTTTGCCATTCATTGCTTCAATGGCACGATTGCCTTCCTCAGCATCGTTCATGGTTACAAAGCCAAAGCCTTTGGATCGTCCGGATGGACGTTCGACGATTATGCTGGCACGTTCGACATTTCCAAATTCACTAAATGCATCGGCAAGGTCTTGGTCACTTACAGACCAAGGGAGATTTCCCACATAGATTTCCATTATTTATTCTTTTTTATGATTTCTAATTATTCGCACGAGACTCTTTTTGGTTAGGCGAGTCTGTTGATATGAAAAATCAGATCTTTCTTCGTTAACCTCGAATTGCCGGAGCGTATTTAACGAACAAATCATGTCTCTATTTCTCCGAATGATCAACACCAAATGAATTGGTAACGCGAAAGCAGTTTTTATCGTCGTAAATCCAATGGCATCAATACAATCTTCGCTATGGTCAAAATTTTTGAAGTCACTCAGCCAAATGATTCTTTTCTGGAGGCTCTTAATCATTTGCTCCCGCAATTGTCTGCCTCTGCTCAACCGATGAGTATGAATTCGCTTGTTGAATTGGTTCAAAGCAATGCCGTTCACCTTTATCTTGCCAAAGTTGATGGTAAAGTTGTCGGCTGCCTAACGCTGGTTGTTTTTTCTATACCAACTGGGGTTCGTGCATGGGTTGAGGATGTTGTCGTTGATGTTAAAGGCAGAGGTAAGGGAGTGGGTAGGGCTCTAACTCACCATGCTTTAGAGGAAGCAAAAAAATATGGTGCATTGACGATTGATTTAACCTCCCGACCCAGTCGTGAAGCAGCCAATAAACTCTATCAGTCTGTTGGATTTAAAAAAAGAGAAACCAATGTATACCGTTTTAAAAGCAGCTAATTTAAAAGCAAATTTTACTCACATGTCAGGAGGCATATCTGGATGGGCACTCATTTTGCTAATTTTATATCTTCAAACTTTTGCCAATGGCGAAAAGGATCAGCCTGACCTTTTTTTTGGTGTGGATGCCTTAGCGATTGAAGAGAGCGGAATTTCAAAATGGTTAGAAAAGAAGTATCCAGATTTTCGTGAATGGGCAAAAGAGTGGGGGGAGGAGATCAATCAGAGTAATGAGTTTTACGAAGCAATGGACTTATTGGAAGAGGATATTTCAAAGATTCAGTTTGTTGTGTCCGGTTTGGATAACTTTATCTCCACGGGAGCTAACTTAAAAGCCATTGGGAAAAAAGTTGGTTTTTCCATTGGGTTGACTGCGGTAAAACCCATGAATCTTACAAAATTTTATGGATGGGTTAAGCAGAAGGTGAAAAAGGAATTTGGACCTCATCATTCACGAAAAATTCTTTCGACCCCAATCCTGTCTAGCGACCATCTGGAGTTCTCTTTCAATCTAAGTGATGCCAATCATTCGGGCTTGGATAATCAATCAATTCTTTTTGATGCCAACCTAAGTGTAAGTGCTGATATAGTGGATGATTCATCCATTTTAATCGCCGCCGTTCCTGCCTCGATGAAGGAATTCTGTTTTTCTGTGCAACCTGATTTAAATTTTTCAACTTCCAGCGAATTACCCGTTGATAGGCAAATTTCGTTACTCCTGAAAGTTCCTGTTGATGCGCTTGCGGCCGATTACTCTGGGGGGACAAGCCACACTAACCCTTTCTTTGATGCCGTGGAGGGAGTGCGAGAAATTGCCTGCTCAGTCAGTTTTCGTGATGATTGTATCTTGATTAAAAGCATTGTGCTTTGCACTGATTCTCAGAGGGCTTCTGCATTGGTATCTCTTTGGCAGGGCTCAGTTGGAATGGCCCAGTTGGTTATGGCACAAGACCCCACAGCGAGACCGTTCGTTGATTTGTTGGGGAATATGAAAACTGAATCTCAGGACGAGAAATTTGTTGTTTCCTTGGAGATGAATTCCAGCTCGATTCAAGCTATGCTTGATCAAGCACTTAAAGAATTGAAGCCTCCACAACTTAGAATCCCGAAAAAAGAATTTCAGTTCTTGGAAGGAAAGCTTGCACCAACCTTCACTACACCATTGATTGATGGAACCGAGTTCGATCTTTTGTCACAGCGAGGGAAAATAGTGGTGCTTGATTTTTGGGCATCTTGGTGCGGTCCTTGTATACGTGGACTACCCATGCTTTTGGATACAGTGGCAGAGTTCGATGAGTCTGAGGTGATTCTCATTGCTATAAATCAGGGTGAGGTGGTATCTGAGGTAAAAGAATTTATTGATCATTTTGATTTGGTTGAGTTGACGGTCGCCCTGGATGAAAGCAAGAGGGTTGGCCCATTGTATAATGTGAAAGGAATGCCTCATACAGTGGTCATTGACGCAGCTGGATTTGTTCGCGATGTATCGGTTGGTTTTTCTCCTTTTCAGGGCACCGATTTGAAAAGACTTTTAGGCAAATTACTTCAGGAAAAATTACCTGACTGAACACATAGATAATTACATGCTCAGAATATTTTGGGCTTTTTTTTAGGTTTTTGTCCGAAAATCAGAAAAAAGGCCTATTGAGTATTGTAACTATTCAACCATTAACGCGTAAAGGAGATACCTGACATGATGAAATTCAATGACTTTCAGAAATATGAAGCAACTCTTAGAATTCCGTATGAAAAATATTTCGAACTGATTTATGAAACCAAATATCTTATCGAAGCAAGGTTATCACCGGAGCGTTGTTTTATTGCTACAAAATCCTTCTATGGATGCAACAGGCGTATGGCGGTCGAAAAAGCAGTCGCATGGTACAACAAACATTTAAAGCCAGTTCTTGGACACCCTCACAAAACCCTAATGATTAATGATCCGATGGGAGAGGTTTCCTATGAGGATGGATTTGTCTGTACTGATCTGCAAAATAAGTACCTGGACGATGAGACCATAAAACATTTACTGGATGAGTCAGGAGGTGATCTCGGCAGAGATGATTCCGATGGCACGGAAAAACACTCACCGGGGAGTGTCAAGAGGTTACGCAGAAGAAGGAAGCGGGATGTCTATCTTAGCGATCAATTAATACAATCCTCTGGGGGTACGATTTATTTCAAAATGAATCACTTGCTTTGCAGGGAATCTGGCAAGGTAAAGACCGGTAAGATTAAATTAGCCTCGAAATCCCTCCAGAAAGCAGAAAAAGAAGTAGTTCGCAGAGGATTGAATAAATTTGAAAATTGTTCTGCCTGATTATTAAGTTATCGATCGTCTTCTTGTAACTTGGGGTAATGAAAATGCAGGATAACTCTGCCGAATTGGTTCAACTAATGATGAAAAATCAGCGCAAGATTTTTGCCTACATTATGACCCTTGTTCCGTCTCGGTCAGATGCTGAAGATATATTACAAGAGGCAAGCCTTACGATCTGTGAGAAATTTTCTGATTTTAAGATTGGAACTAATTTTTATTCATGGGCCTGCCAAATTGCTTATTGGAAAGTACGGGCTGCACGGAAAAAATTTGCCACATCCAAGGTGGTTTTTAACGAAGAGGTCCTAGAGGTAATTTCTCAGACTCGGGTCGAGCTTGAGGAGGAATTGGATTATCGACACGGAGCTTTATCCCGTTGTTTACAAAAATTAAACGAACGGGACCGCCGGATGGTATTAGTACGCTATGAGTCTAGCCATAATGTAAAAGCTGCAGCTCAGGCTTGCGGCCGAACCATTCAAGGTGCCTACAAAGCGCTCACCCGTATTCGCAAGAATCTGTATGACTGCGTAAACCTTGAAGTCGCATCGGAGTCTCCGTGAGTTATGAATTTATCAGACGAACAAATTCTGGAGATTTATGAACTTTTTGACCGCTTGGTTGAAAATAACCTGTCATCCGACCAAAAGAAAAAGTTGGAAAGGATACTCGCGGAGTCCGATGATGCCACGAAAATTTATGTATCCTTTATGGATATGCATGCCAGCCTTTGTCACTACGCTCAGGAAAGCTTATCTGACATTGATACGGAAGAAGGAAATAAACGGGAAAGTAAAATTATAGAACTATTTCTCCCTTGGATACCCTTAGCCGCAGTTCTGCTCTTCGGCGTCTACATTTTCTTTAGTTACAAGCCATTTTCGCTCATGACTGAGCAACCAGATTTGTTGGCAACTCATCTTTCTGTGGATGAAGATCAACCTGTATATGTTTCCGAGGAAGAAAACGAAGCTCTTGCAGTTTTAACCAACGCGGTCGGTCTTAGATGGAATGAAGATGCTTCTAGAAAATTTGATGTAGGTGCTCCTATATTTACCGGAAGTTGGAAAATGAAAAAGGGGGTCGCCCAAGTTGAATTTATGCAAGGAGCAACGGTAATTTTTGAGGGCTCGGTACATGCGGAATTTGTGAACTCAAACGCTGCGATCCTGCATAAAGGAAAGATACGTGCTCATGTTCCAAAGGTGGCAGTTGGTTTCAGCGTTGATTTGCCGAGGGGGAAAGTAATTGATTTGGGTACAGACTTTGGGATTCATGTCCATGAGGACGGATCGGCTGAGGTTTATGTTTATCGAGGGAAGGTGAAGTATCAGGGAAATGATATTACTGGCCGGGAAGTTACCTGTGAATTAAGCGGAGGGGCGGCACTTTACTTGGACAAAGAAGGAACGGCTTCATTACTTGATATGCCCACTGGAAATTATCTTGGATCCTCCGACTTAGCCATCAGGTCGATTGAGCAGGCACAAAGAAGAATGACCGATTGGCTCCAATTTAGCCAAAAGCTTTCCGCCGATCCTCAAACCATACTCCACTATGTTTTTGATAATCATGATTCCTGGGCACGTATTTTACGGGATGAGACTCAAAAGCGAGGTGGTAGCGGGAATGGAGCTGTGATTGGCTGTAAATGGACTGAAGGAAGATGGCCCGGTAAAGGTGCCCTGCAGTTTTCGAAAAATAATGATCGTGTCTGTTTGAATGTACCAAACCCTTTAACCTCGGTAACTATGTGTGCTTGGGTAAAGGTCGACAGAATGTCAAATCCGGTCGCACCAATCATGTTCACTCGTCCCCACATGCCCGGAGCCGTTGGTTGGTCGCTGAACCGGAACGGTCAGCTTGTTTTGGCAGTTAATGCTCCATCGGGTTTGGAAAAATATTCATCACCCGTAGCCATAACCCAAGAGCGAATGGGGAAATGGGTTCATTTGGCTACTAGTTTTGATGCCAATAAAAAATGGGTGAGTCATTTTGTTAATGGACGATCTTTCAGCCGTGAGAAAATTGGGTTTGCTGATCAAATATCCTTGAAAAAAGGACTGCTCGGACACACTCAGGCTTTCCGCGGATATAATCCGAATGTTGCCTTGGAAGGCTCAATCGATGAATTTGTTATCTTTAATAGTGCGTGGACAGAGGAGCAGATCAGAGAACTGTATGAGGTTGGTGCTCCAGTTGATATTGATTTTGAACTCGATGCCCGTCTGCCATAATGCAAATAGGCTCAGACTATAATTAATATTTACCTTTTTCCCCACAGGGCGTACATAGCGTGCCCTAGATGTGCAGGGTGCAAAAGTTCTTTCATTGTTTGCATTTGAGACGGATGGGATTTTGATTCTTTCTCAAATTCATACTTTATTCTTTTGGTTGCATGGGAGAGGAAGAAACCTTCCTGAGTTTTAAGACCGATATCAAAAAAACTGTTTGTTTTCATGCATTCCTGTAAATCATCCCAGCAAAGATGGCAGGTGAGATCTTGTTCACATGGTCTTGCAAGTAAGTCATTATTCATTTTGTGGCGGTAATATGCTCTTGCTGTTCCCTGTGGTCTATGATGAAGGAGGACTTCCAAAGGTAATCCATAATCAAAGGTCAGGAACAGACCACTCCAAGATCGATCAGATAAAAGACTATCGAGGGCACAACGTGCTCCACAGGGCCAATCAAATAAGTCTTCCGGTTGTCCATAGGGAGGCAGATTTCGGTTGTGATTTTCGGGCAGGTCAATTTCTACTTCTACCAATTCATTTCCAATAAGGCTGACGCCTATTTCAACCCAATCTTTTTTTTGGTGGGAAAAGCGAAAGCGCTTAAAAGGTTGGGCGTCTAACCATTCATTACTGTAAACAACTACCTGACCGGATAATTTGATTGGGTCTCCCAGTCGGATAACTTGTTGACCGCCAAAAGGATGTTCAATTCCCTCGATCAGGGAATATCCGGGTTCCGCTGCAATTTCAACGAAAGTGAAATCCGATGGATTTTGATTTCCCAGTAAATCCACACAAGATTCGACCACGAGTTCCGCCCACAAGGACCCCAAAACGGAGGAGGTGTAAAAATCAGACTGCTTCTGTTTCCCAACGCGTTGACGGCTAGAGGCATAATACCCAAATGGAACATTGTATAATGCCCAATCTACAAAAGCATCGAAAGTTAAAAAACTGCTATTTCCCAGTGCATTTTTAAATGCTTCGATCGTATTTGTGGGAGCCTTTGGCGTTGGCAAGGACATGCATTTTCTGTAGATTAATATTGGTATTATTCAAGTGCTTACTTTTCAAACTCACTACTTCACAACCCCAAAAGAAACTGATTAAAAA
>Ga0181593_10003193_pt1 | contig 15070 bp, 15 predicted proteins | sample 071ome_19_FD_133756 | JGI IMG/M metagenome (GOLD analysis project Ga0181593, IMG submission 133756) | Coastal salt marsh microbial communities from the Groves Creek Marsh, Skidaway Island, Georgia - 071413AT metaG (megahit assembly) | ecosystem: Environmental > Aquatic > Marine > Intertidal...
CCAGTTCTGCGCGCCTCTACGCGTTCCGCAAGCTGAGCTTCGCGCCATGATGAATGCCGGATTGCAGGCGCTTTCCATCGAGCATTGCCGTGATCCACAATTTGCATCGGCGGGCTTGCGAGCAGCGGTTAACTCCAACGTTGCCGCCCACATTGATTTGGATTCCTCCGATCGGTTTGACCGCATCCCCGCCGTCCGTCCGTCACCTGAGAATTCGGGAAACGTGGAACATGTCCGCGCGGCGAGGAATATGCTTGTGTCGCAGCAGTCCCGTGCCTTTGGCTCAAAGCGCGAATGGCTGGCGGCCCTGCAATCCACAAACTACGACGTACTTTTGGTGGACGCTTTCTACAACGGCAACGAACCCCTCAGCAAAGAAGAGGTTCATAGTCTAAAGTTCAAGCAAATCGGCGCCCGCCGGCAGGTCTATGCCATCGTCAACGCCGGCTATGCCGAAGATCAGCGGTGCTGCTGGCAGCGAGACTGGCAAATTGGCTCCCCCACTTGGATCAAGGCCTATCACGACAGTCCGGGTCAGTACGTCATAGAGTTTTGGAACCCGGCATGGAAAGCCATCATCGGGCGGTATCTCGAAGGCGTTATTGATTTGGGTTTCGACGGCGTTGTCCTGGACGGCGTCGAAGCATACCGGCGCTGGGAGTTCCAAACTCCCGTCGATCCAAAAACATCAGGACTGATTGAAGAAAGCGAAGATGAAATGGATATGGACGCGCCCTAGGAGCGTTCGACTTATCCCGCCGCGACCTTTTTAATGACCAGCCCAAGGCCGCCCATAATCTGTTTACCGACAGCGCCACCTTCGCCTTCCATCTTTTGCTGCATCACAAGACGAATAGCTTCAACGTGGACCTTCACGACTTCCATTTGCGCGTCTGAAAGTTTTCCGTCGGCGTCTTCCAAATAGCGGGCGAGCTGCGCGCCAATGGCGGAAATAAGCGGGTACCCGAAGCTGGACCCCTGCCCTTTAACGGTCTGAACAACAGCATAGAGCGCTGCAAGATGCTCCGCACGCTTGTCCGGTTCTTTCAGAGATTTCTCATAAGCCGCATGCAGCTTTGCAAGGTCTTCGTTCACGGCCTCTTCGTAGTCGAATTTGGCCGCCACGATCTGCCGTTCAGCCGCATCAATCCATGCGGCGTCCAATACACCCGATACGCCGGCCAATTTCTGCTTCTGTCTTAGGTTATTTGGGGGCGTGATGTACTTGACGTTATTTCGGCCATCGGAAACTCAAACGAGGAAAACGGTGTGTGCAGCATCAGTGTACGTTCAACTATCAGATGACTACACTTCCAGTCTTGAAATATATCGTCTCGGGTCGCACCAGAAATTGAGCGGGGAAAACTGCCAAAAACTGACGCCCCTAAAGTATGACCCAGGTCGCTAGGCCCAAAAACGTGAAGAACCCGACCACGTCGGTGACAGTTGTCACGAAAACAGTTGCCGAATCCGCCGGATCCGCCCCCAACCTCTCCAGCGCGAGGGGCACAGCGATCCCGGCGAGCCCAGCGGCCGCCAAATTGATAACCATGGCCACACCAATGACGATCCCCAATATGGCGTCATCAAACCAATAGGACGCCAAAATACCGGTAATCGCGGCAAAGAGGACTCCGTTGATGAGGCCGACAAACAGCTCTTTCCACGCCACGCGAACGGCATTGGCGGCGTGCAGTTCGCGGGTTGCCAAGGACCGCACCACGGTCGCAAGGGTCTGCGTGCCCGCATTCCCACCCATAGAGGCGCAGATGGGCATAAGAATGGCAAGCGCCGACAGTTTTGCGATGGAGTCTTCAAACACGCCGATAACGGCAGAGGCCGCGAAGGCCGTTCCCAAATTGAGGAACAGCCACAGGAATCTCGACTGCGCTGTTGAGAGAATCGTTCGATAAAGGCTGGAATCCTCCGTCGCGCGCACACCGGCCAATTTCAGAATGTCTTCCCCGGCCTCTTCGTCGATAACGTCAACCACGTCGTCAATCGTGATCTGGCCGATCAAGCGCCCGGACTTGTCGACAACCGGCGCGGCGGTCAAGTCGCGCTGACGGAAAAGGAACGCGACTTCCTCCTTGTCCATATCGGTTCTAATGGTTTCGAAATCCCGGCCTGTCAGATCCTTCATGCGAACCGGCCGCTTGGACGTCAGCACCCGATGCAATTCGACCATGCCCTGTGGGCGGTGGCGCGGATCGACGACGAAGACCACGTAAAATTTGTCCGGTGCGTGACGTGTTGCGCGCAGATAGTCGATGGTCTCGCCGACGGTCCAGTAATTCGGCACGGCCACCAGTTCACGCTGCATCAAACGTCCGGCACTGCGTTCCCCATAGGCCAGACCCTGTTCAATGAGGGCGCGCGTAGTCTGCGGAAGACGCTCCAGAAGTTTTTCGCGCTCTTCAGGATCCAATTTGCCGGCCACATAGACCGCATCATCTGAATCCAGGTCATCGAGTGTCGCTGCCAGGTTCTCAAATCCGAGGGCGTCCATCACTTCATCGCGCACATCGGTTACAAGTTCCGGTAGCACGTCCGCGTTAAAATCGGCCCGAATGGCGTGAACGAGATGCTTGCGATCGTCCTTATTCAAACGCTCGATCAGGTCGGCAAGGTCGGCGTGGTGCAGCCCTTCCACCAGCGCGCAGATCAGATCGACATCGTCCTCATGAATGGCGTTTGTCACCATCTCGACGAAATCGGTATCCAGATCGAAACTCTCGTCGAGGGCGCTCTCGTGAGTAACCCGCAAGGGATGCTGTAAATTAGGTGCGTGCGGCGATGTTGGCGTATCAGCGCTGACCATGGCGGCACCTGGAATTCGGGATGGAACGACCGGTATTGCGCGGCGGCAACCGCGAAACACGCATTTTGTGCCTGACGGTTATCGTCAGATCAAGTCATTCGGGCAAGCACGAAGATATATGTGCATCCTAATTTAATGGTGCGGTCGAGAAGACTCGAACTTCCACGGGTTTTACCCCACAGCGACCTCAACGCTGCGCGTCTACCAATTCCGCCACGACCGCACGGGTGGATGCTTATATCAAAGCGCCGGGTGCCGTTTTTTTGAAGTTTCGGTCACGCCGGGCGTGCGGTGAGATAGCAAATCGGCTATGGGAAGGCAAGGAAAGGCCATATGACCCAAACCGCCGTCGAACTGCAGATTTCAAAGGCCCCGGTTCCCTATCCCGAGGCGATCTCTGCTATGGAGGACAGGGTCGCAAAGATTCGCACGGGCGACGCCGCCGAACTCATCTGGCTGCTGGAGCACCCGCCCCTTTACACGGCTGGAACCAGCGCAAAGGACACCGACCTTCTGGACCCCAAACGCTTCCCGGTGTTCAAGACCGGGCGCGGGGGCGAATACACCTACCATGGCCCCGGCCAGCGTGTGGTCTATGCCATGTTGGACCTCCGCCAACGCGGTGAGGACGTGCGCTGTTATGTGCGCGATCTCGAGAAATGGGCGATCTCGTCCCTCGCCCGCTTCGGCATAAAGGGAGAAATCCGGCCGGGCCGCGTGGGCATCTGGGTGGATCGGGAAAATGGAAAAGAAGACAAGATCGGCGCCATCGGCGTGCGGATACGCCATTGGGTCACCTTCCACGGGCTGGCTTTAAACGTTACGCCCGAACTATCGCACTTTACCGGCATCGTTCCGTGCGGCATCTCCGAGCACGGTGTGACGTCTTTAAAAGACCTGGGCGTGGCCGCATCCATGGACGACCTGGATGCGGCCCTGATCGAGACATTCGCCGAAGTCTTCGGATCTGCCTTAACGCCGGTTAGTTAGCCTCGCAGCGCGGATCCGTGCCCTGCATGCCGATGATCTGTTCGTCGGTCACCGGAATGGGCGGACAGCCGTGATCTTTTGAGCAAACGTAATCAAAGCTCGCCGCGCCTTCGTGGCAACTCTGACACGTGCCGAGCGGATTGGCGGCGGTGACGCCCCGCGCGGCAATCTTGGTTACACCGGAGGAAAGATCGAAAAGCAGATATTCCCATCCGTTCGAGTCCGGATACGCCGACTTTTCGTGTTTGACCATCGCTTCAATGGGCACGAGTTGAAGCACAGTACCGACCGGATATTCCCTGTCTTCAAGATTGCCCTCGAAAATCTGCACCGCCTCTTCAAGCTTTGCCGGGTCGGTGTGACGAATATATGTTTTGCCGACTTTCGTGCCTTCATGCATGCAGCCGAACATGTCCGCGCTGGATTCCGCCGCAACGGCCTGGCCGCTCGCACCGGTCATGGCCGCAACCGCGAACACGGCACACACCGCGATCAACACTCTAAATTTCATTGAATTCCCCATTGGTGAAATAAACGCTTTTGAATTCTACAACGTGACAATGTGCCAGAAGATGCAAACCATCGCCGCCCAACTGATTGCGAATATGACGGTTCGTCCAAAAGGCACTCCAGCAACATAAAGCAAGTAGTGTGCCACCCGCGCCCAGAAATAGGTAACAGCCGCTGCCGCCGTCGCCGCATTGGCCGCACCGGACAGGTGCGCGACAACCACAAGGGCCGCGAACGGCGCCAGGTTTTCAACGGCGTTATAGTGCGCCTTCTTGGCACGGGCCGCCCAATCAGGCAGCGCCATGCCGTCGGCCTTGTACGTAAGCGCCGGCATCAGGCCGGCTTTGACGATCAACGTGAGAATATACGGAAGCCAAAGTACAGCGGTGAGCCCCGCGCTGAACGCGAGCATTTTAAGATCGGTTGTCATGAGCCCCTCCTTCCCCAGAGGGGTAAAAGCCTAGAGGGGAAACCGGCAAAAGCAAATACGGGACGGTGCGGCGGAATTCCTAGGTAATCAGCCTTTTCGTTCGACGGACGGCCTTTGCTCGAACCCCGAACCCGTGAATGGCGGCGCGGCGGTGGCATCAACCGCTTCGACCTGTGCCGTGCGCGGGCCTTCACTACAAGCGGCGGCAAAAAAGTTCACGGCTTCCGGACTTCCATGGGCCAAGGCTTCGACCGAGCCGTCGCCATGATTGCGCACCCACCCCGAAACGCCAAAGCGCCGGGCTGTGCTCACCGCCCAAAAACGAAAGCCGACGCCCTGCACCTTGCCCTTGATCTTCAAACGCAAGGTTACTTTGGGTTCTTCGGACTCAGACACACAAAATCCCTTATTCAAACTCCAGGATCATCTGATCCACGGCCAGCGACGCGCCGTTGGTCTCGTGGATCTTTTTCACGGTCCCGTCCCGCTCGGCCTTGAGGACGTTTTCCATCTTCATGGCCTCGACGATGGCGAGCGTTTCACCGGCCTTCACCTCTTGGCCTTCCGTCACCGCGACGGACACAAGAAGCCCCGGCATGGGCGAAAGCAGGAACTTGGTGAGATCCGGCGGCGGTTTGTGCGGCATCAGTTTCGCCAACTCCGCCTGGCGCGTGGTGTACACATTCACATCCAACTGTGCACCGTCGTGAAACAGACGATAGCCCACCGACTCCCGGTCGATTTGGATGACGATGTCCTTGCCGTCAGCCTGACCGGTGAACAGCGGGGCGCCGAACGTCCAATCGCTCTTGATATGGATGTTCTTCTTCCCGACCTTGGCCACGCCCCCGCCGATGCCGTACGAAGGCTCCTTCTTCGGCGCGATCCACACCGGGTATTCGTCGAAATCGCCATTGTGCTTCACCACCACGACCCAGGTCTCGGGCATGACGCGGCCATGGCCCGGCACCTGCCCGGTAATCTCGGCGGAGCGGCGGGCATAGGCGTCGTGCACCAGCGCCGCCACCGCGACGAGTGTGGTTGGGTCCTGGGCCGGCAAATCGGCCTCGGAGAACCCATCGGGATACTCTTCGGCGATAAAGTTGGTGGACAGTCGTCCGTCATCGAAGCGTTTCTTGCTCATCACCGAGGCCAGGAACGGGATGTTGTGAGACACACCGCGGATGTAATAGGCGTCCAGCGCTGCGCGCATCTGCGCGGTCGCCGTCTTGCGGTCCTTCGCCCAAGTGCACAGCTTGGCGATCATGGGGTCGTAAAAGACGCTGATCTCGCCGCCCTTCTGCACGCCCGTATCCACGCGCACATTCTGGCCTTCCACGGGCGGGATGTACTGCACCAGCCGCCCGGTGGACGGCAGGAAGTTGCGGTACGGGTCCTCGGCATAGATGCGGCTTTCCAGCGCCCAACCATTCAGCTTCACGTCGGACTGCTTGAGGGGCAACTTTTCGCCCGCCGCAACCCGGATCATCAGCTCCACCAGATCGAGCCCCGTCACCAGTTCCGTGACCGGATGCTCCACCTGTAAACGCGTATTCATTTCAAGGAAGTAGAAGTTCTTCTTCTTATCGACAATGAACTCCACAGTGCCCGCGCTGACGTACTTCACAGCCTTCGCCAGAGCCACCGCCTGCTCGCCCATGGCCTTGCGCGTCTTGGCGTCCAGGAACGGGCTCGGCGCCTCCTCGATGACCTTCTGGTGGCGGCGCTGAATGGAGCATTCGCGCTCGCCTAGATACAGGGTGTTGCCCTTGCGGTCGGCCAGCACCTGGATTTCGATGTGCCGCGGCTCTTCGATGTACTTCTCGATAAACACCCGGTCGTCGCCGAAGGACGATTTAGCCTCGGAGGTCGAGCGCTCGAAGCCCTCCTTCACCTCGGATGCATTGCGAGCTATGCGCATGCCCTTGCCGCCGCCGCCGGCGGAGGCCTTCAGCATCACCGGGAAGCCCACCTCTTCGGCGATCTTCTGGGCGTGAGCGACGTCTTTGATGATACCCATGAAGCCCGGCACCGTGGACACCCCCGCCTTGTCGGCCAGCTTCTTGGACGTGATCTTGTCGCCCATGGCTTCGATGGCTTTGGCATCGGGACCGATGAAGACGATCTTTTCCTTGGCGAGGGCTTTCTGGAACTCCTTGTTCTCCGACAAAAAGCCGTAACCCGGATGCACCGCCTCGGCGCCGGTCTGCTTGCAGGCCTTTACGATCTTATCGATGACCAGATAGCTCTTAGCCGCTTGGCTTTCGCCGATATGCACGGCCTCGTCGGCCATCTCGACATGAAGGGCGTTGCGGTCCGCGTCGGAATACACCGCCACGGTGGCGATACCCATCTTGCGGGCGGTTTTGATGACGCGGCAGGCGATCTCGCCGCGGTTGGCAATAAGGATCTTCTTGAACATCTACGCCCCAATTTTTGCCGGTGCACGACAAACAGAAACAAAGTCTATGCCCAGCGAACTTCGCACCAAGCAACTCAAATCAACCTTTAGTAGCGCTCCGCTTTTGTCATATCCAGTTGCAACAATCGTTCGTTCAGATAGCAGCCCAAGATGCAATAATAATGCTTTGGAACTCCAGCCGCCCGGATAAGCACTGCTTTCAGGAGAAAAACTCCTCATGAACTCTCGCCCGTTTACACTGTAGGCATCAGATGTCACGGACAACCCAATCTGACGGATCTTCTCACTTAGTTTTCCAACTGATTCAAAATCTGGCTGCACACTTCCCGAAACCTCAATCAAACCCATAAAGCGAGAGATCAATACAGGTAAATTGTTTTCAAACGTCCGAAACATAATCGTAAATGCGGAGCCGACATTACTCTTGTCAATTTCGTTTCTTGCCCTGCCTTTGAGAGCATCCACAAAATCATCGATTGTTCGAATCTCAATGCGTGATTGGCCCGGTCGATTTATCCAAATTCTCTCCAAAGTGGCCAAAAACTGCCAGCATTCTTCAAGAAAAACGCTTTCTTCATGCCCGATTTGTTTAAGTATATTTCTGTAGAGTTGAAATTTCGGATCGAACTTGTCGGCCGTCGCTGCCCTTGCCAATAAACGCGCCCAAAGTTCATTTAATGGACTCTCTGGCTCTTCGAGTGATGCGTCTTCAACTAACGGGATGAGAAACTTAAGTGGAGGCGCTTTGAGTTTGAGTCCCAATTCGTCTGCAACTTCCTTTGCCCTGCTCAATGTCTTGAGTGCAGATTGGAAACGATAAAAGGTCACCTTATCGCCCATATATCCAAGCCTCTGCACAAAAGGGCTCAAGGCGTCATTTAGGGCGTCAGATTGTTGCCTAACTACGTCGGCTGGCAACTCAGCCTTGACCCCCACATCAATATTCACGCCCCGCTCCGTCATTGTCCCTAAAGCGGAATATTGTCGTGTTTCTTCCAAGGATTTTTGATGTCCTTGGAGCGCAGCATGGCAAGAGACCGGCAGATGCGCCGGCGGGTGCCGTGCGGCATGATCACATCGTCGATGAAACCGAGGTTCGCCGCCTTAAACGGATTTGCGAATCTTTCCTCGTATTCCTTTGTTCTGGCTGCAATTTTCTTCGGATTGCCGATGTCCTGGCGGAAGATAATCTCCACCGCGCCCTTGGCCCCCATCACCGCGATTTCGGCCGTCGGCCAGGCGAAGTTCACATCACCCCGGATGTGCTTGGAGCTCATCACGTCGTAGGCCCCGCCGTAAGCCTTGCGGGTGATCACCGTTACTTTAGGCACGGTGGCTTCTGCATAGGCGAACAGCAGCTTGGCGCCGTTCTTGATAATGGCATTCCATTCCTGGTCGGTTCCCGGCAAGAAGCCCGGCACATCTACAAAGGTAATGATCGGGATATTGAAGCAGTCGCAGAACCGCACGAAGCGCGCCGCCTTGCGGCTTGAGTCGATATCCAGGCACCCGGCCAGCACCATGGGCTGGTTGGCAACGATGCCCACCGTCTGGCCTTCCATGCGGGCAAAGCCGATGATGATATTGCGGGCGAACAAATCCCCGATCTCAAAGAAGTCCCCCTCGTCCACGACCTTCAGGATCAGTTCCTTCATGTCGTAGGGTTTATTGGGGTTGTCCGGGATCAGTGTATCGAGGGACATATCGTCACGGTCCGGCGGATCGGTACAGGGCAGCACCGGAGGCTTTTCCCGGTTGCTGAGAGGCAAGAAGTCCATGAGCCGGCGGAGTTGCAGGATCGCTTTGATGTCGTTGGCGAATGCACCGTCCGCTACACCCGACTTTCCGGCGTGGGTCAGCGCGCCGCCCAGTTCTTCCTGGGTCACCGTTTCGTGGGTCACGGTTTTAACCACGTCCGGGCCGGTCACGAACATGTAGGAGGTGTCCTTCACCATGAAGATGAAGTCGGTCATGGCCGGGGAATACACGGCACCGCCCGCGCACGGTCCCATAACCATGGAAATCTGCGGCACCACGCCCGACGCCAGCACGTTCTGCAGGAACACGTCGGCATAGCCGGCCAGGGAGTTAACCCCTTCCTGAATGCGCGCCCCGCCGGAATCATTAAGGCCGATCACGGGAGCACCCACCTGAACGGCCTTTTCCATCACTTTGAGGATTTTCTTGGCGTGGGATTCGGACAGTGAGCCGCCGAACACCGTAAAGTCCTGGCTGAAAATGAACATCGGCCGGCCATTGATGGTGCCGTAACCGGTGATAACACCGTCCCCGGGCACCCGCTGCTCGCCCATGCCGAAGTCTTCACAGCGATGCTCGACGAACATGTCCCATTCCTCGAATGAGCCTTCGTCGAACAGCAGTTCTATGCGTTCCCGCGCGGTAAGCTTTCCCTTGCCATGTTGGGCGCTGATGCGTTTTTCACCGCCGCCCAGGCGCGCCGCGGCGCGCTTTTCGTCAAGCCGTTGGATGATCTCTCTCATACCCCGATCCGGTTCTAAACTTATCTAGGAATCCCCAGCGACACGGCCCCTAAGGCCGTCCCTCACGACACAGGACATAGCACAGGAAACGCCGGGGAATGTCACAAAAAATTAGCCGATTTTGGGGGTTTAGGGCCCATTTGACGGACTCTTGGCGGCGCGGCATTGCACCGGTATAACCCCCGAACTTGTTTTGCCGCCGGAGCCCCAAAATTAAACAGCCGCAAATGAATCCGCTCCTCAAGCTCGCCCTCGAAATGGGCCCGCTTGTGGTGTTTTTCCTGGTGAACAGTTCGTACGGCATTTTTGAAGGCACTGCCGCATTCATGGTGGCGACGGTCATCTCCCTCGGCCTGTCCTATGCCATCGCCAAGACCATTCCCACGATGCCGCTGGTGACCGCCGTCTTCGTTCTGATTTTTGGCGGGCTGACGTTGTGGCTCGCGGATGTCCTGTTTATCAAGCTGAAGCCCACCATCGTGAACCTGCTTTTTGCGACGATTCTATTTGCCGGCCTTAAAACCGGTCGGATCTTTATCAAGTTGCTGTTGGAATCCGCCCTGCAGCTCAGCGATCAGGGGTGGCTGATCCTCACCCGCGCCTGGATCGGCTTCTTTTTATTCCTTGCGGCGCTGAATGAAGTGGTATGGCGCAACGTCTCCACCGATACCTGGGTGACCTTCAAGGTCTTCGGTGTCATGCCGATTACGCTGGTGTTCAGCTTTGCGCTTCTGCCGATCATCTTCCGGCATTCCATTGAGGTTGAAGCCCCGGCGGAGAATTCTAAAGACGACAACAGCTAAATCAGGCTGAGAAACGCCCCTATGGCGTTGATGTCCGCATCTATCGCTCTGCGCCGTTCAAGGGCTTCGCGGTCCTGACCCCATTGCTCCACCTGAAATGTCTCATCCAAATGCGCGAGCACGGAAACACTCTCGGCACTTAGCCGTCCGCGCACCAGGGCTAGCGACAATGCCAGTGATTTGGTCGCCGCCGCGCAGGCCTGAAACCCGGTGAGTTGCTCGTCGTTCAGCCCGGCAATGGCCTTACTAAGCGCGGCCACGGTGTCCTGCGACTGCGCGGCAGGCATGATGCCTTCGACCACTTGAAACGAGATGCCCATATCCTGATCGAGCCAGTCAAGGATCGGCTGCCATGAGTCCAATTGCCGCGCCTTGAGGGTGTCCGGGTGAGACGCGCGGTAGCACAGAAGTTCGGAATCAACGTAAGACAACAGCCCATCCAGAACTGCTTCGCGCTCGGGGCCGACGCGGTCCAGGGCCGTTGAAACAAGACGCGTGAGCGGCATGGCGTCGCGGTCGATGACCGGGTCCTGGGCATCCCACTCTTTTCCCAGCGCATCGGCGAGCGCCCGGCTCTTGGCGCCAAGCTGTTTGCGCGCGGGCGTGCGCACGGATTTGCCGTCAAGGAACACGCAATACAGGCCGGCGTCTTCGGCAACCGTCACGTCTTTGTAGACTCTCTTTGGCTTCGAGCGCGCATCAGAAAGCTTACCCGTGGTCGGCGCGACCTCAGTCATACCCACACAACGCTACGACGAATTCTCAACCCTGGTGCCATGTGCGTGCAATCTGACAGGGATCGCCATCGGTTTCCGCGTCCACGCGATTTTTCGCGCCCTGCAGCAGCGCCGAGATGCCGCCCGTTGCGATGGCCGCGCCGATGGTGCCGACGGCTTTGGCGGCACCGGCGGCATCAATCCCGACGCCAGGTTCGGCAAGAGTGCCGGATACTTTCACGGCCTGCGCGATTTCGCCCAGGCCAAGGCCAATCCCCGATTTCGCCTTGGGCCGCACATTGAGGTCCAGTCTTTCGGTGTTGAAATTGATGTTACCGCTGGAGGTCACGTTCATTTTATCGGTGACAAGGGCAATACCCCGGTCAGTCCGCGCAACACCGTCGGAAATCTGGAAGTTGGCGACGGCACATTGCGCAACTGTATAGGGGTCCTTGTTTCCCATCGGATTGATCGCGCTCGCGACTTGCATGATTACATCAGCACCGATGACATTGAGCGCATCGCTGCGGATGCGGCTTTGCGCCATACCGCAGATCATTGAGCCGTTTAAACTGGCCATGACCTGACGCACTGTATCCCCTCTGCCGCTCACATTGAGCGCGAAATCCAACTCGCCCTGGGTAATGAGATCGGACTCCTTCATCGCCTTAGCCACGTTCTCGGCACTGAAACCATCGATATCTGCTTTCAAGGACACCGACTTATTTCCGGCATTCATGCCCAGTCCCACGCGGACGGTACCGTCCGCAATTGCCATGGAAATCGGATCGGCGGACAGCGTGCTGTTGGATAGTTTTATAGGCACGGCGACGTTCGTGATTTCAAGTCCGTTGGCCAAAACCACCTTGCCAACCGAGACAGCGACGTCGGCGTTTGCAACAGCCAGCGTGTCCCATGGAATGGGAAGGTCTGGAATGACCTTCCCATCCGGCGAACCACTGCTTTCGGCAGATTCGCCTTCCTCACCTTGAGGCAGAATAACCTCTGCGACACTGACGCTGCCGTTCGCCGACGGACGGTCCTCGGCGAGACTGACCTGAAGATCCGTTTCCGCGTTTATGCCAAAACCCTGCAATGCCAACTTGACCGGGAACGCCTCATTGCGGGCCATGAGCTGCGCGATAGAGGCAAATTCACCCGAAGCAGTCACTTCCTCGCCATCCAGCGACGCTTTGAGATCCAGATAGCCATCATCGTTGAGCGCAGCCGTTTCAATGGCCACTTGCATCGGCGTACCGCCCGACGTGTAGGTCGCCGTCGTGTTACTCACCGCAATATTCGAAATATTGTATTCGGTAATGGGCCCCGAAGAATTCAAAGCGAGGTTGCCGATGTTCGCTTCGGCCTTCATCGCACCGTCTTGATAATTTGCAACTGTATCGCTGGCTTCAACCTGGGTGATGGCCATATCCAAAATCGGTCCCTCGGCGTTTAATTCCAAGCTTCCGATTTTCGCATCTGCTTTCATCGCCCCTTGCACAAAGGCAATCACCGCGCCTTCAACTTCGACAGACGGTACAATCATGTCTATCAAGGCGCCGTCGATTTCGACTTCCTCATCTTCCGCCGCGATATCGGCGCTCATTTTGTTGACGGCGTCGCGGTAAGTGAATTTAAGGTTCTGAGCGGATACGCCATTGACGTTCAACGGCACCGGTTCCGCATTGGGATCCGATTCAACATCGAATTCCCAATTGCCCTTGCCTTCGCTGTTTGTCTCCAGAACGATATCACCGCCGATGATTTCCAGATCGGCGATATTCACGGTGCCGAAGATCAAGGGAATGAGTTGCGTGTACGCGGCAATACGCTCCGCTTTCACCATTTCCGGGCGGCTGCCCCAAGGCGCGTTTCCAACCGAGACATCGTGGACAACGATGGCCGGCGACAACGACAAAGCCAAACTGATCTCACCGATGGAGACTTCACGGCCCGTCGCGGCCTTGGCCTGCTCCTGAATAACGCCCCGATACTGATTGACGTCGAAGGTCAGTAGAAAAACGATGACGCCAACAATAAGTACCGCAACGATACCGCCGCCAATTTTAAGCGCTTTCATGGTTGTCCTCCGCCGTCTTATCCGTCACGAAACCGCGACGTTTGAATTTAATTTGCCAATAGCGTGCACCAACTCATCGAGGTGCTCAATAATATGATTCGCACCCGCACGCGTCAGTTCGTCGGGCGGGTGGTTTCCCCAGGATACACCAATTGAGGGCACGTGCGCGGATACCGCCATTTGAATATCGTACGCGGTATCCCCGATCATAACCGCATTGTCCGGCGCGACCCCCGTTTCCGCCAAAGCATTGAGAATCATACCGGGATGCGGTTTACCGGGCGCCTTGTCCGGCGTTTGTATGGTTACGAAACGACCTTCAAGCCCATGACGTTGCACAAAGTGATCAACACCGCGCATGGCTTTGCCTGTGGCAATGCCGAGCAAATATCCCTGCTCCGTTAACGCCGCGATCGCCTCAAGCGTGCCGGGAAAAAGCGGTTCTTTATACTCGGGCGACTTACGAAGCCGGACAAAAATTTCTCTGTAGGTCTTGTCCATTTCCTGATGCATATCCGGATCGACACTTGGAAATAGTTTCACCAGCGCCTCATTCAAGGAAAGTCCGATCACAAGCGGAATTTCCTCGTGTGGCGGCGCGTCAACCTTGAGCGCTTCCGCAACGGCATAAACGGCCCGTACGATATTGGCCTGACTGTCGATCAGCGTGCCGTCCAAATCGAATATGACGAGCCTCAAGTCCGCACTCATTCCCGCGCCTCGCCTTCGCTAAAGCCGAGATCCTTGAACGCCGCGGCCATATGTTTGGGCAGTGGCGCTTTGATGGTCAGCGGTTTTCGTCCCGGCATATTCAAAGTCAATTCTCTTGCGTGGAGGCAAAGCTTGTCGGCGATATCCGCGAGCAAGCCGTCATCCAAATTCGTTTGTTGATCCGGATGATCGTGTTTCACAGTATATTTCCGGTCGCCGATGATGGGCGTATTGATCAAAGCGCAGTGCGCGCGCAACTGGTGTGTACGCCCCGTTTGCGGCATGAGTTCAAGCCAGGTTATCTTTTCACCAGCCGAAGATATAACGCGGTAGTCGGTCACCGCTTTCTTTCCCTCTTCGTCATCCCATTGCATTTTTTCGCGCCCTTGCGGACCGGACTTTGCGAGCGCCGCCGATATGGTTCCGGCGGGGTGCTCGGGAAACCCGAGAACCAAAGACCAGTAGGTCTTTTGAGCATCGTGACCCTGGAACACACGACCCAGCACCGTCGCTGATTTCGCACTGCGCGCGATGATGAGCACGCCCGACGTATCCCGGTCCAGCCGGTGCACAAGTCGTGGACGCTCATCTTTGTCGAAGCGCAATGCATCGAGCATGCCGTCGATATGCCGCGTGGTTTTACTGCCGCCTTGCACCGCCAAACCCGGCGGCTTGTTGAGCGCGATCAAATCGTCATCTTTGTAAAGAATCATGGATTGAATCAGCGCCGCGTCCTTTTCAGGAACTTGCTTGGGCTTATTCTTACCAGCTGAGGTGTTGCTTGACGTCCCTAGGGGCGGCACACGGACGATCTGGCCGCTGTGCAGCCGCTGATTGGATTTGATCCGCGCGCCGTTCAGCCGGATTTGGCCCGTGCGCAGAAGTTTTTCAAGGCGCCCATGATTGAGGTCGGGAAAATGGCGTTTGAACCACCGGTCCAACCGCACATCTTCTTCGTCCGCGGCGACGGATATGTATTGAACGCCGCTCATGCGCCGCCCTCGCCGCCTGATTTCTTCTCGCGCAGTTTGTTCCAATAATCGAGGCGCTTATTGATTTCTCGTTCGAAGCCGCGTTCGGGCGGAC
>Ga0181593_10003197_pt1 | contig 15062 bp, 14 predicted proteins | sample 071ome_19_FD_133756 | JGI IMG/M metagenome (GOLD analysis project Ga0181593, IMG submission 133756) | Coastal salt marsh microbial communities from the Groves Creek Marsh, Skidaway Island, Georgia - 071413AT metaG (megahit assembly) | ecosystem: Environmental > Aquatic > Marine > Intertidal...
TCAACCTTGATGTCACGTTTACCAGTCAGGTGGTTATCGTAAACAAAACGGGCGAAACAGCGGGCACCATTGCCACAGTTTTCGACTTCGCTGCCATCGGCATTGAAAATGCGATAGCGGAAGTCGACATCGGGGCGGGATGGGCGCTCAACGATCAGCATCTGGTCGAAGCCGATACCAAAATTACGGTCCGACAGCTCTTTCACACGTTGCGGGCGAATACGACCGGTTTGGGTGACCAGATCGATCACCACAAAGTCGTTGCCGATGCCGTGCATCTTGCTGAATTTGACTCTCATGCGTTCTCCGGCAGCAGTTGCTCACCTTTGAACAATTCGGTCACGGTTTCACGCTGACGAACAACATAAGACTTGTCACCATCGACCATGATTTCAGCGGCGCGGCCACGGGTGTTGTAGTTGGATGCCATCACAAAGCCGTAGGCACCGGCAGACATCACCGCAATCAGGTCGCCCTGTTCCAATGCCAGCTCACGATCCTTGCCGAGGAAATCACCGGTTTCGCATACCGGGCCAACCAGATCGTAGGTGCGCACTGGCGCATCGCTGGTTTCCTTGACGGTCTTGATGGCCTGCCAGGCGGAGTACAGCGATGGACGGATCAGGTCGTTCATGGCGCCGTCGATGATGGCAAAATTCTTGTGTTCATTGAGCTTGAGGAATTCAACCTGGCTCAGGAATACGCCAGCGTTGGCTGAGATAGAACGGCCCGGCTCAAACACCAGAGTCAGTTTGCGCTCACCCAGTTTTTGCTTGACGGCGTTGATGTACTCGGCCGGAGAAGCAGGTTGTTCGTCGTTGTAGCAAACGCCCAGACCACCACCCAGATCGAGGTGCTCGATGGTGATGCCTTTCTCTGCCAGGTTATCAACCAGCATCAGCAGGCGATCAAGAGCATCGAGGAATGGGGTAATGGAAGTCAGTTGGCTGCCGATGTGACAGTCGACACCTACCACGTTAATCCCCGGCAGGCTGGCGGCACGCTCATAAACGGCAGGTGCGCGCTCAATGGCAATACCGAACTTGTTGTCTTTCAGACCGGTAGAAATGTATGGGTGGGTCTGGGCGTCGACGTCCGGGTTAACGCGAACAGATACGTTGGCGACCTTGCCACAGGCAACAGCAACGTCATTGAGACGCTCCAGTTCTGCTTCGGATTCAAGGTTGAAACAACCGATACCGACTTCCAGCGCGCGCTGCATTTCAGCGGCCTGCTTGCCAACACCGGAGAAGATCACCTTGGCTGGATCACCGCCAGCGGCCAGCACTCGTTCCAGTTCGCCTTGGCTGACGATGTCAAAGCCGGCGCCGAGGCGAGCGAGGACGTTCAGAACGCCAATATTGGAGTTGGATTTGACCGCAAAACACACCTGATGTGGCCACTCGCCCAGTGCGTCGTCATAGGCCAGATACTGGCTTTCCAGTTCCTTGCGCGAGTAGACGTACAGTGGCGTGCCATGTTGTGCAGCCAGGGCTGCCAGATCGACGTTTTCAGCGTGCAGGCTACCCTGCTGGTAAGTAAATACTGACATATCAGGAAGTCTGTTCCGTATCCGGTTGTTCGGGCAGATACAGGGGGCCTTTCTGGCCACAACCACCCAGCAACAGGACAGCTGTGCTGATCATGGCGGCAAGCAGCCATGAACGGGTTGGCAGGGAGTGCTTCATGCGTGTGCTCTCAATTCTGTGTGGCCGAGCGACGACTGGCTGGCGGAGGCAAAAAGGGCTTCTGCGTTGGCTTCAGCGAGCGTTGGGCCTGTATCTTTCAATGACCAAGCATTATACACACAGTCGTACGCTTGTCCTGACTGTGTTGCGCCGTAAAAGGTGCTTATTGCTGCGGCTCCGGTTTGCCTATTTCGGTATTCAAATGCAGTTCCTGTTCCTGCTTGCGGTGCCAGTGCAGCAGCAGGTCGCGGTTACTGTCATCTTCCAGTTGCAGGTCACTCAGATAACACGGATAGGTGCCATGATTTTTGCGCAGGGAGACCACTCGCTGACAGACGTTCTGGTAGAGCCCTGCACCGTACTGCCAGACGCTGAATTCCTCGTAGTTGCAGTACAGGGTCGGTTGGCGGTCGCTGTCGTAGCGGGCGGTCAATTCAATGGTGGCGGCGTCGCGGGCGGCTTCGGGAATGTCGCGGGCGTGAATGGTCCAGTCGTATTGTTTCGATTTGTAGATCGGGTGCATGTGCTGGTGCTCCACCAGTTCAAATAGCTTCAAACCGGCAAAGCCGGAATCATCGCTGTACCAGCGTTGCTGTAGCTGCAGCAGGAATCTGATGGTCGGTAGCAGCCAGTATTTCAGTTCGGCCCGTTGCAGCTGGCATTTGGTTAACGCGGCAAATTCGTCAACCAGATAGAAGTCGATGGTGGCGCCGTTTTGTTGGAAGAACAGTTGCCAGCGATCCGGTTGGCAATGGGCCATGATTTCATTCAGCGGTAATGGCAGCTTGCAACAGGCGTCTGCGAAGGTTGCCGAGAATTGACCGCGGGGTTGGGCCAGATAGCGCATCAATTGGTCGTTGTCAGTGACATCCGCAGTTTGCCACTGGGCCGGTTGATCGCTGTTGTCGGGCTTGTAGGCATGCAGACCAAAGCGGCTGTTGCCCAACCTGAAAATGCAGGCTGCTTGCTGTTGTCGATAGTGTCGTATGGCTCCGCTGATCAGTTGCATGATGCGGTGGCGAATCTGGGCTGAGCGGGTGGTGCTGAAGCAGTGCAGCTCGAAAGATGGTGGCGATTCCAGCGTCAGTAATGGCATCAGCACCTGTAAGGCCTTGTTCAGTGCCAGCGCACCTTGCAAGTGTTCGACTTGCCATTCGTCCCACTGGTTGCGGCTGAGTATGTCTACCGAACGCACCAGATTATTGCTGGCTCCGGTAAAGCTGAGTACATCATCGCGGTCGGTGATTTTATGGATCCCGGCTTTGGTCAGTTCTGCCATGGGGTCATCGGCACAGTTCACAAATACCCGTAAGTGAGTGATGTGTGGCTGCTGCAGCCAGTCGCTGTCGGTAAAGTCTTCGTGGGTCACCGCCTTGATATTGTTCAGTGTCAGTTTCAATTCGTGACGGCTGATGGCATCGGTGGGATAGCTGGCAATCCGGGTGTCCAGACCGACCAGTTGATTGAGTTCTGCAAAGGCCAACAACTCGATCAGGCTCGGGCTCTGGCGCAGGATATGGCGGTCAGGCGGGATGTCAGACCAATAGCCGGGCACCAGTTGCCAGACGCCGGGATAACGAACCAGGGTCAAGTGGTGTTGGGCCATATCCGGCGAAATTCCGGGGTTGATTCTGACCACCTTGCCGGGGCGGGCATCGAAAGCGGCATGCAGTTTGTTGCCGAGGCGCTGGATGTCTTCCTTGCTGATGTGCACTTCGGCGGCATAGCGATCACTGAACTGGCGCAGCTGGCGGTAACTGCCCATCAGTTCGTTGACAAGTTCATTACGTTCGCGGAATACCTGCTGCGGAGACCAGTCGCGAGTGCTGTCGAGCTGTTCCAGCCTATCGTCGTTCCAACCCCATTGTTGGCACAGCTGCTTGATCGCTTTGGCGCGCCAGTTGTCGGCTTTATCGCGGTCGGTCAGGCGGCTCAGACGCATGCCGCTTTTGTAGTAAAACGAGCGGCGAATCAGGTCCAACCGTTCATCGCTGAGTCCTTGCATTGTGGCCAGGCGTTCCAGCATCAAAACGTAGGCATCACAACGATCAGCGCTGTTAATACCTTGATGAACCTGCTGTTTCAGATCCTGACAGAGTGGTTGGGCGTCCGGGTAGTGGCTGGCATAAGAGCGATAAAGCAGCAACTTGAGCAGCGACTTGTAAGGGCTGGAAAGACTTTTGTGAAGCTGCCACATGGCGGCGCCGAGAAATTCGTTTACCGGAATGGTGGTGACGTGGCCGAAGTCGAGCCATTGGTCATCACGAACCAGGTCGTCATCCAGCAATTGCTGCCACCACCCTTGTGGGTCCAGCCGTTCCTGCTCGACCGGGATCAACCACCATCTTGGCCAGCGGCCACTGAGCCATATGGCACTGCGATAGAACTCGTCGAGTAATAACAGATGTTGGCTGCTACCGCAGTCTTCCCCCTCGGCAGCCCGTTGTTGGCCATTACGAAAGTCATCGAGATCCATGATGAACAGATGCAATTCAACATCCTGTTGCTCTGCCCATTGTTCCAGTCGTTGGCATTTTTCACTGAGCTTGTCGTGCTCATCGGTGCTGATTGTCCGGTTGAGGCAGAGCCAGACGTCGAGGTCACTTTGCTGGTTTTGCGCCAGCGAGCCCATGCTGCCCATCAGGTAAAGACCACCAATCGCGGTTGCGATACGACTGTGGGTATCGAGTTTGGGAATTACCCGTAGCAGGTGGCGCATGCCCTGCTCGGCTGCGGGGGCCATGCGGAAGTGATCGATCCCTTGCGGTGTATTGTAATCGGTGAAGCCGGGCAGCTGCGGATGATTGAAGTGCAGCAGGGTGGGAAGCAGGTTAAGCAGGTGCTGCTGTCTGCCATTCAGCAGCTTGAGCGCCATTCCCAGTCGCTGCTGGTTCAGTTGCAGAAACCGGTCTTGCCATTGGTTGAGATGACGTGCTCTGGAGCGTTCGGAAGTGGCGATCATGCCTCCAGTATAGGAGGCATTTTTGGATCAGCGCGCCGGATTGTTGATCAGTGACAATGGCGCGCCTGTTGGCTTAATTGCGGAGGGTTTTGAAACCATCAACAAAGGTACTGACAACCTTGCCAGCGGGGTCAATCAGTGCGGCATTGAATACCTTGCCTTCCTCGAAACCAACGTTCATACCAAGGGTGTCGGCAGGCAGTTTGCTGAGTGCATTGATGGCCGGATTCAGAGCCAGTTCGCCGGAGTTCACCAGCTGCAGCAGCAGGGTGATGAATTCATCGTAGATGGCGATGCCCGGTGCGGCTTCAGCAAACGGTGCTTTCTTGGCTGCGGTTTCGTGACGCTGGTGATTGGAGCAGATGGCCAGCTCACCGGAGTTCACGGCTTCCAGCAGCGCCTGGCGGTCGGATTCACTGCGTAACGGTGGTTGCACATGGAAGCGACCATCAAAACCTTGCACCTTGCTGTCGGTGAAGCACAGGTTGGCCATGGCGACGTCGGCACTGACATCCAGATCGCGCTGGCGGGCGTCACGCAACATCGCAGCACTGCGGGCACAGCTGATCTGGTTGATGTGAATGCGGGCGCCGGTCTGTTCGGCCAGCAGCAGAATCTGCGCCAGTGCAATCGTCTCGGCAGTTTCCGGAATGCCTGCCAGACCCATGCGGGTGGCCGTAGGACCTTCGTGCATGACGCCACCTGCTGACAAGGCAGCATCGTTGGCATCAAGGAACAGGCGAATATCGTAGGTGGCGGCATATTCCATCAAACGACGCAGCACATAGGCGTCCTTTATTGGCTGACGGGCGTTCGACAGGGCCACACAACCGGCGCTGGTGAGGCTGACCATGTTGGCGATTTGTTCACCAGCCAGACCCTGGGTCAATGCACCCAGAGGCAATACGCGGGCTTGTCCGGCGTTGGCGGATTTTTCCAGTATCAGCTGAATCACGGCCGGGCTGTCTGCCACGGGTTTGGTCAGTGGTTGCGAACAAACATGGGTGAAACCGGCGTTGGCCGCAGCTTTGGTTTCACTGGCGATGGTGCCACGCTGGGTATAACCCGGCTCATTCAGATGAGCACTAAGGTCAATAAACCCCGGCACTAACCAAAGACCATTGGCATCCAGGGTCGATTCAATGGTGCCGCCAGCCGGCTTCTGGCCGATAGCACGAATACGGCCTTCGCTCAGGTAAATGTCGCAGGTTTCATCAAGTTGTTGGGCCGGGGCAATGACGCGGGCGTCACGAATGTGCAGGTATTTCATGCCTCTGTCTCCCCTTTGGCTTGCTGCTCAGACTGTTGGCCACTCATGGCCATGGCCATAACCGCCATGCGCACGGCGATGCCGTAGCTGACCTGATTCAAAATTACTGATTGAGGGCCGTCGGCAACGGCGGATTCAATTTCAACACCGCGGTTGATTGGCCCCGGGTGCATGACGATAGCGTCCGGATTAGCGAGAGCGAGCTTCTCGGTGGTCAGGCCGTAGAGTTTGAAGAATTCACTTTCACTTGGCAGCAGGGCGTTTTGCATACGTTCTTTTTGCAGGCGCAGCATGATCACCACGTCGCAGTCGCGCAGTGCCAGGTTGAAGTCGTAGTAGGCCTTGCAGCCCAGTGCTTCAATGTCGCGCGGCAGCAGGGTAGCGGGACCAACCACGCGTACCTCGGCAGCGCCAAGCGTGTTCAGGGCGTGAATCTGGGAGCGGGCTACACGGCTGTGCAGAATGTCACCGACAATGGCGACCACCTTGCCTTCAATCGCGCCCTTGTGGCGGCGAATGGTCAGCATATCGAGCATCGCCTGGGTCGGGTGCGCGTGACGGCCGTCACCGGCGTTGATGATGGCAACGTTTGGTGTCACGTGTTCGGCAATAAAATGTGCGGCACCGGAATCCGCATGACGAACCACGAACATGTCGCTGTACATGGCTTCGAGGTTCCACAGGGTATCCATCAGGGTTTCGCCCTTGGAGGTAGCGGAACGTTGGATATCCAGATTAAGAATGTCGGCAGACAGTCGGGTAGCGGCCAGTTCGAAGGTAGAGCGGGTACGGGTACTGTTTTCGAAAAACAGGTTTACGACGGTTTTACCACGCAGCAATGGGACTTTCTTGACCGCGCGTTCCTGGGTGGAAATAAACGAGTCGGCAGTATCGAGAATCTCGGTTAGCAAGTCCTTGCTGAGACCTTCAGTGGTCAGGAAGTGTTTCAGTCGACCGTCGGCGGTGAGCTGAATCTGGCTGGGATCTGTATTCATGGCTGAATTCCTGGCAGAACCGTGCAAGTTGTCGTGGCGGGGTGAAGCGGCGCGAATACTAGGGTCAGTTGACCGTGAAATCAATTGGCCAGCGCGGGTCCGGCCGATTGAAGTCAATAATAGACGTTGCTCAGAGCAGGCTGACGGTCAGAGGTTCCGGACCGCTGAGTTTGATCAGCTGGCCTTCCTCAAGATTGAGTGTGGCACCACAGACGTCCGGCTGGATTGGCAGCTCACGACGGCCAATATCGAATAGTGCGACCAGTGTGATAGATGCCGGGCGACCGTAGTCGAACAGTTCATTGATGGCGGCACGCACGGTGCGGCCGCTCATGATGACGTCATCAACCAGCACGATATGGCGGTCTTCGATGGATTCCGGTAATTCAGAGCCGGTCACCTGCGGGTGCAGACCATGACGGGTGAAGTCGTCGCGATAAAAGCTGATGTCGACACTGTAGAGCGCTTCTTCCGATTGCATCAATGTATGCAGTTTCTCGGCAATCCAGACGCCGCCGGTGTGAATACCCACTATCAGCGGGTTGGCGATGCCATCTTGGGTCAGTTTTGCCTGCAGTTCTGTCGCCAGAGTCTGGCAGGTCTGTTCAATATCCGGGAGTTGCATAGGCTGTTCCTTACTGCGAGTCGGGAGAACGAGGGTTTTCGTTCATCCAGCTTTCCAGAATCAATTGTGCCGCCAGTCCATCGACGGAATGTTTGCCGAAATCACGTTCGCCACTGTCGGCGATCACCATGCCCTTGGCTTCGTAGCTGGTCAGGCGCTCGTCCTGGGTATAACTCGGCTTGTGCAGGCGACCTTCAAGGCGGCGGGCAAATTTGGCGGCGCGCAGGCTCATTTCACTCATGCTGCCGTCCATATTCAACGGCAAACCGGTGACAAAGGCGTCCGGTTGCCATTCCTTGACCACCGCTTCCAGCTGTTCCCAGTTGGGAACGCCGTTGTTGGCCTTGATGGGATCGAGCGCTTTGCTACCACCTGTCAGACGCTGACCAATGGCGATACCAATTCGCTTGGTGCCGAAGTCAAACGCCATCACGTGAACAATACGATCGGGTACGGATGGATTATTCATCAGGCGTGACCACTTTCGTCAGACAGGGTCATCAGATTGACCCCGAGCTTTGCCAGCGCTGCTTCGTACAGCTGTTCGGGAGGAATGCGGTACAGCAGTTCGGCATCGGGCTCAACATTGAGCCAACTGTTTTCGAGAATCTCGTTATCCAGCTGACCTTCGCTCCAGCCGGAGTATCCCAGTGCCAGGCGATAGTCTGCAGGACCTTCACCTTTGGCGATGGCTTCCAGAATGTCCTTGGAGGTGGTCAGGTGAGCAAAGGCATCGAACACCCGTGTGGCCTGCCAGCGACCTGGCTCTCGATGAAGAATAAAGCCTTGCTCGGTGCCTACCGGCCCGCCGGCCATCATGGGTGGGTTGATGTGATCGTGGCGGAACAATTCGAGTTGTTCGCAGACCCTGTCAAAATTGATGTCCAGGTGCTTGTTGAGCACAAGGCCCATGGCGCCATTTTCATCATGGTCACAAAGGTAGATAACCGTGCCTTCAAACCAGCTGTCCTGCAGCTGCGGCATGGCAATAAGAATCTGGTTACGGAGACTGGTGAGTTGCTTCATTCACGACCCGTCGGTGATGTAGCGATTGCCTTTGAATCGCCAGGTACGAATAATTTCCAGAATGTCGGTGTCCTTACGCATGTCCTTGGTAAACGGTGCAAATGGCGCAGACATCCGGACGATACGCATGGCTGCATCGTCGAGCACCTTACGTCCAGACGACTCAAGAATTTCAAGGTCGTGGATGGTGCCGTCGGGGTTAATGGCAACTAACACTCGTAAGCGGCAATCATCAAAACAGTCTTCGGCTTCACGCGGGTAATTCAGCGCGCCCATTTTTTCAATTTTGCGGCGCCAGTTATTCACATAATAGGCGTCGCTTGCCTTCATGGTGGAGGCCGCTGTCAGGCGCTGGACCCGTGGTCGTTTGGCGTAAGCCTGGCGCATACTGTCGAGTTTGGCTTCAAGACTGGCCATTTCAAGGCTGCGTTGCAGCAGCATTTTTTCTTCACCTTCAGGCACATCCTTGCTGTCCACCGGGGCGGGTTGCTGGATGTTCCGGGCTTTGAAACGGTTGTCGGCAGTGGTGGTGACCCGGTCAGGCTGGTGTTGATCGGGTTTTGGGGCAGAAACCTGTTGCTCCTGCACGGAGGCCTGCTTGATGTCGTTGCTCTGGAAGGGGGCTTCGACATCTGTGGTCAGCATGCGGGCTTCGTCTTCCGTACCACTGCCTTGCTGGTTTTCCTGGGCAATAAAATCGGCTTCATCCGGCGCTTTGTCGGATTTGTAGCTGGCGAGCGTAACTTCCAGGGTGTTACTGGCCTGAGTACGTTCTTCCGCGGTAAAACTGATGCCCAGCACGATCAGGGCGTGCACCAGCAAGGCCAGGAATAGCGCGAAAGTTAAACGGTCTGAGCTGGATACAGCGGCAGCGGACATGTGGCAATTCGCAGATAATTCAAATGGTTGTCAGATAATCCTTTTGAAGCGGAGTCTGGCTGGAAGCTCTGTCTTTGTCTACTGGCGGATGCAGAAAATGACGGGCGCTACGTATTCGGCACCCGTCTGTTTTACCTAGTTCAGTTTGGCTGCCAGGCAATCGATCAACATCCTGGCGACATCGATACCGCTGTCGCGGCTGATTTCACGCACGCAGGTCGGGCTGGTCACATTGATTTCAGTGAGGCTGCTGCCAATCACATCAAGGCCGACGAAGTAGAGTCCACGCTTTTTCAGTTCAGGGCCAACAATAGCGGCAATACGCTTGTCGTCTTCGCTTAAAGGGCGGGTTTCACCACGCCCCCCGGCAGCCAGATTGCCGCGGGTTTCACCACTGGCCGGTATGCGAGCCAGACAGAACGGCACCGGTTCACCGTCAATCATCAGGATACGTTTGTCGCCCTCTGTGATTTGCGGGATGAATTTTTGCGCCATGATCTGCTGTTGGCCGTGGTCAGTGAGCGTTTCGATAATCACACTGACGTTCGGGTCATCCTGCTTCAGGCGGAAAATAGAGGAACCACCCATGCCGTCCAGCGGTTTGAAAATAACGTCGCCATGGGACTGATGGAATTCCTTCAACAACTCAGCCTTGCGAGTCACCAGAGTCGGAGACATCAAGTCCGGAAAGTGCGTGGCAAATACCTTCTCGTTACAGTCGCGCAGGCTTTGTGGTTTGTTGGCAATCAGTACACCTTGCTGTTCCGCCAACTCAAGAATGTAAGTGCTGTAAATAAATTCGCTGTCGAACGGTGGGTCCTTGCGCATCAGCACAATGTCCAGATCGGCTAACGGGCGTTTTACGAACTCTCCCAGTTCAAACCAGTTTCCCGGATCCATTTCGACGACTAAAGATGCCATTCGAGCCATAGGTTTGCCCGCATCAATATAAAGGTCATCTTGTTCCATATAATAGAGCTCGAATCCCGCCTGCCGGGCCGCATTCAGTAACGCCAGGGAGGTATCTTTCTTGAAATTGATATCAGCAATCGGGTCCATGACGACCCCTAGTTTCCTGGTCATGACGAGTCCTGCAAGTGATTGATTATGATGGCTTGTAGCGGGATTCTAACGCATTTGAGATATTGAGCACTGAAACTGTTTTGACATGGTTACATCCTAGCTTGGTACATTAATGTGTGATACAAACTGAAACCGTAACGGCTCCTGCGTGCGGTCGCGGCCAGTAACATTAAATTGAAATCGGATGGTTCAAGGCCTTTATATGGACGACAACTTTCAAAATATTAAAGTGATGGTTATCGACGACAGTAAAACCATTCGTCGCACCGCAGAGACCCTGCTGAAAAAAGTAGGGTGTGAGGTCATCACAGCGACCGACGGGTTTGATGCGTTGGCAAAGATCGCTGACAGCAATCCCAATATCATTTTCGTTGATATCATGATGCCTCGTCTCGATGGCTATCAAACCTGTGCTCTCATCAAGAACAATTCCAAGTTCAAATCCACTCCTGTGATCATGCTCTCCAGTAAAGATGGTCTTTTCGATAAGGCAAAAGGCCGTATCGTGGGTTCTGATGAGTATTTAACCAAACCGTTCAGTAAGGATGAGTTGCTGGGCTCTATCCGCCAATACGTAAAATCCTAAGCAAGTTCGCGCAGCATTTAAGGGGTACAAAGCATGGCTCGCATTCTGGTTGTTGACGATTCTCCGACTGAAACCGAAGTGTTTCGTTCAATGCTGGAGAAAAACGGTCATGAAGTTCTTACCGCAGAAAACGGCGCCGATGGTGTTGCTCTGGCCAAACAGGAAAAGCCTGACGTTGTTCTGATGGACATCGTTATGCCTGGCCTGAATGGCTTTCAGGCTACTCGCCAGCTGACCAAGGATGCCGAAACCGCACACATCCCGGTTGTTATTGTGACCACCAAGGATCAGGAAACTGACCGCGTGTGGGGCAAGCGTCAGGGTGCCAGTGGCTATCTGGTAAAACCAGTCGCTGAAAACATTCTGCTGTCTGAAATCAATTCTGTAATGGCCAACTGAACATGACACCTTTTGCCCTGTTACAAGACATTGCCAGTCGGGGAAAATCCAACGCATCGGATCTGCCGCAGCAGATTGAGGCGGTCAGTTACTGGCGTGGTGTCGGCTTTATGCTGGCGGGGCAAATGTTCGTGGCTGATATGGGACAGGTGGCTGAAATTCTGCAGCCACCAAGAATGACCAAGGTGCCCGGTGTTAAAAGCTGGGTGCTTGGCGTGGCAAACGTTCGTGGTCGTCTGGTTCCTGTAATGGACCTTGCGGGCATGCTGGGGTTGTCTTCGCGAGCAAACTGGCGCTCCCGTCGGGTGCTCGTGGTGGAGCAAGGGGACGTTCTGACAGGGTTGTTGGTAGATGCAGTTCTGGGGATGCAACAGTTTCCTGTTGATACGATGCGTACGGTGACCGAGGTTGAGTCCAGCCTTGAAAACTACGTGCATTACGGCTTCGAGAAAAACGAAAAGGTCTGGTCAATCTTCCGTATTGATGACCTTGTTCAATCATCCGAGTTTTTACAAATCGCAGTGTAACTGTGACAAGGGTAGCCGTCAGGTTACCTACTGGCATGCAGTGAGTTTGGAGACAAAAGCATGAGTTCGAAGACTGGTAGCGTCGCCTCGACGTTTTTGAAAAACGGCGTTAACGTCGGTCTCGCGGTTTTTCTGGTTATTTTCCTGGCTGTGTTCTTTGGTCTTACCTTTCTGGTGAGTTCCGAACAGTCACGTGATGAGCAGTACATTGAACATGCCGGTGAGCTGCGGGTACTGTCACAGCAGATGGCAACCAACGCGGTGGAAGCGGCATCCGGTACGGCCGAGGCCTTTAACCAGCTGCGTATTGCACGTCAGAACTTCGGAACTCGTTGGGGTTACCTGCAGAAAGGCGATCCTGCCAACGGTCTGCCGCCAGCCCAGGTGGCTTCCATGACCAACGTACAACAGGTCTGGGATGGCGTGAGCCAAAACGCTGACCAGATTATTCGTGCCCAGGACATCATTCTGTCGCTGCACGAAGTTGCCGCGACGCTCTCCGAAACGATTCCTCAGTTGCAGGTCGAGTACGACGAGATTGTAGAAATTTTGCTGGATAACGACGCTCCTGCGGATCAGGTAGCGGTTGCCCAACGTCAGTCATGGCTTGCAGAACGTATTGTACGTTCGGTTAACAAGGTATTGGCCGGTGGCGAAGATGCGGTAATGGCCGCTGACGCATTCGGTCGCGATGCTTCCTTGTTTGGTCGGGTACTGAACGGCATGTTGCAGGGCAACGTGGCGATGAACATTTCCAAGGTAGAAGACGAAGAAGCGGTTCTGGCCTTGTCTGAAGTATCCGAACTGTTTGAATTCGTATCCGGCTCCGTTGACGAAATTCTGGAAACTTCTCCTGAACTGTTCCAGGTTCGTGAAGCATCTGACTCCATCTTTATTAACTCCCAGGTGCTGCTGACCCAGACCTCTGAACTGAGTGACGCGATTCTTAGCCAGGCCGATAAGCGTGGCATGCTGCAGAACATCGGCTTTGCTTCTGCCGGTCTAGCCTTGATTATGCTGATCGCCTTGGGTGCTTCCCTGTACCGCGGTACCCGCAGCGACCTTGAAGAAACAGAAAACCAGAACCAACAGAACCAGATGGCAATTCTTCGACTGCTGGACGAAATTGCTGACCTTGCGGATGGTGACCTGACTGCTTCTGCGACGGTAACCGAAGACTTTACTGGTGCGATTGCTGACTCCATCAACTACGCGATCGACCAGATGCGCTCTCTGGTGTCTGCGATTAACGAGACGGCGGTACAGGTATCTTCCGCTGCTCAGGAAACCCAGGCCACAGCGATGCACCTTGCTGAAGCTTCTGAACACCAGGCTCAGGAAATTGCCGGAGCGTCTGCTGCGATTAACGAAATGGCGGTTTCCATTGACCAGGTATCCGCGAACGCCTCTGAGTCCTCTGCGGTAGCGGAGCGGTCGGTAGCGATCGCTAACAAGGGTGCCGAAGTGGTACAGGCGACCATCAACGGCATGGATAACATCCGTGAGCAGATTCAGGAAACCTCCAAGCGTATTAAACGTCTGGGTGAATCCTCTCAGGAGATTGGTGACATCATCTCCCTGATTACCGATATTGCTGACCAAACCAACATTCTGTCCCTGAACGCTGCGATCCAGGCATCCATGGCTGGCGACGCCGGTCGAGGCTTCGCGGTGGTTGCGGATGAAGTACAGCGTCTGGCAGAACGTTCAGCCGCTGCAACCAAGCAGATTGAAGCACTGGTTAAAACGATTCAGAACGATACCAACGAGGCAGTAATCTCGATGGAGCAAACCACCACCGAGGTGGTACGTGGTGCCCGTCTGGCCCAGGACGCCGGTGTTGCTCTGGAAGAAATTGAAAACGTATCGAAGAACCTTGCGGAACTGATTCAGAACATTTCCAACGCTGCTCGTCAGCAGGCTTCTTCTGCTGGCCATATCTCCAATACGATGAATGTTATTCAGGAGATTACTTCCCAGACTTCTGCCGGTACGACTGCTACCGCGAAGTCGATTGGTAACCTCGCTGAAATGGCCAACAAACTGCGTGAATCGGTAGCGGGCTTCAAGCTGCCTGAAAGCGAAGCAGACGTTGACGTTCAGCAGGTGTTTTAAGATCCGGTGACTATCACTCATGAATCACCAGATCCTTCCTTCGTCAGGGAGCTCGCTCCCTGACTTGACCGATGAGCAGTTTGTTCGCTGGCAGGCGTTGCTGGAGGAGCGTACAGGGAACCGGATGCCGGTTCAGCGTCGCACCTTTTTGCAAACCAGCCTGGCCATGCGAATGCGGGAAATTGGCTGCCGGGATTATTCGGAATATTACGGCAAGGTTGTAAGTGGCCCTTCCGGGGCTATTGAATGGAACACTCTGGTTGATCGACTCACTGTGCAGGAAACCCGTTTTTTCAGGGATCCTGATGCCTTTGAGTATGTTGAAGCATTCATCCGCGAGGCGCTCGATAAACTTGCGCCGGATCAAACGCTGGAGATGTGGAGTGTTGGTTGTTCTTCTGGTGAAGAAGCCTACAGCCTTGCGATGATAGCCGAAGATGTTTGGGGTGCCCGTCAGCGCTCGTTCGCGGTTACCGGAACAGACATTTCAACCATTGTGCTGAAAAAAGCACGCTCAGCCACTTACCCCCAAACTGCCCGCAACTGGATATCTGACCGCTATCAGGCCCACTTTTGTGTGCCTGCTGACAGCGGCAAGATTCGACTGGCGGATTCAATTCGTCAACGTTGCTGTTTTACCCAGGTCAATATGCTGAATCTGTCGGCGTTTCCGCTGCAGTCACAGCATATTATCTACTGCCAGAACGTGTTGATTTACTTCCGCCGCTGGCGTCGCAAGGAAATCCTCAATGAACTCGCTGCCAGACTGGTACCGGGTGGCATTCTGGTGATTGGTTTGGGAGAAATTGTGGACTGGCACCACCCTCTGTTGGAACCGATCCGTGGTGGCAAGCTGACTGCGTTTGTCCGCAAGCATAACGACACAAATATGGAGACCGATCGGCGA
>Ga0181593_10003200_pt1 | contig 15061 bp, 20 predicted proteins | sample 071ome_19_FD_133756 | JGI IMG/M metagenome (GOLD analysis project Ga0181593, IMG submission 133756) | Coastal salt marsh microbial communities from the Groves Creek Marsh, Skidaway Island, Georgia - 071413AT metaG (megahit assembly) | ecosystem: Environmental > Aquatic > Marine > Intertidal...
CCAACGAGCTCACGATCACACGATTCAAGACTGATGCTTTGTTTTTCAACTTTAACGGTAACTCCACTTGGAATCTCAACATCCGTCTTATGCGAATAACCAGTAGCCAGTGTCACAGTACTGCCCTTCAATGCAGCCGTAAAACCAACGCCCTGTAGCTCCAGATTCTTCGACCACCCTGTGGTTACTCCAACAATCGAATTGCTCACTCGAGACCGCAATGTGCCCCAATTTGCCTTCGACTGACGCGAACCTGTCTCACCACTAAAGATTATCTGTCCCTCTTCGATATCAACCTTCACCAAAGGCAATAGCGGCAATGCAAGCTTTCCCTTGGGTCCTTCGATCTCGATCTGATTCTCTTTTAAGTTCGCTTTAACTCCCGAAGGAAGCGATACTGGTTGTTTCCCTACCCGTGACATCTTTCTTAATCTCGCTGTTACACTCTTCTTTTTCTAACCGCTAGCACTTTAACGCAGCCTTGCCTGTCGCTTGAACACAGCTCCCACACAAAACTTACCGAATATATGCCAGTACCTCTCCACCGATATTCTCTTGTCGCGCCTTACGATCAGCCATCAACCCTTGCGATGTTGAAATCACTGCCAGGCCTAATCCATGCTCAACCCGCGGAAGCTCAGAGCTACCACGATACCAACGTCGACCAGACCTACTGACGCGCTGACAATCAACAATCGCTGGCTCGCCACTCTGATGGTACTTCAGGACGACCTCAAGCTCATCGAACTTACCAGCCGAATCTTTCTTCACTTCATACGAACCAATGAAGCCCTCCTCTTTGAGAACATCAAGGAAAGCCCGAGACATTTTTGAACTCCGGACGCGAACCAACGGATGCCCCGCTTGTTGTGCGTTACGAATTCTCGTTAGTAAATCTGCAAGTAGGTCTGTTAACATCTTTTATTCCTGTAAAAACTCTATTTCCGTACTACCAGCTGCTCTTCGTTACACCTGGTATCAGCCCGCGGTGAGCGTGCTCCCGAAAGCAAATGCGACACAACTTAAATTTCTTATAGACAGACCGAGGTCGTCCACACACCTGACATCGCGTATACCCACGAACTGAAAACTTGGGTTTCCGACTACACTTCACTAATAAACTTGTCTTTGCCACTATGCCTCTCCTCTAAATATCTTATGCTGCTTTCTTCCGGAACGGCATTCCGAGGTGAGTGAGCAGTGCCTTCCCTTCCTCATTCGAGTTTGCCGTTGTTACAAACGTTATATCCATACCCCGAATCTTATCGAGCTTATCAAGATTCACTTCTGGGAAAACAATCTGCTCCTTGATCCCGAGTGTATAGTTCCCTCGACCGTCAAATCCTTTGATAGGAGTCCCGCGAAAATCTCGCACGCGCGGCAAGGCTATTGAAATGAGCCGGTCAACAAAGTCATACATCCGCGCACCACGAAGCGTTACCTTTACACCAATCGGCATCCCTTCACGCAACTTAAAGCTCGCTATTGATTTCTTTGCCTTTGTCACCACTGGCTTTTGACCTGAAATCTGAGTTACAGCATACACAACATTCTCAATCGCCTTGCTGTTTGCGACCGCCTCACCAACTCCGCAGTTTATCACTACCTTTTCAAGGCGCGGCACCTGCATGACGGACTTATATCCGAACTCTTCCTTCAGTTTTGGAGCTGCTTCCTCGCTGTATCTTTCTTTCGCCCTTTTCATAACTTCCTCGAATCCTACGAACCAAAAGTTCCTTTCCTAATCTGTCTCTCCAACTCTCAGTTGAAAGTTCATGCTAAATCTGCTCGAACTCCCCACTTTCCGGATGAATAAATCCTCTTACTTTCTGGCCATCCTCAAGCATCTTTTTCTTGAGTCGCACAGGCTTCTTCAACTTCTCTGAATAGAACATCACGTTCGACACATGAATAGCCGCTGGAATCTGCATCTTCGTTGACTCTTCCCCTGGCTTCGTTGCTCGCTTATGTTTCGTGACGAGGTTCACCCCCTCCACGATAACGCGATCAGCACCCTGAAATGAGAGAATCTGACCCACCTGGCCCTTGTTTGGACGCTTCGTCTTATTACCGCCAGCGATGACCATGACCTTATCGCCCCGTTTCAATGTCGTCTCTTTTTTATTCATGACTCTTTCCTCTCTTGACCAGTCAGCGTGATCCTGCGCCTCTCCGCTGTTTCCTGGTCTCTTTCCTTTCCTCTTTTTCCTTTACAGAACCTCTGGGGCTAACGATACGATCTTCATGAAACGCTTACCGCGAAGCTCACGCGCCACAGGTCCAAAAATTCGAGTTCCAATTGGATCCTTTTGAGCGTTAATCAGAACCGCACTGTTGTCATCAAAGCGAATCGTTGATCCATCCTCTCTTTGAGTCTCCTTTGTAGTGCGGACGATAACCGCTTTCTGAATAGACCCCTTGGCAATTTTCGAATTTGCCATGGCATCCTTAACCGCTACTACAATAATGTCTCCAATAGCGGCGTAACGCCGCTTGGAGCCACCAAGCACCTTAATGCACGAGACCTTTCTCGCTCCAGAGTTATCCGCCACATTTAAAATCGACTTTGGCTGAATCATTATCTCTCCTGCCTAACTTCAATCATCTTCTGTAAAATTACATCTCATTTCCCACGGCTCGCTCCTTCCCATCACGTTTACAGAGCATTCGTAGGACCCGCTCAACGCCTCGCTTTACACCGCCTTTTGAATAACCTTGAGCAAGCGCCAACGCTTCGTCTTGCTTAATGGCCGTGTTTCAACAATCTGAACCCGATCGCCAATCTTCGCTTCATTACGCTCATCATGAACGTGAAACTTCTTTGTTACCCGAACATACTTCTTAAAGGTTGGGTGCTTCATCAGACGCACAGTTGATACGACCAGCGTCTTCTCCATTTTATCGCTTACCACCACACCTTCCCGAGTCTTCGGCAGGCCTCTCTGCTTGTCTCTTGGCTTGGTTGCCGCTTCTATCAGTTCGTTTAACTCTTGTGACTCCATATCTTCCTCTTCTCTTCCGGTTGAGACCTTCTCGTTTCAAATCCAGCCTGCTCATAACCTGAGCAATCCTGACGAACGATTCAGGCTTATATCCCTACCGCCCTCTATTCAAACTTTTCCGAATATACCGTCTTTGCCCGCGCTAACTCCCGTCGCACCTCACCGATACGATGAGTCTCGTTGAGTTGCCCTGAAGCGGCCCGAAACCGTAACTTCATTCGCTCTTCGGACAGGCTACGAATCTTCTCCCGCAACCCCTCTTCTGTGAGTTCTCGTATTCCCTTCAGATAATCTCTCGTTTTCATCAGAGCCTCTCTTTCCTCTTCTCTCTCTTGCCTCGCACTCATCACCGACAGAAAATGATAGCCACCGCAAATGATAGCCACCGCCTCGGAATGCTAGATAAGAGTCCTTGTTCTCTCTACAATTGTACAACGCACCGGCATCTTCGATGCTGCGAGCTCCAGTGCACGACGCGCTGTTTCTCGCTCTACTCCAGTTATCTCATACATGATTCTTCCAGCTCTTACAGAAGCCACCCATTTGTCAGGTGCTCCCTTTCCTTTCCCCATTCGGGTTTCAGCCGGCTTTGAGGTCAAAGGCTTGTCAGGAAAAATCCGAATCCAAACTTTTCCACCTCTCTTCGCATAGCGAGTCATTGCCACACGTCCCGCCTCAATTTGGCGGGCGCTGATCCAGCCAGCATCAAGAGCTTTTAGTCCAAAATCACCAAAGCTCAGACTTGTTCCTCGGGTCTCCGTACCGCGAAGGTGTCGCACCCGCTTCATCTGCTTTCGATATTTAGGCTTCTTCGGCTGTTGCATCTTTCTCTCTCAACTTGTCGTTACAAACTCTTCTCTTCCCTGCTCTCTACTGGGGCTAGACCCTAGCTTTCTCCGGCCTAGACCCTATAGTCGCATTACTTCATAGTTGCATTGCTTCTAGAGGGACTTGCTCACCCTCTTCAAACTTTTCACCCTTAAAGATCCAGACTTTAATTCCGAGAATGCCATACGTTGTCTTGGCCTCAGCAGTCCCGTAATCAATTTCGGCTCGCAGAGTATGCAAAGGAATCCGTCCTTCCTTGTACTGCTCGGTTCTTGCGATGTCGGCGCCGTTCAATCGACCGCTCACACTGACCTTGATACCTTCAGCACCAGCTCTTAACGCTCGCCCTACAGCATCCTTCATCGCTCTTCTGAAGTTTACTCGTCGAGACAACTGGAACGCAGCCGCCTCTGCCACAAGCTGAGCATTCATATCAGCTTTAAGCGCCTCTATTATATTTAGGCTCACATCTCGCTGAACGTGATCTCTCAGCTTACCCCGGAGCTCTTCAATATCTTTCCCCTTCTTACCAATCACCAGTCCTGGCTTCGCAGAGTAAATATTGATCTTCACCTTCGCAGCGGCCCGCTCAATTTCAATATTTGGTATGCCTGCTGTGTGAAGTTTTGACTTCACATAATCTCGAATTTTTCGATCCTCATGAAGATATCTTGCGGTATCCTGTGAAGTCCCAAACCAACGCGACCTCCAAGTCTCAATAACTCCAACCCGCATTCCGAAAGGATTAACTTTCTGTCCCATACTTTCCTATTCTTCGTAGACGCCTTCGTTTGTTGCGTTCTTAATTTCTAATATCTCGTCCTGTACATTTGTAGCGGACTACTCTCTGCAGGAGTTGACACTCTGCGCATTCTTGCTCACCACCTCAGCTCCTGCCCTGTACTCGCTTCCCGAGCTCGCACACACCAGAACTGGCGACTAACACACGCGGTGCCCTACCAAACAGAACCCGTTCCCGTTGAAACTCCGCTCCCATTGCAACTTCGGTGCTTTTTTGCACGAAACTCGCTACCCGTTAATTCAAGCCACCTTGTTTCGTGCCAACTGGGCCGATCATCAACTTTCCAATGACATCCGTGTCCAGCCAAACCGAAGAACCATGAGATTCTACAAATTCCCCTACCTTTACCCCTGTGGATTTGGCCACAAGGACAAAGAAACCGCGCCCCACCAGAATGGGACTAAAAAGACAAGCTGCGTAAGATTAGCTAAATGGGCATGACAAATCAAACATCTGGCACTAAATATTTGGAAAGATATGAAATAAAGGAAGGGAAGTAAGGAGAGGGATGGGGGTGAAATAAAAACGGGGCCACCAAAACACCGGAGCGTATAAACTTTCCCAACCAACACACTGATTTCTTTACGAATATACTCGCTAGGCGTCGATTCATGACGAGGAATAGAGGATTCAAACCCACGGACCACTTCATGCCCTGTATTCGGGGGCTTTCCAAAGCGCCACGCGTTCACCAACCGGACCCTTCGTCCGTCCTTGCCCAATGATCACACTGCCCAATGATCACGCTGCGCCAGACATTATAGCTCTACCGGAGAATGGAACTACAGCGCTTCAGACTCTAGAGATAGCGTCCTAACTGAACCGTAATATGTGAAGACCGCTTCCTGATAGGGGTTGCTCTTCCCTGTGCTCGCGGGAGAAATCGTCGCAAGGTCTTTCCCATATCGACATGACCACCTGTTACCCACAGCTGATCCACGTCCACGTCCCCCTTCTCTTGGGCATTTGCCATAGCGGAACGGAGTAATTTGTAGACGATTCGCCCACCTTTCGTTGGATGAAATTGAACTGCATTAAGAGCTGGTTCTAGCTGCTTTCCCTTCACCAAGTCGAGAACCAACCTCACCTTCTGTGGGGGAATTCGGACATGCCTTAGGGTAGCTGACGCTACCGATTCAGATTTTTTCTTTTTGTTTACTTGACTGGTCATCGTGTACCTCTGGCGCTCTTCCGAGTTTGTCCTGCCCGCTAAACAGGCTACAGGGACTTCCTCTCTTTTCTTCTCTTTCCTATCTAATTCCGAAACTATTTCTTCACTGAGTGACCGTTATACGTTCGGGTCGCAGCAAATTCTCCCAGCTTATGTCCTACCATGTTATCGGTAATGAACACTGGGATGAACTTCTTCCCGTTATGAACAGCAAACGTTAACCCAATCATATCGGGAATGATTACCGATCTCCGAGACCAAGTCTTGATAGGGCCTTTGTGGGCTCCACTCTTAGCTCTATCAATCCACTTTAGTAGATGGTCATCAACAAATGGTCCTTTTTTTAACGAACGTGGCATCTCTTCTTTACTCCTTTAAAGACTCAACTCCTATGCGCCGCATACACTACTCAAGCGATGCAGGCTGCGTGCACTATGCCCTCTACTTACTCCCTCGACGACGAACGATAAACCGATCCGTACGCTTATTGTGTCGGGTCTTGTACCCCTTGGTGGGCTTCCCTGATGGGGTACATGGATGTCGACCACCAGCCGACTTCCCTTCTCCTCCACCCATTGGATGGTCTACTGGGTTCTTCGCAACACCCCTTGTGTGTGGACGGCGTGACAACCATCTTGAACGCCCAGCTTTTCCGAGACTAATATTTTGATGTTCTGAGTTCGATACCTGCCCAATGGTTGCTGAACAAGCAAGCAATACCTTTCTCATCTCACCTGAAGGCAATTTGATAAATGCATATTTGCCCTCCTTCGCTACTAACTGAGCAGCCACTCCTGCTGAACGAACTAACTGCCCACCGTGCCCGATCTTCAACTCAATATTGTGAATGGATTGTCCAGTAGGAATCTTTCTCAGCGGAAGATTATTCCCCACCTGCACTTCTGCAGCCTCTCCGCTCATTACCTTACTGCCTACTCGTAGTTTCAGTGGAGCAAGGATGTAGCGCTTCTCTCCATCTGCATAGTGAAGTAACGCGATACGCGCCGTTCTATTCGGGTCGTACTCGATAGCCGCAACGGTTGCTGGGATTCCATCCTTATTGCGCTTGAAGTCGATCTCTCTGTACCGTCGCTTATGTCCACCACCAGTATTGAGATTGGTAATACGTCCATTATTGTTTCGACCACCAGTACGCGACAACTTCTTCAAAAGCCGTTTTTCGGGCTTCTTTGAAGACACCTCAGAGTAGTCGGCGACTGTGTAAAAACGTCTGCCAGGAGTTATCGGTTTAAACTTTTTGAGCGCCATAATATTACTTCCAACTAATCAAAATTTCGCCAGCCTATCTCACTCAGAGAAGACCTCTCCCTTCCCTATAAACCTTCAACGACATCAATAGCCTGCCCTGGACCGAGTGTCACATAGGCTTTCTTATAACTGTTTGTCATGCCAACTTGACGACCTCTACGCTTGAGCTTTCCTCGGTAGTTGAGAATATTTACTCCCAACACCTCAACATCAAAGATGCCGGCCACAGCTTCCTTAATCTCTTGCTTCGTTGCTGAGCGAGCCACCTCAAAAGTAACTACGGATCCAACCTCACCAACATATGAGCTCTTTTCTGTCACTATCGGACGAACCAACGTGTTGTAGTGCTTACTCAGAACTTCCTTTTCACTTTTCTTTGCCATATCTCTCTCAACAACAACAAATTCTACTAGCTACTTCCTGATGCCTTCCCCGAAACCTATAACGAAGAGGCGCTTTCTCCTGCTCCCACTTTGTCAATCTGAGCACCTAACTTCTGCGTTACATTTGCTAACGATTGCTCTGTAAGCAGTAAACAATCTGCGTTCACCACATCATAAACGTTCACCCCTTCCACTGGGAGACACGTCACACCTGAAATGTTTCGCGCTGACACCGCAGCCGCTTCCTCTCCCTTCGAAAAGAGGAATACCACCTTTGGTGGCTTCGACGGTGAACCCTCGGAACCCCGTAGATTCAAAGTCGACAGAATACTGAAAAATTCTTTCGTCTTCGGCTTCTCGATAGAGATTGCATCGACGACTACGAGCTTTCCAGCCTCTACCTTGGCAGAAATCGCACCACAAAGCGCCTGACGACGCACCTTACGCGGCAACTTGAACGAGTAGTCTCGTGGCTGCGGACCAAATATTACGGCTCCACCAACCCAGAGAGGAGAGTTTACCGACCCGGCACGTGCCCTACCAGTTCCCTTCTGCTTGAACGGCTTCTTGGTACCACCAGACATTCTCGCAAGGTTCAGCGTTGCATGTGTACCAGCCCGTCGCTTGGCGCGCTGCCATCGCACTACTGAGTGCACAACACTCTCGTTCACTCCTGCTCCGAAGATATCATCTCGAACCGATACCTTCTTTACCTCTGACCCTGATGTATTCACTACTGCTAGTTCCATCTCTTTCTCTCTCTATCTGATGAATGCTCTTTAGGCTACCTTTGCGACCTTCTTTTGAGCTTTGTGAACCATAACTATCCCATTGATAGGACCAGGCACGGCGCCTTTGACCAACAAAAGATTCTTCTCTGGAATGACATCGACCACCTGAAGGTTCATCTTCGTCACATTCTTTGACCCCATGTGTCCTGGCATTTTCTGGTTTTTCCAAACTCGTCCTGGGAATTTTCGGCAACCAATTGAACCGATATGTCTTCGCATTTCGTGAGTGCCGCGAGTTGCTGGCTGACCCCGAACTCCAAATCTTCTCACAACGCCTTGGAACCCTTTCCCCTTCGATACCCCAGAGACATCAAGGTACTGACCTTTCTCAAATACATCCGAAACGCCAAGTTCTTTTCCAATTTCCGCCCATCCAAGCTCTTCTACATCACACCGAACTTCACGAAGGTGATAAAAGGCTCCTTTGCCCGCCTTTGAACAATGTCCGGTTCTCGCCTTATTTACTCGTTGCGGCTTCTTCGGTTCGAACCCGAGCTGCACGGCATTATAGCCATCATTCTGCTCAGTCTTCACCTGCACTACCACATTTGGTCCCGTCTGAATGACGGACACGGGCACTGCCGCACCATCTTCAGAAAAAATCTGGGTCATACCAAGCTTTTTCCCTATGAGCCCTTCTTTGTATTGACGTACTGTTGCCATGACTTTCTTCCGCTCTTTCTCGTTCGTTCCTAACACCCGATCACTGCACTTCACATTTACTGAAGCTTCAACTCAACATCGATTCCTGTTGAAAGCTCCAACTTGCCCAACTCATCAATTGTTTGCTGGGTTGGTTCAAGAATATCTAATAAGCGCTTGTGGGTTCGAATCTCAAACTGCTCCCTCGACTTCTTATCGATAAAAGTCGATCGGTTCACTGTGTATTTCTCAATGCGAGTCGGCAATGGAATTGGTCCGGCCACCCGGCCACCAGTTCGACGAACTGTCGAAACAATTTCCGTAACCGCTGTATCTAGAAGCTTATGGTCGTATCCCTTAAGACGTATTCTGATTAACTGACCACCTATCATACCAAACTACTCCTGCTGCTTTCCTAATCCTCAACTCTTGGAGGAAGTATCAAACCTTTACCAGCTCCAACTCTTTAAAGAAATTTTCTCAAGGGTGAATTGCTCACTCTATCGATTACTCGCTCGCCTCATTATCGACGTTCCTGCACACAGAAACTGTCAAGCATCTCAATGCAACGCATCCCGTTCCGCCTATAAGTTCTCTCAAACTCACACCCCGCAAGCCAAGGAGAGGTAAGCCAAGGAGAGGTAAGCCAAAGCAAACCTTCAAACTTTGAGAGCAGAGCGCTGTAGCGCCGAGCACAGAGAACGAACACTATGGACTAAGTCCGATTTCTTTTCAACGCAACGGGCCCCGTGAGAAAAAAAAATTGTAATTTTACGCCTCTATCCCAAAGTTTGCTCACCACCCCCTGAACGACGATCCGCGTCCAAACACCATAAGCTACTGAAATTACATGTTTTTAGCAGACTCTTCCAACCGTGCGTGAATCCAACCCTCAACCAGTCGTATTCTGGCTCCCCTTTGGAACCACGATCAGCCATCGAAGACAAAAAAACCGGCTACAAGAGCCGGTTTTTTATCTTTCTGTTGGGGGAGTCTCGCCTCTAACGAGGCTGAGCTCCCTCCTCAGTTGCCTTCATTACTCAACAACTTCGGTTACAACACCCGAACCTACAGTCCGTCCACCCTCACGGATAGCAAAGCGTACTTGCTTTTCAAGAGCGATAGGCTGATGGAGCTCAACATCAAGAGTGATGTTGTCACCTGGCATCGCCATCTCTACTCCCTCTGGAAGGTTAATCGACCCTGTTACGTCAGTTGTTCTGAAGTAGAACTGCGGACGATATCCTGTGAAGAACGGCTTATGACGTCCACCTTCTTCCTTCTTCAAGATGTATGCTTCCGCCTTGAACTTCTTGTGTGGTGTGATTGAACCTGTCTTCGCAATTACCTGCCCACGCTCAATCTCATCGCGCTTCAGTCCCCTGAGAAGCAGACCAACGTTGTCCCCTGCCTGCCCCTGGTCAAGCATTTTACGGAACATCTCAACACCAGTGATAGTTGTTTTCTGCGTGTCACTGAGACCAACGATCTCAATTTCCTCACCGACCTTCACAACTCCCCGCTCGATACGACCAGTCGCTACAGTTCCTCGACCTTCGATTGAGAATACATCTTCAATCGGCATCAAGAATGGCTTGTCAACATCACGCTCAGGCACAGGAATGTACTCGTCAATGGTGCTCAATAGCCGGTCAATGCTCCCGATACCGAGATCATCATTATCGCCGTTTAGTGCCTTCAGAGCACTCCCTTTTACCACTGGAGTATCATCTCCTGGGAACCCGTACTCATTCAAGAGATCACGAACTTCCATTTCAACAAGCTCTAGTAATTCTTCATCATCAACGATGTCTACTTTGTTGAGGAATACAACAATCTTTGGAACACCTACTTGACGAGCAAGAAGGATATGCTCTCGTGTCTGAGGCATTGGTCCATCCGCTGCACTTACAACGAGGATTGCTCCGTCCATCTGCGCAGCACCAGTGATCATGTTCTTCACATAATCTGCGTGTCCTGGACAGTCAACGTGTGCATAGTGCCGGCTCTCTGTTTCGTACTCAACGTGAGCACTTGCAATAGTAACCGTTTTCGTCTCATCTCGCTCGGTTCCACCCTTCGCGATGTCCTTGTATGAAAGTCCTGTAGCTAAACTTCTTGATGCTTGAGTGTTCACAAGCGCCGCTGTTAGCGTAGTCTTTCCGTGGTCAACGTGCCCAATAGTTCCGACGTTTACGTGCGGCTTGGTCCGTTCAAACTTCTCCTTTCCCATAATGCCAATCCTTAAGTAATTATCTCTACTTTACAATACTTACCATAAGAGCGAGCTCTCGCCCACTCTCTTCGGAGGTAACTCATTTAACACTCCCAGTGATGCCTTCCTCCTTAGCGAACTTCGCGGAATAGGGCTAACCTCATCGGAATAAGCCCGTAGACTACTGAGAAGCGATAGTTTCTGCAATATGCGAGGGAACTTCCTCATAATGGTCGTATTCCATTGAGAAATTCGCCCGCCCCTGCGTATTAGAACGCAAATCCGTAGCATAACCAAACATTTCAGCAAGTGGAACCTCTGCCGAGATTACCTGCCCGCCACCACGAGTGTCCATACCGAGGATCTTGGCTCTTCGCCTGTTCAAGTCCCCAACAACATTACTCGTAAACTCCTCAGGAGCCACAACCTCTACTTTCATAACCGGCTCCAGAAGCTTTACTCCCGCCTTCCGGGCTGCTTCCTTCACGCACATTGAGCCTGCTATCTTAAACGCCATTTCACTGGAGTCAACCTCATGGAAGCTTCCATAGTACAGGCTCACCCGTATATCGATTAATGGATATCCAGCGTAAATTCCACCCCGGAGAGCCTCTTCAACCCCATTTTTGACCGCGGGGACGTACTCTTTTGGAATAATGCCGCCCTTGATCTCATCAACAAACTCAAAACCACTGCCAGAGGACAATGGCTCAAGGCGTAAAAATACATGTCCGAACTGTCCTCTCCCTCCCGTTTGCTTGGCGTACTTGAGCTCATGCTCCGTCTTTGGAGCGACAATGGTCTCCCGATATGCTACCTGAGGCTTTCCAACGGTGGTTTGAACAGAGAACTCCCTCTCAAGTCGACTTTTAATGATCTCAAGATGAAGCTCCCCCATGCCGTGTAGGATCGTCTGCCCACTTTCAGGGTCCGTCTCCATACGAAGTGATGGGTCCTCCTTCGCCAGTTTCACCAGCGCTAGCCCCATTTTTTCTTCATCGGCTTTTGACTTTGGCTCAATAGCCACACCGATTACTGGATCGGGAGCGTATATACTTTCAAGAAGAATGGGTTGCGAAACTTCGCACAACGTATCTCCTGTGAAGGTTTCTTTCAATCCAACTGCCGCCCCGATATCACCAACACCAATACGCTTGACCTCCTCTCGATCATCAGCATGCATTCGAACGAGTCTTCCGATTCTCTCTTTTTTTCCTCGAGTTGCATTCAAGATCGTCGCTCCTGTCTCCAGAACTCCAGAATACACTCGGAAAAACGTGAGCACTCCCACAAATGGATCTGTCACTATTTTAAAGGCAAGCGCACTGAACGGCTCACTTTCATCAGCAGTGCGAACTACAGAAACCTCTTCCCCTTCCTTTGAATCAGGCTTAAAACCGTGAACTGGGGGAACGTCAAGGGGAGAAGGGAGATAGTGGATTACTGCATCGAGCAGTGGCTGAACCCCTTTATTCTTGAAAGAGCTCCCCCCTAATACTGGATATATTTGTCGCGCTAAAGTGCCTTTTCGAATGCAAGAGCGAATCTCATCAGGGGTTAACTCCTCACCAGAAAGGTAACGCTCCATGAAGTGATCATCACAGTCAGCGATACTCTCAAAGAGAAACTCTCTTGCAGACATCACTTTATCCATCAACTCGTCAGGAACATCTCGCGTTTCGTATTGCGCCCCTTTTGACTCATCAATGTAGTAATACGCCTTCATTTCTACGAGGTCGACAACTCCAGCAAACTCACCCTCTTGCCCGATCATAACCTGGAGGGGAACGGCCTTAGCCCCAAGTCGCTCACGGATTGTACTCACCGCATAGTCAAAATCAGCCCCGGTCTTATCCATTTTATTTATGAAGCAAAAACGAGGAACTCCGAATTTGGTTGCCTGACGCCACACCGTCTCTGACTGAGGCTCTACCCCGTTGACTGCATCAAAAACGGCAACGGCTCCATCGAGTACCCGCAGACTTCGCTCTACCTCAATGGTGAAGTCCACGTGTCCTGGGGTATCAATGATATTGACTTTATGCTCTGGCAATCCGCCTTCAGCTCCCGACCAACTACACGTTGTTGCCGCCGAGGTGATGGTAATCCCACGCTCCTGCTCCAACTCCATATAGTCCATAGTGGCAGCACCTTCGTGCACTTCTCCAATTTTGTAATTAATCCCGGTATAGAAAAGAATGCGTTCTGTAGTAGTCGTCTTACCAGCATCGATATGAGCCATGATTCCGATATTACGAGTTTTTGAGAGGTCCATCGTTGATGTTGTTTTCTTTGACACTATCTACCTCTTAGAGAAATGGGAATGTACTCTGAGGAACCCTCCGAAGCCGAACAGGCTCTCCATAAAACACAGCCCCCACAAGACACAGCCCCCACAAGACACAGCCCCTATACTAACCAAAAAACTCGATTTGTATACAGGACGGCACTTTGCTTACACAGAAGGCGCTTATATGAAAGGAACGGAGCTTCGTGAGCTAGCACCCTACGCGGAACGATGCTGATTTGGGTGCAATACAGCTCTTGAACAATACAGAGCCACTACCGCGAACAATTCTACGACCGCGAACAGTTCTACTACTGCGAACAATTCTACCAGCGAAAGTGTGCAAATGCTTTGTTTGCTTCCGCCATGCGATGGGTATCTTCACGCTTCTTAACGGCTGCTCCTCTGTTTTCATGAGCCTCAAGCAACTCACCCGCTAGCCTGTCTGCAAGTGTTCTTTCGCTTCGTCCTTCAGTAGCGATCTTTAACCACCGAAGAGCTAACGCCTGTCCTCTTTTCGGATTGACCTCCGTTGGCACCTGATAGTTCGCACCACCCACCCGTCTGGACCGCACTTCCACCGAAGGCTGAATGTTGTTGAGTGCTTTGTGAAAAATCTGAAGCGGGTCCTCTTTTGTTCTATCGCTGATCTTATCTAGCGCATCGTACAACCCTCTTTCGGCAACGCTCTTCTTCCCGTCTTTCATCAGGATGTTCACGGCCTTTGCAAATACCACATCGTGATACCGCGGATCTGGTAAAATATCTCTCGTAAAATCTTTCTTCTTTCGTGTCATTTCTCTCTTACCCGACTACCAAAAAATAATCTGCTGATTCCCAACTATTACTTAGGGCGCTTCGCTCCATACTTTGAGCGACCTTGCTTTCGATCCTGCACACCATGAGCCTCAAGCTTTCCACGTATGATATGGTAGCGAACCCCCGGTAAGTCCTTCACCCGTCCACCACGGATAAGAACCACTGAGTGCTCTTGCAGATTGTGCCCAACGCCTGGGATGTAACTTGTTACTTCCACTCCGGTAGTAAGTCTTACCCGCGCTACTTTTCTCAATGCAGAATTCGGCTTCTTTGGTGTCTGAGTGTACACCCGAGTACAAACACCTCTTCTTTGAGGACACTGCTTTAACGCCGGACACTTGACCCTCGAACTCTTTGAGCCCCGACGCTTTCTCACCAATTGGTTAATCGTTGGCATAATCTAACTTTTCTATTCAACGTATACACTTGATCAGATCTCTCGTTTTCCGAGCGATCTTCCACTTCTAGCTCTAAAAAATGAAGGCTAAGGGTACGGGTTTCTTTCAGAATACTCAACCTCTCGGCCTTTTTTTCTGACCGGAGTCAATAAAAACCTCCTGAAAGGTGGGACTTACCTGGCCAATCTCTTGGTAGGAATCGCTAGATCCCTATATTTACTGAACTTCTAGAGCAAGTCTTCCTCCTCCACAGTGGCTTTTCATACGTATTAAGCAACCACCTATCAGCTCCGAAGCGTTTTATTTCACTCCCCAGGTCTTTCTCAAATATGGTTTTCTTCCCGACCCTTCAGCATAGCTCTCATAATGCCACGAATTCTTTTTGTAATATTCTTGGTGACCTTCTTCAGCTCTGTAGAACTGGCTGGCTGGCACTATCTCAGTGACAATCGGA
>Ga0181593_10003205_pt1 | contig 15038 bp, 12 predicted proteins | sample 071ome_19_FD_133756 | JGI IMG/M metagenome (GOLD analysis project Ga0181593, IMG submission 133756) | Coastal salt marsh microbial communities from the Groves Creek Marsh, Skidaway Island, Georgia - 071413AT metaG (megahit assembly) | ecosystem: Environmental > Aquatic > Marine > Intertidal...
AGCCCCTGCCTATTTACGGAGATGGCAACTATATTCGCGATTGGCTTTATGTGATTGATCATTGCGAGGCTATTGATTTGATTTTGCAAAATGCTAAAGCTGGTGATATTTACAATATTGGTGGTAATAATGAAAAATCTAACTTGGAAATAACTAATTTTATTTTAGATTTCTTAGATAAACCTGCTGATCTAGTAAGACATGTCGAGGACCGAAAGGCACATGACAGACGTTATGCAATCGATGCTTCATTAATTAAGAAAGATCTAGGTTGGGAACCCAAAGTGCCTTTTGAAAAAGGTATTCAAATGACATTTGATTGGTATAAAAACAATCAAGAATGGGTTAAAAAAGTAATGTAAATAAAATGAAATATTCAAAATTTTTTGGAAAAACATCCAAAACTGTTTCCTCAGAAATCAAATTCAAATCTCATAAACTTCTGGTTCAAGCTGGATTTATTGCAGAATCGACTGCAGGTCGATACTACATGTTGCCTCTTGGCATGCTTGTGCAAAATAAACTTGTAGATGTTGTTCGTCGACATATGAACAAATCTCAAGCTCAAGAAATGCTGACACCTGTGTGTCACCCACTTGAATTGTGGCAAGAAACCAACCGTGATTCGGCTTCTGGTTTTGAATTAACATTGGTGGAAGATCGCCGTGGAGCTCAATTTGCACTAGGTGGTACTGCCGAGGAAATGTTTGTAGATGTTGTGCGCAGATACAACCTGTCTTATAAAGATCTACCTTTTAACATCTATCAATTTGGATATAAATTCCGTGACGAAAAACGAGCTCGAGCTGGTTTGTTGCGTCTGCGAGAATTCTCAATGAAAGATGCTTACGCATTTACTCAAAATGAAGAACAGTTCGGAGAAATTTACCAAGATATGACTCAAACTTACCTAGATATTTACAACGAGCTTGGTTTAGAAGCTAAAGTTGTGGCTTCTGATAATGGTTTTATTGGTGGAGATTACTGTCATGAATTTATTGTAGATTCAGATATAGGTGAATCGCGCTATTTACAAGCGGAAGGCTCTGACTATGTCGCGCATGAAGATATTGCTGTGTTTGTGAAACAAGATATCAACTCTCAAGAAGCAGAAGAACAATTAACTGAAGTAGATGCAGATAGATCCAAAACAGTACAGGCTGGAGCTGAGCTTCATGGGCTGCCGCTAGAGAGACAAATAAAAAATGTGGCCTTCAGTTCCAAATCAAAAGGTTATGTCTTGGCTGTGATTCGAGCTGATCTCGATGTAAATGTGCGTAAACTCGAAAACTTATTGGGCGTGATAGAAGATGATCTAGAACCTATGGAGGCCTCTGATGTGATTGATGTGCTTGGTTCTTACCCAGGGTTTATCTCCCCTGTTGGAATTAAAGAAAATCTTAAAACCGATAAACAATTAATAGTAGTCGGTGATGACTCTCTGAGAACTATTAAGAATGCTTATACTGGTGCAAATGTCAAAAAAAGAGATATGCTCAATGTGAATATTGATCGTGATTATACATGTGATTTAGAAGGTGATATTTCTTTAGCTCAAGCAGGTTACCTGCATGAATCTGGAGGGAAATTAGTTGAAAACCTAGGTATAGAAGTCGGTAATATATTCCAAAATGGATATCATTATACTGCCAAAATGGCTGGAGCTAACTTTGTTGATGCCAATAACCAAGAACAAAACTTATATATGGGATGTTTTGGGATTGGTATTAGTAGAACTTTGCAAACTATTGCCGAGATTCATTCCGATGACAAAGGTTTGGTATGGCCAAAGTGTGTGACTCCGTATCATATCCATTTGATTGGAATTAAGGCTCCAGAATATGCCCAAGATCTTTATGACAGACTACAGTCTGAGGGCCTAGATGTCTTGTTCGATGATCGTGATGATAGACCAGGTTCGATGTTTGCTGATGCAGATTTAATTGGGATACCTGTGCGTGTTGTGGCTTCTGGCAGACTGCAAGAGGAATCTAAATACGAATTCAAAATCAGAATGGAATCAGAGGCTGAAATTTTGTCTCTAGATCAACTTATTACAAAAATAAACTCTTATTACAATGCATAAAGTATTAGTATTTGGTGCAAATGGACTTCTTGGTTCTCAAATCGTAAAACAACTGCTTAATTCTGATAAATATGAATTACTGACTCCGTCTCGTGATTTGGTAGATTTAACTTCAGATATTCAGGTTCGAGACTATGTTTCTGAGCACAAACCAGATTTTATAATAAACTGTGCTGGTTACAATCTTGTTGATCAATGTGAAGTTGATTTAGAGCAACAAGAAATGGCCATGAATTTGAATGTAAAAGCACCTGAATTACTTGCTCGATTGGCACTGGAACATGGGGCTAGATTTGTGACTTTTTCAACTGATTATGTATTTGATGGCTCTAAAGAGTCTGCATATGTTGAATCTGACACCCCTAATCCAATTAATTACTATGGAAAAACAAAACTTATGGCAGAAGAAGCTGTGCTCTCTGCTAATCCAAAGGCTTTAGTTATCCGTACGCAGTGGTTGTTTGGACCTGGGCGTCGTGATTTTGTCGATGCCATATTACCCAAACTCGAGGGGGCGGACCCAGTACCGGTGGTAAATGACCAAATTGGCTGCCCAACATATACTGTCGATTTGGCTGCTCGAGTTGTCGACTCTCTGTTAGAATCAGATACTTTTGGGATTGTGCACTTGGTAAATCAAGGCTCGGTTAGCTGGTACGAATTTACTCTCGCTATCCAAGAAACCCTTGGTACTCACGCCATGATTTCTCCTGTGAGTTCGGATGGATTTAAAAGACTTGCCACTCGACCAAAACATGGTATACTTGCAAGTGAAAAAATAGATCAACTACGTGACTTTCGCTTAGCACTCAAAGATTACTTACTTAAATAAACTTATGAAAGCTATTGTTCTTGCCGGCGGGAATGGTACCCGACTACGACCTTTGACTCATTGTTTACACAAAACTGTGTTGCCTGTGTTCGATAAACCTATGATTTTTTACTCACTCGAGTTACTTGCTGAATCTGGTATTGTTGATGTGTGTATAGTGGTTTCTCGTGGTTTTGCCGCAGTTTACTTGCAACTTTTAGGTTCGGGGGCGGACTTTGGTTTGAACATTACTTATAAAATCCAAGATGAGGCTTTGGGTATTGCCCATGCAATCGATCAGTGCCGGTCAGAAATCCAGGGAGATGACTGTTTGGTGGTACTGGGAGACAACCTATTTGATAAAGGTTTTAATGTAAAACAAATTGTCGAAGGTTTTAATGGAGGTTGTGAATTGTTTTTTAAAGAGGTTCATGATCCTGAACGCTTTGGGGTTCCCACGCTAGATGGACGAAAAGTTATCAAACTTACCGAAAAGCCAGACAATCCAGATACAAACTATGCATGTGTAGGACTTTATATGTTCGACAAGGATTTATTTGATCATATAGCAACTTTGGAGCCTTCTGCGCGAGGAGAGTACGAAGTGACTGATCTTAACAATATATATATCAACAAAGGCCAAGCTCGTGCCAATTTTTATGACGGGTTTTGGATTGATGCTGGTACTCACGACTCGCTACTAAAAGCCAACGAGTATTTTTATTCCCTAAATCAATAATCATATGAAAGCTGTTATTTGCGCTGCAGGAAAAGGTTCTAGACTCGCACCTCTTACAAATGTAGCACCTAAATGTTTGCTACCTGTTTACAATATGCCTATGATTATGTACCCCTTGTCCGTGGCAAAAAACGCTGGAATTAACGATGTTTGTATTGTAATTTCAGCCGAACACGCGCACCTATTTGCAAACTTGCTGGCTGATGGCTCTGATTTAGGATTGAATATCACATTTAAGATCCAAAAAGAAGCACTTGGTGTTTGTGATGCAATTTGCTCAGCTAAAGATTTTGTCGGAGATGAAAACTTTCTACTGTTACTTGGTGATAATATTATGTTTGATGATCTAAAAGAGTCAGTAGATAAATTTACTTCTGGTGCTCAACTTTTTTTATCGCATGTGAAAGATCCTCGTGCTTTTGGTGTAGCTAAGCTAGATGGTGAAAAAATCGTGGGTATGATTGAAAAACCAATCAATCCCCCATCGAACTTGATTTGGACTGGATGTGCGATTTTTGATAATTCATTTTTTGAATTAGCCAAAACAATTTCAATGTCAGAACGTGGAGAGTTCGAAACTCCAGATGTTATTCAAAAGTATATCGATTTGAATCAAGCTACATATAGCCAATTAAAATATAATTGGTTTGATTGCGGAACTCACAAAAGTTTGGTTGAAGCTTCTGGGTTTGTACATAAAATTTCTAACTCCCTGCAATATGAACGCCACCAAAATCCTCTTAGTCGGATCGCTAGCTTACGATCATCTATTGAGGTATCCAAGACAGTTTAAAGACGTTTTATCAAAAAAAACTCGTATCAATGCCAGTTTTGTATTAGACCAAAAATTGATAAGTCGTGGAGGTTGTGCCGGAAATATTGCATATGGATTTAAAGCCATTGGATTTGATAATTTTCAATTAGTGTCTGTGCTTGGAAAAGGTGATTCTCAGGTTTACTTGGATTATTTCGAGAAAAATAACATAGATACAAGTTTGATTAGCGTGGTCAACGGCTACAGTAGTTGTGCTTATATCTCAACTGATCATGTATTAGATCAGTTGACCTTTTTTATTGCAAATAGCGCTATTGAAGAATCTCAAAAATACTTAGGGTTTGGTGATCCCAAACAATATGGCTTGGCTATTTTGGCTCCTCATAATTTTAATTTGATCAAGGAAGCCTTCGAATTTATCAAACTTAACCAAATTGATTTGGTGTTTGATCCAGGCCAACAGATCTCTGTATTTGGGCAGAAGCTTTTTATGGAAGTGTTGGCACATTCAAAATTTTTGATCTTAAATAAGCAAGAGCTGGAATATGCAATGCAACTTTATGGATTGAGTTATGATCAAATTCTAAAAATGGTGGAGTATCTTATTGTAACTGACTCAGAAAACCCGGTGGTGATTGAAAGCACTAAGCATAATTATAAACAAGAATTTCCAGCGAAAATGTCTTCCAAAGTTGTAGATCCAACTGGTTGTGGGGATGCTTTTCGAGCTGGATTTTTTGCCGGTTACATGCAGGGATCTGATTTTGATATGTGTGTTGAACAAGCTATGAGCCTGGCTGGTTTGTGTCTTGGATCGGCGGTAACCCAAGATTATTTATGAACTTTTTAGATGTAGAATTTAAATCCAAGGCCAAATATATAATTGGTGTTGATGAAGTTGGGCGCGGTTGTTTTATGGGGCCTATGGTGGTTGGTTTTTGTTTTTTTGATCCTAGATTGGCAGAAATCAAACAACTTAATGATTCTAAGCAATTAACTGATAAAAAGCGCCGTGAAATTGCTCCTCAAGTAGCACGAGTGACTAGATTTTTGATGGTACGTATTCCGGCTGAATTAATTGATCTGCATGGACTCAATTTAGGATATTTATTTGCATGCAAGCAGTTTGCAGAATATTTCGAAATTAAATTTGATGAATGTGAATTTATGCTTGATTATGGAATTAAAACGCCAAAAGAGTTTGTGTCTCAGCAATTTAAAAAGGGTGATAGTAAATGCTACAGCATTGCAGCGGCTTCGGTTTTGGCAAAGGTGTATCGTGATAGTTATATGGAGAATTTAGAGTTGATTTTACCTGAGTTCAAACCTGCAAGCCATAAAGGCTATGGCACTGCTGCTCATCGTGCTATACTAAGTGAAATTAAACCATGCTATGAGCATAGGCTTAGCTTTATAAAATCATGAAAAATTATATCTTATTAGTTGGTAATTACGGTGGAACCAACCTGGGTGATGAAATGCTCAAGCAAGCAAGTCTGCAAATGCTTGCCTCAGAGAAAACCGAGGTGAAAACTATGCAACCTTGCGGTGGTGATTTTGAAGTATTTGCATCTGGTTTTCGCTCTATGTTGAATTTTAGAGGACAAAACTGGCAGGCTTTTTTGGCAATCAAAAACAGCTCTAGAGTAGTGTTTGGTGGTGGAGGCTTGATCAACTCTGATAATTGGCGATCCTTGGTTATTTGGGGGCAAATTCTGGCCGTAGCTTTGATACTTGGTAAGCAAGTCGACTTGGTGGCGCAGTCTTTTTCTAGTCCGCCCTCAACTGGACTTAGGTGGCTTTTATCTAAGTGTAATTCGGTGAGTGTCAGAGATAAGCTTAGTCAAGAATATTTGAGTCAGGTTGGATTGAATTCAAAGTTGGTATCTGACTTGGCTTTGGATCTGGATATGGATTCCATTAAAAATATTTTTGAAGATAACAAGCTACTTGAGGGCCAACTCCTACTATCTAATGACTATGGAATTTGTAATGCACGTGAATATTCCAAACTAAGTGATTCACGCTGTAAATCGATTGTAAGTATGTTGGAGCAAATTGAGGTGCCGCTGGTTTTTGTGCCCTTTGATAAAAGCGATATCGATTTTTATAACAAATATATGAGTAATTCTCAAATACCAATGGCTGCTGCAAGTATGCAACTGTTTCAAAATGCTAAATTTGCGATTGGAATGCGCTTACATTTTTGTCTGACCGCTATGAAATTTGGGTTAGATGTGTTGCCGCTAGCTTATGCTTCTAAAGTTTTGGGTTTGTTTGGTGATTTGGGCTTGCAAGTAGTAGATCTTTACACCTTGCATGTACAAAAAAACCCACTGCGAGAGTGGGTTAATAAGAAAAAATAATGAACCGAAGTAATTAAGCTTCTGCTTTGTCTTCTTGAGATTCTTGAGTAGCTTGTTCAACTGGAGCTGTTTGCTCTTGAGTTGCTGGAGCTTCTTGAGATTCTGCAACTGGTGCTTGTTCAGCAGGAGCATCTGATTGTAAACCAAAGTAAATTGATTCTGGATCAATGTTTTGGTTGATTTCAGTTTTGTCAGTTGGTACTTCACGTAGACGAGCTGATTTACCAGATCGTTCTCTCATGTAGTATAATTTTGCACGTCTTACTTTTGACTGTTTTACAATTTCAATTTTTTCGATAGAAGGAGAATGAGTTGGGAAAATTTTCTCAACACCAACACCAGATACGAGAGCTCTTACTGTAAAAGTTTGGTTGACACCTTTGTCACCTTTAACTTGGATGATAAGACCTTCGAATTTTTGGATTCTTTCTTTGTCACCTTCTTTGATTTTTTGATGAACAATTACTGTTTGTCCAACTCGTACTTGTGGACGAGATTGTAAACTGTTTTTCGCGACGCTGTTAATTAGAGTTTGGTTCATTTTAGCGCTAGTTAAGGTTTTTAGTATTGCGATTATAACTTAAATTTAAATAATTTCAAGCTTATTTATAGGTATTATGGCACCATTTTCATTTATGAGGCCCGAAATAAACTCCCTATCGGCGTTGTAAGCAGCTAAAAACTCGTCTGAGCTAGCAAGCTGAATACGTGGCTGGAAGCTAAGTTCCTTGCCTACAAGCTCATCTAGAGCAGCTTGGTCTACTTCTCCAACTAGCAATAAATCTAGCGGAGATTGGGAGCCAATGAAATTACCACTGTAAAGTAATAAATCGACACTTCCGAGCTTTTTGATTTTGGAAGTGATTTTTTGAACAGGATTTTTGGTTTTGTTGATAATATTTGCCAAATCGTCGATTATCAAACAAGATTGATTGAGATAGTAAAATTTCTTACGATTTTTGACTTTGGCAGATAGAATTCCAATTTTTTTGAGGTTTTCGAGTTCGCGTCGGATTGAGTTGATTTGTTCGTTTAGATCGCGAGTGAGTTGGCGAATAAAAAACTCTTCACTCGGGTTCTCAATAAAGACTGTTAGAAGCTTTACGCGAACCGACGATGTGAAGAGTTGTTTAAGCATTTGGACTCAGTATAAAAGATTTATACATATCTTAGAGCAGGTAATTGGAGAATGCAAATGAAAATTATGACAATCTTTGCAAACCTTATGAAATGTACTCTGCAACTAGTTTATCAAGCAACATACTGTTTTTGAGAACCGCTAGTGCTTGCGCATTTTCTCTGTAGTATTTTTCTACGTGTTCTTTGATCTCTTCTGGTGCTTTGTCAACTTCTTGCTTGAGTTTTGCGTCGACATCTGCGTCAGTAATTTCTAGTTTTTTGGCAGTTACAATAGCATCAATAATTAGTTTGAGTTTGGCTCTTTCTTCGGCTTGTGTTTTGTATGTTTCGTTGATTGATTTACCTTCTTTGTCTGACATCATTTTTTCGTATTGTTCTAGAGTTAAACCTTGTCTTTGAAGATTTTGAGCAAGTTCTTGTTTGAGAATATACATTTCATCATTGATAACAAGTTCCGAAAGCTCAAATTTGAGGTTTTTCAGGAATTCATCGTAGAGTTTTTCTTCGACTTCTTTTTTGGCTTCAGATTCTTTTTTGTTTTCCAATCTTTCTTTAACTTCTTTTTCGAACTCGGCTTTGGTTTGTTTTTTGTAAGAAATTTTTTCGATTGTTTCTTCGTCTAGCTGAGCTTCGATTTTGTTTTCGATTTTGTTAACTTTGATTTTGAACGTAACTTTTGCAGCTGCTAGTTCTTTGGCGTGGTAATCTTTTGGAAAAGTTACTTCGAATTCATGTTCGGCGTCTTTTTTAAGACCAACTAGGTTTTCTTCGAAACCTGGAATGAACATTTTATCACCAATAACGATTGGGTGGTTGGCACTTTTTGTGTTTGGAATTGACTTACCGTCTTTGTCAAAACCTTCAAAATCCACAGAAACTCTGTCGCCTTGTTTAGAAGCTCTGTCTACTTCTTCAAATTTAGCCGCTTTTGAAAGCATGTGGCCAATTTCTTCGTCTACTTCTTTTTTAGTAACTTTGGCTTCTGTTTTTTTGAGTTTGATTTTGTCTAATGGTTTTAGATCGATTTCTGGTTTAACTGCAATCACAAAAGTGATTTCAACCGGATCTTTAGAAGTAAATTCAACACTTGGTTGAGCGATTGGTTCGATTTTGTTTTCTGTAAGAACTTCTTGGTAAATATTGTTTAGCTTTTTTTCTAGAGCGTATTCAATAAGTACGTCTTTGCCATATTGTTCTTCGACAATATTTGTTGGAACGTGGCCTTTTCTAAAACCTTTCATTTCGATTGTTTTTCCCAATTCTTTGGCTGCATACTCTGTATAAGATTGGATTTGCTTGTCGTCAAAGCTAACTACCACTTTGATTTCTGAGCTTTTGGTATTTGATTTTTTAAATTTCATTTTATTTAAGCGATTAAAAAAGTTTGCAATAGAATAACAAATCTACTTGCAAAATGTAAATAGATTTTGCAATTTTTGGGGGTTTGTGTTATAATTTAAAAAATATAATCCACCCAAAAAATGTCAGATCCAAACAAATTCCCTAGTTTGACTGGAAGGCACGTGAGTCCAGAAAGCCAAAGACTAGGATATGATAACGAAATTCGAGAACTTAGCACTTATAGCAACAAGATTTCTCTTAAAGAAATTTCGGAGTCTCTCAAAGGCAATGGAGCCTATCTTGAACTTGTGAACGTAATTGGTCGGGTTGAATTTCAGGAAAACTTTGCCTCTTATCTAGCAGAAAACTTGCGAGGAGTTATTTCTGGAATTAAAGACTTGGAAGGTCCTGCTGACATTCGAGATCTCAATCGGCAAATAATATCTAATATCGATTCGACTTTGCTACCACTGTGTGATGCCTCCAATGACCCCGGAGATGTGATTGATACCATTATGCAATTTATTGAAACTGAAGTTTCTGGCCGTACACTTACTGGAGTAATTGCTAATGAAATAGAATCAGCTGCTTTGGATGCTATTGTCGATGCCTATGGAAATATTCACGGTCAAATCGAAAAAAACTCGTATGCTTTTTTGGACAACTTGGCTGATACTGATAAAGCCGAGGTAAACAAGCTATTAGCTGCCATGGGTTATGGTAAACTGGAGTCACTCAGCTCGAATACTGAATTATTAGACACCCTTGCTGCTGTTGTATCTATTGTTGGCATTTCTGAACTTGGCAATGTGCAAACATCGATAGTTAATATGTTTGCCGAAAAATCCACCGAAGCAGCCAAGCAAAAACAACAAGCTCAATTGGGATTAGAAAAGATTAAAAACTTGGTTGAGCGTATTAGTTCTACAGACGCCTCGGGGCAAACTGCACTAATTAGCACTCTTAATTTGGAGGTTGCTCGCTACAATGCACAATGGGGTCTAACTGCCGGCAATGAGATTGATGCAAGTAAATTACTTGTTGATAATGATGCCCAGTTTGATAGCAGCAAGTTGACAGTTGCGGCTGTGCTTGAGTTGCCGTACTCACTGGCCCAGGCAGAAAGCACCTGGCGTCACTTTAATCTAATATTAACAAGTCTTGCCCCTATTGATAGCGCAGCCTTTGACAAAGCTTACGCTGAACTGTCTGCGCAAATGGGTAGTAAATATCAACTACTGGACAAGGACCGCTTTGTCGATACCGAAACCGAACTTAAAGACAAATCTTCAAAACCAAGCATCTGGGAGGTGCTGGGCCTAACTCCTGTACCCAATGCCTATGCCGATCTAGAGCAAGCAATCTTGCCTAGCACTGAGCCCGAATGGCCTAAGCATTTGGCAAAATTAAAGAAAGATTACAACTTAGATTTGAGTTACGAGCAACTGACTACCACAGACAATAGTGGCCAAAGAGCCTACGAACCTGCCCAAATAGATGTCCCGGCTCTTTTGGGGATTGCTGGTGGTAATAACTTTGCAAGCTTTGAGCAAGCTTATAAAAAAGTTCAAGCTGCTACTGACATGACTGCTGCCGAGGCTCAACTTACTGAGCTAAATAAGTATCTTGTGAATGGCAAACACAAACAGGTTACGGATTTTTACGATGTGACAACTACATATACGCAAAAAGCCCTAGCACCTTCAAACGTGTTTGAAGCTATGGGGATTGCCGGAATTGATGATTCAAATGGTCTTGCCAAGGCCTTGGCACCGGGTACCGGTGTGGATCCGCTGCAGTTTTGCAGTGAATTGCAAACCAAACATGGCATTCGATTAGATGCCAACGACATTGTGAGTGTGCATGGCCAAAAGGTCGAAAACCCAGCTGAGATTCAAACAATGATGCAAAAGATTGAGCAGGTTAGTCTGCCTAAACAAGCTAACGTTAGTTTAACAACCCAACAAGCTTGTATGGCTTTGCGTGCAGTTACTATTCAGCAAACTGCCAGCCAGCTGCCAGAACCAGTCAAGCTGAGTAATGATTTGGCAATGAAAGCGGGTGTAATCTCAATGGTACAAAACTCCATTCGCTCCAAGATTGACAAAGTCAGAGCACCTTTTGGTGTTAGTAGCGTCAACGCTCAAGAAATTCGTGAATCGGGTGATAAACAACGTATTTCTCGATTAAAAACAGAAATGTACGAAACTACTTTCACAGAAATCATGCATGCGATCGCCTTAGATTTTAGTACTACTCAAGCTAGTTATAATCAAAAACTTCAAGTGGCTCTAGATGGGTTGGCGCGAGGTTTTGATAGAGCAACTTTTGAGTCAGTGATGTCTCAGTTCCAACCAGCGTTAGTATTGAAAATTTGTGCGGAACTTAATTCATTTACAACTGGTAACCGGGCTAAATCAGACACAGATAATCGCAAAGTTATCTATCAATCGGCCGAAGATGTGGCACTGGTGAATAGATTTACCAACTACGCCATGGATCTGGTGCAAAATAGCTATGCAAATGACATTGTCAATCAAGCTCATGTGGAATTTAGAGATGGCATGACACAAATGGATAAATTGCAAATCTTAACAAACTACCAAACTCAAAAAAACAATGTAATGTCGAATATTACATCTGAGGCCTTTCATGGCTCTAATGCTCCGGTGCAATACCGATTTCAGCCAGAGGTTCGCGATGCATTAAACCAAAGACGTCTCCAAAAAGGATGGAGCTTAAACGACTCAGATTCACAAAGAGAAATAGCTTTGGCTTCAAGTAGAGATAGTAGAGATTGGGGCAAAGCCAGGGCACTAGCTGCCGTAGGCGGCGTGAAAAGCTGGCGCACTGCGGCTCGTGGAACATCTGGCTTGTGGAGTGCTGCTAAATGGCTGGTAAACCCTACAAAATATCAAACTGCGGCCAGCTATATTGGTTCAGGCCTTGGATATGTTGCTAGTGCACCATTTAGGCTAGCTGGAGCGACAATCGCCCTGCCTTTCAGAACAATTGGTTACTTTGGTAGTAAATTCAGACAAGGTCTGGGTATCTAGATAAACTAATATCTAGCACAAGTTGAGCAGGCTGCAAGCTTTGTAAATTGCTCAGAAAAAAAATTTCAAATAAAATTAAAATAATCATAATCCCCCTAAAATGAGTAAATTCATGGATATGCTAATGGACATGCCAAAATACTTTCAAGAGTATTATGCGCAAGTGATCCAAAGGCTGGAACTTGAGAACCTAACAATTCCAGAACAACAACTGGTTGAACAATTGGTTGATTCTATGTTTATAGATGCTATTACTTTGGCTTGCGCCAACGTGCTTGAAGAAAGCGAGCTACTGGAAATAGAAACTTATATTGCTTCGCACCCGCATGTGTCTTTGCACGATGCGTATTTTGCGGCTGCCAGTCACAAAGAAACTATCGATGAACAAGTTCAACTAGAACTACAAAAAGCAGTCGTCGATATTGAAAAAATGTATAAGGCTCTCTAACAAAACGCCCATATATTTATGGCACTCAAGCAAAGTCGCCTTCTAAATGCAAGGGCATAAAGCAAAGTCGCCTTCTAAATGCAAGGGCATAAAGCAAAGTCGCCCATTCAATTTACTAAAAATTAATCCCCTTCTCCAATGAGCAAAAGCCCAAGTTATGACAGTATGAATTTGGCCTTGGAAGCATACGATATTCAGCTTCAAGATTCTAATTTATTGCAATTACTAGATGAACACTTCTCTGAATTTTCAGAAAAATTAACACAAGATCATTTACGCAATCCTTTGATTGAGAAAGTAGTTGAACTACTAAATAAAGTAGGGTTTAGAAAAGGAGCCCAAACTATTGACGATTTAAATAAAAAAATCCAACCTGATGCCCCTAATCGCAACGAGCTTATTAAACAATTAGCTGAGGAACTTAACCGATTTAATGATTTAGCTAGACACACCCTGGATTATAGCACTATAAGACAGGATATTCTGCCAGAGTTGAGTGCTGAAGGTTTTCTAAAGCATTTGGACAAGGCAGCAATTAGTGGATCTTATGCTCTAGGAGGTGTGGGCTTATTTAGTGCGCTGCTATCAAAGAGAGGGCGTGCAATTGGAATGGCCGGTGGTGCCGTAGTAGGTGCTGCCAAATTAGGTTTTGACGCTTTAACTAAATCAGAAGTGCAACATGCAATGATTCCAAATGCACTAAAAATCATCAAACACTTCAAGCTAGAAAAGGCAAATGTTTCTATGATCAATGCCATTTTTTATGGTTTTTTTAAAGATAAAAACTTAGCTCGGGTTAGTATTTCCCAAATTGAAAAGTTTTTAGAAGCTGGTACACAAAACAAAGATTTGATAATTGATCGCTCACCATATTTACGTCCATATTATTCGAAACTCTCGTTTGATCAGCAAGCAGAATTCAGAGAGGTTCTGGCTTCGATAGTAAATGTACTCAAAGAAGATGAGGCTTATAAGGCTTTAAATTACAGCCAAAAAAAATCTAGATTGTTTGCATCGGAGTTGTTTAGACATATTAATAATTCGACTGACATTGTGGGCTATAGCCGTGACGAACTTAATCCAAGACTCAAAATGCAAATCAACGATTATAATTCCGATGCGTTTCAAGAGGCTCAGGTTTCTGCACTATATATTATTACTGCGAATTTGTTGAATGTTGAAAAATTAGAAGCACTCACAGCTGATAATTTACTTAGTGGATTGGTTCGAGATTATGATGGTAACGCTTTTACTAAAATTAGCTTACCTGCATCCCCAGAAACAGCAAAAAACCTTGTTGAGGGTAAGATTGTGGAATTATTGGCAACTCAGGGACTGAAGAGTTACGGTTTGGTCACTGTATATCACACCTCAAAAGGGAGCGGTACTAACACAGTTTACCACGTAAGTCTGGGGCCTGTGGGGGCCCTAACAGATGATCCTCGAACTTTTATGGGCAATCGATTGTCGTATAGTTTTAGTGCAGCTGGAGAACACTTGGTTAAGTCTGTGGACAAGGCTAGCTTTCAATACAATGCTTTGGATCACTATGGCCTTTTGAGGCTTAAATTTGCAGGTGTAACAAGTACATCAGCACAGATACTACAGAGATTTCCATTTACAAGTGATCTTAAATTTGAAACATTTGAATCGATTTCAAGCAACGAAAGTTACAAGGCTGCGTTGACAAATTTAAAAAGCAAAATTGAGGAGTTCGCAAAATTATTTCAGGTAGAATTACGGGGGTCTTCCTACAAGTTTGAGCAGAACGACCCGAGGTTTATGAGTTATGTTGCTTTTATGTTGGAAAAATTTATTGAAGAGAATAATGGTCAAGAAAAAGTGGTTTTTGACATGTTTACAAGCTTGGATTCCGCAAATTCTTTACTCCAAATGTTTCATTTACTAGTTGAGGGCCTTTCTCATAGCGATTTTATCAGCTACACCCAACCCCACCCAGAGCGCACACCTCACTATCTTAATTTTGTTGAAGAAATGCAAAAGCTGAAAGGTGGTAATTTGGACGGAGCCCAAGCTACTATTTGGCGATATGCTCATGCATTGAGATTTCCAGAATCTGCGAATGCAATTCTCGGTATTAGCATCAATAAACCGGAAGATTATGCAAAAGCCTACGAGAGAGCAGTTAAAATGTGCACAAAGCACCTGACAATCATGCCAACACTTTACTCAAGACCAAGTGGTATGGATTCAGCAACTCTAGTTAAGCTTGCCGAGGCAAGGTTTGACCTACAAGTAAATAAACTCCTAACTGA
>Ga0181593_10003209_pt1 | contig 15033 bp, 9 predicted proteins | sample 071ome_19_FD_133756 | JGI IMG/M metagenome (GOLD analysis project Ga0181593, IMG submission 133756) | Coastal salt marsh microbial communities from the Groves Creek Marsh, Skidaway Island, Georgia - 071413AT metaG (megahit assembly) | ecosystem: Environmental > Aquatic > Marine > Intertidal zone...
GGACGCAATGACAAATTGGGCCAGTATCGAATGGTAGCCAAACTTGTTGTTGATCATAATAAAACAGAAGGGGCAGAGATCTTTCGAATTGACGGATGGGATGTTCCATTAATTGTGTCGAAACGAATCAAGGAAGGGCTAGAGCAACAAGGTTGCGTTGGTTCTGATTTCGAGTGTGTTTCCTGATGTTTTTTCCCCGGCGCTTATGTCAGCCAGAAGAAATAACTGTCGAGGAATTTGAAAAACCTTGGGAGCAATCACAAAGTAATGGCAAAGTTTGGGGTCACGTCTCAACATTCAACAGTTGGATTGAATTTTGATGTTTGAATCATAGTGTAAGCAAATGGCTAGACCGTTGAGAGTGAATCATGCTGGCGGATGGTATCATGTGATGAATCGCGGGATCGAAAGGAGGGAAATCTTCATGGGTGATCGTGATCGGGGGCATTTTGTTGAATTGATCGGATTGTTGCCGGAACGATACGGGATAGAAGTTCACGCCTATTGTCTCATGAATAATCACTATCATCTTGCGCTGTGCACACCGCTGGGGAATTTGAGTGAAGGGATGAAGTGGCTGGGGCAGTCGTATGGCACCTGGTTCAACCGTAAGCATCAGCGAGTTGGCCCATTGTTTCAAGGACGATTTAAAAGCTTGCCGGTGGATGCTGGTGAATGGTTGTGGCAGTTGACGTTTTACATCCATCTCAATCCTGTGCGAACGGAAAAATTCGGACTGGGTAAGCGGCGTAACAAGGATGAGGGCATGGGAACTGTCGCACCACCTTTACCGGAGGAAGTCTCGGAGAGACTTAAAGCTTTGCGAACCTATCGCTGGAGTTCATTCAGAAGTTATGCCGGATACGCCAAAGCACCTGATTGGTTGAAGATGTCGACTGTGTTAAACGCCGCGGGAAAACAACCCAGAGAAAAGCATCTTCGTTATCGTGAAATGGTGAAGGATCAGGTTCGGCGGGGGGTGCAGGAAACTTCCTTTGACCGATTCAAGGAGCAGATTGCAGTCGGTTCTGCGGAGTTCATGGAAAAGATCAAATCATGTGTAGATCAGAACAAGGCCCGTGAATATGAAGGAAAGTTTCGGTTCAAAAGAAACGTTCCGTTTGAAGAAGTGGTCATGCTGATCGAAAAGTTCAAAAGCGAGCCGATGCGGGATTGGATTGATCGGCATAATGACCTGGGCAAGTGGATGCTGCTATGGATGGCGCACCGGTATTGTGGATTAACCCAGGCGGAGTTGGGACAAAGGATAGGCGGTATGGACTACGCCTGCGTCAGTGTCGGCATAAGGCGGTTGGATCAAAAGATTCGAACGGAGCGATCGGTGAAAAAGAAAATGGATAAACTGATTCAAATGTTGAATGTTGAGACGTGACCCCAAAGGGGGCGGAAAGGAATTCGGCTTGATATGAATAAACTCTCCAGGATCCTGTTTTCGCTTATTCTTTATTTCATCACGCAAACCATCACCACGTGCGGTTTGGCCGGAGATCTGGATTGGCCGGAAGCCACGACCTACCATCGGCCCGGCGCGTATTGGTGGTGGATGGGAAGCGCGGTCGACAAGGAGAACATCACTTGGAATCTGGAGACCATGCGCCAGGGGGGCATGGGAGGTGGGACGATTGTACCTATCTACGGCGTTCGGGGTTATGAGAACCAATTTCTGCAACATCTCAGTCCGAATTTCGTCGAAATGGTCAGTCACGCAGCAAAAGAAGCCAAGCGCCTCGATATGTGGGTGGATATGACCACCGGCACGGGATGGCCTTTCGGTGGTCCCATGATCTCGGAAGCGGATTGCGACGCAACGGTGGTTTATCTGGATGGCGAACTGTCTCAGAATTTCTCCGGACGCAGGGTCAAGCGCGCCGCTCCCGGTGGCGCAGGCCGGGCGGTCAATCCTTTTTCCGCGCGGGCCATGGCGGATTACCTTGAGCATTTCGACGCACCCTTCGCCGCCAAGGATGTGGTCATGCCACGTGCCATGTATCATGACTCCTATGAATTCATGGGAAATTGGTCCTCCGAATTACCCGTTGAATTCAAAAAACGTCGCGGTTACGACCTGACAAATCATCTCCCCGAACTCTTTGGTCAAGGTGAACTTGATACGATCGCACGCATTAAAGCCGACTATCGAGAAACCCTCTCCGATCTACACCTCGACTATCTGAACACGTGGGTGGCCTGGTCGGAATCCAAAGGATGCACGACTCGCAACCAGGCTCATGGCTCGCCATCCAACCTGCTGGATCTCTACGCCGCCAGCGGGATTCCCGAGACTGAAATCTTCGGCGCATCCAAGTTCGATATTCCCGGTATCCGACGGGCCAAAGACAATGTGGGTGGCAAAAACTTTCCTCGCCCGTTGATCATGCGTATGGCCTCTTCCGCAGCGCATGTCGCAGGTAAACCGCTGATTGCATCCGAAACTTGCACCTGGATGCGGAATCATTTTCGTGCCGCCCTTTCCCAGGCAAAACCCGAGATCGATCAACTGTTTCTCAACGGGATCAATCATATCTTCTTTCACGGCACCTGTTACAGTCCGAAAGAAGCTCCCTGGCCCGGATGGTTGTTCTACGCCTCCTTCCAATACAATTCCCGTAATGCCATCTGGCGCGATGCCCCCTTGTTGAACGCCTACATCACCCGCTGCCAATCCATCCTGCAATCCGGCAGCCCGGACAATGACGTGGCGCTCTACTGGTCGATACATGATATCTGGCATGACCCCGAAGGCATGCAACAAATGTTGACCGTGCACCATCCGCAATGGTTGACCGAATCGGCTTGCGGTCTGGCGGCAAAACAACTGATTGCCGACGGGTTTGGTTTTGATTTCATCTCGGACCGCCAATTACGAAATGGCCAAAGCAAACCCTACAAAGCGATTGTAGTCCCCCCAACGAAGCACATGCCGCTCGGTACCTTGAGTTCGTTGTTCGAACTTGCTTCCGAAGGCCAGCCGGTCCTTTTCCTGGACGAGTTACCCTCGGATGTGCCGGGGTTTCATCAACTGGAAGAGAGACGCGCTCAACTGAAACACCTCCTCAATGGCAAGGAATCGATGCGGATCAACAGTCCTGATCTGAAAACAGCGCTGAACAAAACGGAAGCCATACGCGAGCCAATGTTGGATGCCGGGTTGGACTGCATCCGGCGTCGACACATGACCGGTTATCATTACTTCATTGCCAATATGGGAGCACAAGCAGTGGACGGCTGGGTGGCGCTTGGTACTTCCTTTGCCAGTGCCGTCATCATGGATCCACGTTCTGCCGAAACAGGTGTTGCGCCACAAAACGGCAAGGCACTCTACCTGCAGCTGCAACCAGGAGAAACACGCATTCTCCGCACTTTTGACAAGCACACAACATCCGGTCAACCTTGGCCCATATTAAAACCAGACGGCGAAGCAATGGCAATCGAAGGTGACTGGCAGATCCAATTCCTGGATGGAGGACCGAAGCTGCCGAATGATATCGGTACCACGCAACTCGCATCCTGGACCGAATTAGGCGATGCAGAAGCACAACGATTCGCCGGCACGGCACGATATTCCATTGAGTTTGATCTGCAGCAAACAGCGGATGACTGGGTCATTGATCTGGGTGAAGTCCGGGAAAGCGCACGTGTGACGGTCAACGGCAAAGGCGAAATCGGGCTTTTCTCCGTGCCCTACAGCGCTCCGATCGGACGCCATCTTCGACCTGGCCGCAATCGGCTTGAAATCGAAGTGACCAATCTGTCAGCCAATCGGATCCGTGATCTTGACCGTCGCAAAGTAAATTGGAAAATCTTCCATGAAATCAACCTGGTCGATCACAACTACAAGCCCTTTGATGCCTCCCGATGGTCATTGACACCATCCGGTCTTCTGGGGCCGGTCACTCTCACCCCCATGAAAAACATGCCGTAAGGTTCGACTTATGAATGAGTGTAACGTCCGGTGAGATTTCATCTTGGTGTTTGTTCCTTCGATTTTTCCTTGGCCTGTTGTTTATTCTGACAGCAGAATGAACGTTCTTCCGGCCCAGGGGTTCAAAGGTCTGGGGAGACATCGAATACATCATGATACAGGTGGAACATTTGACCAAGCGCTATGCGGGCCATACGGCCTTGCGCGAGCTCTCGTTTTCGGTGAAACGAGGGCAGGTTGTCGGTTTTCTGGGGCCTAATGGCGCCGGGAAGAGCACGACCATGCGCATTATGTCCACTTTCATGCCGCCGACTTCGGGAAAGGTGCGAATCGCGGGTTATGATATTGATCGCAAACCGATGGAGGTGCGCAAACGGATCGGTTACATGCCGGAGAACAATCCCTTGCACCTGGACATGCGAGTGGAGGAATACCTGCGGTTCCGGGCGGGATTGAAGGGGGTGCATGGGGATCGTCTGCGAAAACGTCTGGGCGAGGTGCTGGAGTTATGCGATTTGTCCAAGGTGCGGCGCAAGATTATTGGCCAGATGTCCAAGGGGTATCGTCAGCGGGTGGGGGTGGCGGACGCCATTCTGCATCAACCGGAGCTGATCATTCTGGATGAACCGACGATTGGATTGGATCCGCATCAGGTCCGGTTGTTTCGAAAGTTGATTGCATCGTTGGCGGAGAACCATACGGTGTTGCTGTCGACGCATATTCTTTCGGAGGTGGAGATTCTTTGTGATCGGATCCTGATTTTGCATACCGGCAAATTGTTGGCGGATGATTCCAAGGAGAAGATTCATCAACGCATGGGCAGCTTGACTCATGTTGTGGCGGAGGTGGCCGCGCCCTGGGAACCCCTGGCGCATGCCTTGCAGGCCATGCCTTCTGTGGCCGATCATCATATCAAGGATCTGGGTCGTGGTTTTTTGGAGTGTACGCTGACTTCGAGTGATGGTGTGGATTTACGGCCTTTGTTGTTTGAGGAGGTCAAACGACGCGGTTGGACGCTGCGTGAACTCACGCATCGGCAACCGACTTTGGAGGATTTGTTTGTGCAGCTGACCCGGTCCGGTCATGGACCTTTGGGAGATGGATAACATGAGGATTTTTACAACATTGCTCAAGCGCGAGCTTGGTTTTTATCTCACCACGCTGACGGGATATGTCATCCTGAGCATGGTGATGTTTCTCATTGGACTCAGTCTGCTCACGGTCATTCTCGCTTACAACGGTCGGGCCATGGATGCTCCGTTGACCGAGGCGTTTTACAGTACGCCATTCTTTTGGTTCATCGTGTTGCTGGCTTGCCCGGCGATCACCATGCGCAGTTTTGCTTTTGAGAAATCGACCGGCACTTATGAAGCGTTGATGACCACACCGGTCAGTAATCTGCAGGTGGTTTTTTCAAAGTTTTTGGCCAGTTGGACCTTTTATGCGCTGATGTGGGTTCCTTTGTGGGGGTTGATGGTTTGGTTGGGACAGTTTTTTAATGATCCGGCCTATCTGGATGCCGGAATCATCGGGGGAACCATGCTGGGAGTGTTGCTGGTTGGGGGACTGTTTTTGTCGATGGGATGTCTGGCTTCGGTTTGCACCAGGAGTCAACTCATTGCGGCCATGATCGGGCTGACTTTGGAGATGGTTCTGTTCATGTTGAGTTTCGTGATTGAGATCATTCCCGATCAGTCCGGTTGGCAGGCGACATTTTTTGGTCACATCAGTCTGTTTGATCATATGACCGATTTTGTTCGCGGAGTGATTGATGCCAGGCATTTGACGTTTTATGTGTCCCTGACTGGTTTGTTCCTGTTTCTTACCTGGAGAATGGTGGAAAGCCGCAAGTAGATTTGTTCCATGAAACCTGCCGATAAACCATCCAATCCGTCACGCCGACGCCTTCTTGCTGGAAGCGCGTTCTGGTTGGATTTTCTGTTGGCTGGTGTGGCCATTGTGTGGATGGCTGTTTGCGTTAATTATCTGGTGATCAAGCATCCCTCGAGGTTCCTTTGGCACAAGGATCCTGCCGTCATGCTATCACCCCTGACCGAAACCTGGGTGCGTTCATTGACCAATGAGGTGCGTGTGGTGGTTTTTCATGATCCGGATGAACGCGACACGCCGCATGCGAGCATCATGGGCTTGCTTAACGAATACCGTCATGCCAATTCGAATATTCAGGTGGAGGTGGTGGATTACCTGCGTCAGGTCGACAAGGCGCGCACGATCCGCAAGCAATTCGAACTCCTCAATGATCAGGAGCACGAGAGCGTTTTATTCGCCATGGACGGACGTCATCGTGTGGTGTCGGTCAAGGAGTTGATCGACTATTCCACCACCCATGTCGACGAGGAAGGGCAGCTTATGATGAAAGCTGTCGGGTTCAAAGGTGAGATGCTTTTTACCTCGGCCATGATGAATCTGGTCGAGGGGAAGACCCCGACGGTTTACTATGTTCAAGGTCATGATGAACACGATTTGGAGAGTCAGGATCTGGAGGGGTATGCTTCCTTCAAGTATGCGCTCGAAGAGAAAAACATGGTGATCAAGGCCTGGAACATTCGGGAACAGGGCGCGATTCCGGATGATGCTTCGGCATTGATCATTGCCGGTTCGGCCAAGCAATGGGCTCCTGAAGAACTGCATCATTTGGACCAGTACGCGCGTGGGGGCGGGCGTGTCTTGATCGGTTTTAATTTCAAGGCCTTTGGCATGTTGACCGGACTAGAGAACTGGCTACGTTCCTGGAGGATTTCAGTGGGGCAAAATGTGGTGGAAGATGAGCGAACCTACTCCGGTAGCGAATTACTTGTGGGTAATCTGGTACCGCATCCGGTGATGAATCCGTTATTGGGAACCGGCACTCCGCTGGTGATGTCCCTTCCACGATCCGTGCAACCGGTGAACAAGTCTTTGGAATTGTTCGACGTGGAGATTCAGCCATTGGCCGTGACGACCACCAATGGCGTGACCAAATCGATTTTTTCTAACCGGGAGTTTCAATTCGATGCGCGCTCGGATGTGTATCATCAGGAAATTCCCCTCATGACCAGCCTGGAGGCCAGACCATCCGAAAAGAGTGGATTGAATCAAGTTGCCACGCGCATGATTGTGCTGGGGGATTCGCAGTGTTTCAGCAATGTGCATCTTCGAAAAGTGGGTAATCGTGATTTTGCCGGATTGGCAATGAGTTGGTTGCTGGAACGCGACACCTTGTTGGGTGGGATCGGGCCGCGTCCCGTGACGGAGTTTCGGATGGATATTCCTGCGAATGACCTGAAGCAATTGCAGTGGTTCATGCTGGCGGTTTTACCGTTGGGAGTGTTTGGGATGGGATTTCTGGTTTGGTTGAAACGTCGGTATTGATGACGGGGAATGAATAGGTGAGAAAGTAAGATTGATGAGACACAGGCAATCATGATTCGCAAACAAACCATCTTATTATGGATTTCCGCCCTGGTTTTGACGGGGGTGGTGCTGTTGGTGGATGCGCCATGGGACAGATCTTCCGGGGAAACGAAGGCGGATAGAACCCTGTTGCCGGTATCTCAGCTGGGCACTTGGGAATTCGTTCGAGTCAAAGGGAAGGAAGCCCAATTGGAATTTCAGAAAGAAGGGGCGCTTTGGCGCATGCTTCAACCTCTCACCGATGCGGCGCATCCGACCTTGGTGGCGGGATTGATCGAATCCATCACACGCCTCAAACCCAAAGCCGTCCTTTCACCGGAGGTTATCGAGCGCGAGGGTGGTTGGTCGACCTTTGGATTGGATCCGGCGCCGATGACCGTGACCGTCGGGGCGGGGGATCGTGAAGTCACCGTCAGTTTTGGCGAGCGCGAGTCGGTTGGGGATCAGATTTACATGCGCATCGATGATCAAGCCGATGCATGGGTGGTGGATGCCGGCTGGATGGATGCCTTGCCTGACGCTGCGGATGCCTGGCGGGATACCCGCATCGTGGCGACTCAGTTGGATAAGGTGGATCGTATCGAAATCCTGCAATCCGAAGGTCCAGTCATCATGAGTCGACAAGACGGGAGCGGTCGTTGGATGTTGGATGCCCCGGAATCCCTGAAGGGAACGCGCGCCAACCTTGTCCGGATTGAAACACTCTTGAAACAGAGTTTGCCCACCTGGGAAACCCAGGGATTTGCCTCGGTGGAATCTGAGGAAGATTTGCAGTGGATGGGACTGGAGGATCCGGTATTGGAGTTGGTGTTGAAGTCGGAGCAACAAGAAGTCTTTCGAGTCGCTTTTGGTTTTAACGTGCCCGACAAACCGGGAATGCGGTATGCCAAGGCGGAGGGGCGTTCTTCGGTGTTGCTGGCTCCCGAGCGTGTGTTTAGCGATCAATTGAATCAACCGATCTCCGCTTTTCGGGATGCGTTCCTGATTGATCCCGGTTTTGCGAGCAACCGTATTTCAATGAAAAGGGAAGAACCTTTTACCTTGTCCTGGGATCCGGAGGAATCCGAATGGAACATCGTTGAACCCGTCTCCATTCTGACCGATGCCGAGCTGGTGGGGCGATTGCATCAGAACCTTGTCAACATCACCGCCAAGGCATTCCATGATGACGTCAGCAAAGAACATCTGGAGACCATATTCGGGGTGGGGTCATTTGACATTGAACTGGCCACAGTGCAGGGAAGCGAGGAAACCCAGTCACTGGGGATCAAGTTCAGTCGAGCCTTTGGGGGCGCGATGTATGCCCAACGAACCGACGAAGCCACGGTGTATGAATTGCCAGCCAGTTTGTTGCTCGAGATTCCGGAGCACGCCATTGAGTTGAGGGATCGCGAATTATGGTCCGTGCCTGAGGAGGAGATAGTTGGCATCGACATCGCCGAAAACGGAGAACAGGTGGAATTTAAGAAAGCTTCCAATGGCGTTTGGATGATGGACGGTGATCCCTTGGATGACATACAGAAGCTTTATCTTCCACAGGTGCTCAAGAAATTGTCCCAACCTCAGGCGGAGGACTGGGTGGAGGCGGGAGATGACCGGTTTGAGCAGTTTGGGCTCGATCTGGAGGGTGATCGCTTGCGGATCACGGCGCATTTCAGGCGTGGCACGGTGGCGGCGAGTCGGCGTATATTGACCGGGCGATCGACTCCGGATTTGGATGTTTATGCGGGAGTCGACCTTGAAACCGGGCCTGTCATCTGCAAAGTTTCGAATGCATTGACCGATGACATCCGTCAGATCCAATCATGGAAAACAAACAGCGAAGCAAATTAGATCCGCCACCCCGCCCCGAGAAGAGGCAACGCAGGCGGTGGATTCGCTCCGGTTTGAGGTGGGGGTTTTGGTGTTGCATGCTTGTGGCCATCGTTCTGTTGAGTTTTGTTTGGTACTTCGAGAACCGTGGTCTGCCGGAATTCGTCAAAACCCGCATCCTGAATAACTTGCGGGAAAAGGGCCTGGAGATTGATTTTGACAGCATGCGCTGGATACCGAGCCAGGGCGTGCTGGTGGAAAATGCCACACTGGTAGCACCCGACAACCCCAACGAACCGTCCTTTTCAGCTGCTACCATTCAGGTGAGCATGCAACCCCTGCAGTGGTTGTTTGACGATTTCAATATCGAGGAAGCTATTCTGCGTGGAGGAAGATTGACCTTACCCGTCGAGTCCGAGATGGATGATGTGGAATCATTCGAGGCGGTGGGTATTGCCACTCGGTTGAAGCTTCACTCCAGGCAATGGTGGGAACTGGATTATCTGCATGCCGAAATGCTGGGGCTGGAAGTGACCTTTTCCGGAAGTGTCACCAATGCATTCGCCTTTTCCGAGTGGAGCACCGGAAAGCGGTCGGAGGACACCCCCCGGAAGTTTGGTCAGTTGATCAGGCAAATCGTTGAAACCAAGCAGCGGATTCAGTTCAGTAAGCCTCCTGAAATCAAAGTCCATGTCGATCTTGACGCCAGGAATCCGGAAAAATCCGCGGCGCATGTGAGTATTCATTCGGATCAGATCCAGACGAAATGGGCGAACGTGCAGGGCGCTTTGCTGGATGCTGAAATACCGCCACAGGAAGCCGAAGGTGATGTCTGGGATCTGGAGTGGAAACTCAGTTGGGATCAGGCCACTGCTCCCAGTGATTGGGAAATCAAGGGAGATTTGGCGGGAACCGCTCAGCTGGTGACCCGGAGCGGCAAATTCAAAAACGCCCGATTCGCCGGCAACATCGAAGCGAATCAATCTGGAAAACTGGAAATGGAACCTCTCCTGGTCACGGGCAGGATCTCTGCACCCGAGACCGATGACATGCCATGGAAAGCACAAGCATCGTTGATTTCCAATGAAGTGGCGTGGCAGCAGGAACCGGCCATCGCGCTGGCGAGTTCGGAATGGCGAATCCAACTGGACTGGCAACCGGACAACCCGCAGCAGTGGGCCGGGGATGTGTTTGTGGATCTGCAAGGCGTGGAAAGTCCCTGGGCTTCGGTGACGCGATTGACCACTCAATCGCGAATCGCGCCGAATCCTGATTCAGAAGAAGCGTCCACAAACGAAGGGTGGGCTTGGTGGGCCGCTTTGAAACCCTATGTCATAGGTTTGGACGCAACAGTGGAGGGTATCGGCGGTCCTTGGTTGGAGGCTTCGCGATTTGAAACCCAGGTGCAATGGGAAGCGCCTGCTTTGAACATCGGCCAAATCAAGGGCGAACTTTACCGCGGACACGTGGACGCCAAAGGTTCGCTGAATGTGCCTTCCCGGCAAGTAAAACTGGATGTCGTTTCCGATTTTGACGCCAGGGAAATCCGCCATTTGCTTTCCGAAAACGGCAAGAAATGGATCGATCAATACAATTGGGTGGATCCACCCAGGCTGATCGCCAAGGGCAGCGCCCAATTGCCCGCCTGGACGGATGAGCAACCCGACTGGCGAGGCGAAGTCAAACCCACGCTCAACATCGACGGACATTTCGATGTGGATGCCGGAGCCTTCCGTGGTGTGCCTGTGGACGGAGCTTCTTCGGACATTTTTTTCGCGGACATGATCTGGCGTTTGCCTAACCTGACGATACATCGTCCCGAAGGGATCACCCGTTTGGGGTATGAATGCGATGCCCGAACGCAGGATTATGTGTGGGATGTGGACAGTGTCGCGCAGCCCAAGGCATTGAATCCCATGCTCAATGCCGCTGGTCAGAAGGTGCTTTCGCAAATGGAGTTTCCGGATCCCATCGAAGTGAAAGGGAAGGTTTGGGGGCGTTGGCATCATCTGGAACGAACCGGTGCCGAAGCCACCTTAAAGACCGGTCGCATGAGTTATCGCGATCAGCCTTGTCTTTCTGTGGAAGCGCAGGGGAGTTTCACGAATCAATTTTTCAAGGTGTTCAAACCGATTGTTCGACGTGAAGAAGGAGAGGTGACAGCCGATGCATTAGGGATTCATGCGGGGCAGGGGTTTATTGAAATCACCAACGCGGTCAGTCACGTGCATCCCATGGCCATCGCCCACGCCATCGGACCCGCCACGGCGCGCACCCTGGAACCTTACCGGTTTTCACAAGCGCCGAAGGTGACCATGAACGGTAAGATCCCGTTTGATGACATTGATTCCGTGACCGCTCAGTTTGATGTGGATGGCGGACCGTTTTCCTTCTGGAAATTCAACGTGCCAACCATCAAAAGCCGGATCGTGTGGGATCACGAAAAGCTGACACTCCACGACGTGCATGCCCCTTTCTACGGTGGAACCCTCGACGGTGAAATGCGGTTATTTCTGCATGACGGAGGAGGTGCCGCATTTGAAATGGATGCTGATGTGGAGGATATCCAGCTCCTCCCATTCATGAAGGATGTGGTGGCGGAAACGAAGGATTCCGAAGGGCAATTGAGTGGGAAATTGCGTATCACTTCCGCCGAGACCGGTGACTGGGGTAGTTGGAATGGTTACGGAAACGTTCACCTGCGGAATGGTCGTTTGTGGGACACGCCTTTGTTTGGGATATTTTCCAAGCTGATTAATGCCGTCTCGCCAGGGCTTGGGAACAGCCGGGCGACCCGTGGGGACGCCGACTTCACCATCACCAACAGTTTGATCGAAACCGACAACATGGAAATTCGGGAGCGAACGGCCCGGTTGCAGTATCGTGGTTCGGTGGATTTTGATGCCAATCTGGATTCCCGGGTGGAGGCCGAATTGCTGCGGGATACGCCCATGCTGGGCAAAGTGTTCAGTCTGGCGCTCTGGCCTGTTTCCAAATTGTTTGAGTATCGGGTGACCGGCACCATTGGCGAGCCGGAGATCAAGCCCTTGTATTTTGTGCCCAAGTATCTCCTGGTTCCCTTCCAATCGCTGAACAACATGAACGACTGGTTGCTTTCGGAAAACGGGTTGATCCCGGTGCAGCGACTTTGGCGGAACAAGGAAGAACAGGCTGAAGACGAACCCCAAAAACAGGAAGAATCCACTCAAAATGAAGAAATCGACCCGTCCGATGGAAAGATTCCTTGACCCTGTCGATGGAGCGATTAAACCAGATTTATCCTTAAATCATTCGACGTATCACACGCCGCCTTCGTCGTGTCGTTCATGTTCGATAACGATCCGGGGCAAACAAACAATAGAAATCGTATGAAGAAATCATCCATGACTCGATCCGCAGTAGCTTTGGTTCTAGCTGCGGCTTGCTTGACCGGCGCCTCTTTGGAGGCAGCATCCAAGAATCTGTTGGTCGTCACTGTGACCAAAGGGTTTCGCCACTCCTCCATCCCAACCGCTGAAGCCGTGCTAGGTGCCTTGGCTGAAAGCTCTGACGAATTTGACGTGGCCTACGCCCGTACCGACGAAGAGATCGTCGAAAAAATGAACCCAGAGGCCTTGAAGCAGTGGGACGGCGTGATCTTCGCGAATACCACCGGCGATCTGCCCATTCCAAACCGCGAATACTTCATGGAATGGATTCAGAGCGGCAAGGCGTTCCTGGGAATGCACTCGGCATCCGACACCTTTCACGGATTTCCCAAGTTTGTCGGCATGATCGGCGGCGAGTTCCTGACCCATGGCCGGCAGGTGGAAGTCAATGCCCGCGTGGAAGATCGTCATCATCCTTCCTGCCAGCACTATGGCGAGCAATTCAAGGTCTTTGATGAAATTTACATCCTCAAAAACTTCCATCGCGACCGCGTGCACGGACTCTTGAGCCAGGATCAACGTCCAAACACCTGGGAACCCGGTGATTATCCGATCGCCTGGTGCAGTGAATACGGCAAAGGCAAGGTGTTTTACACTTCATTGGGACATCGTGAAGACATCTGGACCAGTGACCATTATCAGAAACACATTCTGGGCGGCATTCGTTGGGCCCTGGGCTTGGCCGAAGGCGATGGAAGCCCCATCAACAACCGCTACGAAGTCAGCGCCGAAGAACGCGCCGAAGGTTTCAAACCCCTCTTCAACGGTGTTAATCTGGACGGTTGGAAACTGCGTCACGCCAACGGAACCAAGAGCTGGAGCGTGCAGAACGGCATGATGGTCAACAACGTCGCTAAAGGTGAACACGGCACGGACATTGTGACCAATGACAAATACTGGAACTTTACCGTGCGCTACGAATACCTGATTCCCCCCGGGAGCAACAGTGGTTTTTACCTGCGCGGACGTCATGAGATTCAGATCTTTGATGATTACGGCAAAAAGCCTGAAATGGGCGGCAATGGCGCCATTTACAGCGTGAAACCGGTTTCCCTGATGGCCTCGCGCCGTGCCGGTGAATGGCAGGAAGTGGAAGCCACGATCAAAGGAAATCGAATAACCGTGACCCTGAATGGAGTCAAAGTGCACGATAACGTCGAGGTGAACAAAGCGACCGGTAGTGAATTGGATGCCAATGTGGATCAACCGGGTTCCTTGTTCGTCCAGGGAGATCACGGAGCCATTGCATTGCGCAACATTCGCATCAAAGTGCTGGATTAATTGTTTTCCTTGCTTCAGTATGGAGCGTGGAACTGATTTCACCCCGGACGGAACTGAGAACAGGTTCTGCCGGGGTTTTTAATCTTAGCCTCCAAGCCTTAGAAAAGTTTTTATGACGGATCAGACTGAAAAAATTGATTTGAACCGCCGCGACTTCCTCAAAGGAGGATCCATGGCCGGTATGATGGCCATGATGGCGGGCGGTGCCACCGCATTCAAACCCTCTGAAGCCAATGCGCAGGAGTCGAAACCCCCCATTGGTCCCCCCGTGAAGTTTGGGGTGATCGGTTGTGGTTACCATGGCCGTGACATCCTGAGCACCCTGGCCGTGCTGCCGAATGCGCCGGTTGTGGCCATTTGCGATCACTACGGAGCCTTTCTGCGCCGCGCCGGCCGCACCGCGACCGAGGCCAAGCGATACGAAAATTACAAGGAACTGTTGGCCGACGAAAATGTGGAAGCCGTTGTCATTGCAACGCCCAGTCACCAGCACAAAGACATCGTCATCGACGCGCTCAAGGCGGGTAAACACGTTTACTGCGAAGCTCCATTGGCGAGTTCCATCGCCGAGGCACGTGAGATTGCCCTGGCAGCCAGGAAGTATCCACGACTGAACTTCCAGGCCGGACTTCAATTCCGCAGCGATCCTCAACGTGACTTTCTGGTGGACTTTGTCCGCACCGGTTCCTGGGGCCGTTCGATCTTTTCACGTTCCCAGTGGCACAAGAAAACCAATTGGAAACGCGCCGCCCCAACCAACGAGCGCGAACGCGAAATCAACTGGCGCCTGCGCGGTGAAAGCTCATCCGGTGTGATCGGTGAAATCGGAATTCATCAGTTGGATGCCAATTCATGGTTCCTCGGCAGTCGTCCGAAGGCCATCACCGGATTCGGCTCCACCGTGTTGTGGGACGACGGCCGCGATGTGCCGGACACCGTTCAAATCAACATGGAGTATGAAGGTGGAGTGAATTCCTCGATGGACATCACACTGTGTAACTCCTTCGATAGTGATTACGAAATGTATTACGGTTCGGACGCCGCCCTGATGGTGCGTGGTTCGCAGGCCTGGATGTTCAAGGAAGCCGATGCGCCGATGCTCGGTTGGGAAGTCTACGCCAAGAAGGATACCTTCTTCAAAGAAGTAGGTATTTA
>Ga0181593_10003212_pt1 | contig 15022 bp, 8 predicted proteins | sample 071ome_19_FD_133756 | JGI IMG/M metagenome (GOLD analysis project Ga0181593, IMG submission 133756) | Coastal salt marsh microbial communities from the Groves Creek Marsh, Skidaway Island, Georgia - 071413AT metaG (megahit assembly) | ecosystem: Environmental > Aquatic > Marine > Intertidal zone...
GACATGTTGCGGCACCGCCCCGAGCTGGAAGCGGACGGTTATCAGGCAGGCGACCGGGTCAAAGGGAAGGTCTTGCTGGCCCGTTATAGCCGTTACATGCAGCGTGTGGCGACGGTCGCGCCGGAGCTGGTGGACGCGCTGGCTACCGAAGGATCGCGCTTCACGCACCACACGTCGATTGCCCCGACCGGGACGATCTCGCTGTCGCTGGCCAACAACGCATCCAACGGCATCGAGCCGAGCTTCGCGCACCAGTACTCGCGCAACGTCATACGCGAGGGCAAGAAGAGCAAGGAGAAGGTCGATGTCTTCTCGTACGAGCTGCTCGCCTACCGCGCGCTGGTCGATCAGGACGCCAGTGCCGAGGATGCGCTGCCCGACTATTTCGTCGCTGCCGACGACATCTCGCCGCGCCAGCACGTCGACGTGCAGGCCGCGGCGCAGAAGTGGATCGACTCGTCGATCTCCAAGACCGCCAACGTGCCGACCGATTACCCCTACGAGAATTTCAAGGAGATCTACCTCTACGCCTACGAGCAGGGGCTGAAGGGCTGCACCACCTTCCGCTTCAACCCGGCCGCGTTCCAGGGCGTGCTGGTCAAGGAGAAGGACCTGGCCAACACCACCTACCGCTTCGTCCTCGACGACGGCGCGGTGGTCGAGGTCAAGGGCAACGAGGAGATCGAGTACGACGGCGAGTCGCACACCGCCGCCAACCTCTACGACGCCCTCAAGGAGGGCTACTACGGCAAGTTCTGACGCCGTCAGCCGCAGGATTCAGAAGACATGAGCATCAAGATCGAAAAGCAGATCGTCGACTACGAGGTGGTTGACGACAAGGCCGGGAAGGCCGCAAACGAGACCCAGAAGAGCGAGCGCGCGGCCGCGCAGGTCATCCAGATGCACGAGAAGGTCGAGCGGCCGGAGACGCTGCGCGGTTCGACCTACAAGGTCAAGACACCGCTCTCCGAGCACGCGCTCTACCTGACCATCAACGACATCATCCTCAACGAGGGGACCGAGCACGAGCTTCGCCGCCCGTTCGAGATCTTCATCAATTCGAAGAACATGGACCACTTCCAGTGGATCGTGGCGCTGACCCGCATCATCTCCGCGGTGTTCCGCAAGGGCGGCGACGTCACCTTCCTGGTCGAGGAGCTCAAGGCGGTGTTCGATCCGCGCGGCGGTTACTTCAAGAAGGGCGGCAAGTACATGCCGTCACTGGTCGGCGAGATCGGCGACGTGATCGAGACCCACCTGAAGACCATCGGCCTGCTCAAGGGTGACGAGCTCGACGAGCACCAGCAGAAGCTGATCGCCGAGAAGCGCGCCGCGTTCGAGGCGGCCGAGGCGGCCAAGGCCGCGCCCGCCGGGGAGGCGGACAGCGACTTCCCCGACGGTGCGACGCTGTGCGCGAAGTGCCAGACCAAGGCGATGATCCAGATGGACGGCTGCCTGACCTGCCTCAACTGCGGCGAGTCGAAGTGCGGGTGACGCACCGGGCCTGAGGGGCTGCCCACGTGCGCGTGATGATCGATCTCTGCGTGGTGCCGATCGGCGTCGGCGTGTCGGTCTCGGACTACGTGGCCGCCTGCGAGCGGGTGCTCGACGAGGCGGGGCTCGAGCACACGCTGCACGCGTATGGCACCAACGTCGAGGGCGAGTGGGACGCGGTGTTCGCCGCGGTCCGGCGCTGCCACGAGACGGTGCATGACATGGGTGCGCCCCGGGTTTTCACGACGCTCAAGGTCGGGACCCGCACCGACCGTGCGCAGAGCATGCAGGACAAGCTCGACAGCGTCGCGCACAAGCTCGGTAAGTGCTGAGGGGGCCGCGACTTGCGATGGCATGATGACGTAGAATCGGGTTAACCACATGCCACTAGGGGTTCGCCGATGGCCAACATCCTGATCGTCGACGACTCGCAGACGCAGGTTGCCAACCTGCTCAAGATCCTCGAGCCCGAAGGGCACGCCATTGCCGTGGCACCCAACGGCGAGGAGGGTGTCGCCAAGGCGGTCGCCGAGCAGCCCGACCTGATCCTGATGGACGTGGTGATGCCAGGCCTCAACGGCTTCCAGGCCACGCGCAAGCTGAGCCGCGACCCCGCCACCCAGCACATCCCGATCATCCTGGTCTCGACCAAGGACCAGGAGACCGACCGCATCTGGGGCATGCGCCAGGGTGCCAAGGGTTACCTGGTCAAGCCACCGGATCCCACCGAACTGCTCGACCTGATCGGCGAACTTCTCGGTTGAGGTGCAGCGTGGCGGATTCCCGCCAACGGTGTTCGGTGCCCGCGGGCACGGGATCTCCGGCTGAAGAGGACTGAAGGCAGTGTTGCGCCTGCTCCACGGTCTGCCCCTGTTCGCCGGTCTGCTGCTGCTCGACCAGGTGATCAAGGTCGCTGCGCTCTCCCTGCTCGGTGCAGAGAATCCGTTCGCTGGCCTGCCGGTCGTCGCGCTGGTGGCGCAACTCAACGCGGGAACCCTGTTCGGCTTCGGTGCCGGTGTCGGCGATGCGATGCGCTGGCCAGCGGTGGTCGTCGGCGTGGTGCTGGTCGGCCTGCTCTGGCTTGGCGGTCGTGCCGACCGGGCCAGCGAGGGTGCCGAGGGTAACGGCTGGTGGCTGTGTGCCACCGGCGTGATCGGCAACCTGGTCGACCGCATCTGGTTCGGTGGGGTCATCGAGTTCCTGCATCTCAATCTCGGCCCGGTGACGCTGTCGCTGAACCTCGCCGATCTGCTGTTCGCCAGTGGCCTGGTCCTGCTGACCCGCGACACCGTGGTGCGCATGACGACGCCGCGTCACAGCCAGGTGCCGCTGAGCAAGCCACCGGAGGTGATGCCGGACCTGAGCAGCCTGCCGCGCGGTATCGACAACGTGCGCATCGACGTGCGCCTGAGCCCGCAGTTCGAGGCCGCGGCACGACGCCTGATCTCCAGCCTGCTCTACCAGCACATCGGTCACGAGCGCTACGGCGCCAAGCCGACGCCGCCCTCGCGCCAGGAATTCACCGATTTCCGCACCGCGTACACGGCCCTGATTGGTGCGGTGGTGCGGTTGGCCAAGCAGGAGCAGCGTCCCTACCCGGTGATGCTCACCCAGCTTGCGGTGCTCAAGTTCATCGGTGCCGAGGTGACCCGCGAGTTCGACGTGCAGATCGGGCACCTGCGCGGCATCCTCGGCAGCGATGCCAAGGGTGGGCGCAAGATGCTCCTGCACGAGCACATCACCGCGCTGGCCCAGCGCCGTCGTGCGATCGAGCTGCAGGCGCGCATCCAGCTCTCCGACGAGGTCAAGCGCGTCGAGACCGGTCCCGGGGTCAAGCTGCGCGAGTCGCTGCTCGGAACGGCCTGGGTGATCGACGAGTCGGTGCTGTTCAACCCGCTGCTCGCCGCCGGCGACCCGCAGGATCCGCAGGTCGCGATGCGTCACTACGTCCTGCTCGGCAAGCGTACCGCCGACTGGGATGCGCTGACCCGGTTCGAGGCCTACGTCGAGCGGCTGGTCGGTCGTGCAGTTCCGGAAGGAGGGCATGGGGGGGCGGAGAAGCAGGACGGTGTCTCCTGGCTGGCTGGCTCCGACTGGGCCGCCCGGGCCGAGATGCTTGGCCTGGGCCAGGCCGCCGGCGAGATCGAACACAATCCGCTGACCGACGTCCCGGTCAACGCCGACATCTTGTTCAACGCCAGTTTCCTCGACGCCTGGCTCGACGAGGTGCGGCGCGAGGGCGACGCCAAGACCGAGCGCCAGTTGCGTGCCCAGCGCCGCCTGCAGCACCTCGCGCTCGAGCGGGTCTACCGCTTCGTGCGCCGCGAGGGGCTGCTGCTCTGGATCACCGCAGCCTACGAGCTGGTCCCCGTCTACCGTGAGTATTACACGACGCTGAATCCCCTGATGCTGGTGCAGTACCTGGCGACCGGTGGACGCCAGCGACGCAGTACGCTGCAGCAGATCCGCAAGGCGATGCGCACGCTGGGTACCAACGCGCCCTCGCTGAAGCCGCTGCAGCAGCTCGACGGGCGGTTGCAGCGGATGAACGAGGCGCAGGAACGCCACCACATCAGCAACTTCATCCGTGACTTCCTCGCCTACCGCCGTGACCTGCGCAACTTCTACCTGACCCAGGGCGTACTCGAGCAGGTGCGCCTTCTCGAGGAGCCGGACGAGATCCGCCTGTCGCGGGTCAACAATTGCCTGCACGAGTTCCTGTCCGGCGAAGAGGACCAGCCCAAGCACGAGCGCATCCGCGCCCACGCGGTGGTCAAGGCCGACCTGCGCGGCTCGACCACCATCACCCGCCAGCTGCTCGAGCAGGGCCTCAATCCGGCGACGCACTTCGATCACAATTTCTTCGCACCGATCCGCGACGTGCTGCGCACCTTCGGCGCCGAGAAGGTGTTCGTCGAGGGCGACGCCATCATCGCCACGACCCTCGAGTATGCCGACGACGTCGACACCCACCTGCCGGTTGCGCGTGCCTGCGCGCTGGCCCAGCGCATGGTCGGCATCGCCGATGCCCACAACCGCATCCTCGAGACGGTCGGTCTGCCGCAGCTGCAGATCGGCATCGGTGTCGCGTTCTCTGCCGATTCACCGACCTACCTGTTCGATGGCGAACAGCAGATCATGATCTCGTCGGCGATCGGTCGTGCCGATCGCCTCTCCTCGTCGTCCTGGCGCCTGCGCGAACTCGCCGAACAGCGCGAGGCCGACGCGCGCCGGGTGCGTGTCTACGAGCTTGCCAGCGACCACCCGCTGCGCGGCGAGAAGGGCGAGAACCACCTGCGCTACAACGTGCTCGGCGTCGAGCTCGAGGCGGCGGGCTTCGAGAAGCTCAAGAGCGAGATCGACCTGCGTCGCATCGAGATCAGCAAGCCGGGCAGCCGCACCTCGGCGGTGTTCCACGTCGGCAAGGCGTCGGACATCCACGGTGCGATACAGAACCTGGTGCTGCGCGAATCGCGCGTGCAGCTGTTCGGGCTCGATGGCGAGGGCGACGTGACCGGCGAGCTCTACTACGAGGTGGTCACCGACCCGCGCGTGCTCGGCATCGTCGAGCGCCAGGGCAGTACGCAGGCCAGCGAACTCGACGTCGGCTAGGCGGGATCCACACCCGACACCCGTGCCCACTGACGCGCCAGGCGTGCCGCCGAGGCGGGCTGTGCGGTGCCCAGCTCCTGGGCGTAGAGCGAGACCCGGTACTCCTCGAGCAGCCAGCGGTAGGCAACCAGTTCTGCATCGCCATCGCCCCGTGCTCTGACCGCCCGCCAGCGTGCGACCCACGGTTGCAGCTCGGCGGAACGGGTCTTCTCGCGGCCCGGTTGCAGCTCGCGCGCAACCAGACGCCGGCGGGCCGCCTCGAGGTAGCGCGGCAGCTCGCCGCGCTGCGCACGCGGGGTCGCCGCGATGAAGCCGGGCTAGACCAGCGCGTCGAGCTGCGCCTGCAGGTCGCGCGTCATCGGATCCTCCGGGTCGAGGGTGCCCAGCGGCACCTTGACCTCGCGGTAGGCCGCGAGGATTTTCATGACGAGCTCGGCCAGTTCGATCGCGACGGACTGCAGGCGCGGCCGAGCCGCTTCGAGACGGGCGGCGAAACGCTCCGCGTCGCGCACGTCGTCGTCGACGCACAACCGGTCGATGCAGGCGTCGAGCAGGTCGTCGCGCAGTGTCGCGCTGTCACCGAGGGTGACGAACTGCAGCGCGAGGCGGTCCGCATCGGGCAGGTTGCGCCACAGGTCACGTGCCGCGCGGCCCAGGCGCAGGCGGAACAGCCGGCGCAGCCCGAGCCGGTGGCGGTGGCGCGCGGTCTCGGCGTCACCGAGCAGTTCCACGCACACTCCCGATTCGTGTGACACCAGCGCAGGCCAGCTGGTGACCGACGTGCCGCCGCGTTCCAGGGTCAGCTGCTCCGGGAGCGGGCCGCACGACCAGTCGGTGAGCACCTCGCCGGGCCTGAAGTCCTCGGGCAGTGCCGCGGCACGGCTGGCGCGTGCGCTTGCGGCGAACTCCTGCTGCAAGCGGACGAGGTCGTCACCGCGCGCCAGCTCGTGGCCCCGGTCGTCGACGACGCGCAGGTGCAGTACCAGGTGCGCGGGCAGCGCGAGGCCTTCCCATGCCGTGGCAGGGATTTCGACGCCGCGCAGGCGATGCAGCGCCGTGCTGAGCTGGGTGCCGAGCGGCAGGTCGCCCGGCCGCAGTTCCGCCAGGCAGGCGGCGACCGTCTCCGGCAGCGGCACCAGTGGGCGACGCAGCGTCTTGGGCAGGCCGCGCAGCAACGCATGGACCTTCTCCTCGAGCAGTCCCGGAACCAGCCACTCCAGATGCGTCGTGGAGAGCTGATCCAGGGCGGCCAGCGGCACGTCCGCCGTGACCCCGTCGTCGCCCGTGTCCGGGGCGAAACGGTAGGCGAGTGGCAGCGTGAGCCGCGTGGTGGCCAGGGTGGCCGGGTAATCCCGCTCGACGCGGTTCGAGACCGGCTCGCGCAGCAGTGCTTCGCGCTGCATGTAGAGAAGTCGCGGCCGGTCCCGCTCGGCATGTCGGCGCCACGCCTCGAAGCTGCCGCGGTCGTAGACCGTCTCCGGCAGGCGCGAAGCGTAGAAGCGGTAGCGGGTCTCCTCGTCCACCAGCAGGCCGCGTCGGCGGGTGCGCGCCTCCAGTCCCTCGATCTCGGCGACCAGCGCCAGGTTGTGCTGCAGGAAACGGCCATGGGTGTCGAGGGCGCCGTCGAGCAGCGCCGAGCGGATGAAGATGGCACGTGCCGAGCGTGGATCGAGCGGGCCGAAGTTGACCCGTCGGCGCGCGACCAGCACCAGGCCGTGGAAGCTGACCCGTTCACGGGCGATGACCTGGCCGCGGCGACGGTCCCAGCGTGGCTCGAACTGCTCGCGGCGCAGCTGGTCACCGGCGAGGGTCTCGATCCAGCGCGGGCTGACCGGCAGCACGGTGCGTGCGTAGAGGCGGCGGGTCTCGACCAGCTCGCAGGCGGCGATCCACGGCGGCGGCCGTTCCGCGAGCACCGAGCCCGGAAACAGCTGCACCACCCGCTCCCTGAGGCCGCGGTAGCTGCGCCGCTCCTCGCGGTGCGCCACCTGGTCCAGCACGCCGGCGAGCAGTGCGCGGTGGATGGCGTCGGCCGGTGCCTGCTCCGCCCGCGGGTGCAGCCCCATGTCGCGCACCAGGTGGTCGAGCTGCTGGTGGGTCTCCTGCCACTCGCGCATGCGCAGGTAGCCGAGGAAGTTCGCCCGGCACCACTTGCGCAGCCGGTTCTGCGAGAGATGGCGACGCTGCGTGCGCCACGCCTCCCACAGCTTCAGGTAACCGAGCACGTCGGAGCGCGGGTCGGCGAACTCGGCATGGGCGGTGTCGGCGGCCGCGGCACGGTCGTGCGGGCGCTCGCGCGGCTCCTGCACCGCCAGCGCGGCGACGATCACCAGCACCTCGCGCAGGCCGCCAGCGTCAGCCGCCGCGAGCAGCATGCGCCCGAGGCGCGGGTCGACCGGCAACCGTGCCAGGCGCCGGCCGAGCGGGGTCAGCCGGTGCTCGCGATCGAGCGCGCCGAGCGCGGCGAGCTGGCGGTAGCCGTCGCGCACCCGGCGTGGATCGGGCGGATCGAGGAACGGGAAACGCTCGATGTGGCCGAGGCCGTGCGCGACCATCTGCAGGATCACCGCGGCCAGCGGGGTGCGCAGGATCTCCGGCTCGCCGAACTCCGGCCGTGCCAGGTACTCCTCCTCGCTGTAGAGGCGGATGCAGATGCCGGGGGCCTCGCGGCCGCAGCGGCCCTGGCGCTGGTCGGCGCTGGCACGCGAGACCGGCTCCACCGGCAGGTGCTGGATGTTGCCGTGCGGGCCGTAGCGGCTGATGCGCGCCAGGCCGGTGTCGATCACGTAGCGGATGCCGGGTACGGTCAGCGAGGTCTCGGCCACGTTGGTCGCCAGCACCACGCGCCGTGCCTGGCTCCGGGCGAAGATGCGCGCCTGCTCGGCCGCGCCGAGCCGGGCGTAGAGCGGCAGCACCTCGAGACCGGGCGGGTGGTGCTTGCGCAGCGCCTCGGCGGTTTCGCGAATGGCCCGCTCGCCCGGCAGGAACACCAGGATGTCACCCTCGTCCTCGTTGGCGAGTTCGTCGACGGCGGCGAGGATCGCCTCGGGCTGGCTGGCGTCGCGTTCGTCGTCGCTGCCCGTGAGCGGCCGGTAACGGGTCTCGACCGGCCAGCTGCGTCCGCCGACCTCGATGACCGGCGCATCGTCGAAATGGGCCGCGAAGCGTGCGGTGTCGATGGTCGCCGAGGTGACGATCAGCTTCAGTTCGGGCCGTTTCGGCAGCAGCTTCTTGAGGTAACCGAGCAGGAGATCGATGTTGAGGCTGCGCTCGTGGGCCTCGTCGATGATCAGCGTGTCGTAGCGCAGCAGCAGGCGGTCGCGCTGCAGCTCGTTGAGCAGGATGCCGTCGGTCATCAGCCGCACCAGCGCGTCGGGGTGCCCACGTTCCTGGAAGCGCACCCGGTAGCCGACCACGTCGCCGAGCGGCGCGTCGAGCTCGCTGGCGATGCGCTCGGCGACGCTGCGTGCGGCCAGACGGCGCGGCTGGGTGTGGCCGACCTGGCCCAGCACGCCACGCCCCAGCGCGAGACACAGCTTCGGCAGCTGGGTGGTCTTGCCGCTGCCGGTCGCGCCGGCGACCACCACCACCTGGTGGGCGGCCAGTGCCGCGCCGACCTCGTCGAGGTGAGCGCTGATCGGCAACGCCTCCGGGAAGGTGGGACGTGGCAGCCGTTCGCGGCGCAGCGCGGCGCGTGTGCACGATCCGGCGATCTTCTCGGCGAGGCGGCGCGCCGCGTCCGGATCGGGGTGGCGGCGCAGGCGACGCAGCGCGCGGCGCAGCCGTGGGCGGTCGCGCAGCAGCGTGGACTCGAGCCGGGTGGCGAGGGTATCCGGGGTCGGGACGCTCATGCCGGGATCACCGCGGGTCCTCGAAGGGCCGGGTCGCGGCGTGGTTCAGCCCTCGGGCAGCAGCTTGCGGTCGAGCAGGCTGACGATGTTTTCGGCGGACAGTGGGCGCCCCACCAGGTAGCCCTGGATCTGGTCGCAGCCGAGGGTGCGCAGGAAACGCACCTGCTCCTCCCGTTCGACCCCCTCGGCGACCACCTCCAGGTCCAGGCGGTGAGCCATGGCGATGATCGCGGCGACGATCTCGGCGTCGTCGGCATCCTCGGGGATGTCGCGGATGAAGCTGACGTCGATCTTCAGCGTGTCGATCGGCAGCCGCTTGAGGTAGGCCAGGCTGGAGTAGCCGGTACCGAAATCATCGATGCCGATGCGCACGCCAAGCTCGCGCAGGCGATGGAGCTTCGGCTCCACCTCGGCGATGTTCTCCATCAGCATGCTCTCGGTCAGCTCGATCTCCAGGCACCGGGCCTCGAAGCCGGTCTCGCCGAGGGTGCGGATCACGGTTTCGACCAGGTCGTCCTGATGCAGCTGACGCGACGAGACGTTCACCGCGACATGGATCTCGGGAAGGCCGCGATCGAGCCACTCGCGTGCCTGCGTGCAGGCGCGCTTGAGCACCCACTCGCCGATCGGCAGGATCATGCCGTTGGCCTCGGCGAGGGGGATGAAGTCGGCCGGCGAGACCAGGCCGACTTCGGCACTGTTCCAGCGCAGCAGCGCCTCGACGCCGGTGGTTTGCTGGCTGACCAGGTCGACCTTGACCTGGTAGTTGAGATCGAGCTCCTCGCGCTCGATGGCATGGCGCAGGTGGTTCTCCATGGTCAGCCGCTCGACCGACGCGGCGTTCATGGCGTCGGTGTAGAGCTGGTAGTTGTTGCGTCCGAGCTCCTTGGCCCGGTACATCGCGGTGTCGGCGTTCTTGGTCAGCTCCTCGGAGGTTTCGCCATCGTCGGGGAAAATCGCGATGCCGACGCTGGAGGTGACGTAGAGTTCGCGGTCGCCGGAGATGAACGGCTCGCGCAGGCTGGCAACGATGCGCGAGGCGAGCTGCAGGGAGTTGCTCGGGTCCTTGATCTCCGGCTGCAGGATGGTGAACTCGTCGCCACCCATGCGCGAGACGGTGTCGCTCTCGCGCACGCACGCCTTGAGGCGCTTGGCCATCTCGATCAGCACCTCGTCGCCGACGTCGTGGCCGAGCGTGTCGTTGATGCGCTTGAACAGGTCGAGGTCGATGAACATCACCGCGAGCTGCTGCTGGTGACGGCGCATCTGTGGCAGCGCCAGGCTCAGGCGATCCTGGAACAGGCGCCGGTTGGGCAGCCCGGTCAGCGCATCGTAGTAGGCCAGCGCGCGGATCTTCTGCTCGCTCTCCTTGCGCTCGGAGATGTCGGAGAAGACCCCGGCGAACTTGTGCTCGCCGCCGAGTTCGTCACGCACCTCGGTGATGGTCAGCCACTCGGGATAGATCTCACCGCTCTTGCGCCGGTTCCAGATCTCGCCCTGCCAGTGGCCGTCTTCGCGCAGGCTCCGCCAGAGCTCCTGGTAGAAGGTCTCGTCGTGGCGTCCGGACCTGAGCAGCGCCGGCGTCTGGCCGATCGCTTCTTCGGCGCTGTAGCCGGTGAGCTTGGTGAACGCCGGGTTGATCGACTCGATGACCCCCTCGCTGTTGGTGATCACGACGCCGTCGAGGGTGGCATCGATCACCTGCTTCGACAGGCGCAGGCTGCGCTGCGACTCGATCAGCGCCTGCTCGCGGTCGCGCAGCACCTGCTCGAGATGCGAGACCTGGTCGTGTTCGAGCAGGCCCAGGATGTCGGTGAACGACAGCAGGCCGACGATCTGCTGGTTGCCGTCGGTGATGCCGAGATGGCGGATGCCACGGCGCACCGACAGGTCGCGCGCCTGCAGCAGGCTGTAGGCACGGTCGACGGTGATCAGCGGCTGGGTCGACGCCTCGCCAGCCGTGCGCGTGATTTCGCGCAGCGCCACCTGGCGTACCAGGTCGCGCTCGGTGAGGATCCCGGGCAGGCCATCCTCGCCGGGTGCGACGACCGCGGCGTCCACGCCGGCGGCGGAGATGCGTGCCGCCGCTTCGGCCAGCGACGTCTCCGGGTCGATGATCAGCAGTGGGTGATGCTGGGCATCGGCGACGCGGCGCACCTGCAGGTAGCGCTCCAGGCCGTAATTAAGGACCACGTCGGTCTGCGAGATGATGCCGGCGAAGCCGCCGCGGCCGTCGAGCACCAGCAGGTGCCGGATGCCCTCCTCGTGAAAGCGGTGGCCGATGTCGTCGATGCTGACCTGCTTGGTGGTGGTCTTGATCGGCGTGCTCATCTGCGTGGCGATCGGCCGCAGGACCTGGTCGGGGTCGGAGAGATCCAGGCGCAGGGCGTCGTGCTCGGTCCAGATGCCGACCGGATCGCCGGCGTCGACCACCAGCATGGAGCTGCAACGGTGGGTGCGCATCAGCGCCGCGGCCTCGTGCAGAGGCGTTTCGGGAGGGCAGGTCAACAGCTCCTCGTGGAGCAGGTGACCGACCACCAGTGGGCCGCTCATTCCATGGCTCCAGGGTGTGCTGGCGGGTGTGGGTTCGGCAAGCTGGATCCCTCTGCGCTTCCGGACGGGCCCGGCCGGTGTGACCAGGGGCCTCGTCACACCATAGCAGTCGGGCGCCGCGATGGTAGCGCAGGTGCCGGCGCCTCGGCCACGGCCGCGCCTTGACCCCCATCCGGGCCACGCGATAATGGCCGCTCGCCGGCGTGTGGCCCGGCATGGGGGGGCGATGAAGACACGGCATTACGACGTGGTGGTGATCGGCAGCGGGCCGGGTGGCGAGGGTGCGGCGATGACGCTGGCCAAGTCCGGGCGCCAGGTCGCGGTGATCGAGCGCCACACCATGGTGGGTGGCGGCTGCACGCACTGGGGCACCATCCCGAGCAAGGCGCTGCGCCAGACCATCCAGCGCATCACCGATTTCCGCGAGGACCCGCTGTTCCAGCATATCGCCGAGGCGACCGAGATCACCTACCCGCAGTTGCTGAACAACGCCGGCGAGGTGATCACCAGCCAGGTGCGCATGCGGCGCCGCTTCTACGAGCGCAACAAGGTCCAGGTGATCCACGGCGAGGCGTCGTTCACGGGCCCGCACGAGATCCAGGTGGCCTCCGGCAACGGGGCGCACAAGGAACTCACCGCGGATCACTTCGTGATCGCGACCGGATCGCGGCCGTATCGCCCCGAGGACATCGACTTCGACCATCCGCGGGTGGTCGACAGCGACACCGTGCTGCGCCTGCGCGAGACGCCGGGCTCGATTGCGATCTACGGCGCCGGCGTGATCGGCAGCGAGTACGCGTCGATCTTCAGCAACCTCAACATCGCCGTCAGCCTGGTCAACACACGCTCATCGCTGCTCTCGCACCTCGACCAGGAGATCACCGACAGCCTCAGCTATCACATGATCGACCAGGGCATCATGCTGTTCCACGGCGAGACCTACGAGAAGGTCGAGCCCGACGACGACGGTGTCGTGATGCACCTGCAGTCCGGCAAGAAGATCCGCAGCGACGTGCTGATGTTCGCCAATGGGCGCACCGGCAACAGCCAGGGCATGGGGCTCGAGGCGATCGGCGTCAGCGTCGACCACCGTGGCCATGTCGCCGTCAACGAGCACTACCAGACCGCGCTGCCGCACGTCTACGCGGTCGGTGACGTCGCCGGTCCCCCGGCGCTGGCCAGCGCCAGTTACGACCAGGGACGTTTCTGCGGGCGCCACATCGTCGACAACGACAGCGACCTGGCGCTGGTGCGCGACATCCCGACCGGCATCTACACCAGTCCCGAGATCAGTTACGTCGGTCGCACCGAGCGCGAGTTGACCGAGCAGCAGGTGCCCTACGAGGTCGGGCGGGCGATCTTCAAGAACCTGGCGCGCGCGCAGATCACCGGCTGGACCACGGGCATGCTGAAGATCCTGTTCCACCGCGAGAGCCTGCAGATCCTCGGCATCCACTGCTTCGGCCACCAGGCCTCCGAGATCATCCACATCGGCCAGGCGATCATGGCGCAGCAGGGCGAGGCCAACACGCTACGCTACTTCGTCGACACCACGTTCAACTACCCGACCATGGCCGAGGCCTACCGGGTCGCGGCACTGAACGGGCTCAACCGGGTGTTCTGACCCGGGCACGGTTCACCGCTCCGGGTGCATCGGGCACAATGTGTGGCCCGGCCGCGCGACCGCCACGGCCGCCACGAATCAAGGAGGAACGCATGGCACGCACGGAGACCCCCATCTGCGATTTCGGCCAGCCGGCCGTAGAGTTCGACCTGCCCGGCACCGACGGCCGCAACTGGACCCTCGCCGACTGCCGCGGGCCGAACGGGCTGCTGGTGATGTTCATCTGCAACCACTGCCCGTACGTCCGGGCGGTCGTCGACCGCATGGTCCGTGACGCCACGGCGCTGCGCGACCACGGGGTCCACACCGTGGCGATCAGCAGCAACGACACCGTCGCCTACCCCGACGACTCGTTCGACAACATGCAGCGCTTTGCCGAGCAGCACGGGTTCAGCTTCCCGTACCTGTTCGACGAGAGCCAGGAGGTCGGGCGTGCCTACGGGGCGGTCTGCACCCCGGACTTCTTCGGCTACAACGCCGACCTCGAACTCCAGTACCGCGGCAGGCTCGATGCCAGCGGCCGCGAACCGGGGCCGAGCGACGCCCGCCGCGAGCTCTACGAGGCGATGCTGCAGGTGGCCGGGACCGGGCGCGGGCCGGCCGAACAGGTGCCGAGCATGGGCTGCTCGATCAAGTGGCGCGACGCCGGCTGAGCCGTCTCCACGGGCCGCGTCCAGGGTGGCTGTGGCCCCTGATAGACATATAAGTAGTCTTATTATTCCAATCAAAATTATTTACTATCATTTATGGTTTGGTGCCCCGTATAGTGCACGCCACGCTTGATCCGGCGCCCGTTTGCCGGGTCTCCAAGTCGCGTCCAAAGGAGAGCCGAACCGATGTCTACCGCTGCCAGGGAGATCGCCATGCCGTCACGCCGTGAACTCGCCAATGCCATCCGCGCGCTCAGCATGGATGCCGTGCAGAAGGCCAATTCCGGTCACCCGGGCGCGCCGATGGGCATGGCCGACATCGCCGAGGTGTTGTGGAACGACCTGCTGCGTCACAACCCGGCCAACCCGGGCTGGGCGAACCGCGATCGCTTCGTGCTCTCCAACGGCCACGGCTCGATGCTGATCTACGCGCTGCTGCACCTGACCGGCTACGACGTCTCCATCGACGACCTCAAGGCGTTCCGCCAGTGGCACTCGAAGACCCCGGGTCACCCCGAGTACGGCGACACCCCCGGCGTCGAGACCACCACCGGGCCGCTCGGCCAGGGCATCAGCAATGCCGTCGGCATGGCGCTGGCCGAGCAGGTGCTCGCCGCGCAGTACAACCGCGACGGCCACAAGGTCATCGACCATTGCACCTACGCCTTCCTCGGTGACGGCTGCCTGATGGAGGGCATCTCCCACGAGGCCTGCTCGCTGGCCGGCACGCTGGGGCTGGGCAAGCTGATCGCGGTCTGGGACGACAACGGCATCTCCATCGACGGTCACGTCGAGGGCTGGTTCACCGACGACACCGCGAAGCGCTTCGAGGCCTACGGCTGGCACGTGGTGCGCGATGTCGACGGCCACGATCACGAGGCGATCGCCCGTGCGCTGCACGAGGCGCGCGCGGTCAACGACAAGCCGAGCCTGATCTGCGCCAAGACCGTGATCGGCTACGGCGCACCGAACCTGTGTGGCAGCCACGACTGCCACGGCGCGCCGCTCGGCGATGCCGAGATCGCCGCCGCGCGCGAGAACCTCGAGTGGAGCCACGGCCCGTTCGAGGTGCCCGATGCGGTGCGTGGCGCCTGGGATGCCCACGAGCGCGGCGCCGCGGCCGAGGCGGAATGGAATGAGCGTTTCGAGGCCTACCGAGCCGCCCATCCCGAGCTGGCGGCCGAGCTCGAGCGGCGCCTCGCCGGCGAGCTGCCGGCCGACTGGGTCGAGCGCAGTGC
>Ga0181593_10003213_pt1 | contig 15021 bp, 9 predicted proteins | sample 071ome_19_FD_133756 | JGI IMG/M metagenome (GOLD analysis project Ga0181593, IMG submission 133756) | Coastal salt marsh microbial communities from the Groves Creek Marsh, Skidaway Island, Georgia - 071413AT metaG (megahit assembly) | ecosystem: Environmental > Aquatic > Marine > Intertidal zone...
ATGTCGACTCCAGCCGGGAGGCTCAACTTATTGAGCGCCTCAATCGTCTTGGCCGTTGCCTGCACGATGTCGACAACCCTCTTGTGTGTCCGAATTTCGTATTGCTGCCGGGCCTTCTTGTCGACATGCGGTCCCGACAAGACCGTGTATCGCTCAATCCGTGTGGGCAGCGGAATAGGACCGTGCACCTCTGAGTTGGTTCGCTTTGCCGTATCGACAATTTCTGCCGCGCTCTGATCGAGCACAGCATGGTCGTAGGCTTCCATGCGGATACGAATAATTTCCTGCGTCGACGCAGCCACGGCACATGCTCCAAATACGAACGGTCCGAAATGGCATCCATCCCGGGAGGCTCGGTGTTTCGGGACCCAAACGCGGTGACGGACACCCGAAACGGACCCAAAGACCTCGCACTGAGGCCTTTGTTATCACGTCGCCGGCAGCCAGCAAGACCGCGAAAAGTCGCCCGAAACGACCTTTTCCGCCGAGGCCCGAGCCCGATGAGGAATCGGGGGCCGGTCAGCGGAGGAATCTCGAAATGTAAGAGCGGGGTTGTGGGCTGTCAACACACCACTCTGTTTTCCGCGATTTTTATCAGCCGCCCTCCTCGTTGGGCCAGCCAGCGAGCGGTCACTCAGACGTAGGCTGCCGCGGTCTCTGCCGGAGCTGGCCCGTACTTCAGCGGTGCCATGGTGAAACTGGCCCGCCCCTGACTGACGCTTCGAACCGCAGCGGAATAGCCAAACATGCTGGCCAACGGTGCCTCCGCTGTCAGCACGGTAACGCCCCCCCGCACCTCAGTCGCGGTGATCACTGCCCGACGCTGCTGCAGATCATTGATCACGTCACCCAGGTGTTCCTCCGGCACGCTCACCTCGACCCGCATAATCGGCTCCAAAAGCACGGTTCCCGACTGCGTAAGCATCTGTTCAATGGCGTCGGCTGCGGCAATCCGCACCGCCACCTCACCCGGCAGTGGCTCGGGGAGGGGGCTTTCGAGCACAACAATCCGCATGCCCCACAGAGGGCACCCCTTTAGCCCCCCGCGTTCGGCGCTTTCACGAACAGCCTCGGTCATGGCAGCAGCCAACTCGGCCAGCTGCTCACTCTCAGGAAACCAGCCCTGCTCAACAGTCACGCCCGTCTGCTCGCCCGTGGGCTCGGCCGAAAGCGTCACCGTTGCCAGCAGCGTCTGCCCTGCTACCTGCCGGTTTGACTCGCCACTTACTTTCACCCCCTTGGCGAGAGTCTCCTTGTAACTCACCCGAGGCTTGTGGACGCGGCAATGCAGGTTGAACTCGCGTTCGAGCCGGTGGCGAATGACCTCCAGATGAAGTTCGCCCATCCCGGAAATCAGCGTCTGGCCGGTATCCTCGCTCTCGATTGCCCGAAAGGTGGGATCCTGTCGCTTCATCATTTCGAGGGTGTCGGCCAGTTTTTTCCGTTCCAGACTGGTCTCAGGTTCGATTGCCATCGAGATCACGGTCTCAGGAAACTCAATCGACTCCAGCAGAATCGGAGCTTGGGCATCGCAGAGGGTGTCGCCAGTCACGCTCAACCGCGGGCCAATCACGCCGACGATGTCGCCGGCCGAGCATTCCGCCACCTGCTCTCGCCGATCAGCCTGCACATGCCAGAGTTGAGCGATGTTTTCCTTCTTCTGCTTGGCTGGATTCCAGGCCCGACTACCTGCCTTGAGGGTGCCTGAATAGACCCGCATGAAGGCCAGATCACCATGCTTTTCGGCCAGGACCTTGAAGACAAGGCCGCAGAACGGGGCCTCCGGGTCGGCCGGACGGCTGATCGTGGCAGGCTCTTTCTCCTTAGGGTCGAGGCCCTCCACCGGCGGCACATCGGCGGGGCTTGGCAGATACCAGCCCACCGCATCGAGAACTGGCTGAACACCGATGCAGTCGAGTGCCGAGCCCGTCAGAACCGGCACAACCCGCCGCTGGAGCGTCGCCGTCCGGATCGTTTCTCGCATGAGCGCAACAGGAATTTCCGCTTCGGCCAGGGCCAGTTCGGCGAGTTCGTCCGAGAAATCGAACAGGGTGGAAACCAGCTGCTCTCGCCACTGTTCCGCAACGGCCTGCATCTCCTCTGGGATTTTTGTCCGGGTTGGCTCAACCGCTGCGGCCTTCCCGCTTAGGACTTCGTCTTTCGGCGGAAAGCTGACCAACTCCATGGTGACCAGGTCGATGACTCCGCGAAATGGATCACTGACGTGAGGCGGACCGCTACCCAGAGGAATCTGCAGGAGCAACGGCTCGGCCTTGAGACGCTCCCGGACTTGATTCACTGTGCCAAAAAAATCGGCCCCTTCACGATCAAGCTTGTTGACCAGCACTAGCCGAGGCACCCGATACCGATCAGCCTGCCGCCAGACTGTTTCGCTCTGGGCTTCGACCCCTTCTCTGGCCGAAAGCACGACGACTGCTCCATCGAGAACGCGGAGGCTCCGCTCAACCTCGGCCGTAAAGTCGACATGGCCCGGGGTATCGATCAGGTTGACCGTCACATCACGCCAGGGGAATGAGACTGCCGCCGAGTAGATAGTGATCCCCCGCTCCTGCTCCTCCGGATCAAAGTCGGTCACCGTGGTACCCCGATCGACATCGCCAAGACGATGAATTGCCTTGGTGAAAAAGAGCATCCGCTCGGTGAGGGTTGTCTTTCCGGCATCAATGTGAGCGATAATGCCGATATTGCGGATACTCTTTAGCGAGCGACTGGGGGCACGGGACATGGGCAGGCGAAACGGCACGGGCCGCAGTTGGGGACAGTTCCAGATGAGCCGGGACAATCCCGCTCGTTCATCCGGTAGCATAGAGAGGTTTAACTTCTGCGGTATCTTACCGGGCCGGATGCTCCTGGCGTCAGCCCATTTGCCAGAATGATCGCAACCGCCCCGGCAGGGAGAGAAAGGACAGCATGACCGTTCTGCTGCTCGTGGCCCTCGCAGCCGCCACGCTTACCCTTGGTTACTGTATTTACGGTCGCTGGCTCGCCAGCAGGCTGTTTCAGCTCGATCCGACGGCAACCATGCCCAGCGCCGCGTTGCAGGACGATCGTGACTTTGTGCCGACCCCACCGGCAATCGTCTTTGGCCACCACTTTACCAGTATTGCTGGCACGGGACCGATCGTGGGGCCGGCACTGGCCATCATGTGGGGCTGGGGTCCGGCTCTCGTCTGGGTGCTGCTCGGATCGATCCTAATCGGCGGCATGCACGACATGGCAGTGCTGGTAGTCAGCCTGCGGAACCGTGGCATGACCATTGGAGAAATTGCGGGCAGGCTGCTCAACCCTCGGGTGAGGCTGCTCTTTCTTGTGCTGCTGCTGTTTGCCCTCTGGGTGGTGCTGGCCATTTTCGGCTGGGTAATCGCCAGCGTCTTCGTGCAGTTTCCCGAGGCGATCCTGCCGGTGTTTCTACAGATTCCCATCGCGGTGGCGATCGGTCTCCGGGTCCATCGGCAAGGCAAAAACCTCCTCGGTCCCAGTCTGGCGGCGTTGGCCGCGATGTATGCCACTGTCTGGCTGGGGGCAGGCTGCCCTGGAACCAGTTGGACTGGCGGCCCGCTTGGCCAGCTGATTCAGGGCATCAACGGCACCGTTGCGGGCTGGCCAATCTGGCTCTGGGTGGCGATCCTGCTGGCCTACTGCTATGTCGCCAGCGTCCTGCCGGTCTGGATCCTGCTGCAGCCCCGTGACTACATCAACAGCTTGCAACTGATTTCCAGTCTTGGCCTGATTGTGGTTGGCCTGCTGGTGACCGCGACAGTCGGCCCTGCCACGATTGCCACCGGCACCCCGGCCCCGGCCTTGGAGATGTTTGCCCCGCTGCTTGAACTCCATCCCAAGAACGCTCCACCGGTCGTGCCCTTCCTGTTCGTCACCATCGCCTGTGGTGCCGTCAGCGGCTTTCACTGCCTGGTTAGTTCTGGAACTTCCAGCAAGCAGCTTCGCTGTGAAACTGATGCCCGAGCCGTCGGCTATGGCTCGATGCTGCTGGAGGCGTTTTTAGCCGTCATTGTTATCGTGGCAGTGGGCGCTGGTATCGGACTGGGTTGGCCGCAGGAATACCCAGGACAGACGGGCACAGAACTCTGGCAGACGCTCTACGCGGATTGGCGGGGCGTCACCGGCGGCAAGGCGATTGCCGCTTTTGTGGTTGGCTCGGGCAATTTGCTTGAATCGCTCGGCATTGATGCCGTGATGGCACGGGCTCTCGTCGGCGTGCTGGTGGCCAGCTTTGCCGGCACCACACTCGATACAGCCACCCGGCTGCAGCGGTACGTGGTGCAGGAACTGGCCGGCACGCTGCTCGGCAAACTTCAGGGGAGAACCGCTGCAGGCCGTTCAACCAACCCGCTAGCCCTGCCACTCACGTGGCTAACCACGCCCCATGGCGCGACCCTCTTTGCGGTCGGCACTGCCTTCCTGCTGGCCCTGCTCCCCGCCCCGGGAAAAGACTGGAGCGTGGCCAACCTTGGCACCGGCGGCCTGATTCTCTGGCCACTCTTCGGTGCCACCAACCAGTTGCTGGCCGGCCTGTCACTGCTGGTGATTAGCTTCTACCTCCGCCGCCGCGGCCTGCCGACATTCGTGGCCACCCTGCCAATGGTCTTGATGCTGGTCATGCCCGCCTGGGCGTTGTGCATCAACATCAGTCGCTGGATCGATGGTGGTAGCCTTGCCCTCGTTGCGGTCGCGGTCGTCATGCTGGCGGTTGAGGCCTGGATGGCGGTCGAGGGGATGCTGCTCTGGGGTCGGGTGCAGGGCGTCATGGAAGAACCGCTGCCTCCGCTTCTGGTTCGCTGCCAGGATATCGCCCACGACCAGGCATGACATCGCCCGACAGCACGTTACCTGCCGCCAATCGAATCAGCCTGGACGGCACTCGCATCCACCTGCGGCCGTTCTTTCCAGAGGTGCAAGGCTGGCCCGTGGCCACCCTCTGACTCACGAGCTGCAAAGACTGCTGAGACATCATCGGTCTGCTCGCCAGGCCAGTACTGCTCTCGGATCAACACAAGGCTGAGATGCTCTCGCCCGGCTCGCTGAGCCTCCTGAACCGCCTGCGTGACAGTAATGCCTATGTCCGAGGGCTCACGGAAGCAGGTTGCATGCCCGACAGGATAGTGCTCGAGGTCGACCTGCTTCAGCGACGAGACCGTGCGAAAAACATTCGGTGCGTTGGCTGCCGTAAGCTGCTCTTCTGTCCACGCGTCTTCACTGATGGCGTAGACTCGAAACAAAAATCCACCATCGTAGGCATGACGGCTGATACTCTGCCCGTGCAGTTGAAGCATGGCGTGCGTGATCGCCGCAGGTTCATCAGGCAGCTGGAACTTCAGGAAACTCATCCGGTTCTGATCGCTCTGGGAATGCCGGCCAACGGAAAGCTGTGGCTCGTGGCCGAAGTTGGTCTCTGCCTGGTCTCCTTGCTGCACGGTAGCGTCCGCAACCGGAGAGACAACCTCGTGGGTGAGCGGCTGGGCCTGGATGGTAATGAGCATGCCACTCTTTGGAGGCTGATGCAGCCTTAGTTTCTGACTCGCTGGAAGAGCAACTCCGCAGATCACCTCACCATGCCGGGCTCCACTGACCAGTTCGGCAGTCACGAGGGCCCCGTGAGGAATATTCAGTCGGCTGAAGTCGAACTCAATTTCATACCCCTGGAAGTCACTGGGCTGGGTCGACCAAATGAAGAAGCGCTGACTCTCTTCGTCGTACGTCGTCCAGGATCGGTATTCCGGATCAGAACAAGCAACGTCGGTCTTGAGCAACGGACGGCCGCCATGGAATCCCTTGCTAAACAAGCGACAGACCTCAAAGTTTTTCGTGCCGTAACTGATCTGCTCATGCTCCTTGTCGTCGCCATCAGGATCTTGCTCCCGATGCATCGAATAGGTCACCGTATTTGAGAACGGCCCGGTGTTGTTCCACGACCAGACCCCCGGATCACTGAATTTGAAGACGAAAATCCCGTACACCCCCTGTTCTTCTAGCATCCAGCCCCAGATGCCCGCCATCGCCGAGAACACAGCTGGGGTGTCATTTGTAAATGTCGTTGTGGGCCGCCCCCAGTAGCGACCTGTCGCAAAGTTCAACTCCGTAAAGACCTGCGGCAGAACTTCTCCGGCTTCTTCCTGCATCATCTGCTTGGCCTGACGGACCTCTAACGCATTCTGGTGCGGACGCCCCGAATAGCGGTGGCGATTGAACAACTGAAACAGCCTGTCACTGCTTTCAGTGCCGTCGTACCGCGTATGGAGTGTCTGCATCATGATGCGGGCATTACGGCCTTGAAAATCTGATGCCAACACCGGCGCCGAAAAGATGGCGGTGAGGCCACGGTGATGATCACGATTGACATCGTCGATTGCAGAGTGCACCGCATCGGCAATCAGGGTCAGCCGCCGCCGCACCTGCTCGTCAGTCGATTGGTCGAAGTACCAGTCCGGTTCGTTGCCATATTGATGGGCCGCCACGTCAAAATTCTTGGCAAGGTAGTAGGTCAGCACATAGCAACTGGCCCAATTGATGAAATCATCATGAATGGTGTCCGGCCAGGTTTTGGCCCCGGTCTGGTTAATCACCTCGATGCCGAGCGACTGGTAGACCGAAAACTCACCCGCCAGAGCCTCATGGTGCTTATTGAGAAACGCCCGCATGGCGACAATGTCGTTCTCTTCTGGTGCTGCCCGCAGGGCAGCCTTCAAGCGTTCGAAATCTGCGGCGGTGTCCACGGTCTCTTGTGGCCGGATGTACATATCCATGTATCGTGGAGCACCCACCCAGGTACGGACAGCCTGTGTTTCGGCATACTTAAGCCAGGCGTCCGTGTTTGTTCCTGGAATGGCGGTCGCGCGAAAGCCGGCCCATTCATAGGTTGTCCCCTCCTGCGTGAGCGAAGGTGTCACAACGGCATCGGCAACTCCCTCCGGGCGGGCCTTGATCAGGAAGGGGTTTTGCCCCAGCAGCGTCTCCAGTTCTGCCAGAATCGGTTTTTGCTTGAGTGCCTCAAGCCCCTGACCGACCAGGACAAGGGGGCCCTGCTGCAGCCATTCGAGGCCAGCCCGTTCGGCTAGCCTGCCCACCTGCTCAATAACCCCGTGGCCCTCGGTCATGGTGAAGGTAAATGTCTGACCATTGAGTTCAGTTGAAATGCGATCGGCTTCGCTGTCATCTTCCTCAACGCGATCGACTTTCCCTTCCAGGCTTTCACAGACAAAGAGCAGAACCGCTCGCGTCCAGTCATCACTCAGGCAGGCCTCAGCGTCCCGGGGTGAGACACGGGTGCGTCCGGCCCGGCTGTATCCATAAGGACTGCCATCGAAGAGGACCACCGCCTCGCTCTTCTGCATCGCTGCGAGCAAGCCAGGCGAACCAAAACGCGCCAGTGGCGCGGGCCGCTGGGTGTTGTAGACCTCAACCTCAGCAATCCCTGAGGAACTTCCGCTGGTCGCAAGTGAAAGCCGAACGGCACTGGCAGAACGCGGAGCAAACTGAAACTGGCCTCGTTCCTTCGGGCTAATGGGGGAGATCTCTTCCCAATGCTTCCCGTCATAGAGTTCGAGCCTCAGCGACTGAATTCCCTGTGGCTTTTTTTCTCGGACGAGTATCCGGTCGATCGGTTCAGCCAGCCCCCAGGAGATTTCCAGCGAGCCTCCGGACTCTTTGGGGTCGGGTACCCAGGCTGTCTTTTCATCTCCATCATGGGCGTACCAGGCAAATCGTCCATTTTTATAGGACGAAGCACGGGTCAAATCCCGTCGGCTGTTGAGCACATGATTTTGGTTAAAGATGTCATCTGAACTCTGAAGCCCACTGGCCTGATCTAGTTCAACTTGCTCCAGCGGATCGATCGCCCAGCTTTGCCCCCCCAACTGAAACACAAACACGACGACCACAATGCCAAAAGACCTAAGCACCAAAATCTTTGCCTCTTTCCACACATCTTAAAGTGACGGGCTTGAATGCCACTGAAGAGGATCATCTTGCATAACCAACACCTTGAGCACCAGCCTCATCTGGCACCAGAATAACGCCCTGCGCACGCTGACGACACTTTCAACTCGGTGCAACGCCAAAAAGAAAAAACCGTTTAAGCCGAGCAAAGCTATTAATTCGGCGTTGCAGATCCCCGGCCGCGCATGGAACGCAAAAACGAATGCGGACTAGTTACTCATCCAAAACAAAGTCGAAGGTGTTTTCCTGCCCTGCTTGCACCTCAGCGGAAATGCCGGAAGAAGATGCATCTGCATATTTTCGAGGCAAGATGTTTTTGGGCTCAGGGGTCGGCCCCATGACCGGCACATAGTTCTCTTCGCCATCCGAAGCACTGCCTGAAGAGCCTGCCTTCGAGTTCTGATCTGGATGGCCATATTTCACGACCGTCACCTGAAAGGCACCGGACATCGCTCCGTCACCTCTGGAAAAAGTCGTTAATGCATAACGACCCTCTGCGTTGGTTATGCCATTAGCAGGCTGCTGGTTGGCAGTCGGTCGAAAAGTGACGACCGCTGCCTCCAGCGGCCTGCCGCCGAGAGTCACAACACCGCTGACCTTATGAGTTGGTGGCCGCGTCGACTTTGGCCCACAACCGCCGACAATCAAAATGAGAAACGCAAGAAGCAACACTCCAGGCTGATAAACACCGCTCTGCTTCATTACTATGACCTCATACGACTGTCTCACAAAGCCGATTCCCAGACCATCTTATGACAGGAAACTTGAACGCTGTTTGAATTCAGTGGAGCAAGCTCACTACTTGCATCAAGCCCTCACTAGCCAAGCCGAGTGACGCTATCCAACAACTATTTCCCACGAACTACTCGCCACCACTCTTCGAACCCATCGCCCCCCAAACGCCATAGGGGCTTGCCGAACTGCTTAGGCGATTGGGAGCAGCTGCACTGGTGTTTCCACAGTCAACATTCTCGTTAATAAATGCTGCCGACCCATCGGCATAGGCCACAACAACACCTCCCTGATGCCCGCTGCTCGGCGGCAACACCACGGTAGACGAATCAGACCACTGGTTGTCATTACCCTCACAAGACGGCGCATTTGGTGGAAGCACTGTCGTAAACCCAGTTCGTTCAACTTGGCCGTCTCGCCAAAGATTTCCTCGACGCCCCTTGAGACTTGTACCACTGGCGTAGTATTGACCATTGGCCACCGTCATACAGACACTCGGGTTTGCAGCGAGACCCGCAATATTTTTCGCCTCAGCCTGCGTGATGAGTTCGTCTCCGACGGCTGTCCAATTATCGTCCCTGTTGTGGTGAAGGACTTCACTAAAAGCGAGTGTCTTGGATGTGCCGTCCGTGATATCCTTGATTTTACATGCCGTGCCCTCGGACGCTCCTGAGTTGTAGTAATTGGGATAAAAAACGCCACGCCCGGAGGCCTTAAACCAGTTACTGGTGTTCCAGTTGTGTGCTGACACCTGATCACCAACAGAAACAACGTACGAATGAGGCCTGCGACCTACACCAGGATTCCCGTAGGCATCCCACTCACCAAAATCACTAGGGCAACGCATCCAACTAAAGTCAACGTGCCAGACTGGCCACCACGACCAGGGGTGCGGACCACCCGGTAGGCCGCCAGGATAGCCACCTTCTATTGTTGAGTAGAGATCCGCTTCTTCCATAAAGGGAAGAAGTTCCATGAAAACACTGCGACGGCCAGCATTGGTTTGCTGGGTTGGCCCTACATTCGCCCAACAGCATGTCCCACCATTTTGGAACGGAAACGTTTTTCTCGCGCTCTCGTGATTTAACGCTGCCAAGGCAAGCTGCTTCATCTTGTTGATACAACTGGCTCGACGGGCAGATTCTCTTGCCTGCTGAACGGCTGGTAACAGCAGCCCTACCAAAACACCGATGATCGCGATAACGACGAGCAGTTCAATCAGAGTAAAAGCCACCCGGCGCGAGTAGCGATGGGCTTTTAACGAAATAATTTTGCCGCAGAATAGCATGATGACCCCCATAAAATTCTGTGTCTAGAACCATCTGGAACCGTACCAAATGAGCCCCGCCCTGTCAAAATTAATCAGCACTCGCCTTTTCGCTCGGAGATCATGAAATCCTCCTTACAAGCGAGCACGAAAGCGTGCAGACACATGTGCATAGCGGATGACTTCAAGGACGGAAGCGGTTCTCGAATTTGCTCGAATTGGCCCTATCAGTTGTACCAGGGTCGGGCAGGCACATGCTTGATGCCAAGACTCTGCACCAGATGCTGATCTGCCAGATGCCGAGTTGCCTGCTGCCAGAGACTTTCGTCATCACCAAACACACGGTCCGGTGTTGCATCGGCAACACCCCACGAACCTTCTGCAAGTTCTCGCTCAAGTTGTCCGGCAGACCAGCCAGAGGAGGCAATGACAACCTTCAGTGGCTTCCTCGCCTGCTGCAGGAGCATTTCAACAAGGTCATGCCGTGCCGTGAACTGAATACCAGGAGCCACTTCCGCCTCCCCCTGACTGGCATCCGTATGCACGACCACAAGCGGCCCCTCCACGGGCCCACCGACCATCACTGGCAGTGTGAGGGGACAGGGTCCGGTGCCAATTCGCTCCCAGATGTCCGCCAACTGCACTGAACTGCGACGGTTGATCACCAACCCAAAAGCCCCCTCGCTATCGTGATGGACGAGAAGCACCACCGTACGGGCAAAATGTGAGTCCGCCAGACTCCGAGATGCAACGAGGAGTTTTCCTGTCAATGAGTCCACCGCAAAGAAAACTCCGCTTCAAAGCCCAATGTTTGCCACATCCATTTGTTCTATTCTCTCGTTTCTCTCGTAGCGAAAAAAAGAACGGTACGTGAGCAGCGTTGGCGATTGTCACATCTGCTTGGGCACGCGAATGCCGAGGAGCTCCAGCCCCTGCCTCAATGTGCGACCAGTGAGGTCGGCGAGTGCCAGCCGTGTGGTCCGCTGCCGCCCCTCCGCCTTGAGTACCGGCAGGGCATCATAAAAACTCGAGAAACTTCCGGCCAACTCAAAGAGCCAGGCTGTGAGAACATTGGGGCGATAATCTGATTCAACATCTTCCAGTACCGCCGCCAGGCGGAGGACATTCAGGGCAAGACGTCGTTCCCGAGGATCAACCAGTTCCACGGCCGTTGGATCAGCCGCGACCTGCTGCCGCAAAGCCTCTCGGTCGATCCCACCGCGGCCAGCGATTCCCTCAACCCGCGCGACGGCATATTGCATGTAGGCCGCCGTGTTGCCCTTCAGTTCAAGCATCTTGTCAAAACTGAAGACGTAATCGGTCGTCCGGTTCTGTGACAGGTCGGCATATTTGATCGCCCCAATGCCGACTGCCTCGGCCACCGCTTTACGCTGGGCCTCGTCCATTCCCTGCCGAGCATGCTCGCCCTCTCCAACAATGGCTGCTGCCCGCTCGACCCCCTCGTCCAGCAGGGCCTCAAGACCAACCGTGTCACCCGCCCGCGTCTTAAAGGGCTTGCCGTCTTCGCCCAGCACGGTCCCAAAGGCAATGTGCACCAACTCCATCGCTGCCAGTTGTTTGGCTGCCCGACACCCCCAGGACCGGGCCGTGGCGAACACCTGCTGAAAGTGCTGGCTCTGTCGATGATCGACAATGTAGAGAATGCGGTCTGGCCGCCAATGCTCCGCCCGCCAGGCAATCGTCGCCAGATCAGTGGTCGCATAAAGAAACGCACCGTCAGCCTTGCGAATCAGCAGCGGCGTCTCCTGGCCATCCAGAAAAACACCAATGGCACCGCGGCTTTCTCGAGCAAGCCCGCTGGCCTGAAGATCCTCCACCACGCCATGCAAAAGCGGCTGAAAGAAACTTTCGCCAAGCGTGTGGTCAAACTCGATGTCGAGCCGCTGATAAATCCGCTCAATCTCTTGCCGACAGACCGGCATGAACTCTTCCCAGAGCTTCCGGTTCTCAGCATCCCCCTCATGCAATTTGGCTGTCTCCAGCAGCACCTCCCGGCCTGCCTCGGGATGAACTGCAGCCAATTCCTTCGCAACAGGATCGGCCGCCAACTCTTCTGGCTTGGCATCCACTACTTTCCGGACCAGCCGATAGAGTCGCCCGAGTTCTGCGGTCGGATCAGCAGCGTAGGCCGCATCGTCACGACAGTGCTTCCAGCCCCAGAGAATCATGCCGAACTGCGTACCCCAGTCGCCCAGATGATTATCCGTGATGACCCGGTGACCGCGGAACCGGAGGATCCGGGCGAGAGCATCACCAATCACCGTCGAACGAATGTGACCGACGTGCATCGGCTTGGCCACATTTGGCGATGAATAATCGAGCACAATCGTCTCGGGCTGGGCCAACGGCAGCACCCCCAAACGGGCATCACCACAGGCTGCAGCAACGCCACGGGCCAACGCATCATCACGAACGCGAACGTTAACAAAGCCTGGGCCGACTGGGCCTTCTATTGGCTCAAAAACTGCCGTGAAGTCGGGGCTGTCGTTGAGTCGGGCAATAAGTTTTTCAGCAAGATCCCGGGGCTTCACCCCGAGCCGTTTGGCCAGTGGCATCGCCAGTGTTGCGGTGTAGTCGCCGAACTTCGGATCGGCAGTTTCCCGTACCTGCTCAAGAAGCCCTGGGACCTCATCGGCCGCAACCGGCAATTCATCGACGGCAATTGCCTCTGCCAGCACACCCGCTATCGCATGACGAAACGCCTGACGGAAATCGATCACGGCCGGTGAAGCAGGGGACGAAGAATCCATGCAAACAGTTCTTTCTTGGGCCAATCAGGAAATATTCTGGGAAGCAGGGCGACTGGGTCAGTGCCAGCCGGCCACCAGCAGCCCACAGGCCTACTCGTTCTTGGTAGTCGCGGGCAGTTCAACCGGTTCGGCATCACTCCAGAGCTGTTCAAGATCCCAGTAGTCACGAGCCTGGGCATCAAACAGATGCACGACAACGTCACCGTAGTCGAGGACAATCCAGTGGCTTTCGTCGTAACCTTCGATGCCTCGCTTGAGGTCACCCCAGTCGTCTTTGATCACCCGTTCAATTTCATCCGACACCGCGTGCATCTGTCGGCGGCTTGAGCCCGTGGCAAGAACGAAGTAATCGAATACTTCAGTAACCTTCCGTAGATCGAGGATCCGGATATCACGCCCCCGTGTCTCTTCAATTACCTTGGCCATGGCCAACGCAAGTTCGAGACCCCGGGGATTTTCTCTGAGTTCAGGGGCAGCAGCAGAATCGGTCACGGATACTCGTCAACGGGATACCAGAGGAAAACGGTCCAAACGCAAGGCTGCAGTTTAGCAGCCCGATGCCAGCACGATACGGAGGCTTATCCTGCCGCCAGAGAAACAGCTGCCAAGCCGATTCCAGAGAGCACCAGATCGGGGCTCTCGACCACCCCCGGCAATTCTCCTCGGACCGCACCACGCCAGCCACCAGTAAGAAACAGATCAGCCTCACCGCCAAGGGACTGACGCGCTTCTTCCACAAGTCGCACAATCGCGCCGCGAATGCCAAACCCAATGCCGGCCGCAATCGCCTCTGCTGTAACCCGGCCCGGCAGGGGCGGCGGCGGCTGCTCACCAAGCGCCGCCACTTCTGGTAGCAGGCTGGTGCCATCGGCTAGCGATCTGGCCATTAAGGCCGGCCCCGGCAGAATCGCCCCGCCAAGGAATCGACCGTCTGCCACAAGATCGACTGATGCTGCCGTTCCGCAATCGACAACAACACAGCCCCGCCCCGCCTGCCCCAACCGGCTGGCGGCGACAGCCGCTGCCAGACGGTCGATGCCAACACGTTCCGGCTCTGCGGCCTCGACAGTGAGCGGAAAATCGTCGAATCGTATCCGCCGCTGATGCACCGCCCGATGACGGGTGGCGCTGGTGCCAGCAATGATCGCTCCTAGACGTTCAGCTGCAGCGTCATAGACGCTGGCCAGAAAAACGGTGGCAGCCCCGGGTGCCACGGTCATCAGCCAGCCTTCAAATTCATCAGCTGTAAACCGGTGGCTATCGAGATCAAACCGATGCTGAATCTGCGGCAGCGTGGGCTGCGGCAACGCCGGGGCAGCCTGAGCGACTACCGCGAGTTTGATCCGCGAATTACCGACATCCGCAACAAGAATGGTTTCGTTCTGCGGATCGACCGGATGCGACTCAACTGGATTCATCACTTACTCTCTTTCCCCATAAGCTGAAAAATCGCCTTGGGAATCCTCGGCCCGCTGGTCAAGCATTTTCGTCACGGCTGGCACGAGGCGTTCCAGCCCCTGCCCGGTCACAGCACTGACGGCCAGCACCTGAAGGCCCGTTTCGCTTGCCAGCTTGGCGCGGATGGCCTCCGCTGATGGCAGTTCGGCCTTGCTCACCACCAGAATCTCCGGCCGTTCTCCCAGTGACGCATCATAGAGCGTCAATTCCTGCCTGATCTTCCGATAGTTCTCCACCGGGTCACTGCCGTCCGCTGGCTCTGGTTCAACCACATGAACGAGAATGCCTGCCCGCTCAACATGCCGCAGGAATTCATGGCCAAGCCCCACCCCTGCATGGGCGCCTTCAATGAGACCGGGGAGATCAGCGAGTACAAAACTGCGATCAAGAGACACCTCGACAATGCCGAGAATCGGCGTCTTGGTGGTGAACGCATAGTTAGCGATTTCTGGCCGGGCTCGCGACAGTCGTGACAGGAGGGTGCTCTTGCCGGCATTCGGCAGGCCCACCAGGCCGACGTCGGCGATCACCTTCAGTTCTAGGGTGAGCCGACGAGCCTCGCCCATCTCACCGGCGGTTGATTCACGAGGAGCCCGGTTGACGGAGGACTTGAAGTGGGCATTCCCGCGTCCACCACTGCCCCCTCTGGCTGCCACGACCCGATCACCCGGCCGCGCCAGGTCTTTGAGTTGGAGCCCTGTTGCCTCATCAACAATCGTCGTGCCCGGAGGAACCAGCAGCGTCAGATCACGGGCAGATCGCCCCTGACAGTTGTGTGGGCCACCGGGCCGGCCATGTTCGGCCCGCCACTGCTTGCGA
>Ga0181593_10003214_pt1 | contig 15021 bp, 16 predicted proteins | sample 071ome_19_FD_133756 | JGI IMG/M metagenome (GOLD analysis project Ga0181593, IMG submission 133756) | Coastal salt marsh microbial communities from the Groves Creek Marsh, Skidaway Island, Georgia - 071413AT metaG (megahit assembly) | ecosystem: Environmental > Aquatic > Marine > Intertidal...
GCTTAATGTGCCGACCATGGCGACGCCGACCATCACCAGCATGAAGAATTCGGGCGGCCCGAGGATCAACACCAGGGGCCGCAAAACCGGAATGGCCAGAAACAGCGCGATGGCCCCGATGATCCCGCCGATCGCGGAAGACGTAAACGCCGCCGCCAGCGCGCGCGCCGCATCGCCTTTTCGGGCCATCGGATAGCCATCCATGATGGTTGCCTGCGACCCGCCGCCGCCCGGCACACTGAACAGGATCGAGGTAATGGAGTTGGCGGTGTTGCTGACCGCCCAGACGCTCATGATCAGGCAGATCGCCTCGAACTTGTTCAGCACAAAGGCAATGGGCAGCATCAGGGCGATTGCCGTCTTGCTGCCGATCCCAGGCATCGCGACAAGCGTCGAGCTGACGACAATGCCGACCATCATCAGCAAAAAGGCGCGCCACTCCAGAATCCCGAGGAGGCCTTCCACGGCGGCGTCAATCATGAACCCGGCCTGTTTGGTTGCGTTGAAGAAAAAGAAGAAGGCAGGGGAAATTCCCCTGCCTTCATCGCCGATCTATTTGCAATCGACTTTTTTCGCTTCCTGCTTACCCTTCGGATAGATGACCTTGCATTTCATGCCGACTTTAAGGCCCTTCCGCTTGGCTTTCTTGCCGGCTATCACCACCTGCGTACGGCTGCCGGAAATCTTGAATTTCTTGCCGCCGACGACGATCTGGCGGCCCTTCTTCTTGATCTCCGTCAGGTCACCCGCAACGCTCGGCAGTTTGCTCAGATCAACCTTCGGCTTCTTCTGCGATTCCTTGTACATCGCGATGACTTCGTCGGATGCGCCCAGAACCTCGCGGTTCACCTTGTCTACCGTCTCCGCCGAGGTCCATTCAACATTCCGCTTCGACCGTTTCGCTTCCGACTGCGTTGCCGGGTCTTCGATCGTCGCCTTGAACGCCGCGCGCAGCGCCTTCAGCCGATCCGCCGACAAATTTTGCGTGGTGTAGAACGGCCGGCCGGCGGCAAGCGGCGCCGCCATCAGCGCGGCGAACTGTTTGCCCTTGGCGGAAAGCTGCTCGGAAATATGCGGCACGCCCGCGAGCTCCTTGCGCTTCGCGCCCGCCCAGAGCACCGGCACCAGACCAAGCTCCTTGATCGCCTTGGCCGTACTTTCGTAGGAATTGGCCGTGGCATGCACATTGCCGCGTTCAATCGCCAAAAAACGCGAGGCGCCGCCGACAAAGCCGGAAATGATTTTCACGTTGAACCCGTCCTGCTTCAGCAGCGCGGGATAGGTATAGGACCCCGCCCCGGGACCGGATGCCGCGAACAGAACCGTTTTCTTGCTTTCGCGGAGTTGCTTGTAGGTCTTCACCGGATGGTTCTTCGCCATCGCCACGAGAAAGGTTGAAGACGCCGCGCTGCCCAGCGGGTTGAGCTTGGTCAGATCGTATTTGACACCCACGTCTTTCGAGCGCTGCGCGATCGGCGCTTCGCGCGACAGGATCGCCATTTCCGAGCCGTCCTGTTTCGCGCGCAGCATCATATAGTTCGCCGCGACAACACCGCCCGCGCCCGGCATGTTGACCACGATCATCTTCGGATTGCCGGGAATATGTTTTGACATATGACGGGCCAGAAGCCGCGCGTAAAAATCATACCCGCCGCCCGGGGCCGAGCGGACGATCATTTTTACGGTCTTGCCCTTGTAGAAACTCTCAACCGACGCCGCCGGAACAGGCGCGGTCATAACCGACGCCGCCGTCAGGCAGGCCGGCAAAATGCCAAGATAAAACTTACGATTCATCGAATCCTCTCCCTGCTACCAGATTATGTTTTTATGACATACGTGCGGCATGATAGAGGAAGCGCGGGCAAGTTCCAGCGCAATTTCGCATAAGAAATCAGCCTCAATGGACGGGTGCCCGCTATCACGCTTTGACGTTATGCTGCGGCCCCTTTCAGCAACCGGATCCGGCATAGAGTGATAGACGGGGTGAGCGAACAATTCCTGGGCATGCCGGGTATCGATGTCTGGCTGTTCGCGGGGCTTTCCTTTGCGGCGTTGGTCACGGCCTTCATCGCCGCTGTCGCCGGCACGGCCGGCGGGCTGATCCTGATCGCGATCATGGCGTTCGTATTTCCGCCGGCGCTTCTGATCCCCCTTCATACGGTGATACAGCTCGGCGTCAGTTCCTCCATGCTGTTGTCGCGATGGCGCTATTTCATGCGCGATACACTGGCGCCCTTCATCATCGGCACGGCGGTGGGCGCCGCCATCGGCGGGCGTATCTTCGTCAATCTGCCGGAAAGCATCCTGTTGATTATTCTCGGCGTCAGCATGCTGATCCTTACCTGGATCCCGGCCATCGCAAGGTTCGGGCCGGAACGCGGCCGGTTCGTCTTTGTCGGGTTTATCACGACATTTCTCGGCATTTTCATCAGTGCGACGGGCTCGCTGCTTGCCGCCTTTACCGCCGCCGCCGCGCCGGATCGCCGCAACCATATCGCGACGCTCGGCGGGCTGATGTCGATCGTCCATATCGCCAAGCTGGTGGCATTCGGAATACTGGGCGTGGAGTTCGGTTCCTATGCACCGCTGGTCGCCGCCATGATCCTCACCTCATGGATTGGCATATTTCTTGGGCGGCCTGTCCTCGACCGTATCCCGGAACGGCTGTTCCGCATCACATTTCAGATTATCCTGACGCTGTTGTCGCTGCGCCTCATCGCAAAGGCTGTCGGGTGGCCATAGGGAATTGACCAGGGGAGATGCCATATGAACAAGGAACTATTGCTCGTCGGCAGCATACCGCTGACCACTGCTGAAGATGTCATTCGTATGTTCGGCCCGCCGCTCGGCCGGTATCTGCATGCCATGCCGGATGGCGAAATCGGCGACCGCCGCTGGTGGGTCGTGCGTCTCTCCTTCCAAGTGTTCAACACCCATCCCGATCTGGAAATCCTCTCCCGCCCCGCGCGCGACAATGGGGTGGAACGGCTAATACCGCGCGACCGCTCGGATATGTGGACCTTCAAGGTGCGCGACGGCGTCGATCATGTCCGTTTCGGCGACCGCGGCTGGCGGCTCGGCTTCGCCCGCGACGCGCTGAATTCCTATTTCGTGTTCAAGACCCTGCGCGCGGAGGGTCTGTTGCCGCCCGATATCCGCTTTCAGGTATCGATGCCGCTGGTCAACAGCGTCGTCAGAAAATCCACCTTTACCGAACCCGGCGATCTGGAGCGCGTGCGCTCCGGCTATGAAGACGCGGTAAAGGCCGAGTTGGAAAACATCGTCGCCAATATCCCGAATGACGACCTCGCCATTCAATATGACTGTTCGCACGAAATCACAGACGTAAATGGCGGAATTCCCGGCGAACCGCCGGACGGCGCGATCGAACGCAATACGGGCCAGATTGAACGGCTCTCCGCATCGGTGCCCGAAGCGGTCTCGCTGGGGTTTCATTTCTGTTTCGGAACGTTCGGCGGCTGGCCCCGTTTCGCGCCGGAGACGCTTGGTCCAACTGTCGATTTTGCCAACGCGGCCGCGAAAGCCGCCGGACGCAGGATAGACTGGATCAATATCCCTACGCTCGACACCACCGATGAGGCGTTTTTTGCGCCGCTGGTAAATCTGGATACGGGGGACGCCCGGATATTCCTCGGCGCCATTCACAGTATGGATACATTGGAAACGCGGCTGAAAACGGCGCAGAAATTCCTGCCGAAATTCGGCCTGTCCGCCTATTGCGGGTTCGGCCGGCTCGAACCGGAAACCATGCCCGCCATTGTCGAGGAACATGTGCAAGCGGTCGACATCGCCCGCAAGGTGGGGGTGTTGGGTTGAAAAATCTCATTTCCGTCCGAACTACGTCGAACGATGAAACCCGCTCTATGAATTTTTTCTGAGATATGGCGACGCCGACATCGCACGGTATCTGTCACTACCGTCGAGAAGATAATGCGACACATTTGAATAGTGCGTACAGCTATCGCAAATCGGCTGAATTCGATTTGTCAAAAATTCATCGCGCAATTTTCTGATTTCTTCTCCGAACCAGATTTCCCCGAGATGTTGCGTCGTCACATCTCCAATCACTAGCTCGGAAATATCCACATCCCGGCATCCGCAGGCGCTTACCCGCCCGTCCCAAGCCACCATGGGCCCCGAGAACAATTCACTGCAGGGTGAATTCCTGGGCCGAAAAATATTCCTGGAATTTCGGAGCTTCATTGTTCCGGTCAACATATCAGCGGAAATTTTTCCGGCCCAATTATCGAAAAAAAGATTCGCTGATATATTTCTCTTCCCGACAAGGGCCTCAATCTCCTTGTGATCGGGATATTGGAACGCCTCTCGCAAAGGGCGGTCCACCCTGAGGCTGAGTTTGAAATTTACAGGACGGCCCGCTTCATTATTGGCCGCCGCGAATTCTTTGATATTCGAAATGACCCGGCGATATTATTTTGAACGATATACGCGTTCGTACATCCGTTCATCCAGCCCAGAGATGGAAACATGCAGGTCGGTAAGGCCGCTGTTGATTAACTCTCCAGCCCCGTGCCGTCCCATGCTGATCATATTGCTTATAATCCCGACCGAGCGAATGTTCTCTTTTTCAGTCGCGTACCGGATTCTGTCGACCAGATCAGGGTCAACAAAGGAATCCCCGACGGTCGGAACCATGTGAACATGCCCCCCCCCACAACCCGCGAATTCATTTATGACCTTACGATAGGTCTCCTCGCTCATCACACCTTGTGGACGACTCTGAAACTGATAGGCGCAAAATGTGCAATTCGCGTTGCAGATGTTCGTGAGCTCAATTGCGACGTTCGGCATGGTTTGGGACAGCGCCGCCACAAGCGCGTCCTCGTGGACTTTATAGGTTGCTAGTGCCTTTGCGCGCTTAAGCTCATACGCCAATTTGGATTTGATGAACGAAAACGCTGACATTGATTGATGTCCCGGGCAGTATCTAAAACTCGATAACCAGCCGGCCTCTCGTGCCGCCTGCTTCCAAACGGCGATGGGCCTCGGCGGCGTCCTCGGGGCTGTAAGTCGCGGCGAGCCGCAAGGTCAGCACGCCGTCTTCCACCTGCTGGCGCAGCCTATCGAGCTTTTCATGTTCGAAGGCATAGGCGCGAACCGACGTCGTCTCAAACCGGATATCGCGCGCGCCATTGCCGGCCCAGCCACGGACAGAACTGAACGCGCCACCGTCCTTTACTGCCGGCACGGCCTTCTCCCGTAATACCGCGCCGTCCGCCAAACCATCGACGCCGTCAGGGACATGTTTGCGGACTTCGGCTGCAAATTCATCGCCGCGCGGCACAATGATTTCCGGCCCGAAGGAGTCCACCAGCACCCGGTCCGCGTCCGCCGCATCGGCGATAACGGTCAGCCCATCGGCTTTCGCCAGCTGTATGACATAGCCGCCGAATGCCCCGGCGGCACCGGTAACGGCAAGCGTTTCGCCCGGCGTCAGCGCGAGCCGGTCCAGCACCTGGCGCGCCGTGAGCCCGTTCATCGGCAAGGTACAGGCCTCGGCAAAGGACACCCCATCGGGAACAGGCACGACCGACCGGGCATCCAGCGCGATCTGTTCGCGATAGCCGCCATGGGCTGCTTTGGTGACAACGATGCCCAGAACCCTGTCGCCGACCGCGAAGCCGGTTTCCACGCCCTCTCCGACTTCATCGACAATGCCGGCGACTTCCATACCGGGCACATAGGGCGGCGGGTCTTCGCCCATCGCCTCGGCGCGCCCACCGTTGCGCGCTATCAGGTCGGTCGGATTCACCGTTGCCGCGAGATTCCGGATGCGGACTTCACCGGCCCCCGCATGAACCTCCGGCACATCGATAATCCGCAGGACCTCGGGTCCGCCGAATTCAGAAAACCCTACAGCGCGCATGGATATCCCCTCTGGAAAAAGAGGCGCATTTAAAGCGGGTAATCCCGCTCCGGGTCTACGCCGCAATTCTCAATAAATTTACGGATCTGGACGACCTCTTCTTTCGGGATACTGTGATGCGCGTGAGAGAAATTTGCGCTATGGCCGTTGAGGTTCACATGCGTCTTGCCCGAATGGGCTTCCTTAATCTCCGCGCCGAGCTCTCCGAATACATGCATGACGTCTTTGGACTTGAGGTTGGCGTTGATCGGGTGCGCAAAGATCGCATGCAGAATTTTACGATGATGATGGTTCATGGTTCTTGTCCGTTCTTGTACAGCCGATAATTTCAGTTCCAAGAGTAACACCTGACCGCGGCGAATTGCCAACCGGCCGGCCAATGAATTGAAGAGTTTTTCCTGATATTAAGACCGCATGGGCGAAGAAATTTCCAAATCGCATTTCGATCCCGCCAGCTTCGATCGTTTTTCGGCGAGGCTAAAGGACGAGACAGCGCTTTTCTCCGAAATGAGCGCCGCCGGGGCGTTGTCGGAAGACGGCTTTGTCGCCGGTTTCGAAATCGAAGCCTAGTTGCTGGATCACGGCTTTTTTCCAAATCCGGTGAACGAACAATTCCTTGAGAAGCTCTCGCATCCACTGGTCGTGCCGGAATTGTCCCGCTTCAATGTCGAGCTTAATTGCGCCCCTCTGCCACTGACCGGCGATGCGCTGCGCCGGGCGGCCACAGAATTCTCGGGGCTCTGGACTCATTGCAACGGGATCGCGCATGGGCTCGACACCAATATGGTGATGATCGGAACCCTGCCGATCATTCGCGATGAAGACCTGAACATGGCTAACATGTCGCCGCAGGAGCGTTATAGGGCGCTCAACACGGAAATTCTGCGCCAACGCGAAGGAAAGCCGCTGGTGGTCGATATCTCGGGCGATGAACATCTTTACAGCGAACACCTCGACGTAATGCTGGAAGCGGCCACCACCTCTTTTCAGGTTCACCTGAAAACACCGGCGGCGGTCGCGCGCCGCTATTACAACGCCTCCATCATGGCTTCCGCGCCGCTCCTCGCCGCATGCGTCAACGCGCCGTTCCTGTTCCGCCGGTCCTTGTGGCAGGAAACGCGTATACCGTTGTTCGAACAATCGGTCGCGCTGACCAATTATGCGGGGCGGAACGGGCGGGTCACATTCGGCTCGGGTTATCTCGACGCATCGCTATTCGAGGCTTTGGCGGAAAACCAGCAGGCCTATCCGGTTTTGCTGCCGATGGTATTCGACGATAACGCCGAAGCATTCCGCCACGTGCGGTTTCACAACGGCACGATCTGGCGCTGGAACCGCCCTCTCGTCGGGTTTGAGGCGGATGGCACGCCGCATTTCCGGGTTGAACACCGTACCCTGCCCGCCGGGCCGACGATGATCGACATGATCGCCAATCCCGCCTGCTATTTCGGGCTGGTACGTCACATGGTCGATAGCGGTTTCGACCGGGAAGACGGCCTGTCCTTCATGGACGCCCGGCGCAATTTCTATGAAGCCGCCAAATACGGGATGGATGCCGAACTGGCATGGCCGGGCGTGGGCCTGATGGCCGCGCGGGATCTGCTGCTGGATGCGTTAATTCCGGCGGCGCATCGGGGACTAGAGGCATTCAACATAGATGCCGGCGACCGCGATCTCTATCTCGGGATATTCGAAGCCCGTGTCCGAAGCGGCCAGACCGGCGCCGCATGGCAACGTGCCGCACTGGACCGACGGGGAGGCGATTTTTTCGAAATGATATCGGATTACTGCGAGCGGCAAAGAAGCGGCGCGCCGGTTCATGAGTGGGATTTGTAGCCCGCATGAAACTGCATATTCTCGATCAACTCCCCAAAGGGTTTCTTGACGCCCCGATAACCGGCCTGGGCGGCACCCTGCCCGGCCCGGCTCTGATCGACCTGCCGGGGCGGCATGACGAACCGCTGTTCGTATCCGTGTTGCTTCACGGCAATGAAGATACCGGCCTGCTCGCCATGCAGGAGGTTTTGCGGCGGCATCAGGCACAGGGTCTGCCACGCCGCCTGTTGTTGTTTGTCGGGAATATCGCGGCGGCGGCGGCGGGTGTTCGCACCCTGCCGGACCAGCTTGATTTCAACCGCGCATGGCCGGGCACCCTGTCCCCCGACCGGCCGGAAGCGACGCTGATGCGGCAAGTCGTCGATCTCGCCACCGAGGCCAAGCCATACGCCAGCATCGACATTCACAACAATACGGGGCTGAATCCGCACTATGGCTGCCTGAACAGGCTGGAGCCGGAATTTCTTCATCTTGCCCGGCTGTTCAGCCGCACTGTGGTCTATTTCGAAAAGCCTGTCGGGGTGCAATCAATGGCGATGGCGGAAATCTGTCCGGCGGTAACGGTCGAATGCGGCAAAACCGGCGATCGCTCCGCCATCGATCACGCCGCCGAATTTATCGAGGCCTGTTTATCGCAGAACGGCTTCCCGGATCATCCGCCGAACCCCGCCGATTTCGACCTGTTGCGGACATTCGCCGTTGTGAAAGTCCCGCCGGAGGCGACCTTTTCATTCGACGGCGGCGACGCGTCATTCCGTTTCCGTCCCGATATCGATCATCTCAATTTCGGCGCGCTGGAATCCGGCACGGCATTGGGCGAGCGCGCGGACGGCTGCGACGGACGGCTTTTGCTGGACATTGAAGCGGACGCCCCGGTCGCCGAATATTTCGATTATTCAGACGATACAATCCGGCTCAGACAGGAGGCGATCCCGGCCATGCTGACCCGCGATCCCGAAGCGGTACGGCTCGACTGCCTGTGCTACCTGATGCATCACATCGATTTCGAGGGACGGCGGCGCGACGGCTAGGACTTCGGCGCCAGCTGGTTGAGATAGGGTTTAATATCCAGGAGCGCCGTGCCGTCGACCGCGTCCATGGCGGTCACGGTCAACATATTCCTCTCGATCTTATGGATTTCCACGGTACTGAGCGCGATCGGGTTTGGCCGGTGTGGCGAACGGATGGAAAAGACGCCCCGTTCCTCGCCATTCCTGGACCATTTGGGCACGCGCTTTATCGATGTCCGGTCCGCCCGGTCGAACCAATACATGACCTGGATATGCCCGCCCTCCTTCAAGCCGGTCAGGCCATCGGCATAGGCCTCATCGACGACAATCTGCGTCACCCCGTTTTCCGGCCGCGCCTGACCCGGACAATCCGCCGGCGTCTTGTAGGGCGTTTTCAGATGTCCGATAAATTTGAGCGTCGGTGAAGTCATGATGTGTTCCCGGGAATATCCACTGCGTGACGCCGGAATATTCCCGAATTTTCGTTCCGGCAACCCGGGCACGAAAAACAGGCGCTTGCCGAGCCCTTCATTCGGACACTAAAGTGCAGAAATTCTGGCTGTATTTCCGTTACAGCCGGGAAACCAACACACCCCCGCGAAACGGGCATGGGAAAAGGTAAACAGGTCGAATTGCCGCTTTCACTCAGATTTCTCGGCGGCGTTGGCACCGTTACCGGTTCAAAGTTTCTTTTGAAAAGCCATGACATCGCACTGCTGGTGGATTGCGGTCTGTTCCAGGGCTACAAGCAGTTGCGGCTCCGCAATTGGGCACCCTTTCCGGTGCGCCCCGGCGACATCGACACCGTTGTCCTGACCCATGCCCATCTCGATCATTCGGGTTATCTGCCTCTCCTGGTAAAGCAGGGCTTTAAGGGGCGTGTTCTCAGCACCCCCGCAACGAGTGACCTTTGCGGCATATTGCTGCGCGACTGTGCCCATCTGTTCGAAAAGGACGCGGAATTCGCCAACCGTCAGGGATATTCGAAACATAAACCGGCCCTGCCTCTTTACACGGTCGATGACGCGGAGAAATCCCTTACCCGGTTCACGGAAATCGGGTTCAACACCGAACACAAGCTGGGCGACGCGGCTTCCGTTTTCTTTCAACCCGCCGGGCATATTCTCGGGGCCGCCGTGGTTCGCGTGAATATCGAGGGGCAATCCATCGTATTTTCAGGCGATCTGGGCAGGGCGAACGGACCGGTTATGCCCGACCCGGCGACAATCGAGGCAGCGGATTATCTGGTTGTCGAATCCACCTATGGCGACCGCCTGCATGACCCGGCGGATGCGGAAGAGGCGCTTGCCGATATCATCACCAAAACGGCGCAAAGGGGCGGCACCGTAATCGTCCCCGCCTTCGCGGTGGGACGGACGCAATTACTGCTCTACTACCTGTCTCGCCTCAAAGCGAAGAAACGCATCCCGGAACTGCCGATATTCCTCGACAGCCCGATGGCCCAGAACGCGACGGAAATATTCGCGCGCCACAAGGCCGACCATAAATTGTCCGATGATGCCTGCGCCGCGGCCTGCAGCGTCGCGCATTTTGTGCGCGACCCGGAGGAATCAAAGGCGCTTGACGAAAACCCGATGCCGAAAGTCATTGTCTCGGCCAGCGGCATGGCAACGGGCGGGCGCATCCTGCACCATCTCCGGAGCTACGCCCCCGATCCGCGCAACACCATCCTCTTCACGGGATTCCAGGCCGGCGGCACAAGGGGACACGCAATGATGCAGGGCGCGGCATCCGTCAAGATTCACGGCCGCCATATACCTATACGGGCCGACGTGAAGTCACTCGACATGCTTTCCGCCCACGCCGATGCGAACGGCATTCTTGATTGGCTAGGCCAATTCCGTGAAGCCCCGAAAACCACTTTCATCGCCCATGGTGAACCCGGCGCGAGCGACGCGTTGAGGCTCCGGATTCAGGAAGAGCTCGGCTGGAATTGTCATGTCCCCGAACAGGGTGAAGAAATCGCCCTGTAACGGATCTGGCGGGCTAGGCCGCGCTTGGCCGCTCGGTGCCGCCGACAAACATGCGATACCCCAGACGTTCATTCGGCCAGTAATCCCAGATGGCGTAATGCTGAACGGAGCGGTTGTCCCAGCACGCAACCGAATGATTGGTCCAGTTAAACCGCATCATCCAGTTGGGCCGCTGAATATGCTGATACAGGAATTCCAGCATATGGCGGCTTTCATCCTCAGGGACGTCGTTGATGTGGCTGGTAAAGTTGGGATTGACGAACAAAACCTTGCGCCCGCTTTCCGGATGCACCGTCACAATCGGGTGCTCCGCAATAAGGTGTGTCTCCTTATTATCCTTGGTCAGTTTCGCATCGAAGGCCTTGTTCGCATTATGGGTCGCGGTCTTGCCCTCAAGATAAGCCTTCATCCCCGGGCTTAACTCGTCATAGGCCTTGGCGGCGGACAGGAACATGGTATTGCCGCCATTATTCGGCGGGATGATTTCCTGATAGAGGACACTGTATTTCGGCGGGATCTCCGCGCAACTCTGATCCGAATGCCAAGTCTCGCCCGAAATGCGCGCGGAATTCTTGTCGAAATATTGTTTGCGGAGCGCGGGATACCCATCCACCGGCTTCGAGGCGGTGCTCTTGCCACCCGAATGAACATGCGGTTCACCGAAATAGCGGACAAACCGGTCATGCGATTCCGGATCTAGCTTCTGGTCGCGGAAAAACACCACCCCATGGGCGTTTATCGCGTCGCGGATATCCGATACCTGGCTTTCATTCAGCGGCGCGGTCAAATCCACATTGCCGATTTCCGCCCCGACATGCGGGGAAGACGGCGTCACGGTGATGCTGTCATTTCTCATCAGACCAATCCTTCCAGAAAAGCTTTTCTCAACCACGATTATTTCGCCTTTTGCGGCGCGCACAAGTGCGATTTCGAAAACAGTTTCCCTGAACGGGGAATCTGGTTCACCCCACCCGCGGTCGTTCTGTGCCGGCAACAAACATACGATAGCCGACACGTTCATTCGGCCAGTAATCCCAGATCGCCTGATGCTGGACCGCGCGGTTATCCCATAATGCCACCGAATGCGGTGTCCAGCGGAAACGCATGGTCCAGTTCGGGCGCTGCATGTGCTGATACAGGAAGGCGAGAATATGCCGGCTCTCATCCTCCGGAATGCCGTTGATATGGGTTGTGAAGTTGGGATTGACGAACAATACCTTGCGGCCGTTTTCAGGATGCAGGACTACCACCGGATGTTCCACGATCAGATCGGGGTTGCGGTTCTGCTTATCAAAGCCTTTCGCCGCGCTATGCGTCGCGGTCTTGCCCTCCAGATAGGTCTTCATGCCGGGGCTCAATTCCTCATATGCTTTGGCGGCAGAAAAAAACAACGTATCGCCCCCGCCATCGGGCGGGATAATTTCCTGATAGAGAACGCTATAGGCGGGCGGGATCGCCGCGCAGCTCTGGTCCGAATGCCAGACTTCGCCGGAAACCCGCGGGGAATGCCTGTCATAGGCTTGTTTGATCAGGGCCGGATGGCCGGGAACGCCTTCGGAGGCGATATTGCCAGCCCCGACATGAACATGCGGTTCGCCGAAATAGCGGATCAACCGTTCATGCGACTCCGGATCCAGATTCTGGTCGCGGAAAAACACAACGCCGTGGGTCAGGATGGCAGCATGAATTTCGGAAACAGCCAGGTTGGACAGCGGTGACGTCAGATCGACATTTCCAATCTCCGCCCCGACATGCGGGGAGAGCGGCGTGATGGAAATTTTGCTGATACTCATCTGAAACAATCCTTATCGCGGTGTTTGACGCGGTGTGCCATTGTTTCGCGCGTTCGCGGGACGCGCACAAGCCGGATAGCAAATATGTTATCAGCAGATCGCAAATGGCGCGGGCTCTGTTAAGCTGGGCCATGACCCCAACAACATGATCCAACAATGCTTGAACTGCCCCCGACCACTATCGAAAAGGCCCTGACCCTTAATCTCGACCCGTTGAAATACGGCACTATCGTCGAAATCGGCGCCGGGCAGGAGGTTGCGCGCTGGTTCTTTCAGGCCGGGGCCGCGGCGGGCACCGTCGCCAAGACCATGTCCGCCTATGACATGAATTTCAGCGACGAAATATACGGCGCCGCGCCGGGCCGGCGCTATGTGTCGCGTCAGAGGCTCGAAGACATGCTGGCGCAGGAATTCGATCTGGTCGTCTCCCGCGTCGAGGATCATCGCCCGGACGACTCGACCTTTTTCGCCTTCGCGAACACTGTCTCCACGCTCGGCTACAAAAAGCGCGAGGAGTGCCACGGCTGGATGGGCGTGCGGCTGCAGGGTTCGCCGAAATCCGAGCCGGACGAGATTATCCTGCATGCGCGGTTGTTGGACGACACCAATCTGGAACAGCAGGAAGCGCTGGGCATTCTGGGGGTCAACCTGATCTATGGGGCGTTCCTGTATCGCGATGATCCGGAAAAGCTGCTTCGCAGCCTGATGGATAATCTGAAATGGGGCCATGTCGAGCTCGATCTGGTCGATTTGCGGGGGCCGACTTTTGACGCGCTTGATAACAGGCTGATGGCGCTCGAACTGGTGAAGGCGAGCCTGACCCGCGCCGTGATGTTCGACCCGGAAGGAAATGTCGTCATCCCCGCCGATGCGCTCTATAAACGCAGCGTCCTTGCCCTTCGCAGCGAGTCCGAACAGTTGCTGGAGGCTGATCTGGCGATTTTCCGGGATGCCGGAGAGCGGTTTAAAGCCATAACGGATGATACGCAGGGCGAGCCACTGCCGCTCGCCGAGATCACCATGTCCGAACTGGCCAATGACGAGCAGATCGACACGGGCAAGTTCCTGACGCGCGTGACCGAATTTTGCGAGAACGGGTTTTACGTGCTGATTTCCGAATTTTTCCGCTATTTCCGGGTGCGGCAATATCTCTCGCGCTACACCGCCCGGCCGGTCGGTATCGTCACGGGTGTGGAGGGTTTCCAGAAAATCTTCCGGGAGGATGATTACGAAGGCGTACCCGGCGGCATCCTCGAAGGGCTAGGCCAGGTCTTCCCCGACCCGACGGTGGCGTTCGTCTATCCCGGTTTTGAGGAAGAGGCGCGCGTGACGCTGGATGATTTGCACATCCCCCCGCCGCGTCGGCCTCCCGTATGAAGGCCAGAATGCGATCGGCCGTCGCCAGTGTCGGCGAGCGCCCGCGACGCAAATTCAGGACTAGAGAGGGGTCTCCGACCGCCTGGCGCCCGAATTCCGTGGGCTTGAAGCCGGTGCGCTCGAGGAACTCCTCGACGGTCGAATGGAATTGTTCGGTCAGCGTCTTCATGATAGGAATATTCAAATCGAATGTTTCCTATTGCGTCAATTTGAAAAGATTGTTAATTTCCTATCATGCAGATGCAAAGGAATGAGGACATGGATCTCGACCCCGTAAGGCTGAAGGTCCTCAAGCTGGTGAAGGATCGGAAGCCGGCGACCGACATGAAAACCGCGTCGATCGCCATGGGCCGCAATGCGGCCTACCTGCATCAGTTCGTCTATCGCGGCACGCCGAAGGTGCTCTCCGAGGACGATCGCGAGGCGCTGGCGGAACACCTGGGCTGCAACGCCGAGGAGCTAAAGCACAAGAAGGTGCCGCCCCGCAAACCCCGCAAGAAGGCAGCGCCGAAGGAGGGGCGTATCGAACCGAGCACCGTTTCTACGGCGCCGGAGGGCTACATGGCCATTCCCGAGATCGACGTCCGTGCTTCGGCGGGACCTGGCGCGCTGAACGAAGGCCTCGAGGAAACCAAGGAGATGTGGTTCTTCCCGGATCCCGTGATCCGGCATGAGTTCCGCGCGCGCGCCGCCGATTTGCGCATGATCACCATCGACGGGGACTCGATGGAGCCCCTACTCGCCAGCGGCGACAGGATCCTGATCGACACCAGCCAGCGTGTGCCCGTGCCGCCCGGGATCTTCGTGATCTGGGACGGGATGGGGCTGGTCGCCAAGCGCATCGAGCATGAGCCGAACTCGGAGCCGCCGAAGGTGGTCATCAAATCGGTCAATCCCGAATACGACACCTACGAGCGTGATGCGGAGGAAGTCCACATCATCGGCCGCGTCGTCTGGACCTCGAGGCGGCTGTGACCGGAGGATTTAAAGTCGGGCTTGTCGCCCTGGTGGGCCTTGTCCTGGCTGTTCACGCTGGATCGGTTAAAGCTGACAAAGCCGGCGACATGCAGCCGATCCGCCATTTCTCCATCGATAGGACCGAA
>Ga0181593_10003219_pt1 | contig 15004 bp, 15 predicted proteins | sample 071ome_19_FD_133756 | JGI IMG/M metagenome (GOLD analysis project Ga0181593, IMG submission 133756) | Coastal salt marsh microbial communities from the Groves Creek Marsh, Skidaway Island, Georgia - 071413AT metaG (megahit assembly) | ecosystem: Environmental > Aquatic > Marine > Intertidal...
GAAATCATCCCGCGCCTCCGCGCGATCCTCTCCGAACGCTCATCCGACCGGGTCTTCCTGCGTGCCGACGGCGCGATCCCCTATTCCCGCGTGGTGCAGATCATGGGCGCGCTCAACGCCGCCGGGATCACCTCGCAAGGCATGGCGAACTTCTTCGCGCGGTCCTCCAAAACATCGGGCGGCCCCTTGGATCTGCTGGGCAAGATCGACTGGCTCTCCACCCATCCCAGCGACGAGAAGCGCCGGCAACGCGCGTTGGAGGACGGCACTGGACGCAATCAAGCCCTCTCGCCGGAGGAATGGGCGGCGGTAAAAGCGATTTGCGAATAGGCCCGGCGTCGCTCGCCTACAGCGGATCTTGATTGAGTGTGGACAATATTGTCCACACGAGATTAAGTGAATCCGCTGTAATTTCAAAAAGACCGAGCGGATTCACCGGTTCGTGGAATCATTGGAAATGATTCCACTCCACCCGGATCCGCTCTAGAGCTTCTTGCCCCGCAACTCCGCGCGCAGTTGCTTGATATGCAAGCGGACACTCAGGGATTGCGGGCTGATTTCCAGCACTTTCTCGAAAGCCTTGAGCGCGCTTTTCGGCTTGTTGATCGCCCGATAGATCAATCCCAGCCCGGCGAGCGCCCCGAAATGCCGTGGCTCCAGCGCCAGGGTGCTTTCAATGTCGCGGACCGATCCCTCGAGATCGCCGATGAGGTAGAGCAAGGTCGCCCGCTTGTTCCAGCCCTCGGCGAAATCCGGAGCCTCGGCGACGATCTTGTTGAAGATCGCCAAGGCCTCGTCATAGGCGCCAGGCTGCATCTTGCGTCGCCCGGCGGACATAAGCGCGTCGATCTTGGCCTCGTCATGACGGGTCCAGATGTCCCAGATACGGCTCTCGATCCGAAATGCGTCCTCGACGCTCGCCGCCGACGCCAGATCGGCGAACAGGTCCGGCAGACGCGGATCCTTCTGGTCCGCGCGCCCGGCGGCGGGCATGACGAGAAACACCGCCAGCGCCAATGTCGTGAGCATACGCATCGGTGAAGTATGACTCGGCAACGCCCACGCGCCAATCCCAACCGCGTGATCGGCAACCGAGAGATCGTCGGACAAGACTAAAACGGTCCCAACGCCTCCGGCCTCGGCCCACCGGTCGCCCAGTCCAGCAATTCCACGGTGTGCACCACCGGCACGCCCGCCTCGCCGGCCAGTTGGGTCATGCAGCCGATATTGCCCGCCGCGATGATCTCCGGCTCGGTGGTCGCGATATTGGCCAGTTTGCGCTGTTTCAAGCGCTCCGCGATCTCAGGCTGCAGAATGTTGTAGGTGCCCGCCGAGCCACAGCACAGGTGACCTTCCGGCACGTCGCGAACCGCGAAGCCCGCCGCCCGCAGAAGGGTCTGGGGCGTGGTCTTGATCTTCTGGCCATGCTGCATCGAACAAGCCGAGTGATAGGTGACGCGCCACTCGGTCTCGAGCCTCGGCGTGTCCAGGCCGATCTCGTCCATGATCTCGGTGATATCCCGGGTGATCGAGGCGATATGCGCCGCCCTCGCGGCGTAGGTGGCATCCTCGCGGAACATCCAGCCGTAATCCTTGATCGTGGTGCCGCATCCCGAGGCGTTCACCACGACCGCGTCGAGCCCCCGCATGACCGCCTCATTGCTCCAGGCATCGATATTCGCCTTGGCGGCGTCAAGCGCCGGTGCCTCATTGCCCATGTTATGGTTGAGCGAGCCGCAGCATCCCGCGCCCTTGGCGACCACGACCTCGACGCCATGACGGGTCAGAAGCCGGATCGTCGCCTCGTTGATGGCGGGCGACAGAACCTTTTGCGCGCACCCGGACAATAGCGCCACCCGCGCGCGTTGCCGTCCCTCGGCGGGGAAAACCCGCGGCTTGTCGACCGGGCTCGGCGACGGGATCGCGGCGGGCGCCAGCTTGAGCATCGCCCCCACCCGGCCGCCCAGAAGGCCTCCGACCAGTGGCGCGAGCGGCTTGGCCAGCCACGCCCCGGCCAGCGCGGCGCGAAACAGCGTCGGAGACGGCAAGATCTTTGCCAGCAGCGCCCGCAGCCCTCGATCGAGCAAAGGTCGCTTGAAGGTTTCCTCCACCCGCTTTCGCGCGTGATCCACCAGATGCATGTAATTCACGCCGGACGGGCAGGTGCTCATGCAGGACAGACAGGAAAGACAGCGATCCAGGTGTTTGGCGACCCGCGCCGTCGCTGGCCGGTCGTTCTCCAGCATGTCCTTGATCAGATAAATCCGCCCCCTCGGACTGTCGAGCTCATCGCCCAGCAATACGAAGGTCGGACAGGTGGCGGTGCAGAACCCGCAATGCACGCAGGACCGGAGGATCGCGTCGGCGGCCTGGATATCGGGGTCGGCGAGTTGCGCCAGGGTGAAATGGGTCTGCATCGCCCTCTCGCTCAGCTACCGGCGACCATGCGGCCGGGATTCAGAATGCGCTTGGGATCGAAACTGTCCTTTACCCGCGCCGAAAGGGCGGCGAGCGGCGCCGGTTGCGGTTGGAACACCGGAACCGAGGCCCGGATATCGGCGGGCGCGCGCACCAGGGTCGCGTGGCCACCATGAACCGCGATCGCGCCTCTCACCGATTCATGGGACGCGTCATCGCCGGCCGGAAGGGAAAGCCAGACCAGCCCGCCCGACCAATCCAGGAAACCCTCCCCGTCCAGTTCCGAGGATAGCTTGGCCAAGACCTGGTGTCCGGCCGCGGGCGGGACCGAGATCCGCCAGGTCGGTGTTTCTTCCGGCGCGGTCAGATAGGCGGCGTCCCGGATCTCGGACCAAAATCGCGCCGAGTTGCGGCTGTGCAATTCCTCAAGCGCCCCGAACGCCCCCAGTTCCTCCCGCAACTCCCGGCAGCGCTGCTCGACCGAGGGACCAAAGCCCTCCAGGCGAAGCGCGGTGATCGACGCGCCCGCGCCCTGGACGTAGGAGACGTCGGACCGGCTCGTGAGCGAGGCCGGAAGATACGCCGCACCAGCGACCTCGTGGGCCGAGTTCATCGCCGCCGCCATGGCCCGGGTCGCCGCCGCGCCGTCAAGACCGTCAAGCAATACCGTATAGGTCTTCTCGGGCGCCGGCAGGACCTTGAACGTCAACTCGGTCATCACCGCCAGGGTTCCATAGGATCCGGTGATCAGCTTGGAAAGATCGTAGCCGGTCACGTTCTTGACCACCCGGCCACCCGATTTGAACGCCTCGGCCCGGCCGGAGATCGCGTTAAAGCCCAGCAAATGATCCCGCGCCGCGCCGGCTTTGACACGTCTCGGCCCGGAGAGATTGCAGGCGAAGACACCGCCGATACTCCCCTCGCCCGCCACCTTGCCGAAAAGCGGTCCCATGTCCATGGGCTCGAAGGCCAGCATCTGACCTCGCTCCGCCAGCGCCGCCTCGATCTCGGCCATCGGGGTCGCCGGTTTCGCCGAGAGTATGAGTTCCTCGGGCTCGTAAAAATTGATCCCCGATAGACCCGACAGATCCAAGGTATGATCCACTTGAAGATGCCGGCCGAACCCTCGTTTGCCACCGCGCCCGACGACTTCCAACGGCGCTTCCTCGGCCAGCGCCCAAGTAACGGCTTCCAAAACCTGCGAGTCGTCCGATGGTTGAAAGGTCGATGCCATCAGAACCTCGGGATGTCCGGAAACGGCATCTTGCCCTGGTGAACGACCATGCGGCCAAGCTCGGCGCAGCGATGCAGCTTGGGGAACACCTTGCCGGGATTAAGCAAGCCCTTGGCGTCAAAGGCGCATTTGACGCGTTGTTGCTGATCGAGATCCACCTCGGTGAACATCTCGCCCATCAGGTCCCGCTTTTCGATCCCGACCCCGTGTTCGCCGGTCAGCACGCCGCCCAACTCGACACAGGCCTTGAGGATATCCCCGCCGAAAGCCTCGGCGGTTTCGAGCTGCCCCGACTGATTGGCGTCGAACAGGATCAGCGGATGCAGATTGCCGTCGCCCGCGTGAAAGACATTGGCGACCCTGAGCCCGTGCTTCTCGGAGAGCGCGGTCATTCGCCTCAGGATTTCCGGGAGCATCTTGCGCGGAATGGTCCCGTCCATGCACATGTAATCCGGCGAGATCCGTCCCACCGCCGGAAAGGCTGACTTGCGCCCGGCCCAGAACGCGTTGCGCTCGTCCTCGTTCTCGCTGACCCGCAATGATGTCGCGCCATTGGCCTCGGCGATCTCGCGCACCCGTCCGATCAGATAGTCGACCTCAACCTCGGGACCATCGAGTTCGACGATCAGGAGCGCCGCCGCGTCGCGAGGATAGCCGGTGCCGACAAAATCCTCCGCCGCGTTGATCGCCGGGTTGTCCATCATCTCCATGCCGCCGGGGATCACGCCGGCGCCGATGATCTCGGCCACGCAGGTGCCCGCCGCCTCGCTGGAGGCGAAACCCACCAGCAACGCCCGCGCCGTCGCCGGTTTTCTCAGGATTCTGACCGTGACCTCGGTCACCACGCCGAGCAATCCCTCGGAGCCGGTCATCAGGCCGAGCAGATCATAACCCTCGGAATCGAGATGCTTGCCGCCGATCCGGATCACCTCGCCCTCGATGGTGACGAACTCGATGCCCAACACATTGTTGGTCGTCAGCCCGTATTTCAGACAATGCACCCCGCCGGAATTCTCGGCGATATTGCCGCCGATCGAACAGGCGATCTGACTGGAAGGGTCGGGCGCGTAATAGAAGCCTTGGTCCTGGACCGCGTGGGTGATGCCAAGATTGGTGACGCCGGGCTGGGTGACGACGGCACGGTTCTCGAAATCGATATCGAGGATCCGATTGAACTTGCCGAGCCCGAGCAGCACCGCGTCGGCCAGCGGCAGGGCCCCGCCCGAGAGCGAGGTGCCCGCGCCCCGAGGGACGACCTTGACCCCTTCGCCATGACAATAGCGAAGGATCTCGGCGACTTGTTCGGTGGTCTCCGGCAGCACCACGATCATCGGCATCTGACGGTAGGCCGAGAGCCCATCGGACTCATAGACCCGCATCTCGTCCTCTTCCGCGATCACCCCTTCGCCCGGCACGATCCCACGCAGGGCCGCGATGATCTCCCCACGCTTGGCGAGAACCGCCTCATCGGGTTTGGGCATCAGCATGAACACGCCTCCGAAATCGCGATCCGTGAAGGAGAATGTCGTTCTCGGCCCCCAATATAAACCGCCCCGGTCTTCCCGTCGCCAGTGATCGGCTCATCGATGCAATCGATGGGAGATCAATGGGAATAGGATCAAACGACAAAAGGCGGCGCGTCTCGCGACGGCCGCCCGGATCAAGTGAACGCGAAAACCCGCGCCGGGAGTTAACCCTGGCGGGCCTTGAACCGCGGGTTCACCTTGTTGATGACGTAGACGCGGCCCTTGCGGCGAACAATGCGGCAATTGCGATCGCGTGACTTCAGGGTCTTAAGCGAATTGGCGACCTTCATGATCGTATCTCGTCCAGCTCTGATAGCGTAAGGCGGCGGAACATACTGAGCGCGGGTATCCGTGTCAACAGGTGCCGACAACCTGGACGATGACCCTGGAACGAGAGTAAACTGGCTCGACAGGGGCGGCATTTTAGCGAAAGCGTTCCGCATGACCAAAGACGCCGAGACCGAGACGAAGAGCCCGCCCGCCCCCTCTCCGACTCTCGATCTCGCGGGACACGCCTTCTATCTTTTGGTCGAGGACGCGGGGCGCGAACTAAGCGCGCGGCTTCTCATGGCGATCCAGCTTGCAGAACGCGGGGCCGAGGTTTGGATCGGTCAACAATTGTGGTTCGCGGCAAACTTCCCCGCCCTCAAACCCGGCGTCGCGCTGTTCAAGGGCATGAACATGCCACAAGTCGCGAATATGCGCGCGGCGCGACTGGCGGGTCATCGCACCGCCGTGATCGACGAGGAACTGTTCGGCCTCACCGATACTTCCGGCAAACGCCTGCACGACCACAGAGCCGCGCGGCATTGCGATCTGTTCTTGGCTGAGGGCGAGCATCAAAGGCGGTTCCTCGAACGTGATCTCGGCGTTCCGAGCGACCAGATCACGGTATCCGGCAATCCCAGGGTCGATCTGCTACGCCCTCCACTCGACGGCGCCATGGAACGCGCCGCGGGGCCTCCGCGCGCGCGGATGGGACCGTTTATTCTGGTGAACACGAACTTTGGGGCGATCAATCCGCACGATCAGGATGCGTTCAACTATTTCCGTCGTTGCGTCGCGATCCAGGCCGTTGATCCGACGGCCCCCGATAGCATGCGGAACTTCCATGACCTTTGCGCGTTCGAGACAAGCAACCTGAGAGCCATTTCGTCCTTCATCGCCGAGACGCGACGCCTCGCGCCGGATCGCAAGATAGTCGTCAGACCGCACCCGGCGGAAAACCCGGATATCTGGCGTGAGGCCCATGCCGGTGACAGTCAGGTGGTGATCATCGAGGACAACCGGCATCTGGCTTGGATCCGCGCAGCCGACGCCATGGTCCACACGAGTTGCACAACCGGGTTGGAAGGCTACCTTCTGGGCGCGCGCGTCATCGGCCTGGTGCCCGATCCGGATAGCCCATGGTCGCGTCGATATCTCTCGAACAAGGTCGGCGAAATCCACACCGACCCGAAAACAGCCGCCCGCGCGCTGGCGGAAAGCCATGCCGCCCAAGGGGCAAGGACCGATCAAATTCAGGATCATCTCCGCGTCAACCCGAATGAAATGGCTTCGAAGAGCGTCGTTCGGGCGCTTGGGCGCCTATCGCAAAACGTGGCGCCGACACAACAGCGCGTCCATCTCGGCGCCCCATTCCGACCCTTCCGCGCAAATCAACGGCAACTGGATCAGCTGTCGGTGGATGAAGCGGAGGTTGGCAATCGACTCAACGCTCTACGCGATGGCTTGGGTATCGACACGCCATGTGACATCGAGACCATCGACGCGAATGTGTTTCGCGTTTTCCCGGCGAGCCGGAACGGCCGGCAATGAGCGGCTCAAGCCCCTTGGATTGGCACAAGCGGGCCGTCGCCTCGGCGAGGAATGGTGATTACGACCAAGCCTTCGATCTATTGCGCCGCGAGATTCTTCTCGATCCGGCCAATCAAGCCGCGCTCGGCAACGCCTTCACCGTATCCGCTAGATCGAGATCCGCGCGAACGGCCGAACTGGCGGCTTGGGCGGTTCGGTTGAGCCCTCTGTTCACGCCGGGTTGGCGAAATCTCCTAAGCGTCCTGGATGCCAGGGAGGCACCGGCCAGGCGGCGCGCGATCGCCCGCCACGCGGCGATCTTGACCGTCGGGAACGCGCCGGACACGCGCCGGATCGGCGAGATCTTCATGGGGTTGGGCGACTATGCCCGGGCGGCTCAAACACTCTCCTGGGTCACCGTCATGGCCCCGACAGATGTCGCCTTATGGTTCGCGCTTGCTCAATCGCGATTTCAGATCCGAGATCACCGCGGCGCGTTACACGCCCTGGACAAGGCTCGCGACGCCGGCCTGCCCCGCGAACAGGAACTTTTCTGGCGCGCCAGATTGTTATTGGCCACCCGGCGCTACGACGAAGCGGACGCGATACTCGCCGAAGCCCGCCGGAGCGGAGGTGAACTTGCCGCGCGGTGCCGGATTTTGATGCACACGGCAAGGCTTTCAGATTTCAAGATTGACTCGAAAGGCACGTCAACGTGATGACGACCAATGTGATGGCGGCGGAACCGGCGCGTCGTTAGGATGCCCGTCGCCCGGGCAACCCGCGCGGGCAAACCTGGAAATCGAGCGCATGACCACTCAGGCCCCGACCACCAACCACGCCAAGGGCCTGACGCTGGGAATACTCGGCGTTCTGCTGCTTTCGCCGGACACAATGATCATCCGTCTCGTCGACGCCGACCCCTGGTCCTTCATCGCATGGCGCGGCGGATTGATGATGGTCGGGATGATCGTGCTCCTCGCCCTGCGCTTCGGATACCGGCTATTCTCTCGGCTCTTCGCGATCGGTTGGCTCGGGCTGCTGATCGCCATCCTGTTCGCGCTGAACAACGTGTTTTTTCAGCTATCGGTACAGACCACGTCCGTCGCGAACACGCTGGTGATCATAGCCACCGCTCCGCTTTTCGCGGCCTTGTTCTCGGTCCTGTTCCTGCGCGAACGCGTCCCCATGCGCACTTGGGTCGCCATTGTGGTTTCGACCGCGGGCGTGGCCCTGGTATTCATTGGCGATATTGGCGCCGGCGATTGGTTCGGCAACACGGCCGCCTTGATCGGCGCGGTTGGTCTCGGTGTTCACTTTGTCCTGGTGCGGCTCGGGAGCCCCGTGGATATGTCTCCCGCGATCGCCGTGGGGGGCCTGTTCATCATGGTGATCGGGATATCCATGGCGACGGATCTCTATCTAGACCCGAGACAGTTCGGACTGATCGCGATTCTCGGCCTGGTCCTGTTACCACTCTCCTTCGCGCTTTTGACGAGGGCCCCGAACCACATCCCCGCCGCCGAGGTCAGCCTGATCATTCTTCTGGAAACGATCCTGGGGCCGCTATGGGTTTGGCTCGCGGTCGCCGAACAGCCGCCCTTGCAAACCCTCCTCGGCGGCGCGTTGATCATCGTCGTGCTCATCGCTCACTCGATCATGAGCCTCAACAATCACCGCGCGCAATCCCGCGAGGCCGCCTCGCCGCGCGGACATCTCGACGCCACCACGTGACGGATAGGATCCGCTGATGAAAATCATCGACGCGCATCACCATTTCTGGAATCTGGACCGAAACTACTATCCATGGCTCGCCGACCATGAGGAAAAGCATTTCTTCCTCGGAGACTATTCGGCGCTCAAGCGAAACTATCTCCCGGAAGACTATCGGCGCGACGCCGAGGGCTTCGAGATCGTGGCGACGGTCCATGTCGAGGCGGAGTGGGACCGGGAGCGGCAGGTCGCGGAGACCGCCTGGCTGCACGAGTTGGCCGCCACCCATGGCTTGCCCACCGCCGTTGTCGGGCATGTCTGGCTCGCCGCCGAGAATTGCGAGGCGGTTCTGCATGGACATATGGAATACCCGATGTTCCGGGGCGTACGATCCAAGCCCGTCACGTCGCTAAGTCCCGACACGATGACTCCGGGAGCGCCTGGAACCATTCAGGACCCGGCTTGGCGCAAGGGTCTTGCCTTGCTTGATGAACTTGGCCTTACCTATGATCTGAGGGTGCCGTACTGGCATCTCTTCGAGGCCGCCGAAGCCATCGCCGCGCACCCGGACCTGCCGGTCGTTCTCAACCATACCGGCTTCCCCTGGGATCGAAGCGATACCGGGATCGCGGCTTGGCGCGCGGCGATGAAGGCGATCGCGGCATTGCCCAATGTCTTGCTCAAGGTCTCCGAGCTCGGATTGAAGGACGCCGCCTGGACGGTGGAGGGCAATCGCGGCGTGGTGCTGGACGCGGTCGAGATCTTCGGGATCGAGCGCTGCATGTGGGCCTCGAACTTCCCGGTCGCCGGGCTGCGCATCGGCTATCGGGCGCAATTGGAAGGCATGATGGAGATCCTGAAGGATTTCTCGTCGGAAGCACTGGACGGCTTTTTCCGACGCAACGCGGCGCGCTTCTACCGAATCGATAGCGACTGATCCCACCGTCTCACCGGGACTGGCCAGCGGAAATTTTCACATGCTAACGTTCCCTCGATCGAACCGAGCAAGCCTTCGAGGCGACAATGGCCGCCTATTTCCTGATGAACCTTCGGCCCTGGAAAGTCATCTCCGGCAACCGGTCGGTGGTGGTTCACATCCGAACCAAGGGCGTGACCCCGCGCTGGCGCCGTCTCACCCAGAAGGAAGTTCAGCAGCAACAGGCAATGGCCAAGCGCCTCGGCGCGGCGATGTTGCGCATCCCGGCCTCGGCGATCGACAAGGTCGAGATGGCGCGCTGATCAGCCGAGGCTGTCGACAATTCCCAACACCACGACGTAGCGCGCGGTTTTTCCAACCGCGACCAACGCCAGAAACAGCCAGAAATTTACCCGCAAAGCGCCCGCCGCCACGGTCAAGGGATCACCCACGACCGGCACCCAGGCGAACAGCAAGGTCCAGACGCCAAACCGCTTGAACCACAGGCTCGCGCGGGCCAACGGCTCGGGCTTTATGGGGAACCACGGGCGATCCCGCCAGACCGCCAGGAATCGCCCCAGCAGCCAATTCACCACCGATCCCAGCGTGTTCCCCACGCTGGCCGCGATCAGCAGGGCAAGGATATCGGCGCCCTCGACGGAGGCGGTCCCCGCCAGGACCAGTTCCGACGCCGCGGGCAATACCGTCGCCGCGAGGAACGCCGAGGTGAATACAGTGAAATAGTCCATGCGCCGTTCTAAACCCGACCCGGCCCGCAACACATTCCGTGGCCCGAACCCGCGCTCGCCCCGCATTGCCAGATCGAGGGGGCAGGCCTATCCTCTCCGCTCGCCTCAACGGGATTCTCGCCATGCCTCTCGATCATCGACACTCCGTCTGCTCTCATGATTGCCCGAGCGCCTGCGCGCTGGAGATCGAGCGCGTGAACGACCGGACCATCGGTCGGGTGCGCGGCGCCGATACCAACAACTACACCCAGGGCGTGATCTGCGCCAAGGTCGCCCGCTATGCCGAGCGTGTGCATCACCCCGATCGCCTGATGAAGCCGCTCATCCGTGTCGGCGCGAAGGGCGAGGGAAAGTTCGTAGAGGCATCCTGGGACGAAGCCTTGGACCGGGTGGCGGACGCCTTCAAGGCCAAGGCCGCCGAGCATGGAAGCGAGACCGTCTGGCCTTACTTTTTCGCCGGCACCATGGGCTTTGTCCAACGCGACGGCCTGCAGCGCCTGCGTCACGTGATGAAGTATTCCCGGCAGGCGGCGAATATTTGCACCGATCTCGTCAGCAACGGCTGGGCCGGCGGCGCCGGCGGTCCCATGGGCCCCGACCCGCGCGAGCTGGCCGAGTCCGATCTCATCATCATGTGGGGCGGAAACCCGGTGTCCACCCAGGTCAATGTGATGACCCACGTGACCAAGGCCCGCAAGCAGCGCGGCGCGCGCTTCGTGGTTGTCGATGCCTATCGCAGCCCCACCGCCGAGGTCGCCGATGAACTGGTCCTGGTAAGGCCCGGCACCGACGGGGCGGTCGCGACCGCGATCATCCATGTCCTGTTCCGGGACGGTCTCGCCGATCGAGACTACATGGAGAAATACACCGACAATTGGCGTGATCTCGAGGCCCATGTTCAATCCAGAACACCGGCCTGGGCGGAGGAGATCAGCGGCGTTCCGGCGAGCCAGATCGAGGCGCTGGCGAAACGCATTGGAGAGACGGCGCGAACCTATATCCGGATCGGCTACGGTTTCTCGCGCTCCCGCAATGGGCCGAGCCAGGTGCACGCGGTCGCGTCGATCGCGGCGGTCGGCGGCAAGTTCCTGCATCGCGGCGGCGGCGCCTTCTGGTCGAACCGCATCGTATACAAGTGGAACAAATCGGTGATCGAGGGGGCCGACGCCATCGATCCCTCGATCCGCACCCTGGACATGTCACGGATCGGCGCGGTGCTGACCGGGGAAGACGAGGTGGTCCGCAAGGGTCCACCGGTAACCGCGATGCTGATCCAGAACACCAACCCCGCGGCGGTCGCGCCGGACACGCACCGGGTGCTTCGCGGCCTGCGACGCGAGGATCTGTTCCTATGCGTGCATGAGCAATTCATGACCGAGACGGCGCAACATGCCGATGTCGTGCTCCCGGCGACGACGTTTCTAGAGCATGACGATATCTATCAAGCCGGTGGCCAGATGCATATTCAGGTCCACCGCGCGGTGATCGAGGCGCCGGGAGAAACCCGCTCGAACCATTGGGTGCACTGCCAGCTCGCCAAGCGGTTGGGCGCGGAACACCCGGGTTTCGAAATGACCGAGTGGGAGTTGGTCGACCGAACCTTGAGGGACTCGGGTTGGCCGAGCGCCGATGAAATTCTCGAAAAGAAATGGCACGACATTCAACCCAGCTTCGAGGATTCCCATTTCCTAAACGGCTTCCCCACTCCCAGCGGCAAATTCCGCTTCCAGGCGGATTGGTCGGCGATGGGGCCACTCGGCCACCTTCTGCCGGCCATGCCGGATCACTGCCGGGCAATCGACGAAGCGACCGAGGATCGCCCGTTCCGCTTGATCACCTCGCCGGCGCGCAACTATCTGAACACCAGCTTCACCGAGACCCCGACCAGCAAGCGCCGCGAGGGTCGGCCGACCGTCATGATCCATCCCGAGGCGGCGGCGGGCCTCGGCATGGCCGAAGGCGACCGGGTTCGCCTCGGCAACAAACAGGGCAGCGTGGTTCTACACGCCAAACTGTTCGACGGCGTGCAGCCGGGGGTCGTGGTGGTGGAGAGCGTTTGGCCCAACGCCGCCTTCGAGGAGGGCATCGGGATCAACGCCTTGGTCAGCGCCGATCCGGGCCCGCCAAACGGGGGTGCCGTTTTTCACGACACGGCGGTATGGATGGTAAAGGCATGAAGTGGGTCGCCTCTCGACCATCCAGGCTTTACCGGCACCCGACGGGCGGCTAAGTAGTTGGTCCATGCATCTTCTTTTGAGGAATGAACGGTGAGCCTGTCCGACGTCTCATCCACCGCGCCGACAACTCCAGGCGCGGCGCCGTCACAACAGAACACCGGCGCCAGTGACACAAAAGCGCCGGCGACGGTAATCGTGTTCGGAAACGAAAAAGGCGGCTCGGGAAAATCGACGACCGCGATGCACGTGATCGTGGGCCTGTTGCGCCTGGGTCTGAAGGTCGGGTCCCTGGACCTCGACAGTCGACAATGGACACTCACCCGCTACCTCTCCAACCGGGCGCAGACCGTCAAGCGCGAGGGCCTTGCCCTGCCGATGCCGCAACACGTCTTTCTGTCCCGCAGCGACAGGCCAATTCGCGATGAGGCCGAAGCCGAGGACAAGGCGCGCCTCGAAGCGGTATTGACGAAACTAAAGGCCCAGGTGGACTACATCGTCGTCGATTGCCCGGGCACCGATACCTTCATCGGTAGGTTGGTCACCTCCTACGCGGACAAACTGGTCACCCCGGTGAACGACAGTTTCATCGACCTTGATCTGCTGGCGAATGTCGACGGCCGGTTGGTTTCCGTGCAACGACCAAGCGTTTATGCCGAGATGGTCTGGGAACAGCGTAAGGTCCGGGCCAAGCGGGATGGCGGGAATATCGACTGGGTAGTCCTGCGAAATCGCCTGTCGAGCATCAACGCACGCAACAAGATCGATATGGGGCGCGTGTTGGAGGAACTGTCGAAGCGGATCGGGTTCAGGATCGCGCCGGGTTTCGCCGAGCGGGTTATCTTTCGGGAACTTTTCCTGCGCGGCCTTACCATGCTCGATACGTTCGAGATCGGCGAATCCGGAAAGCCGCGGCTGAGCCATATCGCGGCCCGTCAGGAAGTCAGGGGCCTCATCAACGCCCTACAACTGCCGACCCACGCGCCTGAAGAGGCGTCCAACAAGGAACAGACAAAAGCTTCCTGATCCCCCGGCCCACGCTATCTCGTGAGCCGAACGAGGTTCGGCCCGGCGAGTTCGAAGCTCGCGGCGTTGAAACGCCGACCGCCGACGTCTTCGTAAAACGCCATCGCCTCGGCATTGCTGGGAAGACACTGCCAAGTGATCCAGGCCGCCTCCCGCTCGCGGCAGATCCGAGCCAGGGCCGCGAGCATGCGCCGCCCGAGACCAAGTCGCCGAAATCTCGGCTCGACGAATAGGTCGATCATGTGCAGCCCCGGCGCGCCGAGGCCGACATGGAACAGATTGCTGAACAGCACGTATCCGGCCAGCTCTCCACCGCGATCCTCGCCCTGGGCCGACCCGCCCATGATTTCCGCCACAAGCGATTCGAAACGCCGTTCCTCGCCGAAGCCAAACCGGCGAAAGGTTTCGGCGCTAAAAGGGGGCGGTGGCTCCCCCTCATGCGCGGAAAGCGCCGCCGCCATCTCGGCCACGCGTTCGCCGTCCGACGGATTGCCCGGGCGAATATTGATGTTCTCCATCGGCCACTCCAGATCCAAAAACGCTGAAATGCGAAGATGGGTGGATTTCCTAGCGTATCAACCAACATAATAGGCGGGAAATGGGTATAACGGACGCCGTTATGACGACGCGGGACAAAACAAACGAAAAAACATCCGGAAACGCGCCGCTGAGCGAGCGCGATGTTTCCTCCTCGTCCGAAATCGACGCCTTTATCGGCCAATCCAGGAAGACTCCCCAGAACGAAATCGACGCCTTTATCGGCAAGGTTCGACAAATGGCGCCGCCGGTGGGCGGCGGCAAGCGGGGCCGGTTGATCTTCGCCATGGACGCCACCGCGAGCCGCGAGCCGAGTTGGGATCGCGCTTGTCATATACAAGGAGAAATGTTCCAGGAAACCGCCAGCCTGGGCGGGCTTGATATCCAACTGGCGTATTATCGCGGTTTTGGCGAGTTTCGCGCCACCGACTGGCTGTCCGATTCCGCCAAGCTCTTGCGGGAGATGACCCGGGTGCATTGCTTGGGCGGCCAAACCCAGATCGAGCGGCTGTTGCGCCATGCCATCGCCGAGACCCGCAAGGAGCAGACCCAAGCCTTGGTTTTCGTCGGCGATGCCTTCGAGGAGGATATCGACAAGGTTTGTCACGCGGCCGGCGAACTGGGCATGTTGGGCGTGCCGGTTTTCTGTTTTCATGAAGGCGGGGACATGATCGCCCGGCGCGGGCTCGAACAGGTGGCGCGCCTTACCAAGGGCGCGTATTGTCCCTTCAATGCCTCCAGCGCCAAGCAGCTGAGAGACCTTCTGGCCGCGGTCGCGGTCTATGCCGCCGGCGGTCGCAGGGCCCTGGAGAGCCATGCCAAGCGCAAGGGCGGCGAGGCATTGCGGCTAACGCACCAGTTGAGAAAGTAAGGCAACGGCCATGGCCCTTCTTGTTCTCGGTGTTTGCGTCGCC
>Ga0181593_10003220_pt1 | contig 15004 bp, 12 predicted proteins | sample 071ome_19_FD_133756 | JGI IMG/M metagenome (GOLD analysis project Ga0181593, IMG submission 133756) | Coastal salt marsh microbial communities from the Groves Creek Marsh, Skidaway Island, Georgia - 071413AT metaG (megahit assembly) | ecosystem: Environmental > Aquatic > Marine > Intertidal...
AGCTGATCAAGCCAAGAAGCTACTCGCGGACACTCGTGTATTTTTGGAATTCCCTGGTCAATCGCTGCACGATTTCCGGATAGCGGGACCCTATGTCGTTTCGCTCTCCCATGTCCTTCGACAGGTCGAACAAGAGCGGAGGATTATACTGGACCAGAGGTTCCCGCCGCCGCGTGCCCGGATCCGATCCTCGATCCTTGGAACTAAAGTGTATTTTGTAATTGCCTGATCGGTACGCCTCGGAAACGCCTAAATACAGCCAATCCTTTCGCGGACTCGGCGACCCTCGCAGCAAGGTTTCCGAGAGATCCAAAGACCAATACCCAGGCGCGTCGCTAGGCTCCTCTCCTCCCGCTAGGCTCGCGAAAGTGGCATATAGATCCAAGTTAGCCCCAATTCCATGCACTTCCTTGGGCTCGATCGAGCCCGGCCAATTGAAAATAGCTGGAACGCGGTATCCGCCTTCCCATGACGTGCCCTTTTCTCCCCTCAAAGGTCTCGCTGAGCCTCCATGCGGCCCAAACATAATCCAAGGACCGTTATCGCTGGTGAAGATGATTAGCGTATTCTCTCTGAGTTTCTCTCTCTCCAAGGTTTCGACAACCTGCCCGACAGACCAATCAATCTCCTCTATCACATCGCCGTACGGCCCACCATCGCTTCGCCCTTGAAACGCTTCCGAAGCAAATATGGGCACATGCGGCATGTTGTGGGCCATGTAGAGAAAGAAAGGACGATCGCGATCCTCCGAAATCCAGGCAACCGCTTCTTCAGTGTACCGCTGAGTGAATAGCTCTTGATTTACCGGGAACTCGACGACTTCGCGGCCGCGTATCAGAGGAACCTGAAAAGTGAACTTATCAGCAGCATCAAACACATCTCGCGTTTGCCGCTTGCCCTCGGGGGCAGGGACGTCGTTGCTCCCCGGGGTTCCGAAATGGTAGTCAAATCCGCACTCAAAGGGATGCATCGGACTTTGCGTAAAGTCTTCCGGGTAGCCAGCCAAATGCCACTTTCCTAATATTGCGGTAGCATAGCCTTGCCGCTTCAGCATAGATGGCAGCAACTGGTCACGAATCTGGACAAAAGGGAGATTCCCAATCAATCCGGGATGCCGTCCCGACATCAAACCCCTTCGGCTCGGCACGCATACCGGGCCAGAGGCATAGAAATTGGTCCACCGCTGCCCGTCCTTGGCCAATCGATCAATATGAGGAGTCTTGATCTTCTCATTGCCGTAGCAGCCCAGATCGCCATAGCCCATATCATCCACGAAAATGAGCAATAGGTTCGGCAGTCTATCCGAAGGCTGAGCCCAAAGGCTCCCCGGAACGCTAACGAGAAAAAGGGATAGGGAAAAGAGAAGTGGGGTGATTCGTCGGCTCATGGAAACCCGACGTTCCAACAGAGCCAGCTACATGGCAATCATCGATTACTTGGCTTCGATTGGCAAACGCGATTCGGAAGGCTCGTCGCGACTAAGCTACAGCGTTCAACAAATGGCCAACGGGCTTCTTTTCAATCGTTCCACGAAACCCATAGACCCGGGCCGACGAACGCTCGGTCATCGCTCGTCTTACCGCCGCTCTAGTCAGCATCTCTTCCGAGAAATTGATCGATTGGCGAATCGGCGTCCGAGCCTTCTGACTCATGCTGAAGGCAAAGCTATTAAATGAGCTATTGGACTGAGTAGGATTCCTATTTCCGAACAACATACCCTGAATTTACTAAATTTTTAGTAAAATGGGAATAGAGTGAACTACTCAAATTTGAGTTATTTTTGCCGTTTTCTGGGAAAAGTTTGAGTTTTGGGGACTATAAAATGGATGAAAGCGCGATTTCGGACCTTCGTTCAATGAGTAGAATACTCTATGCGAGCCAACCAGGGTGGGACTTGCTCGTAAGTCCCAATTACAAAAAGTTTGGGCAATCAATCGCCTCGCACTTTTCCTCGAAGCGATTTAGCCCGGGACCGGATCGTTTTGGAGCGGAGGCGTTTTTCTCTAGAAACCTTGGTGGGCCTCGTTGGCCTGCGCCGTTTGGAAACCACGAGGCTGCTTCTGAGAATTTCCGTTAATCGCCTGAAAGCGGCCTGCCGGTTGGCCTCTTGGGAGCGGTGCTCTTGCGACCTGATCATCAAAACCCCTTCCTTGCTCACGCGATGATCAACGCCTTTAAGCAACTGCCGCTTAGCTCTTTCCGGAAGGGACGAGCGAGCGATGTCCAGATTCAGTTGTATCGCGGTGGCGACCTTGTTTACGTTCTGGCCTCCCGGGCCCTGCGACTGAATCGCTTTGATTTCGATTTCCGACAGGGGTATCGTGACGCCGCCTGCAACTTTCAATACCGACTTTCCATCCCCGTTCATCTTCAAATCCTTGGTCGTCAATTAAATCCTAGTGAGAAACCTCCGCTAGGCCTAAGAATAATACTGTCGTTATATCGGCTAAGTTCAAATTTTCACTCAAGACTTGAGGCGCTTTCGAAATCCGGTCAACTTCCCTGAATTCTTCAACGAGGAACCCCATATCCCCGCAAGAACTCCTCTCGAATCTCTCTATACCGGAAAAGCGAGATCATCGAAACAACAAGGGCTGCGATTCCCACGAATCGTTGGAATGGGGATTGGGTGGAATCAGAACAGAGAACAGAGCTGCCGTAAAGCTCAGCTATCAGCCCAATGAACTCCTTAGTCCCGCGAATGCAAAGCGAAGGCCTTCCTCGGATTGGCAATCATGAGCTGATCAATATCCGATTCGGAGAATCCATTTCGGCTCAATTCCGGGATTAGATTCATCTCTACAAATCGGTACGGAAAGAAATTCCCGCCATTCTTCTCCAGAGGGCGATACCATCCAGCATCCTGGGAAACCAGAACCCGGTCCAAAAGGCCAGCCGCCTTGAGGCTCTTCAATCGTTCTACATTGGATCGGAGCAGCTGAGCGCTCTCCCGCAGATTGTCTATGGAGATCCACATGCCGAGCCGAGCCGCTTTCAAATGGTTTTCGCTTATGTCACGGGTTGCATGCACCCAAATAAACGCATCCAGGGGCGTACCCTCTTCTTGCAAAACCTCCGCGATTTCGAAAACAGCTAAAGTCGGTCCCGTGTGGCAAGCGATCGCTAAACCCGTCGCCAGATGGGTACGGGCTGCGGCCCTAACAAGCTTGCGGTGGAATTCCGAAAGGCTCTCGTCGCGATCGACTCCGATCTTTATAAATCCCGGCCTAATTCCCGTCTTCTCTATCCCGAACTCGAACTCTCGAATCCAAATTGCCGCCAGTTCGTCGGGCGATGCGGCCAGCATCTCTTTGGGGATAAACTGATTGCCGCGAGCCCCATAAAATCCGGTATTGGTGATCAGGTTTATTCCGGAAAGACTGGTAAGGATAGAAAGCAATACCGGATCTCTGCCCAAATAAGCCGGTGTACACTCGAATAGAGAATCGTAGCCCATCGCTTTAAGGTCTTCCAGATGAGGTAAGGTTTTCCGAACCACTTTGCTCCGACTCCAACGATGATAGCCGGTTTCTTCCGCGCCCACGAAATCCACCAGAATGTGTTCATGTGCCAAGGTCTTCCCCAATTCGCCAGCAGCGATTGGACCGGCAACGGTCATAACTTTACCCGTCTCGCCGCAAACCCTTATACAAGCTATCGTCAGAATCGAAATAATTGTGAGAATCCTGCCAAGCATAGATCCTTTATTGATAATTTTCCTGCCATTGGCAACTCAGGGACGCAAACGTATCGCTATCTTTCCCGACAACCTTTCAATCGATTAGAAACTGGAAAAAATTGCCATGCAAAACCGCTGGAACGAGAACGAAGCAAAGTCCTACTCCCGAAACCCTAAAGGGTTGCGGGCATACACATCCCGTCTGCTTGGCCAGGAGAAGGACCTCGTGCTCCAAGGCGGGGGAAACACATCGCTGAAGGTTGATGAGATGGACAAGGCCGGAAATACTCTGCCCGCGCTCTTCGTCAAAGGCAGCGGTTGGGACCTGGAAAGCATCGAGGAGACCGGATTCGTCACTCTAAGCCTCGACGCCCTTCTACAAATGGCTCAGCGAACGGCCTTGTCTGACTCAGAGATGGTCCAGCAGCAACGTCTCGCCATGCTCGACCCCCAAAGCCCCAATCCGTCCGTCGAGGCAATCCTACACGCCATCATACCTTTCCGCTACGTAGACCATACCCACGCTGACGCCGTCCTGGCAATAATGAATACGAAAGACGGGGCGGAGAAAATTAAAGAGATCTACGGCGACCGGTACCTCATCATCCCCTATGTCATGCCTGGCTTCAAACTAGCTCGAAAGGTCTACGAGCTGACCCGCAATATCAACTGGAGCCGACATAAAGGTATCATGCTGATGAATCACGGCGTATTCACATTCTCCGACAATGCTCGCGAATCCTATCGCCGCATGATTCAAATCGCCACCAAGGCCGAAGCGCATCTTGAAGACCAGGGCGCCAAGATTAGCTTGGCTGAGCCCCAAGCGGCGACACCAGAATCTCTGAAACAAATCTGTCAGATCGTATCCGATATTAGAGGATTGCCAGTCGTCATAAACCTCGACCAATCCAGAGAGGCAGTTGGTTTTTCCAATCACCCTGAACTGTCGAAAATCGCTACCCGCGGACCCTTAACCCCGGACCATTCCATTTTCGCGAAACGCATTCCCGCTATCCTCAATAACGGTTTTTCCCAATCCATCGAATCCTATGCTAGTGAATACCAATCCTATTTCGAGCGCAACGCTAATCCGGAGTTAACCCGTTTGGACCCTGCACCTCGATGGGCCATTTGGCCCGGAAAAGGAATTCTCTCATTCGGGCGCGACCAATCGGAAGCGATGGCCATAGCCGACATCGCGCGCCACACGACAAAAGTCATCCAGCTCAGCGAACATCTCGGAGACTGGAAACCGCTTCCCGAATCGGATATATTCGAGGTCGAATACTGGGAACTGGAACAAGCGAAGCTGAAAAAGCGCTAATTTTAAAAAAGGGACTCTAGAGAGGTAGGGAAGACTGGCTCGGTCCTCCATTTCAAATCACTCTCCCACTCCATAGACTAGCTCTATGTGGTGTAACTCGCGCCTTGGAGGACCGAGACGGTCCTCCCTAACTGATTCTCGCTAGCCCTGCCTGGGAGTTTAGCCGATGGTTGGGCTGCTTGTCTCAAGCAGCCGAATTCGCTCGCTCGAACGAACACAGCCCTGCCTACTCTTTCGCCGGGGCAAGGGCGGGCGCTACGGGCGGCAACTCCGCCGTCGGCGTCGTATCCCCTTTTTTGTACCCGATCGCAAACAAGATCCCATCGAATATATGCCTCATGATCACGGGGTTTTGATAGGTCTCCTCACGATGCCCGAAATTCGTGTAGAACAGACGCCCTTTGCCTATATCCCGTACCCAGCTAACGGGCACTTCGCGATTTCCAGCAGGATACTGACTATTGAATCGCTCGAATTTCTCCAAACTCATCGGTTCTCTGACAATCTCTTTGCTCATGTCGAGACTGACCAGAATTCGCAGATTCTCCGGACCCACGTAGCTAGATGGCCGATACTGGTAAATCTCGTCTTGATGCCAGAACCCTCTGCCTTCGAAAGCCTGGTTAAGCGGATGAGTCGGATCATCCAATTTGAATGCCCAGGTACCCCCAGCCGTCCACGGATGGCCATTGAACTGGCCGCCCATCATTTCGGCTCCCTCTTCCCATTCGTAGAAGTTGTCGCTCGCGCCGTGAATTCCAATCAAGCCACCTCCTCCACGGACGAAATCAAGAATCGCTTCGCGCTGGCTCTCGCTGGTGAACTTCAAGCTGGTCGTGCTGTTAAACAGAATAGCGCTATACTGCTTGAGGCTCCTCTTGTTGAAGACTTCGTAGTCGTCTTCCAGATCCACGGAAAAGGCCTTCGATTTACGGGCCATTTCCTGCAAAGCGAAATTCCCATGAGGGATCGAGGTGTGAATAAAGGTTTCGCATCGGTAGAAAACGAGAATGCGGCGAACGCGTTTTAGTTGCCGCTTCTTTAAGCCAGAATCTCGAGGTTGAGCCTGGCTGATACGAATCTTCTCGCTCGAGGTAATTCTCTTAAGACGCTCCTTAGCCCGCTACTCCCATATCGTGGGAGGCTGATTTTGTGCGTGAATGGCCAAGACGCCGCCGATTGCGAACAGGAGAGCGATGGTTCTGATGAAAAAACGGTGCATAATCTGAAACAGGATTAACTAAGTCCAAAAACAATGCCGGCTCAAAACGTCCGGCACTGTCGATAGTCAATCCTTTTTGCGGGCCCAACCGGCTGCAAGGAATAATGCTATTTTTTCTTCTTCGCGGCTTTGGCAGCCTGCTTGTAGGCATTACTGATGGCGAAATCAGTGCGGCCTTCCATTTCCGGATAGAGAGCCATAGCTGATGCCAGGCCTTTTTGATAGTCAGGATTCGATCCATGCACGACATGCAGATAAACAATATGGTCGTCCACTTTGCTTAAAGACCTACTGGATAAATCCTTGACGAAGTTCATGCCTCCGATGGCAGCGGCAGCGCTCACTTGCTTGCCCTTCTTCTTGGCGGATGCCTCCATGAAGCCGCCCAGCGGCACTTTCGTCGCCAGCGCCTTGCCAACGGCTGATCCGGCTTTTTCACCCACGGCAGCGACCGCTTGAGCCTCGAGAGCCTTGTTAGCCCACGCCGTCAATGCGCAATCATCATTGAACGTCAGGAGATACTTTCCCTTGGAATTGTCCACCGAACTGGGAGCTTCCCGCTCGATTGTCATTTCCCGGTATTTTTCTACCAGTTCGTTAATTTAGTTGATGACAGCTTGAGCCTTGGCCAAGTCGGCTACCGATGCCGCTTGGACTGCTTGAGAGGACAAAAGTATCGAAAACTCGATCGCGATAATACTGAGAGGTTTCACGTTGCTTAAGGATTTCGTTTATAGAATGGACCAAACGGGCTTGAGGGATCCGCTGAACCCAATTAAACTTCAAACGGTAAGGGTTTACCGCCAAGCCACAATTCGTCAAAGTTCCCCCTAACATTCTGTACATAAGAGCCTTAGCGAAATCCCGCTCCGTCTCCGTATCCACTAGATCATTTCCGCGCTTGAACTTAGCGATACCGTAATCTTGCATGCTACCTCAACAACCCGCGGCTCCCAAAAGCTTTCGGGCAACTTGACATACATCCCTCGTCTAGCCTCCAGACCAGCGCCCCACACACCTACCGATCTATGAACCCTATCGTCATAAGCCTCATCGGAATGGCTGTCGTCATTTGCGGAATCCTCGCCGTCCGCATGCATGCCTTCCTCGCTCTCATTCTCGCCGCATTCTGCGTAACCATTCTCACCTCTTCGGAGAGAGTGCTACAGTACGCCCTGCACACGTCCGCCATCAAAATTACGGCGGTGAACGAAGACACGCTCAACTTAGAGAAATCCCCGACCGAAGGCCGCTCCAGTCTGCTGCGGCGGGATAGCCAAGGACTCCTACAAGTCGTGGCTTCGGGCGACCTTTCCCCTTCCCCGACCGAAGGTTTCATCGAGGGCATCCCCGTCAAGTTCGCCCTTTCCGAACCCGGAACGGAACCGATGGTGGCCGACTTTATCATTCACGATACCCATCTGGCCGCTGCGAGAGGCGAATCGAGACAGAACTGGGGAACCCGCATCGCGGAAGGCCTCGGAAGCACGCTAACTAAAATCGCCCTCCTCATCGCTATGGCCTCCATCATCGGGAAGTGCCTCATGGATAGCGGCGGGGCCGAAAAAATTGTAGCGAGTATCGCCCGAACAGTTGGCGAGAAACGTATGCCCATCGCCTTTATTGGCAGCGGCTTCACCCTCGGCATACCTGTATTTTTCGACACCGTTTTCTATCTGCTCATGCCGCTCGGCAAAGCCATGCGGGTGAAAACGGGCAAGAACTATCTGCTCTATGTCCTAACCATTGTGGCTGGCGGAACCATGGCCCACTCGCTCGTTCCTCCGACGCCCGGCCCGCTTTTCGTGGCGGCTGAAATGGGGATCGACATTGGCCTCATGATGCTTGGCGGCATCATCGTTGGCCTCTTCACCGTCAGCTCGGGGTACCTATGGGCCATCTACGCTAACAATCGCTGGGAAGTGCCCTTGAGAGCCTCCGAGGAGCTTACCGAAGAAGAGCTGGAAGCCATCGCGAATCGGGATGAATCTGAGCTGCCCAGCCTCGGCTTCTCGCTTCTGCCTATTCTCCTGCCGGTCGTGCTTATGGGTGGTTCCACCGCTATTTCCATGATCGTTTCCCGTTCGGCCGATCCCGCTTCCTGGCTGGTTTCCTTAAATGGAGTCATGAGCGTTCTCGGCGACAAGAACATAGCCATGACCATTGCCGCCCTCTGCGGCATGGGCCTATTGCTCAGTTCGCGGCATACCCGCAAGCCAATCAAGTCCTTGGTCCAGTCAGCCCTATCCATCGGCGGTATCATTATTCTCATCACCGCAGCCGGCGGCACCTTCGGGCACGTTCTGCGACAGACAGGCATTGCTTTCACTATCCAAGACATGATGCCCTCCGCCCAAACGAGCCTTATCCCTCTCGGGTTCTTCATTTGCATGCTCATTCGCACAGCACAGGGCTCAGCTACAGTGGCCATGATCACCGCTATCGGAATAATCGGCCCCATTATCGCCGGGCAAACGCTCAACTACCATCCTATCTATATTGCCTTGGCCATCGGGTGCGGTTCCAAGCCAATCAGTTGGATGAACGACTCCGGCTTCTGGGTGATCTCCAAAATGAGCGGTTTGACCGAGAAGGAAATGCTCAAGGCCAATACCACCATGGGCATCATCATGGGTACCGTCGGGCTAATTGTCTGCGTAATCGGGTCCAAGATCTTACCGCTCATCTAATCGACACGGCCAAATTTCATCTCCCGAATGAGACAACTTCGCTTACTCTGTGTATTCAGCCACGTGCTCGGGGCGCTTCTGTCATCGGCTCTCTGTGCCGCCGATCGGCCACCCTTGGTAAGTTCGTCGAAACCAAACATTCTCTACATATATACCGACGATCAATCCGATCGCACAGTAAGCTGCTACGAGCGAGCCGAACCGTGGGTGGATACGCCGAATATCGATAGACTGGCCGAGCGAGGGATTCGCTTCAAACACGCCTACAACGGCACTTGGTGCATGCCAGCCCGGGCCACTTTCCTAACAGGAAAATTGCCCTATGGCGTCGAGTCCATGCGAATGGAAGGCGACTATCCAGGAAGCGAATACGATCCTGAAAAAGCTCCATTTTGGATGGTGTCGTTTAAGCAGGCAGGCTATACCACCGCTCAAATTGGAAAATGGCATACAGGGACGGACACCGGTTTCGGCCGAGACTGGGACTTCCAAATCGTTTGGAATCGGCCCAAATTCCCGAAAAACTCCGGGGCCTACTACGACAATCAATTGATTTCTTTCCAAGGCGGCAAAGAAAAACTGGTTAAAGGATATTCAACAGATAACTACACCAAATGGGCGGTCGACTACTTGAAAGGAGAAGGCAGGGATCCCGACAAGCCCTGGCTCCTTTGGCTCTGCTACGCCGGAAGCCATGGTCCCTTCACGCCCGCTCCTCGCCATGAAGGCATCCTTCCCGAAAACACGCCGGTCGCCTTCCCTTACGACTTCGAAGGCCCTCGTCCTGGCAAACCGCAATACGTAAAGGATCGGCAAGCCTGGACTCGAGGAGAGGATGGCAAGTACTATTCGTTGAGCCGCCCCCCAAGAGGCGGCGAGTTCCACGAAAGCTCTCGTCGCTACCAGGAAACGGTCATGAGCCTGGACGACGGGGTCGGGCAATTGATCGAAACCTTGGAGGAGACCGGGCAACTGGAGAACACCTTGATCATCTTTACCTCGGATCAAGGCTTCGCCTGGGGCCAGCATGGGTTCCAGCACAAACAGGCCCCCTACGACGCCAATATTTCATGCCCCTTAATCATTTCCTTCCCAGGACGCATACCTGAAGGCGAGGTGTCCTCTACGCCCGTCGGCGGTCAGGACCTAGTGCCAACGATGTTTGCATTTGCCGATGTAGAACTGCCCTGGGAAATGCATGGACGCGACCTTACGCCACTGTTGAAGAATCCGAAGGCCGATAACGACCATGCCGTTCTGCTGACCTACACGGACCGGGCCTATGGGTCGGATACCCGCAATCTACCTTCCACGGTTTACGGGAGTTCCGGCATTCCTTGGTGGGTTTCCTACCGGAAAAACAACTACAAGTATATCAAGAATATCGCCCCCGGAGAAATAGACGAGCTCTACGACATCGATGCCGATCCAGACGAACTTATCAATCTAGCCAGCTACCCCGAGTATCAGCCTGTGCTTTTTGAATACAAAAGGGAAATGATGGCCGAGCTCAAGCGTACCAACGCCCCTTTCGTTGATAAAATCTATTAACTCTGTCCTCCATCACACCTCGTATGATTCATCGAATTGCCATCCTTCTTTACTTCGCTGCAGCATTGTTTTCGCCTCTCGCCAGCCTCGGGCAGGACAGCGTCAACTTCCCCATCATTGGGGAAGTGCTTCGCCTCGACAAAGAGCTCGATCAGGTCATCGACAAAGATGCCATAATAGAAGTAGTCTCCTCGGGATTCACTTGGAGCGAGGGCCCTGCCTGGGTCAAAGACGGCGGGTACTTGATTTTTTCCGACGTCTGGAAAAACCGCGTGATTAAATGGGAGGAAGGCGTGGGAGCGGAAGTCTGGCTCGAGCCTTCTGGATACAGCGGAATCGGTCACTACAGCCGCGGCCTCGGTAGCAATGGCTTGGCCATGGACAATCTCGGCCGCCTCATTTCTTGCGACCAAGGCGACCGCCGCTTGTCACTCATGGAATTCGGGCAAGGCAAACGCACGATCGCTGACAACTTTCAGGGGAAGCGCTTCAACAGTCCTAACGACGTAACCGTCGCCATAACAGGCCGAATCTACTTTACCGATCCTCCCTACGGTCTTCCGCAACGGGAAAGCGATCCCACCCGCGAAATCGATTTCTGCGGCGTCTACTATCTAGATCGCAATGGTAAGGTTTCGCTTATTACCGATGAACTCCCCTTCCCCAACGGCATCGATCTCTCCCACGATGAACGAACCCTGTTCGTCGCCCAATCCGACGCCGATAAACCGATCGTTATGGCCTATACCTTGAACGATGACGGCACAGCTAAGTCGCCAAAAGGAAAGCTGTTCTTCGATGCATCCCCCTACCGCAAATACGGTCCAGGCAATCCCGACGGAATCAAGACCGACCAATCCGGCAATCTCTGGGTAACCTGCATGGGTGGCGTCATGGTCGTCAACCCGGGAGGCAAACTGATTGGCCACATCCGTACTGGCGAGCAAACCTCCAATTGCGCCTGGGGCGACGACGGCTCCACCCTTTACATCACCGCTGACACCTATCTCTGCCGTATACAAACTAAAGTTGTAGGCCGACGATTCTAGCATTAGCTCTGCTCATTTCTTTAGGTACGATCTTCTATCGCGCATGCCAAACGAGGAGATCTACTTCAGATGCTTGTCAGCGAAATCGAGGTAACATCCCCAATCGTGGAGATTCACCTCGTTTTCCCCGGATCGTTCAGCATGGTATGATTCCCCTTGAAATTCTGAGCCAAGAATACCGGGACGGAATCCTTTGCCCCGGATGGCAAGAGCGTCAATACGTGGAAATCGAATTGGCGTTCGCCTTTTCTCAATGTTAGGATAATTTCCTTACATTGAATACTTCTTGATGTCCTCTCATGATTCACCTTAGCAACGAAAGAATCGATCTCTCCCGCGGGAACGCCCCACATCTCTCTCTGCATCAAACTCAATATTTCCGGACGCCGTTTGGTCCGCTATAGCTCTTCGCTAACGATTTTCGTTCCGTCTTCGGCCAGGAGCGGGTCCAGCAACATATACGGGTGGAGCGAGCGTTCAGGCGTCTTCGGTTCGCTCAATCCATAGCCCGGCCGATCGACGGAGATTAAGCGGCCCGCTTTCTTGAGATCTTCATCCATGAGGAAACGCGAGAAGGCGCTCCAACTGCCGGGAGAGCCACGGACGAAAACGATGGTATCGGCTCCCTCGCCAACCGACGCGAAATGGATCCTGCCCGGATTGGTTTCCTTGATAATGAATTGCGGCGGCTCCTGCCTTTGGCGAGCGAAACGAATCGCAGCCTCTTCTTGGGAAATACTGAAGGAAGCGCAGCCATCGAATCCGGAACCGACAAGGATGATCGCCAAGCCGATCACTATTATTCCTCCTAATCCAATTCCGCATGCCCGTTTTCCCTTCATATACGATCTAGCCTACGATGAAAACGCGGAACGAGTTACACGCGACGGCACCTAGTTCCTCGACGGCTCACGACCAGCCTGCGACTTATTAAACTTAACCCGATCTTCGTATGCCGGGTTCTCGATTCCCAAGGCCTTCATCTTTTTAAGGGCGCTTTCCACGAATTCCGGGTTGTATTTGCCGCTGGCGTTGAAGCCCGGGTATTTGCGGGTTGTGCTGTAACGGGGATAGCTATCGAAAACCTCACCGTATCCCAGAATCCGAGGATCTCCGCCCTTGCGGAGCTCGTTCTCCAACCGAGCTCCCAGTTTCTCCAAAATGGGTTTGTACTCGGGATTCGTAGCCAGATTATTGAGACATTCTGAATCATTCTCTCTGTCATAGAGCTCCTCGTGGGGCCGCGGTCCATATGCTTGCTGCGACAGGCGAGAATCCATATCCGAAAGCATGAGAGTGTGCGAAGGGCTTCCATCAACATCCTTGTACTCGATTCCCGTCGTCGAGCGTTCCGGATGGAGATTGCGGATATAATTGTATTTCGCGGTATGAATGGCCCGAATCGGATAACCTAAGTTGTCCTCGCGAGCGTGCGTATGCCGCTCACGACCCGAGAGAACGAAATTTCGCGTGGGATCGATCTTACCCTCGGCGGAGGAACGCAAAAGAGGACCCAAACTGCGGCCGCTCATTTCTTCCGGGATGGACGCCCCCGCCGCTTCCAAAAAGGTCGGTGCTAGATCGATGAGACTGACGAAATCGTCAATGAAACGCCCTTCGTGGGCAATGCCATCCCTCCAGGAGATGATCAAGGGCATATGCACGCCGTGCTCGTAGTTGTTAGCCTTGGCTCTGGGAAAAGCCATTCCGTTGTCGGCTGTAACAACGACAACCGTTTTATCCAATTCTCCAATACGCTCAAGCTGCTCCAGCATTCTGCTTAAATGGGTATCGAACCACTCGATTTCGAATCCGTAGTCAGCTACGTCTTCACGAGTCAAATCAGTCTCTGGAAGGAATCCTGGAACAACTACCTCATCCGGATCCACACCATTTCGTTTTCCCGACCCCTGCTCGAAAGCCCGATGGGCTTCATGGGCGCCAAACCAAAATACGAACGGTCTTCCATTCGGGCGAGCTTCCAGAAAATCTTCGAAGTTTTTAGCATAGTCCTTGTCGGATATACCGGAAGCAGGCGGTTTTAGCTTGTGATTATTGTATTCCGGACCCGCGGGATTGCGATCGCGTTCCGGCAGCTTTCCTGGACCCCAAGGCTTACCCGTATATCCTGGGAAGTAGCCTTCCGCTTCCAGCAATTCCGGATACACTTTGAGATGCTTTGGGAAATTGGCCGCGTGCGTTCCCGCCTCCTCGATTTCCCAGATATACTTGCCCGTTAGCAAGGCCGCCCGCGAAGGACTGCAACCCGGAGCGCTGCAATAGGCGTTATTGAATACCACCCCTTGCCGCCCCAGACGGTCGAAGGTGGGCGTGTCCAAGAATGGCGATCCGTAGATCCCCATGTGCTTCCAGGAAATATCGTCCCCGATGGCCAAGAGGATATTCGGCCGATCGTCGGCAGAAAGCGTTTTGACATACGCCATCAAGGCAAAAAGGGATAAGAACAGGCGGGAAAACGATTTCATTGAGTTCTGTTTTTAGTTTTGGTAGTTAATAATCATGTAGGAGTGGCTTTAGGCCGCGATCAACCTAAGGTCCACGGAATCGCGGCGTGAAGCCGCTCCTATAATTATGTCAATCCACTCTCTAACTCGCCTATTCAACATAAATTCACCCGGCACTCGCTTCCCACATTTCATGCAAGTGCTTCAAATCGCGTTTCATGGCAGCAAACACTTCCTTCTGGGAGGTCTTGATTTTCCGGTCTCCATGCTCCGCTCCGCCAAGATCGTATTCCAGATGCAAGGACACAAGGGGTTTGATGCCATACCCTCTGAGAGCCTTAAAGTAGCCCTGAAAGTCAACCATACCTTGGCCAAGAGGTACGTTCTGCGGCTTCCACACGCCGTTCTGCTTTACCCACGAAAAATCCTTGATCGGCATTGTCCGGATATGGCTGCGCAAATAACTTAATCCCAGTGACCAGGACGACCCCCCGTCCACCGTTGCATGGCGTATATCGTACTGGCAACCCATACATCTAGGATCACGGCCGTCGAGCAGATGGGCCAGATCCGTCACGTAAGAACCAATCACTTTGCCAGCATGATTTTGATAAGCCCCGTGCAACCCCTGTTCGCGGTTGAACGCTTCCAATCCGTCTAACTCCTTCTGGCAGAATTCCAAGTTTTCCCTGAGGCTGTTTCCTTCCTTGGGCCGGAAGTAGCCCATCCGGTAATGGGTGAAGCCCAGCCTGGCAGCAGTCTTCAGCGATTGGATACCGTCTTTGTCGTCGGCGCTTGTCACGCGCGAAACGAGCATCTTCGGAGCCAAGCCTGCTCGCTTGATGGCATCGACCGCCTTTGGGAGGTCATCCTCAGCCCGCTCGGGCGAGACATGTCCACCCGGCCGAACAGTGAGATCGACTCCGTCGAAGCCCAAATCCGCGGTGGCGTCCGCCATATCCTGGTAGTCCAGAAACTGCAAGTGCTTGGAGAACAAGTTGACATTCAAGCGATCCGAAGC
>Ga0181593_10003222_pt1 | contig 14997 bp, 16 predicted proteins | sample 071ome_19_FD_133756 | JGI IMG/M metagenome (GOLD analysis project Ga0181593, IMG submission 133756) | Coastal salt marsh microbial communities from the Groves Creek Marsh, Skidaway Island, Georgia - 071413AT metaG (megahit assembly) | ecosystem: Environmental > Aquatic > Marine > Intertidal...
ATTTGTCTCTGGCGGGTTTGCAGAGGTGACCGACGAACGCTGCACCGTGCTGGCGGATGAGGCGGTATCGCTCGATGAAGCCGATCGCGAAACCGCTGATCAGCGTCTGGTTGCCGCCCGCGAAGCGCTGGAAGACGCCGAGGATGATGCGGCCCGCGCCCGCGCGGAGCGAGAAATCGAGGTTTCACAAGCACTTATCGAGGCGATCAACGGTTAGCCGCTGATTCCGGTACGACTTCGTGACGGGTTTTCAGCCGGTCAGGAATCCTTCAATATTCACAAATTGGGCTGGATGCGGCACTCTGACTGCAATGCGGTTATTGCGGGGAAAGCCATGTGTTTTTCGGGAATGATCGGGGCGGTGCCCCCGCCATGTATGAATGAAGATGATGAGACTTTTGGGCTGGGCATCACTGGCGGTGATGGTCGGGGTTCCAACTTGTAGCGTTTGGAATGAGTGAGGTCGAAACATGAAAATGATCATGGCTGTGATTAAGCCTGCCAAACTGGAAGTGGTCAGAACCGCCCTGTCGCCGTTGGGCATAACCGGGATGACCGTCAGCGAGGTAAAGGGGTTCGGACGCCAGGGCGGCCATACGGAGATTTATCGGGGCGCCGAATATGAGATCAATTTCGTCCCCAAGATAAAAATGGAGATCGCGGTGGACGACAATGCGGCCGACCGTGTCGTAGAGGCGATCCGCGATGCCGCCAATACCGACCGGATCGGGGACGGCAAGATTTTTGTTTTCGATCTCGCCCAGGTAATCCGGATCCGCACGGGCGAGGCTGATTCGGAGGCTCTCTAAGTCTTTGTCATATATTGACAAAGCCGGGCGGGATGCAAACATTAGGTCTGTTTCACAGAACGGGTACGCCAGAAATAGTTGCAGCACGACATGTCAGGATGGCAGCTTGAAGATATTCCGTGGGAGCGGTTCGATCCGAAACGCGCATCACGCGCGCATTTGCCGTTGGTCAAGGCCGCCAGCCTGGTAGAGGCGAACGCCGCCGATTACCGTGATTACCTTTGCAATGTGTTTGCCGATGACACGCGTATGTGTCAGCAATTCGCCAATTGGGCCGTAGAGGAGCAAAAACATGGCGCCGCCCTGGCGCAATGGGCCTCGCGCATGGATCCCGATTTTGAATTCGACAAGGCATTTGAAGAATTTCGCGAAGGATTCCATATCGATATCGAAGCCGACAGCTCCGTTCGCGGATCGCAGACCGGCGAGATGCTGGCGCGTTGCATGGTCGAAACCGGTACCAATTCCTTCTATACGGCACTTTCCCGCAGCACGGATGAACCCGTTCTCCGGTATATCTGCGAAAAAATAGCCGAAGACGAAATGGCGCATTACTGGTTGTTCCATCGCCAAATGACCCGGTTCCTCGAAGCGGAGAACCTGACCTTTTTCGACCGCTTGAAAATCGCGTGTAGCCGGATCGCGGAGACCGAGGACGATGAACTTGCCTATGCCTGGTATTCCGCCAACAAGGCCGATGAACCCTATAACCGGCGCTGGCATGGTGGGGCGTATCACAGTCAGGCGCTGGCTTATTACACGCCCTCTGTCATTCGTGACTCTGTTCGGATGATCTGTGGTGCGCTGGGAATCGATCCGTCAAGCGCCGCCGGATATCTGGCCACCGGTGTGATATATCTGGCGCTGCGGTTCCACCGTCTGTCATCACTTTGCCAGGTGGCCTATTTCACCTGCGCGCGCAGCCTGTCGCGAATTTCCGAGAATTCGCGGACGGCATTTTCGTAAAGCGGCCGTTTGAACGGGACGATCAGGTCGGGAATTTCCTCTAATTCTGTCCAACGCCAGGCGCGAAATTCCGGTTCGTCAGTGTCGAGGTTGATGTCCGAATCCGTTCCCGTAAACCGGAATCCGACCACTCTAACCGATTGGCCCCGCCACTTTTTCTTCCATCGTCCGGTGAGTAATTCCGGCGGCAGATCATAACGAATGGGCCGAGCGGCTTCCTTGAGGAATTCGGCTTTCCCGGTGCCGATCTCTTCCTTCATTTCCCGGGCGGCCGCCACACGCGGAATCTCGCCCTCATCAATCCCGCCCTGGGGCAATTGCCAGACCGGTTCCTTCACGTCGTTTCGCTCCGCGATCAGCACCCGTCCCGTGACATCGAACAACAAAATGGCGACACAGGGACGATAGGCGCGACCGTTCACGGCGCTATTTTCCGCCGCGCTTCGCCAGCGCGGACACGGGGGCCAGCGCAAAACCGCGTTTTTCCATTGCACCGGCCCATGAGTTGATCCGCTCCAGAGTCACCGGGTAGGGAAACCCCATGACGACGATTTCGCCGCGCGCCTTTGCGATGCGTTCGGCCTCCTTTAACTGACCGTCGATTGCGGTGCGGGACGCCTGCCGGTCAATATAGAGCGTGTTGGCGGCGAAAGGCACATTCAGCCGTTTCGATATGGCGCTGGAAAGTTCCAGCGCCCCGGTGCGGCTTTCCAGAAACAACAGACCCCGGTTACTCAGGGCTTTCAGAAACATCCGCATATGGGGCGGCGAGGCGGTAAAGCGCGACCCCATGAAATCCATCACCCCTACATAGGAGGTGCCGCGTCCCAAAATCCAGTTCAACCGCGTGAGGTTTTCCTTGTCGCTGGAAGACGTAACGAGCGCTTGGGGCCCCGGATCGAAATCCGGATAGTTGATCGGTTCCATCGGCACCAGCATCAGGACCTCATGCCCGGCCGCGCGTGCCGCGGTTATCCAGTTGGGCAACTGCCGCGCATAGGGCGAAAAAGCGAGTGTCACCTCTCCCGGCAGCCCCTGAATCGCGGCCCGCGTCGCCGCCGCGCTGTTGCCCAGCCCATAGACGACGATGGCGATGCGCGGGCGCTTGTCCGACTTGTTGAAGGGTCTGGCATAGACGCGCCATGCCTCCCGCCCGTCATGGCCTACGACCGGCAGGGGGCCTTTGCGGGTGTTCGCGATGAGGCCCGGATCGGGCGACGTCCGCAATGGACGGGTGCGTTTTTGTTTCGGAAGGTTCGGCGCGCGCGAGGTCGCAGGCGGCGCGACGGCGCTTTCCTGCCTGGGAACAGCCGCGACCTTCGGTTCCGGGACGGGCTCGGCTTTCAACGGGGCCGTTTTCGGTTGCGTTACCGGAGGCGGTGAGACCGGTTCCGCCGGCATCGGTTCATCCGCCGGCTTCTTCTGGGCGGTTGCGGGCGATTGCCTGGGCGGCGCCGGCGGGGCGATTTTTGCCGGTTCATCTATGATTTCCGTCTTCTCGGCGGTCTGTACGCCATCGCCCGACGGTTCAGTGAGGATAAAGGCGATCACCCCCGCCGCGATAACGGCGAGCACCAGAAATAAAAGCGTTGCGGGCAGCAGAACCGGATTGCGTTCGCGCGGTTCGGAAAGCTCCTCCTCGAACTCCTCCGAATCGTCGCTTTCGTCATAATCCGGCTCTGTGTCGTCCTTAGCGCTCACGACAGACGATGGAACTGGCGGCGCCTCAGTTGCTTACCTTGGTCTTGTAGAGGGCGATCCCCCTGATCAGATCAAGCGCGCGCGAAAGCTGATAATCGAGAGGTTTCTTGTCCTTCGCCGCCTTTTCGTCCTTTTTGTCTTCGGAATTCTCCGCGTCTGTATCCGGCTTTGCATTTTCGTTGGGGTTGTCCAGCGCGCCGCGCAGATCGGCTTCGCGGCGACCGCGCGAATTTTCGACATCGGAAAGCTTTGCCTGCGCAACCGCGATATCCGGTTCAATCCCCTTCGCCTGGATCGAGCGTCCGGACGGGGTGAAATATTGCGCGGTCGTCAGACGGATCGCACCATGGCCTGAGAGCGGCACAATGGTCTGCACCGACCCCTTGCCGAATGACTGGGTGCCGAGAATGAGGGCCCGGCGGTGATCCTGCAACGCACCGGCGACAATTTCCGATGCGGAGGCCGAGCCCCGGTTGACCAGAACCACGACGGGCTTGCCAGCGAGAAGGTCGCCCTTCTTGGCGTTAAAGCGTTGGGCATCCTCAACGCGCCGCGCACGGGTGGAGACGATCTCGCCGCGATCAAGGAAGGCGTCCGAGACCTTGATCGCCTGATCAAGCAAACCGCCCGGATTGTTCCGCAGATCAAGCACAAGGCCGAGCATCTCATCGCCCAGCTTTTCCTTGATGCGATCCACCGCGCGGATGAGCCCCGCTTCGGTCTGCTCGCTGAAGGAGGTAATCCGGACATAGCCGATATCTTCTTCCGTGCGCCAGCGTACCGACTGAATCTTGATCACGGCGCGGGTCAGCGTCACGTCGAATGGCTCCCGGCCCTCTCTGCGGATTGTCAGCTTGATATCGGTGTCGATTTTCCCCCGCATCCGCTCGACCGCTTCGGAAAGGGCCAGCCCCTGAACCGGCTTTTCGTCCAGGTGGGTAATGAAATCGCCTGCCTTGATCCCCGCTCGGAACGCCGGGGTGTCATCGATCGGGGAGACCACCTTGACGAAACCGCTTTCCATCGTGACCTCAATCCCGAGCCCGCCGAATTCGCCGCGGGTCTGCACCTGCATATCCTTGAAGCTCTTTGGGCTCAGATAGCTGGAGTGGGGATCCAGTGAAGAGAGCATGCCGTTGATGGCCGCTTCGATCAGCTCTTCGTCGCCGACTTCTTTCACGTAATCGGCCCGGACGCGTTCAAAAACGTCGCCGAACAGATCTAGCTGGCGATAAGTTTCCGATGTGTTGTTCTGCGCAAAGGCGCTGCTGAAACTGACGGTCAGCAAAACCGCCAGTGAGAGGCCAAGGGTCTTTTTGAGCATCGTATCTCTACCTATTTGCGCCGTGACGCGAGCCAGGGCATCGGGTTGACGGGTTTGCCGTTGCGGCGAAGTTCGACATAAAGAACGGGGTTGCTGTTCTCCGACGTGTTCATGATTCCGACCGGTTCGCCGGCCAGAACGTTGTTCCCGGTTCTGGCATCAATACGCGCCATCCCGGCCAATAACAGATGATATTCGTCACCATACTCGATTATCAAGAGTTGTCCGAGCCCGCGGAAGGGTCCGGAAAAAACAATTCTTCCTGAGCGCGGCGCGACCACGAAGGACCCCGACGCCGTTTTGAGCGATACGCCTTCTGCCGGCTGCCCGGGTCCGGCCGATCGGCCAAAAGGCGCGATAATCCTGCCCGCCACGGGCAGACCTGTCGCCGGCCGCCGGGCCGAGACAGAGGGCGTCGGCGGCGGTTTCGGGCGCTCACGCAGCACCGCCTGACGGCGCGTCTCCTCGGCCTTGCGGGCAATCCGTTCGCGCGACAAACGGTCGATCAGCGCGCGCAATGACCTGGCCTTTTGGGCGAGCTGCCTGGACCGCGCGGAGGTTGCCTTTTTTTGGGCCAAAGTCTTTTCCGCAAGCGCGGCCTTGCGGTCGAGAACCGCCATAAGCGATTTGCGTTCCGTGTCAAGCCGGGTCTTGCGCGACTCAATCTTTCGCCGGGCCGCCTTGAGGCCGACCGCGATCTCCGCCAGGGCCTCCAGATCATCGCGCAACAATCGCGCCTGGCCTTCAAGCGCTGGTACGGAATCCCTGAGGAGCAGGGCGCTTCTGACGCTGTCCAGCGGATCTTGCGGCAGGGCGATCAGGGCGACGGGTGGATTTGCCGCAATACGCTGGAGCGCGGTCAGGACCGCCGTCATCTGGCTGCGATTCTTTGACAGGCGTTGCTTCGCCGTCGCCATTTGCGTGTCGAGAATTTCGCGCTGCGTGTTCAGTTTCAGAAGCGTTTCTTGCTGGGATGCCGCGCGCGAGGCTATGGCAATAGATTGACGCCGCAACAACGCGATTTCCGCTGCTGTTTCGCGCGCCGTCTTCTCAAGCGATTTTTCTTTGGCCTTGGTCCGGGAAAGCGAATCCTCAATTTTCTGGAGCGTTTCGGGCGATTGCGCGATCGCCGGCGATCCCGCCATGACGCCGCCGGCAAGTACGACCGCGGCACCATATTTGAAAAGGCGCATCTTATTGCGCAGCCGAAAGAGCCTGTCCGGAATCTTTTGCGCCCGTTTCTGAAGCCGTTATCAGTAGAGAACTCCCCGTCATCGCCGCCGGTTTTTCCATGCCCAGCAGTTCGAGCAAAGTGGGCGCGACATCGGCGAGCCTGCCGTCAGCAAGCCCGGTTACGGCGGCCGGTGCGTTTGCCAAAATTGCCGGGACGACGTTCAGCGTATGCGAGGTAAAGGGCGCGCCGGTTTCCGGATCGACCATGGTTTCGGCGTTGCCGTGATCGGCTGTGACAAGCATGACGCCGCCTGCCGCCTCAATCGCAGTCCGCAACCGCGCGAGACAGGTGTCCACAGTCTCGATTGCCGTAATCGCGGCGTCCAGAATTCCCGTATGGCCGACCATGTCGGGATTGGCGAAATTAACGAATATAAAATCGTATGTGCCGGCCGCGATCGCCGCGGTCAGCTTGTCCGTTACTTCCGCCGCCGACATTTCCGGCTGTTCGTCATAGGTCGTGACCTTGGGGGAGGGGACCAGAATACGGTCTTCCCCGTCGAACGGTTCCTCGACGCCGCCATTGAAGAAAAACGTCACATGGGCGTATTTCTCCGTCTCGGCGATGCGGAGCTGGCGCCGCCCGCTCCGGGCGAGCAATTCTCCCATGATGTCGTGAAGCGCCTCCGGCGGAAAAAGCGTCGTCATGAAATCGTTGAGATAGGTTGAATATTCGACTATCCCGGCGGCGCAGCAGAAATTTACCACGCGGTTCCGCTCAAACCCGTCAAAGGCCGGATCCAGCAAGGCGGTCAGTATTTCGCGTGCGCGGTCGGCCCGGAAATTCGCCATCAGCAATCCGTCGCCGTCCTTCATGCCTTCGTATTCCGCGATCACGGTCGGTAAAACGAATTCGTCGCCTGTGTCTGCCGCATAGGATTTCTCAATGGCCGCCATCGGCGCGGGTGCGGCTTCTCCGGTTGCATCCGTCAGGCATTTATAGGCGGTCTCTATCCGGTCCCAGCGCTTGTCGCGATCCATCGCGTGAAAGCGGCCCGAGACGGTGACGATCCGGATATTGTCCTTGCCTGCAAGCGCTGTTTCGAAATCTCTCATAAAACCGTCGGCGCTGCGCGGCGGGGTGTCGCGCCCGTCCAGAAAGGCGTGGATTGCAACCGGCACGCCCGCATCGGCGATGATATGGGCGAGCGCCGCGATCTGGTCCTGATGCGAATGGACACCGCCCGGAGATACCAGCCCCATCAGGTGACAGGTGCCGCTGCTTTCCTTGAGTCGCGTGATCAGATCTATGAGCGCCGGAATACTGGCCAGCGTGCCATCTTCGATCGCGGCGTCGATCCGCCGTGTGTCCTGATTGACCACGCGCCCGGCGCCCAGATTAAGATGACCGACTTCAGAATTACCCATCTGCGGGCCGGGCAGGCCGACATCCAGACCCGATGTCTTGAGCAGGCTGTGCGGGCAGTCGCGCAACAGGGCATCGAAGGCCGGCGTATTCGCCAGGGCGATGGCGTTGGCTTCTTCCTCGGGACGCCAGCCCCAGCCGTCAAGTACGCATAAGAGAACGGGGCGGCGGGCTTCTTTATTCATGCTGGTAATTCCTGTTCATCATCCGCAAATGATCGACCGCCTTTATATAGGACAAAACTGTCGCCGGGTGTAGGGATACCGTGCGGCAAACCGGGCTAATCTCGATGATATGGGTGCCCCGCCAGGATCTGTTGCGCGCGGTAAAGCTGTTCCAGGAGCATGGCGCGTACCATCATATGCGGCCAGGTCATCCGGCCGAAGGAAAGACGCAACGCCGCGCGGTCCAGAACCTCCTTTGACAGCCCGTCCGCCCCGCCAATCGCAAATGCCAGGTCGGTTCCATCCTGTTGCGCCATGGAAATCCGGTCGGCCAGATCGCGACTGGTTGCCTCCCGCCCGCCTTCGTCCAACGCGATGATCCGCGCACCAGGCGGACAGGCGTCGAGAATCAGCGCCGCTTCGCGCTGTTTCAGCGCGTCGCCGGAGAGTTTTCGCCGTTCCTCGACCTCCCTTATTGTCACGGCCGAGCGCATGCGTCCCAGATAGCGGTCGCAGAGCGCCTTTTCCGGGCTGTCCTTTAACCGGCCGACGGCGATAATGCTTATCTGCAAGCGTCTTTCCGGGGTCAGTTAGCCGAAGAGCCCGCGTCGGCGGGTTCGGCCAACGCCGCTTCCCACATCTTTTCCAGATTATAGAAAGCGCGGACCTCCGGGCGGAACAGGTGGACGATAACGTCGCCGGCATCGATCAAAACCCAGTCGCCCTGCGCGGCGCCCTCGGGTTTGATGCCGGAGAATCCCGCGTCTTTGAGCGCCCGGGTCAGGTGGTCCGACAGGCTGGTGACCTGTCGGCCGGACTGGCCGGTGGCGATAACCATGTAATCGCCGATTGTCGATTTTCCTTTCAAATCGATGATGGCGATGTCTTCCGCCTTTCTTTCTTCCAGAATTTCCAGAAGAATCGACAAGAGCCGCTCCGATTCCGGCGGCGGCCCCTTTTTCTCAGTGCTTGCTGTGTGTTCTTGCAGGTCGGTCAATGGAATTTCCCATTTAGAATCTTTGGCTAAGCATCACCCCTCTCGGGACCGGATATCGGTCGCGGATGCGGGATGTCTGGGCGTGTTGAAGTAAATCCAGGCGGGAGCGTCGTATTCAACGAGGTGTCGCGCATTCGCTCTCTTCAGCCGCTTCGTGGCATAGGCGCGGGCCGCTTTTGCCGCCAGCGCCTCACTAGAATAAGGGGCCCGGTCGAACACCGCAACGGGGACGGACTCCATCAGGTCACGCCAGCCCTGCCATTCGGCGAATTGCTTTAGATTGTCCGCGCCCATCAGCCAGACAAACCGGTTTTCCGGGAATATCCGGTGTAGCGCGGCGATCGTGTCGACAGTATAGCGGGTGCCCAGATGGGTCTCGATATCGGTTACCTTTATGCGGCGATCCGCCGAGGCGATTCGCGCCGCCCCCGCCATGCGCGCCGCGAGGGGTGCCATGCCGGCTTCGCTTTTCAACGGATTCTGCGGCGACACCATCCACCAGACAGCGTCCAGCCCAAGCCCAATGATGGCATGGCGGCTGATATGCAGATGACCGTCATGGGCCGGGTTGAACGACCCGCCCAGCACCCCGATACGTTTGCCGCTCCGCGCCAGATTCTGATACAGCCGCGCGCGCTCTATGCCGACGGGGATGGTCAGGGCCGTACCTGTCCGTTGCCGCGCACGACATATTTGAAGGTGGTGAGCTGTTCCAGCCCGACCGGGCCACGCGCGTGTAGCCGACCGGTGGAGATGCCGATTTCGGCGCCCATCCCGAACTCGCCGCCATCGGCGAACTGGGTTGAGGCGTTACGCAGCACGATCGCGGAATCGACCTGGCGCAGAAACGTTTCCGCCGCCTTGTCATCCGCGGTCACGATGGAGTCGGTGTGGTGCGATCCGAACTTATTGACGTGATCAATCGCGTCTTGCAGCCCATCCACCTGTTTGACCGAAATCACCGCTTCCAGATATTCCGTGCCCCAGTCTTCGTCGGACGCGGCGAGGACCCGGGAATCCAGCCCACGGGTTTCCGAATCGCCCCTGATTTCGCATCCGGCCTCAGCCAGTGCATCGATGACAGGCGGCAGCAGAGCCGCCGCCGCTTCACGGTCGACCAACAGACTTTCCGCGGCGCCGCAGATGCCGACCCGCCGCATCTTGGCGTTCAATGCGACTGATCTCGCCATTTCGGGGTCGGCCTCGCGGTGCAGATAGACATGGCAGTTGCCGTCCAGATGCGCGATTACCGGCACGCGGCTTTCGTTTTGCACCCGTTCGATCAGTGACTTGCCGCCGCGCGGCACAATGATGTCGATCTGATCCGGCATGGTCAGCATGGCGCCGACGGCGGCGCGGTCCGTTGTGGGGACACCCTGGATTGCGGCTTCCGGCAGGCCCGCCTCGCGCAACCCCTGATGCAGACAATTCAGTATCGCGGCGGAAGAATGAAAGCTTTCCGAGCCGCCGCGCAAAATCGCCGCATTGCCCGATTTGAGGCACAGCGCGCCCGCATCCGCCGTTACGTTGGGTCGCGATTCATAAATGATGCCGATAACGCCAAGCGGCACGCGCACTCGCTGGATGGAAAGCCCGTTGGGCCTGTCCCATTCCGCCATCACATCGCCGATCGGATCGGGCAATTCGGCGATGGCTTCCAGCCCCGCCGCCATGGCCTCGATCCGGTCCGGCGTCAGAAGCAGCCGGTCCAGCATTGCACCCGTGATGCCTTTTTCTTCCGCCGCCGCCATGTCTCTTGCATTGGCGTCAGCGATTTCGGCCTCGCGCGACCTGATCGCGGCGGCGGCCTGTTTGAGCGCGGCATCGCGCGTCGCCCGATCCGATGTTCCGATCGCCTGCAGGGACGCCCGGGCCGCCTCGCCCAGCACGCGCATAATCTCTGCCGGGGTTCGGCTGTCTGCGCTGTCGGCACTTATCACGTCATCCATCCGATTATTCGCTTTGATTATCAGTCATCCAGGACCAGATCGTCGCGATGAATCATTTCATCGCGGCCACGGTATCCCAACAACCCCTCTATTTCACGGGATTTGCGGCCCGCGATCAAACGTGCGTCTTCGGCCGAATAGGCCGAGATCCCGCAACCCAGCCGCCGGCCCGACGGATCGTGAATGATAACGGTGTCGCCCCGGTCGAAATCGCCCTCAACCGCGGCAATCCCGGCGGGCAGCAGGGAGCCGCCTGATTTCAGCGCGCGCACAGCGCCCTCATCGACGGCAATGGCGCCCGCATGGGATACCGCCGCCGCGATCCAGCGTTTGCGCGCCCTTGTGGAGGATTCGACCGGCAGGAAGCGGGTAAAACGGCCTTCCTTACCGAGATTGTCGAGACTATGGTCCGCGCGGCCGTCGGCGATGATGACCTGACAGCCCGCGCGCATGGCGATATCGGCGGCGGCCAGCTTGGTCACCATCCCACCCGATGAATTGCCGGGTGCGGCCTCTCCCGCCATGGAAAGTATCTCAGGCGTCAATTCGGCAACTTCCGGTATGAATTCCGCATCAGGCTGTTTTCTGGGATCGGCGGCGTATAGCCCGTCGATATCGGACAGCAGCACCAGCGTATCTGCGCCAATCATTTGCGCCACCCGCGCGGCCAGACGATCATTATCGCCAAACCGGATCTCCTCGGTCGCCACCGTGTCGTTTTCATTGATCAGGGGCACCGCGTCGAGAACGAGCAGCGATTCAACCGTATTGCGGGCGTTGAGGTGGCGGCGCCGTTCTTCCGTATCGCCCGGCGTCAGCAATATCTGCGCGACCGCGAGATCATGTGCCGCCAGCGCTTCCTGCCAGGCATGGGCGAGACGGATTTGACCTGCCGCGGCGGCGGCCTGTTTTTCCTCAAGCTTCAAAGCGCGCGTCCCCAGCCCGAGGACGGTGCGGCCGACCCCGATCGCGCCCGAGGAAACGATGACCACGTCAGTGCCGCTTGCTTTCATGTTCGCGATATCGGCGCACAGGGCCCGCATCCAACCGTCCCGGATGGCGCCGTTTTCCTCTTTGATCAAAAGCGCGGAGCCGACCTTGACGATGACGCGCCGCGCGCCGGTGAGGGTCATGGCTGGTACTCCCGCGCCTTGCCGGTATCGTTTCGTTCCGCCCGGTCGCGTTCGATCTCCCGCCAAAGTGTCGCCAGTATTTGGGTCACGCCCGATTGCGATACGCCGGAAATCGTGTGAACCGGCCCGCCGGAAACCTGTTCCAGCGTGCGTTTCTTCATCTCGATTTCCGCTTCGCCCAGCGCGTCGATCTTGTTAAGGGCGAGAATTTCCGGTTTTTCGCCGAGACCGTGCCCATAGGCTTCCAGCTCGGCACGGATCGTGCGCCAGTGTCCGGCGATATCTTCCGCCGTGCCGTCGATCAGATGCAGCAGAACCGCGCAGCGTTCGACATGGCCGAGGAAACGGTCGCCCAGCCCGGCCCCTTCATGCGCGCCCTCGATCAGTCCGGGAATATCGGCCAGAACGAATTCGATGTCATCGACACGCACCACGCCAAGGCCCGGCGTCAGGGTGGTAAAGGGATAATCGGCGATTTTCGGCTTGGCGCGGGTGACGGCGGACAGAAATGTCGATTTTCCCGCATTGGGCAGCCCGACCAGTCCGGCGTCGGCGATCAGCTTCAGCCGCAGCCAGACCCAGAGCTCTTCGCCTCCATCTCCCGGGTCGGCGCGGCGCGGCGCCCGGTTGGTAGAGGATTTGAACTGCGTGTTTCCGCGCCCGCCTCCGCCCCCGACACAGAGCAACGCGCGGGGATTGTCGCGAGTGATATCCGCGATCAGCGTTTCCTGGTCTTCTTCGAAGATCTGCGTGCCTTCGGGCACTTTCACGATCAGGGGCGCGCCAGAGGCGCCGGTCCGGTTGCGGCCCATGCCGTTTTCGCCGCGTGGCGCCTTGAAATGCTGCTTGTAGCGGAAATCGATCAGTGTATTCAGCCCGTCGGCCAGCTCGGCGATGACATCGCCACCCCGCCCGCCATCGCCGCCGTCGGGACCGCCGAACTCGACATATTTCTCACGCCGGAAGCTGACGCAGCCGTCACCGCCGTCGCCGGAGCGGAGATAGATTTTTGCCTGATCGAGGAACTTCATCTGCCGAATTCCGTGGCGTTTACCGGCGATGCCTTATGCGGCGGGGGCCGCAAACGAAAACGGGGGAATGTCGCCATTCCCCCGCGCGTCGCTGTATTTCCAGCAAAGCCGCCGGGATATTAGCTCGCCGGCTCTACCGATACGAAAACCCGTCCGCCGGCGCCGCGCGCGAAGGCGACCTTGCCGGGCTCCGTGGCGAAGATGGTGTGATCCTTGCCGATCCCGACATTTTCACCCGGGTGATACTTAGTGCCGCGCTGGCGAATGATTATATTGCCCGGGATGACCGCCTGGCCGCCGGACTTCTTGACGCCGAGACGCCGGCCTTCCGAGTCGCGCCCGTTGCGAGAGCTGCCGCCTGCTTTTTTATGTGCCATGGTCTATCCTCCTACTTCGGCGGGGCCTTTTTGGCCGCCGCTTTCTTAGCAGATTTCTTTGCTGTCTTCTTGGCCGCTTTCTTTGCTGTCTTCTTGGCCGCTTTCTTTGCGGCCTTCTTCGCCGTCTTCTTCGCGGGTGCGGCTTCCGCCGCGGTTTCTTCAGCCGCCGCCGGCGCTTCCGCCGGGGTTTCTGCCGGTTCAGCTGCCTTGGCCGGCGCCGACGCTTTCGCGCCCTTCGGCAGGATGTCGGTGATCTTCAGCACGGTAAGCTGCTGGCGATGGCCTTTCAGCCGGTGAAAATCCTTGCGCCGCAGCTTGCGGTAGACCAGCACCTTGTCGCCGCGGGTCTGGTCCATCACCGTCGCCGCAACGCGGGCGCCATCGACCAAAGGCGTGCCGATTTCGGTGTCCTTGTCGTCGCCAAGCGCCAGCACCTGGTCGAGCTCGACCGATGCGCCGGGTTCGGCGGCCAGTTTTTCGACGATGATCACGTCATCTTTTGCAACGCGGTATTGTTTACCGCCGGTCTTGACGACTGCGTACATGGTTCCCCAACACGAAAATAAACGGCCATCACGCCGTCCCTGTATGAGAAACGGCGGCGTCCTTTTCAAAGTTGGCGCAATATAGACGGGGAATGACGCCTGTCAAGAGATTCAGACGGGTAAATGACAGTAAAATTACGCGCCTCAGGCGGCCAGATGGAGCGTCCGTGTGGCCGGGCCGTCGCCTTCGAAACCCTTTACCAGCAACGCGCCGTCCGCCGGATCCATAATGGCGGCCAGGCGGGTGGTCCTGTTCAACACCGGTTCGTCAAGCCAGTCGAGCGCGTCCGGCGCGCCATTTTCGATCAAATTCGCCATTTGATCGCGTCTTTCATGGCTTCTCACGCCGCGCGAACGGCCTTTGGTTTCCGGATCGATCCAGTGATTGGCGACCGAAACGGGTGCCTCGAACACCCGGGCGGTCGTTGGTGTGCGCTCGATCACGCAACCTTCGCCTTCTTTTGCACCGGCGAGCGAGAAGATCGCTGAAACCGCCAAAGGGGAATGGGTAATCGCGTGTTTGGCGTCCCGGTAAGACCCGCATTGTTCGAATATCTGGCGCAGCAGATGCATCGGCGGCAATTCGCGCGACCGCCAGATGGCGGGACGGGTCACCGCCCAGTCGCCCCAGTATCCCAGCCCCGCTCGCTTTAGCGGCGCCTGGTTGGTCGCGGCGGCGAACCGGCCCGGCGCGCAGCCCGTGACCACGCCGGCAAAGCCTGGCCAGGTGATATTGAAGAAATTTCCGGCGCGTCCCGATTGGCGGGTGACCACCAGCCCCTTGCCCAACCCGTCGAGCGGCCAGTCCAGCACCCGCACCAGCCGCATGTTGCGCCCGTTTGCCGCCGGGGCGACGCCACAGGTACAGCTCCACTCGAAACTGGCATTCAGGAACCATCCGCCGGAGGCCGGCAGGCGATGCGCGATAGAGGCGACATCGCGCAGATACGGCGTCATGTTGCGTTTCAGCCAGTTGCGGGACAGCCGGTCCGCCACCCCGATAAAGGGTTTGCCGTAATGAGAATGCGCGGCGGCGATCAGCATCTCGATGCGTTCTTTTTCCGCCATCAGAACGGGGATGTGCGGCCGCTCGCCATGGGCGTCTATTTCCGGAATTTCCGGCAGCGTTCCGGCGTCCCGCGGCGATGAAATTTGCGATGCGGCGCTTGTGTTCAAAATTGTTTGACCCGTGCCTTTCCGCAACGAATATGTGGCGCGCACCGCGCCGGAGCAAGCGATTTTGCGCTTTCGCCCACGGCAATACGCAAGCCGTTTATTGACCGTTAACCACAGTATCGCTAAAACCGCCGACGGAGAGTTGCCGGAGTGGTCGAACGGGGCGGTCTCGAAAACCGTTGTGCGCTTACGCGTACCGAGGGTTCGAATCCCTCACTCTCCGCCA